>Ga0247680_1000159_pt1 | contig 26796 bp, 15 predicted proteins | sample CNK21_metaG_FD_182803 | JGI IMG/M metagenome (GOLD analysis project Ga0247680, IMG submission 182803) | Soil microbial communities from Purdue University Martell Research Forest, Indiana, United States - CNK21 | ecosystem: Environmental > Terrestrial > Soil > Temperate forest > Bulk soil...
GCGGGCCGTCGGAGACCGGTTCGCCCTCGTTCAACCCCACTACGCGGCAACCACCGTCCAGTATTGCAAGCATTTCGTGGGATTATGCTCTCCGCATGCAGACGAAAGAAGAAGGAGTCCGGGCCACTAACCAGGATTTCATCCGCTACGACCAGGTCGAGAAGCGTCAGAATTATCACCTCGCCGAGACCGACGGCGACGAACAGTTCGACGACGACTTCGAAGTCCGCACCGTCGACATTGGCCGCTTTCTGCACGGGAACGCCGATGACAAACGCGCCTTCGCCACGGAGCTCGGCGATGCCCTGCACGAGATCGGCTTCGCCATCATCGAAGGTCACGGCGTCGATCCGGCGCTCTACGACGAAGCCGGACGCAGGATCGAGGAGATCTTCAGTACGCTCACGCTCGACGAGAAGATGCGCTTCCGCGCGGAGCGCTTCGGCTCCGTCAATCAGGGCTACTTCCCGATCAAGGAGACCAGCAACATGCACCCCGATCTGGTGGAGGGGTGGGTCTTCTGCCGGCGGGCGTTCGAAGATACCCGCTCGTTCTGGCCGATGCCGGAGCAGGCGGAGTTTTTCCGCCGCATCGTCGAAGGTCACGAGAAACTGATCCTCCCGGTGATGCAGTCTCTGCTCACCTACCTCGGATGCGACGCGCATCTCTTCGATGCGAAGCTGACCGGCACGAATTTCGGCCTGCGCCTCAATTACTACCCGCCGGTCTCCGACGCCGATGACGCCTCCGGCGCGGCGCGCCTTCTCGGGCATGAGGACATCGATCTCTTCACCTTCCTCCCCGCCCCTCGCGTGGAAGGGCTGCAGGTTCTCAATCGGCGCAACATGAAGTGGGTGCGCATCGAGGCGCCGCCCGGAAGCATCGTGCTGAACACCGGCGACTACATGCAGCGGATCAGCAACGACATCTTCCCCTCGACGACGCATCGCGTCAGCAAGCCGCGCGATCCGCGGCAGCGCCACGAGACGCGGGTCTCATTCCCGATGGCAATCTATCTGTGGGAGGACGAGATGCTGGAAGTGCTGCCATGCATCGCCAACCCGAAGTACCCGCCGGTCAAGGCGATCCAATTCCACACGAGCATCACCAGCAAGTTCTATGGTGACGGCTATGCGGTGACCGAGGCATGAATGATCCGCTCCTCCGATTCCGCGAACGTTTCCCGATCCTGAGCCGGACGAAGTACCTGGTCTCGCACTCCCTCGGCGCGATGCCCGAGGCCACGCGCGAAGCGCTGGCCGAATACACGGACCTCTGGGCGACGCGCGGCGTGCGGGCTTGGGGAGACCGCTGGTGGATGATGTCGATCGAGGTCGGCGACATCATCGCGCCGCTGATCGGCGCGCCGCCCGGCTCGGTGGTCATGCTGCCGAACGTTACTACCGCCGAGGCGGTGGTGTTGTCGTCGTATGAATACACGGCGCCGCGCAATCGCGTGGTCATCGTCGACGGCGAGTTCCCTTCCGTCCGCTATATCTACGACCGCCTCGCCCGCCGCCTCGGCGCGGAGATCGTGAACGTGCCTCATGATTCCTCCGGCCTCGGCTTCGATCTCGATCGCCTGCTGGCGGCCATCGACGAGCGCACGCAGCTCGTCCCGATCGGCCACATCCTGTTCGAGTCGTCGTACATGATCGACGTCGAAGCGATCGCGCGCCGTTGCCGGGAAGTGGGGGCAACGCTGGTGCTCGATGTCTTTCAATCCGCGGGCATCGTCCCGGTCGACGTCACCGGCTGGGATGTGCCGATCGCCGTCGGCGGCGTGCTGAAATGGTTGTGCGGCGGTCCAGGCGGATCGTTCCTCTACGTCGATCCGGCGTTGCGTCCGAAGCTGGAGCCGAGCTTCACCGGCTGGATGGCGCACGCGACCCCGTTCGCCTTCGAGCCTCCTCCGATGCGCTTCCGCGACGACGCCCTCCGCTTCGCCCTCGGCACCCCTCCCATCCCCGCGCTTTACGCCGCTCGCGAGGGCCCGAAGGTCATCGCCGAGGCGTCCGGTGGCGACATGAAAACGATCCGCGAGAAATCGCAGCGCCAGACGCAGCGGATCATCGACCTCGCCGACGCCCGCGGCTTCGAGCTGCGCACTCCCCGCGACCCGAACCACCGAGGCGGATCGGTCTCCGTGCTGATGCCGCATGCAAAGGAAGTGGCCTACGAACTGAACGCCGAAGACATCGTCTGCGACTTCCGCCCCGGGGCCGGCGTGCGCTTCTCGCCGCACTTCTACACGACCGATGAGGAGCTGGAGATCGCCTTCGCCACGGTGGACGAGATCCTGCGAACGGATCGCTGGAAGCGCCAGGAGACGAAGCAAACGATCGTTACGTGAGGGAGTAGAATTCAGAAACCATGAGCCGCGTACCAATCGATCACATCCTCGAGCTCCCGACAGCAGAGCGCGTTGCCATCGTCCAGGAGATATGGGAGAGCATGCTCGACCATCCGGAAGACGTCGCGATTACAGCAGCGCAACGTGAAGAGCTCGAGCAATGCTGGACGGACCTTCAACAGAATCCCGATGAAGGCGAGTCGTGGGAGGATGTGAAGAAGTCTCTTTGGAACGAATGATCGAGCGCGTGATCGTTCGCCGCCGCGCGCAACGACAGATTCGAGAAGCGAAGCTGTGGTATCGCAACATCTCACTTGAACTCGGTGAGGATTTCCTCAAGTCAGTCGACGACGCAATAGCGTTGGCGCAAAGGTACCCGCTGGCGTTTCGTCTCGTGCATCGCACATTTCGACGCGTGCTTCTGCGCCGGTTTCCGTACGCCCTTTTCTATCAATTCACAGAGGATCGAATCGTTGTCGTCGCAGTCTTGCATCAGGCTCGCGATCCAAGAGTCGTGCAGCGACTTTGATCGCCAAGAGCCGGGAACAATGATGTCAATGCCGCACCGCGTGCGGCCGGGTCCCCGAATCCACCGCAAACGCGGGCTCGATGGTCAGTTCCGTCTGATTGCCGTTTCGATCTTCGCCGTGGATCTTCACATCGTAGTAACCCGCCGCGAGCTTCATCTCCGAGCGGAACTCGATTCCACCGGGAAGGGTCTGCCAGAGTTTGCCAGTCACAGATTCCATGGCGCCACCAGTGACCCGAATGGACATCTGGTTCCAGACGGCGCTGTCGTGCGGCCGCACCCACAGCTTCGTGGCGTTGGCGCGAACGGGATCGTAGCGGCCTGTCTGGTTGTTGCAGGCGGGCGGCTCACAGGCAACTTCGTAATCGGCCATGCGGAAGACGATTTGCGCCGTGTCGCCGAGGGGGATGCGTGAACGGGTTTCGCCCTTCCCGTTCAGTATCCGAAGCGCCGAGATCTCTGGATCGGTGATGTCTTCGTTGCGCGTGTCGAACGTTGCGGTGGACGTGGCCCGGCCAGGCACGCCCGCCGTCCAGTAGTGGGAATCGACGCTGACGACGCGATACGGGCCCGGCTGCAGATTGGCGCGCAGGTAGTTTGACCAGATGAAGTCGACGTTCGTCGGCGGGATCTCCTTTCCATCCGGGCCGAAGAGCGTCGTCTGTGCCGAGGATGCTTCGTAGTACCGGTTCTCATGCAGCGGGCCAAACCATTGGGTCTGCAGCGTCAGCATCCCATCCGCCAGACCAACGGGAGCGGCGAATCTTCTGGCGTGCACTGGCCCGTCATTGAGCTGCAGATCGTTCTCGACGGGGACGAAGGTCAGGTCATTCGTACCGTTGATGGGCGCGACCGCGAGCCGGCCGTCCTGGACGGTGCAGTACGCGCCGTCGGTGATGATCGTCAGCGGCTCCCCGGGCGGTTGGGCCTGCGCGTCCAGATATGCTTCATACATCGCGGACTTCGAGGAGCCCTGGGCGACAAACAGCGGGAAGGTCTGAGTCGCGTCGTTCCCCAGCGGAAAAAACGAGATTGCGCCACCGTAGATCAAGCTGCCGTCACGATATTCCTCGTCGTGATCGATACGCAGCCGCGCTCCGATCCGGGCCTGGCGGTTGGTATGGCTCGGGTCAAAGAAATAGTGCGCCGTCGTTCCGAGCCAGGCCGACGGCGAATTCGAGAGCGCGACCGCTGCGTGCACACCCACTACGGGATCGAGCACGGCCGCGTGAACGCTCCCCCGCGCGTTATCCCAACATGCGCGGCTGCGGAAAAGGGTGAAGCGGTTGCTCATGTCGGAAGCCAGCAGTGGCGGCAACGAACCGTTCGCGGCGATGTCGACGTACATCGGCGACTCGGCGCTCGAACCCGGCACGAAGACCGTCAGATGATCGAGACACGCGTGTGACAGAGCGGCGTCGGGCTGGAGCGGCAGCCCTAGCTCGTCCACGAACGTCGTGGTAATCGAATTCCTGGCATCCGCCGGCGAAAGAACGACCGTGGACGCTCCATCGGCGCTATTCCCCTCGGCGACGACGAGCCTTCCATCCTCATCGAGGAGCATCAGGTCGTACTGGTCGACGCCGAGAATCATCGTTGTCTCTCCCCCACCCTGGACCACCCGCGGCGGGAACGAGACGTCCGGCTGAACCAGGCGGCCCTGCTCGAGCGGCCACACAAGAAACTCCTTCTCGGCGGCGTACTGTACGGTCACGGCCGCTCCCTGAACGACTGCAAAGGGGACATGGAGCGATGACGATCCCTCGAAGTGAAGAAACCCGCCCGGTACTGCCGCCGGCGCTCCGGGGCTGGCCGGCCCGATGGCGAGCGTCACCGAGAGGTCGATCGACTGTCCGGGAGCAAGTGTGAACGACGGAGGCTCGACGTCGACGGCCCTCTCGATGTCGGTCGATCCCTTTACGGCAAGCGATTCCTGACGGCCGCCGCGGTTGGTCAGGTGGAGCGACAGTGTGCGTGAGTAGGCGGCGGATCCGCCGACGCCGAACGAGAGCTGCGGCGGGGATGGAAGAACCGTGGCATTCGCCGCGGCCACGGCATCGAGCAAACCCCCGCCGATCGTCCCCCCGACCGCACCGCCGGGGGCGATGTCGGCGCCGCCGGTGCTGACCATGGCCGCCTTGATGTCCGCGGGCGTCCAATCCTTATGAATCTGCCGGAGAAGCACCGCCACTCCGGCAACGAACGGGGTGGACATCGACGTCCCGTTCATCTCGATGGTCCCCCCTCCCAGTTTGGCCGAGGAGATCGAGACGCCGGGAGCCATCACGTCCGGCTTGGGATCGAGCAGGCGGCCCACGGGACCGCGTGATGAGAAGTAAGCGCGCGAATCATGAACCTGCGTGACACCGCCGATGGAGGTCGTCTGCCCGGTGGCACCGACCGTGATCGCGGTACGCGCGCCGCCCGGGCTGTCAATCGTCGCGACGTTGAGGCCGTCGTTTCCCGCCGCAATACAGACCACCACACCGGCCGCGGATGCCGCATCGACGGCGCGGGACAGCGGATCGTCGCTGTTGCCCGGCCCGCCGAGGCTCAGGTTGATGACGTCGACGTGGTCTTTGGTGTCACCGTCCTGGTTCGGGTCGACAGCACGCTCGATCCCGGCCATGACGTCTGATTCGCTCCCGCGTGCCTGGCGATCGAGCACGCGAAAGGCCATGAGCGTGGCCTCCGGAGCCACACCGATGACGCCGCCGCCGTTGCCGGCCAGAATGCCGGCCACATGCGTTCCATGGCCGTTCTCGTCCATCGGGTCGTTGTCGTTGTCGACGAAGTCGTAGCCGCCGGCGACCCTCTGACCAGGTCCGAACCCTCCGCCGAACGCGGCATGCCTGTAGTCGATCCCGCTATCGATGACCGCGGCGACCATTCCGCGTCCACGGACGGAAAACGAGGTCCAGACCGGCGGAGCTTTGACGATGTTCACGCCATCGATCGCCGTTGCCTTGTAGATCGTGTCGGCATGAACGCCGCGGACGTAGGGGAGTGCGCGAAGAGCGGGAAGCTCCGATGGAGGAACGGTCGCGCTCACACCCTGGAAGACGTGGATGTAGATCCGGCCGATACGCGGTGCCACGATGCTCTCCGCGGTTACGTGTAACCGGCTCGTGGCCGCCGCACGAAAAACCGTATCGATGCGGCGCAAGTCGCGGTCGAGATCCGCGGCGCGCAATGCCATCGCCGCGCGGTCCCCGGGGAGGGCATCGACCTCGATCAGCACGCGGATGCCTTTGGAGTCATCCGCCGGTTCGATCGCCGCCAGCACGTTCCCACGAGCGGTGCGCCCGGTCACCTTCACGGCGGCCGTGACTCGGGACGTGGTCACGACCAGCGACAGCAGGACCGAAACCGAGAGAACGATGCGTTTGCTCACGTTCAACCTCCGAGTGGCGTTGGTTGTCACCGCGGGTCAGAACCAGAATACCTCCGCCGGTACCACCAATTTGTGGGCCTTTTGTAAGTTTGTGCTTCTTTCTCCGCGCACTCCGCGTCTCCGCGTGAAACTTCAGTCGTCGATACTTAACGTCTCCTCCTCGCGATCCCATACAGCACTGCCCCGATCGCACCCCAGAAGACCACAAGCTCGATCGTCGTCAGCGAGGCGTTCGCGATCCTCTCGCGGAACGAGAGACGGCGGAGAACGTCGAAGTCGCCAATGAGCTGCACCACGATCAGCGTTCCCATCGAGAGCAGCGAGATCACGGCGCAGATGCGCTGGACGATGAGCGGCATGCCGAGCGTGACGCTGGCGTAGAGGGACGGGTTCGCGCGCGGGAGCACGAGTAGCGCGATGCTGTGCAGGAAGTAGAGGCAGACCAGAGCGAAGACGGCTATGTTCAGCGCCAGCGAGACCTGGCCGCTGATCAGCAGAAGCAGCGTGACGATCAACGTCAGCGTCAGGCCGACGATCGGGGTTCCCGTGCGCTTCGAGATCGATCCGATGAATTGCGGCGCCAGCCGATCCTCGGCGAGCATGATGCCGACGCGCGACGGGACCAGCATCGTGGCGTTGACCGAGGTCGTCAGCGCCATCACCGCGCCGAGCGTGACGAACCAGGCCGCCCCCATCGGCAGATACCTCGACGCCACCTCGGCCATCGGCGCGGCGGCGCGGCGCAACTCGGCGCCGGGCAACACGCCGAAGGCCACCACCGACATCAGGAAATAGATGACCGTCGTCGCCAGGATTCCCCGGAGAAAGATTCGCGGCAGGCGGTGCGTCGAATCGCGCACCTCGCCGGCCGTCTGCGCCAGCGACTCGAAGCCGGCGTATCCGAAGAACACCAGCGGCAGTGCTGTGGCGAAGCCGCCGAGGCCGTGCGTGAAGAACGGCCGGTAGTTGTGAAGGTGAAGGGCGAAGAGGCCGGGGACGACCAGGACGATGATGGAGAGCCCGAGGAGCACGCACATCCAGACCTGAATCCGCCCGAACCAGCGCACGCCGGCGACGTGGATGACATAGAAAAAGATCAGACTGCCGATTGCGATCGGCATCGCTGCTGTTTTCGGCAACGCTCCGGCAAAGAGCTCGACCATGTAGTCGCCCAGCGCACGTGACAGGTACGCCAGCGCGCCGATGTACGAAATGACCTTGAGCCAGATGCCGACGAAGGCCGCGCCGTAGCCGCCGAAGGTGCGCGAGAGATGCGTGTACTCGCCGCCCGGCTCGCGGCCGAGGGGCGTCGACAGGAAGACGGAGTAGGCGACGGAGGTCGCCAGAATCGCAGGCGCCAACACGAGATAGCCGAGGATCACGCTCGGTCCGGTCAGCGCCCAGGCGTCGCTGGTGACCTTGAAGATCCCGGCGCCGATGAGCATGCCCAGGAGCGTGGCGTACGACTCGATCGTGCCGAGGTCGCGGCGCAGTGAAGAAGAAAGAGGCTCGGCCATGTGTCAGCTCCTCTCCGCCGCGCGTGAAGCGCGCCAGCGGTCCGCGGCGACCGCGAGAACGATCACGACGCCGATGATGATCTCCTGAACGTAGTTCGGCCAACCCATCTGCTGGCTGCCGTTGCGAAGAAAGGCCATGACCAGCGCCCCGATCATGGCGCCGGCGATGCTCCCCTCGCCGCCGCTGAGACTGGCGCCGCCGATGACCACCGCGGCGATGACGTCGAGCTCCACGCCGACGGCCACGGTCGGATCGCCCTGCCGCAAGCGCGACATCTGCATCACGCCGGCGAGCCCGAAGAAGAGACCGGCCAGCGCGTAGATACGCACTTTGAGCGCCCCGGTGTTGATGCCGCAGGCGCGTGCCGCCGCCTCGTTCGAGCCTAGGGCGAAGACGCGGCGGCCGAAGACCGTGTTGCGCAGAACGAGCGCCATCAGCGCCGCCAGGATGATGGCGATCCAGACCCCTGGCGCGAACAGCATCCAGTCGCGCGAGGGGAACGTCACCGCCAGCTCGTTGAGCCACGTCGAAGGCGGATTCACAGTCTGCTGGTCGGCGACGTACTTGGCCACGCCGCGAGCCACTCCGAGCATGCCGAGGGTGGCGATGAAGGGGACGACGCGCAGCGTGGTGATGGCCAGGCCGTTGACGATGCCGACGATGCCGCCAGCGACGATTCCCGCGGACAACGCCGCGATCGGCATCCAGCCATCACGCAGCGCCAGCGCGGTGACGACGCTGGTGAGGGCGATGACCGCGCCGACGGATAGATCGATGCCTCCGCTGACGATGATCATGGTCATCCCGATCGCGCCGATGGCGACGATGACCGTCTGCGCAAGGACGACGCGGAGGTTCGAGCCGGAGAGGTAACGCTCCGGCGATCCGGTCAGGACGGCGAAGAGGAGGATGACGCCGAGCAGCCCGGCCACCGGCGCGACGATCCGAATCCAGCGATTCATGTCGAGGCGCGGATTGTATGCGGGGGGGCGGCACTCTCACAGTCTGTTGAGCCTTTCGATTCCGTTCATCGAGAGCCCTTCTCCCCCCGCGGTTTTTTGCGGGGGGAGAAGGTGCCGAAGGCGGATGAGGGGGGCGTATACGCGAGATGTGAAATCAAGCGACGTTGGCCCGAGGCCGATGCATTTACCATTCTGCAAGTGCGCAAGTGACGCCCGCGTGAAGCGCCCCCTCATCCGCCTTCGGCACCTTCTCCCCCGCAAGAAACCGCGGGGGAGAAGGGCTCTCGACGTAACAGAGTGTCGATGATTCACTCGTCGTGTGTTGAACCTACCTCTCCGCCCCAATTGCCGTTTGGAGAATCGCATCCGCCGTCCATTCGCTCGTCGGCCGCGCCGGCGAAAGCCGGCCGCGCGTCATCACGGCGATGGTGTCGCACACTTCGAAGAGCTCCGGCAGATACGAGCTGACCATCACGATCCCCTTCCCCTCGGCGGCCAGTCTCCGGATCTCGCGGTAGATGTCGCCCTTGCTGCCGACGTCGACGCCGCGCGCCGGCTCGTCGAGGAGCAGGACGTCGGGATCCTGGTGCAGCAGCCGCGCGAGGGCGACCTTCTGCTGGTTGCCGCCGGAGAGCCGTCCGACGATGCCTCGTGGTCCCGGCGCTTTGATCCTCAGCCTCTGCATGACGTCCTCGGTCTGCCCATTCTGGCGTCGTCGATCGATCCACCCGGCGCGCGCGCACGTTTCGAAGCGGCTCATGGTCACGTTGTCGGCGATCGGGAGCTGAAGGGCCAGGCCTTCGTTTTTCCGGTCCTCGCTGAGGTAGCCGAAGCCGTTGCCGTGCATGGTTACCTCGCCGGTGGCTTTCTGCAGACCGAAGAGGGAGCGGACCAGATCGGTCCGGCCGGCGCCGATCAGGCCGGCGATGCCGAGGACTTCGCCGCGATGGAGAACGAAGCTGGCCACGCGGAGACGCGGAGGCGCGGAGAGGTTGCGCACAGACAGGAGTGTCTGTGCCACCACATTGGCCGCTGCCGGAGCCGAATGTGGCACAGACACTCTTGTCTGTGCCCGTCCCACCATCATCGAGATCAATTCGTCATCGGTCACACCGGCCAACTCGCCGCCACCCACGCTCCGCCCGTCGCGCAACACGGTGAACCGTGTGGCGATCTCGCGCACCTCTTCGAGGAAGTGACTGATGTAGATGATGGCGATGCCGCGGTCGCGCAGGCGGCGGACGGTATCGAAGAGGCGCTCGACGTTGGCGCGCTGCAGGCTGCTGGTCGGCTCGTCCATCAGCAGGACGCGCGCATCGCGGGCCAGCGCGCGGCAGATCTCGACGACCTGTTGGTCGGCCAGCGGAAGGTTGCCGGTTCGGGCACGCGGATCGATCTCGGCGCGTCCGAAGTCGGCGAGGAGCGCAGCAGCGCGATCATTCAAGGCATCGCGCTGCAGCCATCCGCCGCGCGACGGCTCGATGCCCATCAGGATGTTCTCGGCCACGGAAAGATGCGGACAGAGCGCGAGCTCCTGATGAATGTGCGCGATCCCGCGCTCCCGTGCATCAGCCGGCCCGCGCGGCGCATACGGCTGCCCGCCGGCCATCATCGTGCCGCTGTCCGGCGGAAAGGCGCCGGAGAGGATGTTCATCAAAGTGCTCTTCCCGGCCCCGTTCTCCCCGATGAGCGCATGGACCTCCCCGGCAGCGACGTCGAGATCGACGCCATCGAGCGCGATGGTCGCGCCGAAGTGTTTGGTGATGGAGCGGAGGGTGAGCATGGTCTCGCCGTCTCGCGGCTATGGATACCACCGAAACCCCGAGACCGCGAGACCGCGCAACCGCGAGACCCCGCCCCTACCCCAACGGATGCAACAGCTTCTTCGCCTCCGGCGTATCGAGATTCGCCGGTGTGATCAGCGTGACTCCGGTATCGACGCGCGACTCGATCTTCCGGCCGAGGAGGTGATCGACGAGCGTCTTCACCCCCAGCTCGCCCATGCGAAACGGGTTCTGCACCACGATGCCGTGCAGCTTTCCGTCGCGCATCGCCTTGACGAAGACGTCGCTGGTATCGAAACCGATGAAGCGGATCTTGCCCGCCTTGCCGGCGTCCTCGAGCGCCAGGAGTGCGCCGGCGGTCGATGACTCGTTCGGCGTGAACATGCCGTCGATGTCGTTGCCGAAGCGGTTGAGCAGATTCTCCGCCGCCGTCTTGGCCGTGTCGCGCGTGGCGCCGGCGAACTGGTTCGAGGAGACCAGGACGATGCCGGGATAACCGGCTTTCATCCGCTCGATGAATCCCTTCTCGCGCTGCTCGGTGCTGAAGACGCCTTCCTGATAGCGAAGGGCCAGGACCTTCCCCTTCCCGCCGAGGAGGCGGCCCATCTCGTCGGCGGCAAGCTCGCCGCCGTGGTAGTTGTTGCTGGCCACGAAGCTGATCGGATCGTGCGACTCCAGCGCCGAGTCGATGACCACCGTCGGGATCCCGGCGCGCTTCGCTTCCTCCACCGGCCGGACCAGGGCGTTCTTGTCGAACGGCGCCAGGACGATGCCATCGACGTGCTGGGTGACGAAGCCCTCCACGACCTGCACCTGCTGCTCGCGGTCGTCCTCGCGCATCGGACCCTTCCAGATGATGTTGACGTTGACCCCGGCCTTCGCTTCATCCTGCGAGGCCTTCATCGCCCCGGCATGAATGCTCTTCCAGAACTCATGCGTGGAGCCCTGCGGGATGACGGCGATGGTGAAGGATTTGCCGGTCTTCTGCTCCTGCTTCGAGCAGGCCAGGAAGAGAATGGCGATGGCGACCGCGATTCGTTTCATTCAGTTAGCTCCACAAAGGCTTTATCCGCAGATGACGCAGATGGGACGCAGATAAGAACTTGCGTGCTTCTCCATCTGCGTTTCATCTGCGTCATCTGCGGATGGGGGTCAGTGTGTCATACAGCGGCTGCGCCTCGACCAGCGCGGAACCCTCGTTCGAAACCGTTGCCGCCAGCACGCGGATCTTGTCATTCTCCGGCAGCGTCAGCGTCTTCGCGCCGCGCGGCAGATCGATGGCGTAGGCAAACAGGTATGAGTAGGCGTACGGCTCATTCTTCCCCGCGGAGTCGTGGCGATGCGAGGCAAACCAGGCGATCGGCACACGTTTGATGAATCCGGGCCTGAGTCCGTCGAAGACGGTGGCCATGCGTACCCGCGGCGGCGCATTCAGAGGGGCGTCGGCACGCGGCGGCAGCGTCTCCCGCTTCTTCGCCCAGATGCGGTTGTCCCACTGGCCGACGTAGCCGCTCCAGTCCTGAATGGTGAGCTCGACCGGCTGGCCATCGATGACAAACGCCCCCTTCTGATCGCCCTCGGCGGCAGCGAGGAGATACAGCCGCTTGTACCCGCCGCGCGGCAGCGCGATCGACTGGCCGTGAGCGACGGCGGCACGCGGCACTTCGTCGAGATGAAAGCGGACGCCGGCGTAGTCGATGCTGCGCGGCAGCATCTCCGCGGGAAGGGCGCGGCCCGCGGAATCGAAGCCTGGTGATGATTTTTCGGCGTCGTGCGTCGATACGGCGCGGTCGAGCGGCAGTGTCACCGGCTGGGAGCGCGGAGTACGCGCCTTCGATTTCGGAGGAGCGAGCCGCACGGCGAACGTTCGAAGCTGATACGGAGTGAACGACGTCACGATCCGTCCATCGACAATGCGGGCCTTCCGCGGCTCCATCTCCTGGCCATTCACTTCACGCGCTTCAACAACCCGCGCAGCGAACGCCAGACGGACATCGTTCGCCCGCTTCCCGTCGACTTCGACGAGCCGGACGATCACCTCATCGCTCTCCTCCGCTCTCTTGAAAGCTAACACGCGCACGCGGGAATTGCTGACGCGCAGCAGCGAGAACGTCCGGCCGAGGGTACCGTCATGCTTCGGCGCGACGAACGCGATCAACGGCTGGCTGAGGCGTAGCGCCTGCCAGTCTGTCCCTTCCGACCGCCAATCGCCGGCGTGCGCGGCCAGGCCATAGACGAACTCGTGATGTCCCCAATCCTGCGTCGTCTGATCGTCGTACGCGCGGCCATTGCCGTCGCCGAGGCCGGGGGTGTAGAGGAGCGTGAGCCGGAGCGTGTGATTGTCAGGCTTGTCCGAGCCGTACTTGCAATCGGAGAGGATGGTCACGCCGCCGTTCGCGTCACTGAGGTCGAGCCATTCATGCGATGCCACCTCGAACTTCTTCTCGTCGTTGTTCCCGCGCTGAATCGTCCCCACTTCCCAGTTGTAGGTCGCCAGCGGATTCGACGCGGCCAGCGGGAAGGTGGCCTTCAACGCGGCCGCCTCCGTTTTCCAGTCGATGGCGTTCTCGATCTCGATGCGGTTGCCGGCGTCGCCGGCGGACAGGCGGATGGTCTGCACGAAGCGTGATCCCTCGGTCTCGCGCGTTACTCTGATCGCGGAGCGCACACGGCCGTCCTCGACAATGTCGATCGTGACCTTGCCGCCGACGAACGCCCGCGGCGGCTTCTGTTGATCGGCCCAATCCATGTTCCAGGCGGGCCAGTCGTGCGGATGCTCGGTCTGGAGCGCCAGCCGCGCCGGGCCGGAGAGGACCTCGCGGTTCGCCTTCTTGTCGAAGATGCTGGCAATGTCGCCGGCGTCGTCGATGGTGACGCGATAGCGGTCGTTCTCGATCATCGCCGGCCGGGTCTCGACGCGGATCGCCCCTCGATCCCTTACATAGTTCCTCGGCGTCTCGAATCCGGAAAGCACGTCGTAGACCGCCCAACCCACCGGTGGAACCTTCGCCAGGAAGACGATCCGATCATCCTCGCGTTGCGCGGGGACACGGCTTCCGTCCGGCGCGATCACGAGGACGCCGCCCCCCAGACCCTGAATGTGCGCTTCCACCACGTCCTCGCGCTCGATGCTGAGCGGGTTGTAGACCACGATGGCCGTTCCCTCGACGCGCGTATCGAGTGCCGAGGCGATCGACTCGGTGGCGCTGGTCAGCACCGAGGCGAACTGATTCATGGCGATGACGTCGTCGTTCCACGAATACTCGTACGCTTTCGGTGTGGCTGTCCCGGCGGCGATGTCGTGGAACTGCCCGCCCATCACCAAAGTCCAAGCATCATTCAGCCGCTTCCTAGGATACGGACGTCCGCCGAGCCATTCGGCCGCCACCGAGGCGCGCTCGGCGGCGTCGGCAAGCAGCTCGTTCTTCCGGTTCCAGCGCTTCTGATACGCCTGCGACGTCAGCGAGCCGGCGGAGTGATTGGTCAGCTCGAGATCGCCCGAATAGTGCGGCAGACGGGCGGCCTGCTCCGGCTTGATATCGAGAAACATCTGCTCCGCGGTCGAGGAGATCACATGGAGCGGACCGTCGTTCTTCGACACGATCGATTCGACGAGCTGCACCGACGGCTCGCGTGGCGCGCCGCCGACGTCGCCGGTGCCGTAGTAGTGGTAATCGGTGAAGAGCCCGCTCACCTCGCCGTTGCGCTGCACGCGCTTCGGCCAGTCGGTTCCGTTCGGCGGCGTGGTGTCGCTTCGCGAAAGGTCGTAGCGGATGTCGGCGCTGTAGCTGCCAGGATTGAAGGCGGCAATCACGCTGCTGCCGTCCGGACCGTCCCAGACGCCGACGTTGAAGGGCGTGCCGACGGGCGTCTTCTCCGGCGAGTCCGGTCCGCCGGCGGGAGCGGACGATCCCCACGTCAACTTCTGCGTCGAGAAGCCGCGGATGCCCATGTGATGGAGGATGCTCGGCAGCGAGGCCGGAAAGCCGAAGCAGTCGGGGAGCATGTACTCCGCGCTGGTCCGCCCGAGGTCGTGCCGAAAGTAGGCCGAGCCGTAGAGCACCTGGCGGATCAGCGACTCGGCCGATGGCGAGTTGACGTCGCTCTCCTCCATCGACGAGCCGGCCGGAAACCAGCGGCCGGCGCGGACCCACTTCTGCAGCGTCGCATAATCGGCCGGGTAGTACTCGCGCATCAGCCGGTAGCGGTTGGCGCCGCTGAAGTTGAAGATGTAGTGAGGATACTTTTCGAACAGCGCGAAGTTGTCGCGCATCGTGTGCGGCAGGTATTCACCGATCGTACGCGGATACTCCCAGCGCCACTGCGTATCGAGGTGCGCGTAGCCGACGACATAAAGCGTCGGCTGTTTGGTCAGGTCAGGCGGATCGGCCGCGCGCGCAAGCGTCGCGAGGCTCAGCAACACGAGAAGACCGAGACGCCGCATCATTTCTTCGCCACCACGTCGATCTCGCTGTAGAACGTGTTCCCCCACGGATCATCGCTCTCGGTTTCGAAGACGTCGAACAATAGATAACGATACCGGCCCAGCGAGCCGCTCGTGTCGGTGATGCTGACGCCATACTGGCCGCCTTTGTCCCCTTCCGTCGCCCGTGTGTCGACGAAGGCCACTTCGCGCCAGCCGCAGGTGCGCAGATCGACCTTCGCGCCCGGCGCGGGATTGAAACTCGGATCGCTTCCGTCGCTGGCATAGACGCGATACACCTGCGGCGCCCGCGTATCGGGATGCCAGGAGTAGCTGTTCACCGCCGCAATGTCGGTCACCGCGCCGAGGTCGATACGGAACCGTCCACCCCACGAATCGGCGCGGAAGAATAGGTTCGCCTCCGGCTCGTCCTCGGTGCCGGGCACCTTTCCATCGACCAACGCCGCAAGCCCGGCACTACCTCGGTCGACGGTGCCGGCGATGAGCTCGACCTTCGCATTCGACGCCGAATCCTCCTTCGATGGCGATGCCACACGTGCAAATCGAAACGCCGGCGTGGCCATGCTTCGATCGACCGTGATGGTCACCTCGGCGTTTGCGGCGCAGGCAACCAGGATGGCCGCGATGGCGAATCTCACGCGGGAATGGTAATTCGAATTTTCACGCGGAGGCGCGGAGGGCGCGGAGAACGAAGTTTCTCGTCATCTCCTCCGCGTCTCCGCGTCTCCGCGTGAGCTCTCCGCCTGCCGCAATCCTTCCACTGTTGACCTCCGTCCCGGAACGCGCTTCAGCGCAGTGCGGTACGCGACTGCGGCGTCGGGCGCTCGGCCGGCGGCGAGCAACTCATCCCCAAGCAACTCGTACGTCGGCTTCTCCACGACCGGCGGACCGAACTCGAACGGCATCGCTGTCTCACTCTTCGCTGTCTTCTCCAGCATAGCGATCGCCTCGTCGCGCTTTCCCTCGGCGGCGAGCACCAGCGCATCGGCCTGCTGCACCATCACCTCGGCGCGAATGCGTTGGCTGGGATTCATGGAGTGATGATGCTCCGAGCTCGCCAGCGCGTCCTTCTGCAATTCGTGCAGCCGAGCCACGGCCGTTTTCAATGACGCCAGGTCGTGTGCCGCAAGCACATCGCCGTACGCCATCGTGAAGCGGGCATTGGCGTGCTCGGGGCCGGCCGGGATCGTCACATCATCGGCCGCGATAAGCGTTCCGCCGCTGGCGATCTGGTGAGCGCGCATGTCGGCAAACGAGTCGATGCGCCCGGCGTACGTGTCCATTTCACCACCGGAGACGAATGACGATGCGAACGCCGAGGCACGGCAGGCGTCGAGCGCCTTGCGCGCGTCGTCGAATCGATGCTCCTGCAGGTAGGCGTAGTGAAGCCAGAGTGGGTAATGGCCGCATGCGGCTGCCGGCTTCCCCTTCGCGGCGCGCTGCTTATTGACGACGTCGATGGCGCGGCGATTGGCGTCGATGACATCGTCCCACATCCCCATGGCGATGAAGATGTGCGAGGTCATGTGCAGCGCGTGCCCCGCATTCGGCGCCACCGCGCCGTAGCGCCGCGCGGCGCGCATGCCGAGGGGCGCGTGGATCGGATCGTCGTAGCAGTGGATGAGGTAATGCAGCACGCCGGGGTGTGTCGGATGCGACGGCAGCACCTCTTCGAGCAGCGCCGCCGCGCGCATGTAGGTGGGAAAATCGCGGCCCTGATGCGATGTGCCGAGGAGCGCCACGGCGTAGAAGGCTGTGGCATCGACATCATCGGGATAGCGCTCGTGCACGCCGCGCATGGCGTCGGCGTACTTGAAATCGCGCTCGTCTTTCGTCCCCGAACCGTAGAGGACGTCGACCGCACGGAGGTAGTCGCGCTCGCGCTTTGTCTTGGCCTTGGCCAGCCGCTCCTCGGGGGTTGCGCCGAGGCGTCGCAACGCGGCGCGCGCGGCGACGGCGTCCTGCTGGAACCAGACCGGATGCGTGTAAGTCATCGCCTCGCCCCAGTAGGCCATGGCGAACGACGGATCGATCTTCTGCGCGCCGCGAAAGGCCTCGGCCGCGTCGGCATACTCGAAGTCATGCAGCAGCGCCAGACCATGCAGGAACGGCTGCTGCGCCTCGGCCGCGCCGGAGTTGGCAAAGGAGACCTCGCCGGCGTCGGTCTGTGCGAGGGCGTTTGCTGCGAAGAGAAGCGTGATGAGAGCGATGCGCATGGTGCAATGATAGGGCGTGTCGTTCTCCAGTCATCTGCGGATCAGTCTTCTTGTATTCCTCGCCGCGGCCTGCGCCTCAACGCCACTACCGACGACTCCCTACACCGTCGTTCTCGGCATCGCGCAGGATGGCGGCTATCCGCAGGCCGGGTGCAACCGGCCGGACTGCACCGCGGCGTGGCACGACTTGAAGCTACGCCAGCGCGTGGCGTCGCTGGCCATTATCGATCCGCAATCGCATCAGCGCTGGATCATCGACGCCACGCCTGATTTCCCCTCGCAACTCCGGACGCTCGATGAGCTCGCGCCGCGTGCGAACGCGGCTCCCCTGCTCGACGGCATCCTCCTCACCCACGCCCACATCGGCCACTACCTCGGCCTGGCACGACTCGGCCGCGAAGTGCTCGGGACGAAATCGATCAAGACCTACGCCATGCCCCGCATGCGCGCGTTCCTCGAGCACAACGGCCCGTGGGACCAGCTCGTGAACCTGCATAACATCGAGCTCGTTCCGCTCGAAGACGGCGTAACGGTTTCGCTGAACGAGCGCATCACCGTCACGCCGCTGCGCGTTCCGCATCGCGACGAGTACTCGGAGACCGTGGCCTTCGTCGTCCGCGGTCCCTCGCACGCCATCCTCTGGCTGCCGGATATCGACAAGTGGGAGAAGTGGCCGACACCGCTCGAATCGGTGCTGGCACAGGTCGACATCGCCTATCTCGACGGAACCTTCCACGACGCCAGCGAGCTGCCGGGCCGCGACCTGCGTGAGATCCCCCATCCGCTGATGACGGAGACGCTGTCACGCCTTGCCGCGTCGCCGTTGCTGAGCAAGGTGCGGTTCATTCATCTGAACCAGTCGAATCCTCTCCTTCGGGAACGGCGGGACCACGTCGTCGTCGCGAAGGATGGGGAGAGATTCGGGCTCTGATCGGCGGCGCCTGACAATCCGACTCGTCCTCTGCGCGAGTGTCCAACGAATTACCGCTTGCCCCCTGGCGGCCATCACATTCAACGGTGACGCCGCCGGCGAAACGTCTCGCCCTTTCCCGTCACAAACCTTGTGTCACGGATTGCTTCAACGAAAAGGAGAAACGTATGCCTAACATCCATCGCACAAACCGGCAGTTCCCGGACGGCGCGCAGATCGGCGCGATCGACGAGATCATTCCCAGCACCGCTGGTTCCCCCGTCAACAACCTCTCAACCGATCTCGATTTCTACCTTCCCAACCCTGCCGATCCCGCCAAACCGCTGCACTACCACTTTCTCTTCTGGAACGTCTGCGGAACCATCAGTAACGACCCTCATCACGGCAACGGTACCGTGCCGCCGGGTGACACGGTAGCCACGGCCTGGTACGTTCCGGTCCATGACGGCGACGGCGGCGCGGGCATCGTTACCTACGCTTTCTGGGTGGAGCACGACTCCGTCGTCTCCGACACCCCGATCCAGAGCGTCACCCCGGCGGCGGCGTGGGCGGGCGGCAACAACACCGTGGTCTCGTCGACCGCGGGCAGCGGGCAGCGGCGCATCACCGCACGCGACACCGTGGCGTCGATCACCAATGCGAACTGCGAACACTGGTTCCTCCTCGGCGCCGGCAACGCCCCGGACAAGGTCCTCACCGTTGATCAAGGCGGAAGCACGTGGGCGCTGGCCCTCTACCAACATCACGACCGAGGCCGCATCCCCACGAGCGACAAGCAAACCAAACCCGGCCCCATCCAGATATTCGATTCGGGGCCGATCGACCGCAGCCGGATGGTCGACGTCATGAAGAACGCGCAGAAGCACTCCACTGACCGGATGCTGCAGTTGCTGAATAAGGACCAGTCGTCCATCAGCCACGACGATCTGCACGCCGCGGCGGTAGAGCTGACGACGAACATCAATCGGATGCAGTCGGCCGTAGACCTCATCAACGCCAGGCTGAAAGGGAAGTAACCCCATGAGCGACCGCCCGATGACCGCCACCTGCCGCGCCGCGCGCGTTCTCCTCGTCGCCTTCGAGGATCAGGACAACCTCGGCGTCCGCTATCTGGCCAGCTTCCTGAGAAAGTACGGACATGAAGCGACCATCGTCACCTTCGGCAACGCGGGTCCGGTCATCGAGGCGGCCGCCCGTATCGATCCCGACATCATCGGCTTCTCGCTCATCTTTCAATACATGGTGCCGGAGTTCCGCGATGCCATCGCGGAGCTCCGCGCCAGCGGCGCGCGCGGCCACGTGACCGTCGGCGGCCACTACGCGTCGTTCGAGCCGGCCGCGCTGCTGGCGGCCATCCCCGATCTCGATTCCGTCGTCCGCTTCGAAGGGGAGGAAACGCTGCTGGAACTGGCGACGGCCATCGTCACCGGCGATGACTGGCGCGCCGTGGCCGGTATCGCGTTCCGCGGAGAGAGCGGCGTGGCGGTGCCTACCGCTCCCCGACACGGAACGCGCTCTCTCGACGACTATCCCTGGCCTGACCGCCACGACATCCTCTACGAACAGCAGGTGATGCCGATGGCGTCGATCCTCGGCAGCCGCGGCTGCACGTGGCAGTGCTCGTTCTGCTCGATCATCACCTTCTACGCAGGCAACGGGACCAAAGGACGCCGTCGCCGCGATCCGATCGACGTCGTCGACGAGATGGAACACCTCCACCGCGACCGCGGCGTGGAGATCCTGCTCTGGCAGGACGACGATTTCCTCGGTGGCGGCCGCGACGCCGTCCGTTGGGCGCACACCGTCGCCTCGGAGAGCATCAAACGCGGCCTGCATCATTCGTTGCGCTGGAAAATCTCCTGCCGTTCCGACGAGGTGAAGGTTTCCAGCCTGGCCCCGCTCGTCGAGGCCGGCCTGACGCACGTCTACCTCGGCGTGGAATCAGGCGACGCGAATGACCTGCGCGATCTCAACAAGCTGCTCCTGCCCGATGTACACCTCCGCGCCGGCGAGGCGTTGCGCGAGCTCGGCCTGTCATTCGATTTCGGCTTCATGCTGCTGCAGCCATGGTCCACGGTGCAGTCGGTGCGCAACAACATCGACTTCCTTCGCCGCTTTGCCGGCGATGGCTACGCCGCCTCGCCGTTCTGCAGGATGTTGCCGTACGTGGGCACAGCCGCGGAGAGGCGCCTTCGCGATGAAGGCCGCCTTTTCGAGCACGACCTCCGCGCCGACTACCTCTTTCTCGATCCCCGGCTCGACGTCTTCTACTCCTGGATGCTGGAAACGTTCTCCTGCCGCAACTTCGACGACGGCAACACGCTGAGCTGGCTCTGCAGCCTGACCTTCGACAGCCATCTCGATCTGCCGCACCGCCCCGCTTCGCCCATGTTCCGCGCGGCCGTGCAGGCCGTCACGGGCGCCAACAACCGCACCGCCTTCGACATCCTCGAGAGCGGTCTCGACTACGTCGAGCGCACCAGCGAACCCGCGACCGACGACGACTTTTTCCAGATGCTGAAAGAGATCTACCACGACCACGACTCGCGCACGCGCGGCGACATCGAGTCGCTGCACGCGATGACCGATCGTGCCATCGCCGCGAACGAATGTGGCGCAGACGGCGAAGAGCTGGCGCGGCTGCGATGACGGCGCGTGCTGCGCGTTTTCGGTTGTCGGTTGTCGGTGGTACGGCGCGATTGTCGCGCGAAGCGCCGCCCCACCGATAACGCGAAGCCGTCACCGGATCCGCAGCATCTCCTTCGCCAGATCCGGAATCATCTTCTCCGCCCGGTACTGGTCCGAATTCGTCAGCATGATCAGCACTCGATGTTCGTCGATGTACCAGAGATAGGAGGCGTCGAAGACGTCATTGCTGCCGGCGGCGCCCATGGTCCGCGTTCCTCGCTTGTTCCTGTGCACGTACAAACCGAAGAACTTCTCCTTCTCCACCGGCCTGAGGAGCTCGTTCCCTTCCAGCGCCTGGATCCACTTGTAGAGATCCTGAACCGTCGAGAGCATGCCGCCGTTGCCGCGCAGGTTCCACGACGGGCCATCCGCCATCCAGGGATGCTCGAGCGGCGTTCCCCAGCGTTCTCCTTTGTAGTATCCGACCGCAAGCTCGCCGTTCTTCCATCCCGGGATCAGGTATCCGGTCCTGGCCATCCCGGCCGGCCGGAAAATGTGATCCTGCACATACGCCTCGTAACCCTGACCCGACACCTTCTCGATGATCGCGCCGAGGAGGCTATACCCCAGGTTGGAGTACTCGGATTTCTTCCCCGGCGGAAAGATCAACGTCGCGTGTAATGCCCGGCGAACGATCTCATCGCGGGAAACGATCTGGTAATCAAGGTCCGGTGTGTATTCCGTCACGGCAGAATCTGCCGCAACGAAATCCGGCAATCCCGACGAATGATCCAGCAGTTCGTTCACCGTGATCCTACCCTTGTCCGGCGGCACGCCGGGAAAGAACTTTCCGATGCTGTCCTCGGTCCGCAATTTCCCCTGACTCTCGAGCTGCAACACAGCCACCGCCGTGATCGGCTTGACCAGAGAACCGATATCGAATCCGGTCTCCGGCGTGACGAGTCGTCCGCTCGACCGATCAGCGAGCCCGTAACCGTGCATCATGAGAACGTCCCCGCCGTTCGCCAGCAGGACCGATCCCGCAAAGCCTTTCCCGGACAGCGTCACCAGATTCGAGTCGATTCCGCGGACGACCTCTTCCTTCGATTTCGGTGTCTCACCGCGCCAGTGGAGAAACCACCAGCCGGCAACGCCGGCGCTGACCACCACGACCGCGATCAACATCGATTTCGCCGCGCTGCTCATGCTTGATTGCTACGAATTGGAAGTGGAAGCGTTAACAGCGCGTACTTCGCCGCGCGTTGTCGGTTATCGGTTGTCGGTTGATACCGCATCGCGACGCTGTCGTCGGAGAACCGACAACCGACAACGCGCCGAATGCCGCAGCTACGGAATCAGCAACACCTTCCCCGTCGTCTCCCTCGCTTCCAGCGCGCGATGCGCCTCCGCGGCATCGCGTAACGGAACCTCGCGGTCGATGCGCAGCTTCAGCTTCCCCGACCCAATCCATCCCAGCACGTCCTCTGCGCGCCAGAGCAACTCCTCGCGCGTGTTCGTGTAATGGCCGAGGCTCGGGCGCGTCAGGAACACGCCGTTCTTCGCCAGCCGTCCCGGCTCGAACGGCGGCACCGTTCCACTCGACTGTCCGAACAGCGCCAGCGTCGCCCGCAGGCCGCAGCACTCCAGACTCTTGTCGAACGTCGTCTTCCCGACCGAGTCGTAAACCGCGGCGCATCCTTTTCCCCCGGTATCCGACATCACGATCGATTCGAAATCGTCCTTCGTGTAATCGATCACCACATCGCAACCGGCTTCGCGGGCGATCTCCAGATGCTTCGCCGACGCCGTACCGAACACGCGCGCCCCGCGCATTTTCGCCATCTGCACCAGCAACGCCCCGACACCACCGGCAGCAGCGTGAACCAGCACAGCCTCGCCGGGCTCGATGCGATGCACGCTCGCGGAGAGATAGTGCGCCGTCATCCCCTGCAGCATCGCCGCCGCGGCCGTCTTCGCATCGATCGACGACGGCAGCGGCACCAGCTTGTCCGCCGGCGCTACCGCATACTCCGCGTACGCGCCGCGCACCATCGCATACGCCACCCGATCGCCCTTCTTCACCGAATCGACGCCGTCGCCGATCTCCTCCACGATCCCCGCCGCTTCCGATCCCGGCGTAAACGGCAGCGACATCTTGTACAGCCCGGTGCGGTGATAAACATCGATGAAGTTCACCCCGATCGCTTCGATACGAACGAGCGCCTCGCCGGCCGCCGGCTTCGGTGTTGCGAGGTCTACGTATTGGAGAACTTCGCGGCCACCTGTTTGAGAAACACGGATTGCTTTCATGGTCATAACCTACACCCACCGATCAAAAATCACTGTCATCCTGAGGCGCCGGAGCTGCGAGTCGCGAAGCGATGAAGCAGCGTAGAGCCTGCCCTGAGCGCAGACGAAGGGACGGTCGAAGGACCCCCGAGTTGTATCCCGGTTGGGCGGCGGAATCGTCGACATTCCCCCGCCCTGTCCGGGTTGCAGGCTGGGGGTCCTTCGGCGCGCTCTGCCCCTCCGGGGCTGCCGCCGCCTCAGGATGACAAGTGGGCAGGTGCGAGATAATCAATCTCCCCCATGTCCCTCACCCCCTTCCACCCCGTACTCCAGCGCTGGTTCTCCGAAACCATCGGCACTCCCACCACCGTCCAGCTTCGCGGATGGGAGGCCATCCGCGAACGGCAGCACACTCTCATCGCCGCACCGACCGGCTCCGGCAAGACGCTTGCCGCATTCCTCACCGCGCTCGATGATCTGTACATCGAAGGATCGACCACTCCCCTGCCGGATGAAGTGCGCGTCGTCTACATCTCGCCGCTGAAAGCGCTCAGCGCCGACATCCACAAGAACCTTGCCGAGCCGCGCCGCGGCATCAAACGAATCGCCGACGAGATGGGGCTGGAGGCGCCGAAGATCACCGCGGCGGTCAGGACCGGCGACACCACCTCCTCCGAGCGCGCGGCCATGCTGCGCAGACCGCCGCACATCCTCGTAACCACTCCCGAGTCGCTCTACCTGCTCCTCACCGCCGAGCGCAGCCGCGACATGCTCCGCACCGCGCGCACGGTCATCGTCGATGAGATCCACGCCGTCATCGGCACCCGCCGCGGCGCCCATCTGGCCATTACACTGGAGCGGCTGCAGCAGGTCGCCGAGAAGCCGCTCCTCCGCCTCGGACTGTCCGCGACGCAGAAGCCGATCGAGGAAGTGGCGAAGTACCTCGCCGCAAACGCGCCGGTCACAATCATCGACGAAGGCCACAAACGCACCATCGACCTGGCCATCGAGATCCCCCGCTCCGACGTCGAGACGGTCATGTCCAACGAGGTGTGGGAGGACTACTACAACCGCCTCACCCAGCTCATCACCGAGCACAAGACCACGCTCGTCTTCGTCAACACCCGTCGCATGGCCGAGCGCGTCGCCCGCCACCTCAGCGATCGCCTCGGCGAAGACGCCGTCACCGCGCACCACGGCAGCCTCTCGAAGGAGAAGCGCCTGGATGCCGAGTCGCGTCTGAAGAACGGCCGATTGAAGGCGCTGGTTGCCACCGCCTCGCTGGAGCTCGGCATCGACATCGGTCACGTCGATCTCGTCTGCCAGATCGCCTCGCCGCATCGCATCGCCACGCTGCTGCAGCGCGTCGGGCGCTCCGGCCACACCATCGCCGGCCTGCCCAAGGGCCGCCTCTTTCCGATCTCACGCGATGACCTCATCGAATGCGCCGCCCTGCTGCGCGAAGTCCGCCGCGGATCGCTCGACCGCATCGTCACCCACGACGCGCCGCTCGACGTCCTGGCGCAGCAGATCGTCGCTGAGACGTCGTGCGACGACTACGGCGAAGACGACCTGTTCGCGCTGATGTCGCGCGCCTGGCCGTATCGCGATCTCACGCGGAAGGATTTCGACGATGTGCTGGCCATGGTCGCCGAGGGCTTCGCCACCAAACGAGGCCGCCGCGGCGCGCTCGTCCATCGCGACGAGGTCAACCATCGCGTCCGAGGACGGCGCGGCTCGCGCATGCTGGCCATCACCTCGGGAGGAGCGATCCCCGAGGTTGCGGATTACAAGGTGGTGCTGGAGCCGGACGACACCATCGTCGGCACCCTCAACGAAGACTTCGCCATCGAAAGCAACGCCGGCGACATCTTCCAGCTCGGCAACGCCTCCTGGCTGATCACGCAGGTCATCAGCGGCACCGTCCGCGTCGCCGACGCCAAAGGCGCCCCGCCGACGATCCCCTTCTGGCTCGGCGAAGCGCCGGCGAGGAGCGACGAGTTGTCGCGCGCAGTCAGCGACTTTCGCGATGCTGCAACGTCAGCCGACTGGGTCGTCGCCGAAACCGGCATGAGCGCCGGACCGGCGCAGGACATCGTCAACTACCTGACCGACGCCCGCAACGCCCTCGGCGCGATGCCAACCCAGGACACGATCATCCTCGAACGTTTCTTCGACGAATCCGGCGGCATGCAGCTCATCCTCCACGCCCCGTTCGGCAGCCGCATCAACAAAGCGTGGGGGCTGGCGCTGCGCAAACGCTTCTGCCGTCAGTTCAACTTCGAGCTGCAGGCCGCGGCCACCGAGGATGCCGTGCTGCTGTCGCTCGGCCCGCAGCACTCCTTTCCGCTCGCCGACGTCTTCCGCTACCTCCATCCCGCCACTGCCCGCGACGTCCTGGTGCAGGCCATGCTGGCCGCGCCTGTTTTCCAGACACGCTGGCGCTGGAACACCACCATCTCCCTGGCCATCCCCCGCAACCGCGGCGGACGCAAAGTCCCCCCGCCTCTGCAACGCGCCATGGCCGACGACCTCATGGCCGCCGTCTTCCCCGACGCCGCCGCCTGCCCCGAGAACCTCGCCGGCGACCGCGAGCTCCCCGATCATCCCCTCGTCAACCAAGTCGTCCGCGACTGCCTCGAAGAAGCGATGGACTTCGACGGCCTCACCCGCGTGCTCACCCGCATCCACGCCGGCGAGATCGAATGCCTCGCCCGCGATACCACCGAACCGTCGCCGCTGGCCTACGAGATCCTCAACGCCAAGCCCTACGCCTTCCTCGACGATGCCCCACTCGAGGAGCGAAGAACGCAAGCCGTGATGACCCGCCGCTCCACCTCCAACGACCTCGGCGCCCTCGATCCGAACGCCATCGAGCGCGTCCGCGACGAAGCAAGACCCGATCCCCGCGATGCCGATGAGCTGCACGATGCGCTGCTGACCTTCGGTTTCCTGCTCGAAGGAGAGGTCGATGCACCCGAACTGTTCACGGAGCTGGCGGCATCGCGAAGAGCGACTTTGCTGTTTCCAGCCGGACAGCACAGACAAGAGTGTCTGTGCCACATACAGCAACGGCCTTGCCCCAATCACGAAGAGTTGTCACAGAAAAGCAGGACCAATGTGACACAGACACTCTTGTCTGTGCCCGGCACTCGAATAGCCGAAGACGAGCACCTCCCCGGCACTTGCAGGACAAATGTGGCACAGACACTCTTGTCTGTGCCTGGCACTCGGATAGCCGAAGACGAGCACCTCCCCGGCAATAGCAGGACAAATGTGGCACAGACACTCTTGTCTGTGCCCGGCGCTTGGGTAGCCGCCGAAAGACTTCCCGAGCTCCTCGCCATCCACCCGACGATCACCCCCGACATCTCAGCCCCAGCTTCAAGAATCCGCGACTGGTCACGGGACGATGCCCTCGTCGAAATCATCCGCGGCCGCATGTCCCTCCTCGGCCCAACCACAGCAACGGAGCTCGCTGCATCCATCAACATCGACGTAAAGGACGCCGACGCCGCCCTCCTCAAACTCGAATCCGAAGGCGCCATCCTCCGCGGCTCCTTCTCTCCGCGTGAAACCGCCGTCGAATGGTGCGACCGCAGACTGCTGGCCAGAATCCACCGCTACACCTTGAACCGCCTACGCGCCGAGATCGAGCCGGTCACCTCCGCCGACTTCATGCGCTTCCTCTTCTCCTGGCAGCATGTCTCCCCATCGACCCGCCTCACCGGCATCGACGGACTGCATG
>Ga0247680_1000161_pt1 | contig 26416 bp, 23 predicted proteins | sample CNK21_metaG_FD_182803 | JGI IMG/M metagenome (GOLD analysis project Ga0247680, IMG submission 182803) | Soil microbial communities from Purdue University Martell Research Forest, Indiana, United States - CNK21 | ecosystem: Environmental > Terrestrial > Soil > Temperate forest > Bulk soil...
ACTGCTTGTACCCACAAGTCATAGCTGTAGAACAGGCGGTCCGCCAGACACAGCATCTTCTTGCTCAAACGGCCGAGGATCCGTCGAGCCAGAGCAACCTCGCTCGTCGAATAGCGGTCCATCGCTGGGTCATGGGTCAATTCGACCCGGATTCCGTAACAGCAAATAAGTTAGACGGCGCGGACCGGGTGGCGTGATGCACGACCGGCGGGATATCTTCCATCGACGGCCACGCAAAATAACGGTCACGCCGTGGGAGTCTCGAATGACAACCTGCATCGCAGCGGCATCGATGAAACTCGGAGCCATCGTGCTCGTCACGGACACGATGCTATCCGACGATGAAAGCTCCGTCGATGCCGCCGCGATCAAGTACGCCGTGCTGTCGAGACACCCACACCCGCCGTGGATTTGCCTGTACACAGGCAGCCCGATAGTGTTCAGCACCTTGACGGATCACATTCGGCGGGAGTTGGCAACGATCAACGCGGGTGCTTTGTCTGGAGCCGATGTGATAGCGGCGGCGAAATCTGCCTACAACAGCATAATCAATCAAGGCGTCGCGTCTGAAGCAGCGCAACTGCGCGGACTGAATGGGCAGCAACTATCGGACTTTCTGGCGAACGGCGCAACGTCCGCAGAAGTTAAGGAGTGGCGCTCCGCGACCATCGACGCGATGTTCAACAACCCTACGGAACTTCTGCTGTGTGGTTTTGAACAACTTGATCCGCATCTCATTTCGGTGGACTATCGGGGTCGATGCGAAATCCGAGACTCGTACGGGTTCCATGCTATCGGAGTCGGCGCGACCATCGTTAACGGTTGGCTGTTCGCGCATCAGGATTTTCGAAGCGCTGATAGTATCGACAGAATTGCTACCGCATGCTTGAGGCGAAGTACGCATCAGAAAACGCCGGGAGTGTTGGTGGAACCACATGGGTGGGTGCTCTGTGTGAGGATGGTGTTTGTGATCAGGACTTGTTGCCGCGCGGGCGAGAGGATGCCATACGGGGTGCGTGGCAGGCGAGATGCGATCAGCCGGTGCCGTCAAAAACTCTGAAGATTTTAAGGCGTACCTTCCCGCGCACTATCGAGAAAACAGAGAAGAGGGTCAGCATCCTGCGAGCGCTAAGCCGCAAGTAGTTGATCCGCCGCAAACAACATATCCCGAACCGTCCAAACCGTCGTAGCGATCCCCGCCGCCATCGCAGGCGTCTTGCCTTTTAGCGTCGAATGCTTGCGGCAAAAATTGTAATAGAAGAACGTCAACGCGAGCGCGGCGCGATGGTATTCAATCCGCTTGCTGTACGAATTCGTAAGGCGAGTGAAGCGGCGGTTCAGCATCCGAACCGCGAGATTGCTGCGCTCCACGTAGGACGTAGACGCCAGCTTCATGTCCGGGTCACCCTGCACGCGCGCTTTCACCACCCCGCGACATTCACCCGGCGAGTAGCGGACGTGCGCGGGTTTGTCAGTGGTGCCGGGAGTTGAAGCGTACTCTTTGACCACGGTCGCGTAATCGACATCGCCAGCGAACGCCAGCTCCACCGCTTGCGGGTAGACCGCGTGTCCGTCCGTGGATAGCTGAATACGGCCCGTCACGCGGTCTGCGATGTCCTGAATGAACGGGTCACCGGTTGCGGAAGAACGATCGCCTACGCGCCACGTGATCATCAGCTTAGAGGTTGCATCAAGCGCCGTCCATGTCCACACGTCACCCCAACCGAACTGCGCGCGAACTTCTGCTGAGATGCCTTCGGGGACGTTCTTCTCTTTCGAGTAGCAGAACGACCAAACTTCGTCAGCCTCAACGCGGGTCGTTTCGAGACCGCGAATCCACTGCCGTTGGAAGGCTTCGCAGCCCGCACCGACTTCGCGAACGAGACGGAGGCCGGAGCCTTTCGCGATCCCGGCGATACGGCACGCGGCCCGGACTCCCATGCCTTCGACGATGCACCCGAGGAACGCAACCCGCTTCTCAACTGTCAGCCTGTTCATGTGTAACAATATATGCTTGCTTGAGACGGTTGTCAAGCGGCAAACTAGAACATTCGCATATATTTAGGTGAATTACTGCCTCGCCACCGATCGCGCGACGGGTTTGGGGCAGTACCACACCTCGGCTTACCGTTCGGCGCGCGCGCCTACCCAGTGCTGGGCGGTTGCTGCGGGCCGGGAGTCTTCCCTCGAAGAACCGCAGCGAGGTCTGCCCCGGGCATAGCAATTCCCTCGGGGCCGGGCGCAGATTTGATCTCGCAGGACCGCACAGTCCATTTCGGCAACTCTTCGTGCTTATGGACGCCGCCCATAGAATCGCGGAGTTCAAAATCGTACTCGGCGTTGTGTGGCCCAGCAATATTACCGGGTGTCGCCATATCGAAAAGAACCCATCCTGTCTGCGGTATGCGCGGCTTAAGCGGTTCACGCTCGATTCGCTGATCCAAGGTCGGTCGCTCAATCTCGATCTTAATCGGATCGGCTCCGTAGTGAGTCGGCTGTTTCTCAACATACCAAGCGGAGGGAATCTGCGCCAGTGATGTATCGCCAACGGTAAACCACGACGTACGACTGCCTACGATTGGCTGTAGCTTCCAGTGAGTTACAGTAGCGTCGGATGTCCCTCGGTTCGTTATGCGCAACTGAAACAACATGTACCAACCATCTACACGACCAAATGCAGCACCGTAGGGGCCACTAGGGTGCTCTTGGAAGGCTACGTCTAGAACTTCGATATGGATATCAATGTCTTTTGACGGTGCGGGTCGTGCCGGCAAGGTAAGCGATGGGGGTGTTATCGGTTGCGGAGGTGCCGGCAGACTCGTTGCGCTATCGGTCGGAGTAATGGCGGCAACGCGGAGACTCGGCGACGCCGGGAAGCGCCACCATATAGCAATCAGAATTACTAGAACAAAAAGCAACACCAAGGCCGTTTGCTGCCACAACGCCAGCCCGTGGGTCATGGCCGCTGCGGCCGTGATGACGCCGGTCAAGAGGATACTCCCGATATAGAACTTGACGTTCCCCTTAATGTCCTCCCACTGCCTGCTCCACCAATCGCTGATCCCCATCCGTAGCTCCCGCTGCCGCGCGAGTTCAGGCCCGGTTCGGTCGCTGGACACCAAGGTATCTTCACGGGTAGAATCCTCCCTGCGGAGTGATCCTCCGTGCGGATCGCTGACTACGACCGATGAACCAACGCGACGGGCTGGCAGGCCCGTTTCGCGCTTTTGGGCGGTACTCGCCGCCGCTGTAATTCTATCAGGTTACCGGAACACCTTCGCCGACCTCCCCTACGCCCACGGCTTGAACAGCTCACCGGGCGCGACGCGGAGGGTATCCGACAGCTTGAGGATGTTCACGAGACATGGATTCCGCGCGCCCCGTTCGACGTCGGAGATGTAGGTCCGCCCCAGGCCGGTGAGATCGGCGAGACGTTGCTGAGACATCTCGCGCTCCTCGCGCAGTTCGCGGAGTCGAGCGCCGAAAACCTTCGCCGCGTTCGCCCGGTTTTTGTATGAGCGCCGTTCCACACCGGAGAGTTTGAAGCCGGAAGGGTGCTTGACTTGTCGTTTATGAGAGACGTAGCCTATGAGTGACCATCAGAAAGTTTGGAGGGTTCATGGCACTCATTCGCCGGGGAGTCGCGTACAGCCGCATCACCGTCACGCTCCCTGCCTTCGCCGTCATCATGCTGCGTCGGTTCGCGGAGCGGCGGAACGAGAAACAGGGCGGTGTTGCCGAGACAGTCTCCACGGTTCTCGAAAGCTGGATTCTTCCGCTGTTCAGCGCGAGAGAACTCACGAAGGCCGGGAAGGAGTCGCCGGAGTTCAAGCGCGCTGCCGAGGCGTGGATTCGATGGGAGGCGCAGGAACGAGCCAAACGGAAGCCTGACCTTCGGGCGAGACGGGTGAAGTCGTGACGCGGCTGGAAAGGTTCATGCGGGCGAACAAAATTAAACCGCAAAAGCTGGCGCGAGAGGCCGGGATCAGCAGACAGCAACTCGCGCGCATCCGAACAGGGAAGGCGGATCTGCGCATCATGACCGCCCTACGCATCCGTGACGCATGCGGGAGGCTGATCTCCCGGCAGATATCGATCTCTGACATTTTCGAGGTCTAAAGATGCCCGATCTAGCCGATTGGCGCGAACGTCTCAGGGGCGCGATACGGAAGACCGGCAGACGGCAGAACGCCATCGCCGAACAAGCGGGCGTGTCCCCCGACACGCTTTCCCGCATCCTCAGCGGAGGGCATGCGAATCCGAGATTCGAGACCGTTGCCGCGATCGTTCACGCGGCAGGTGAGAGTGTCGGATGGCTTCTGCGCGAGCCGCAAGCGCCGCTCTCAGGCAGCGACTTGTTCATGATGCGCGAGATCGTAGACTTTCTGGACTCGCACTTCCCTGCGGCGCGGAAACATCCGGTGCGTCGCCGATGAACTGGCGTGAGCGGCTTCGCGAAGCGATCTACCGATCGGGCAAAAAACATTCGACGATCGCCGAGGACGCCGGAGTCACGCCAGCAACCCTGAGCCGAATCCTGACCGGCAAGTCTCGCCCTCGATTCGATACCTTCGTACGCATTGCTCACGCGGTCGGAGAGACCGCTGGATGCCTACTCGGAGAGCATGGGTTCGACTTCTCTCGGGAAGAGCGCGAGACGGTGCAGGCTGCTGCGATGACCCTGATGGACCTGATCCGCAAGTAACGCCCGTTACTTTTTCCAGCGGCTCGCCGCAGCCTTCGCCGCGATCTGCGTCCGCCGCTCCGGGGTCATCTTCGCGGCACGGGCGGCACCCCCGGCTGCGGCACGGGCAGCAAGCACCCGGTTCGGCATCTTCTCCCCGGTTACCCTTTCGAGGATGGAGCGGGCTACGGAGAGGGATTCGTCGGCCATCTCTTCGGGGAGTTGCTCGCGGGGAGGCTTTGCCATCGGGGAGCAGTTTACCATCCAGCCAACCCACCATGACCCACCATGACCCGCAAACTGTTACAACTCACGGTTCAAATTGACCCATGACCCATCGCTGCCGCGAATGGAACGCGCGTGCCGTTTTCGATTAGCATCACAAACCGAATCACCGGATACGCGGCAGGACGTTTTGCCGTGGCCGGTCGACCGAACGCTTGTTCGTTCGCAGTCGAATCCTGCACCTGTAAGGTGCTCCCATCCAGACTCACCAAACGCCGCCCGTGGAACCATGCTCCACGCGTCTCACGCGTAGCGATTGGTCGAGCCGCTTTCTCGTACAGCGCCTTGAAAGGCTCAAAGCCGATCCTCTGTCTTCCTTTGCAGATCGCCGCTTCGCTCGCTAGTGGTACCCCCGCGATCCACCCTCTCGTGCGAATCTTGTCCAGAAGACGCCGCAGTACCTCCTTGGCTCCGGTACTGACCATCAACCCCAGCGAGATCACCAGATACACCAGCATCGGCGCGGGCAACTTCCGGTTGCGTCGGCTCATCCGGCCGGTCGCTTCCAACACACGTTCAACGTCTTTCAAGGGAAACACTTTGGTCATTGCGTCGAAATCGAGACGTAGTACCTCTCGCTTGCTGTGTCCGCCCATCACACCCTCCCACGGCAAGTTTGCGCTCATCGCACGCTTAAGTTAAGGCCATTGGCCGGGCCAGCCGGCGGGGACGCCAGCGCTCCGGCGCTTCGCGCGCTATCCCTACGCGGCCATGCGCAGGCGCATTTTCGATTTCGCGCGGATGTACATCGGACCGATCGAGCCGAGGGGTAGCCCCGTGATCGCGCTCACTTCGTCGTACGCGTAGCCTTTGATGCCGATGAGGATGCAGAGATCGCGCGACTGCTGGCTCAGCGCGGCCAGCGCCTGACGGAGGGCGATGTTGTCGTCCGACGATCCGATGCGCGTGTCGGGCATGTCGGCGATGGAATCGTCGGCGACGAAGGTCTCGCGCTGCCGTTTGGCCGCGCCGATCTGGCGCTTGCAGAGGTTGGCGACGGTTCCGATCAGCCACGGCCGGGCCATGCGGATCAGATCGCGCTTTTCGAGAAAGAGGAGCCAGGCCTGCTGCACGACGTCCTCGGCTTCATCGGCGGTCAGACCGTAGCGGCGGCGTGGAATCGAGTGGAGGAGATTGCGCAGGCCGAGGTGCAGTTGCTCGAGATCGAGCGTCTCCTGGGCCGCGGCCATCTTCTCGACCTCGGCCAGCAGGTCAGCGATGGCCGCGAGAATCTCTTCCCCCGGTGCCGGTTTCCGCATCACCATCGTCGAGCCGCGCCGCAGAACTTCGTCTTCCATCTCCGGCGTGGCGAATCCAGTGAGCGTGAGCACCAGTGAGCGCGGACTGATACGGCGGATGCCGTCGAGCAACGCCAGCCCCTCTTCTTCCGTCTGGAGCCGAAGGTCGGCCACGATGACCGAGTAAAAGGTTCCCGTCATCATCGCCTCGGCGCTGAGGCGGTCGAATGCTCCGGAGCTTTCGATCGCTTCGCACCCGAGCAGGCACATCAGACCGTCTACAATCGTTTCCTCGTCGTCAACTACCAGCACTCGTCCAGCCATCTCGGTCTCCCGGCTGGACTAAGAGCAGGGCACATGCCGACCACTACAATTCAGTAAAGCATTGACGAGCAGGCGTTTACGTCAAATGCAGCAATCGGTACACGGTCCGGAATCTGGAAGATGTCTGGAATCCGGACAGGTCGTCTGTGCTGTGAAGCACGCATCCACCGTCGCCAACAGCTCACGATACTCGAATGGTTTCTCGATGATGGCGAACGTGCCGAAGTCGCGATCGGACGACAGGCGTGAATAGCCGCTGAGCAGGATGACGCGTCTCAGAATCTCGGGATTGGTCAGCTTCCAATAGTCGGTGAGCCGCTCCGCGTCGAAGATCGGCATCTTCATGTCCAGCAGGATGACCTGGTAGTCCTTCTTCAGCGCCACGGCATCGATCCCGTCCCGCATGGTGTCCACCTCGAATCCCGCCGTATCGAGAAGGGCCTCGAGCAGCTCGCGGATGTGATCGTCGTCGTCGATGACCAGTGCTCGCTTCATTTCCTGAATCCCTTCTCGAGCTCCACCATCATCTGGAGCAGTTTGTCGATCTCGAATGGCTTCTGCAGAAATCGCGTGTGGGGATCGTTGAGACGATCGTGGAGAATCCGCCGGTCGCCGTGACCGGTGGAAAAGATGATGGGAAGGTTGGGGCTGACCGCGCGAATGCGCGCATAGACTTCGCTGCCGTCCATATCGGGAAGGCCGAAATCGAGGAGCACGACGTCGGGATCAAAGTGCGAGATTGCTTCCGCGGCCAGGAGCCCGGTGGTGATCGATTCGACGGCGATGCCGTCCCGCAGGAGTAGCGCGGCGATGCCGTCCGAGATCGATTGCTCGTCGTCGATGATCAGCAGTCTTTCCGCGGCCGGTTTCCGGGCCAGAGGAGACGCGGAGGCGTCGTCCGTTTCCGGCGGCGCGGCTTTCGGAAGGAAGAGATGGAACGTGCTGCCACTGCCTGCCGTGCTCTCGGCGAAGAGATAGCCGCCGTGCTGGGTAAGCATCTGACGGGCAACGGCCAGACCGAGGCCGGTGCCTCCACTCTGTCTGGTGGTGTACAGCGGTTCGAAGATGCGATCCATGACCTCGGGTGTCACTCCGTGGCCGGTGTCGCAAACCGAGATCTGAACGAAACTCTCGGGATGCGGAACGATGCCGAAAGAAAATCTCGCATCCGCGCGAAGCTCGTTGGCGCGGACGGTTAGCGTTCCGCCGGCGGGCATGGCATCGCGGGCATTCGAAACCAGGTTGGAGAGCACCTGCGAGAGCTGACTCCGGTCGGCAATGACGTAAAGACCACTGCTGGGAATCGTCGAGATCACGTCGATCACGTTGCCGACCACGGCCTCCGCCTCGGGAGCAAATCCTTCCCACCATTCGCCAAGATCGACGGTGGCCGTGACCGGCACATGAGGTTGTGAGAAGCGAAGGATGTCCAGCACGATGCGCCGGCCGCGTTGAATGGAGTTACTGATATGCCAGGCACCCTTGGAGATGATCTCCCGCGTGGCGTCGGGACGCTGCATCAGCTCCGCGAACGGTTGCATTCCCATGAGCACGTTGTTGAACTCATGGGCCACCGTGGCCGCGAGCCGGCCGAGGCCACCCAGCCGGTTGGCTTGTACGAGTTGGGCCTCGAGGAGTTTTCGCTCCGTGATGTCGCGGGCATTGATCACCACGGCCGTGGTCTTGCCTCGCTCGACCAGATTCGTGGCCACCACCTCGAAGGACCTCCAGGTGCCATCCTGATGACGGGCGCGCAGCTCGACCGTCTGGACCGCGGAGGGATCGGCGAGCTGGCAGGCAAGAAACGCAACCGTGACGGCGGCGTCGTCGGGATGGATGAGATGGAAGCTGTCGATGCCGGCGAGCGCTTTCCTCGTATACCCGAGCACCCGCTCGACGGAAGGGCTTCCGTAGCGGATGTGACCGTCCCGTCCGACGATGGCGATGATGTCCGAGGCATTTTCGATGATGGAACGGAAGTAGTCCTCGCTGCGGCGCACCTCCAGGAAGGTCTCCTCGCGGTCCGTCACATCACGTGCCACGCCGCTGACGAAGGGGGTCGATCCATGATTCGCTTCCAACGTATTGTGGTACTCCCAGATGCGGCATCGGCCGTCCGGCGTAACGATTTTCATCAGGCCGGCGGCCGCGCCATCGCGGATCAGCGTCTGCATGTAGTCGTCGAAGCCGGCACCGTCATCGACCGGCATCAGATCGCGGATGGTCATCTTGCAGAGCTCATCCGCGGAGAACCCAAGCGCCCCGCAGGCCGCGCGGTTGGCGGAGAGGATGCGCCCCTCGACGTCGTGCGTGCAGACCAGATCGCCGTACTCGGCTGCAATCCGTGAGGATTCCCTCAACTCGGGAAGATATCCGGCGCCCTCGAAAGGAACCGGCATCTCACTCAACTCATTTTCCACCATCGTCGTTGCGGCAAATCGCACGGATGACTCCCTCGATCGGATTGCGCGGCCTGCATTCAGCGGCGCTGCGTATGAGTGCTTCCCGGCGCCTCAAAAAATACAGGCGCGGGCCGAGGGGATTGATTCGTACGCCCCCGTATTTTTTCCGGCCGCTCAACGCACCTATGTCTGAGCCCTGCTCGAATCAGGGGCGAGCGAAGCCAAGATGAACAAACGTCGAAAGCGTTCCATCCGGAGAAGACTGACCGGAATCATCATGCTGACCAGCACGACGGCCGTGCTGCTGGCGTGCCTCGGCTTTACGGTCTCCGGCCTTCTCAATTTCCGGAAACGTCTGATCGGCGACATCTCCACCATCGCGAGCGTGGTCGGCTTCAACAGCACGGACGCGTTGACCAGCGGAGATCGCCAGGCCGCCGAAGTGGTGCTCAGTGCTCTTCGCGCAAAACCGTCGATCATCGCCGCCGGCATCTATACGGACCGCGGAAAACCATTCGCCCGATACGAACCGTACCGCTCCATCACCATCCCCCCCGCCGCCAGGCCGGAAGGAATCTATGATGACGGCAGCCACGTCGAAATGTTTTCGCCCATCCGGCTCGGCGACACGCGTATTGGCACCATCTATGTCGCGGCCGATGCGCGCGACCGCAATGCCCGGCTCCGCCAATATGGTGAGATCGCGGCGGCCATCCTCCTTCTCTCGCTCCTGACCGCGTTTGTTCTCGCGGCGAGGCTGCAAGGCCGCATCTCGGCACCGATCGTCGAGCTGGCGCGCGTGGCAGCGCTCGTCTCCAGAGACAAAACTTTCAGCGTTCGCGCCCATCACAAAGATCTGAACGACGGCGACGAGATCGGCAACCTGATGACCGGGTTCAACAGCATGCTGGCCGAGCTCGAGCAACGCGAGCAGAAGCTCGTACTTCATCAGGCACAGCTCGAAACAACTGTCGACCAGCGCACCGCCGAGCTGACCGCCGCGAACCAGGAGCTGCTGCTGGCGAAGAACGCCGCCGAGAAGGCCGCGGCGATCAGCGCCCATCTGGCCCGCGAGACCACACTCATTCTCAACAACGCCACGGACGGGATCCTCGGCGTGGGACTCGACAACCGGCCTACATTCCTCAACCCGGCGGGCGTTCGAATCCTGGGGATGACCCTGGCCGACATTCAGGGAAAAACGATCCACGAGGCTGTCCATCACTCACACGCCGATGGCACGCCGTGGCCGGAGGAAGAGTGCACGAACACGGTGGCCATGCGCCGCGGGGATCCGGTCCCGATTCTGTTGGACAACTTCTGGCGGCCCGACGGGACCAGTTTTCCGGTCGAGTACTCCTCGACACCGATGTTCGATGAGGACGGCAATCAGCTCGGCGCCGTCGTCGTGTTTCGCGACGTCACCGAGCGGCGGGCCATCGAGCGGTTGAAGGGGGAGTTCGTCTCGACGGTCAGCCACGAGCTGCGCACCCCTCTGACCTCCATCCGCGGAGCGCTCGGCCTCCTGAGCAGCGGGCTGCTCGGTCCGATCGCCGAAAAGGGGCAGCGGATGCTGGAGATCGCCGTCACGAATACCGATCGTTTGGTGCGGCTCATCAACGACATCCTCGATCTGGAGCGGATCGAGTCCGGCAAGGTCGAGCTGACGCGCGGCACGGTAGATGCGCAGACGGTCATGGACCAGGCGCGGGAAGGCCTGCAGTCGATTGCCGACGAGGCGGGCATCCGGATCGTCACGGAACCGGCCGCGGGCTCGCTCTGGGGCGACAGCGACCGCATCATTCAGACGCTGACGAACCTCATCGGCAACGCCATCAAGTTCTCGCCGGCCGGGACGGCGGTGACGCTCAGTGGAACCGCGGGCGTGGACGACTTCACCTTCCGGATTGCCGATCAGGGACGCGGCGTGCCCGAGGACAAGCTCGATGCGATCTTCGAGCGCTTCAGCCAGGTCGACGCATCCGATTCGCGTCACAACGGCGGCTCCGGACTCGGCCTGGCCATCTGCCAGAGCATCGTGAACGCTCACGGCGGCCGGATCTGGGCGGAGAAGAACGATCCCGCCGGTACCCGCCTTCAATTCACGATTCCTCTGGCGGTGAAAACCCCCATTTCCCTGGCACCGGCCGAGTCACTGGAGCACACCGTTCCTGCAATTTCGCAGCAGAACGGAGAGCCGTCCGTGCTCATCGTGGAAGACGATCGCGACCTGGCGCGCGTGATGGCGACCGCTCTGCAACGTCACGGCCTGCGGACGATCCATACCACCAGCGGCCGCGAAGCGATTCAGTGGTGCCGTCAAGAGGAGCCGACCCTCATCGTCCTCGACCTCGGCCTTACCGACGTCGACGGCTTCGAAGTCGTGCGTGTCCTTCGGGAGAGTGAGACTCTCCGGCACGTGGCACTTCTCGTCTATTCGGCCATCGACGTCGGAAACGCCGACCAGTCCCGCCTGCGCCTCGGACCGACGGAGTTCCTTACCAAGAGCCGGTGCAGTCTGGCCGATTTCGAAAGGCGTGTTCTCTCTCTGCTCGCGACGGTCACGAACGGGAACAAGGACAAACAGCATGCTGCATAAACAGATTGGCTTGAAGACGGTGCGGGCCATCTTCCTGACGGTCTCCTTGTCAGGCGCATTATTCCTTTCCCCCACAGCGGCTCAGGCGCTCGATCGGCTGACTGCCAATACTCAGTACGGTGTGAGCTCATGGTTGTCCGATGACGGATTGCCACAGAACTGGATCGGTGCGATTGCGCAGACCCCTGATGGGTACCTCTGGTTCGCGACCGAGGAGGGCGTGTCCCGGTTCGACGGAGTGCGCTTCACGACGTTTCTCGATCGGAAAAGCATCAGCACATTGCTGGTGACACATGACGGCTCTCTGTGGATCTCCGCCGACCTCGGTCTCGCGCGGTACAAAGATCATCAGATGACGAGCTACTCGACGCGAGACGGTTTGCGTGAGGGGCCGATCAACTCCATGTCCGAGGGAACTGACGGCAGCATCTGGATGGCAACCAGATCAGGGCTGAATCGTTTCTATCAGGGGAAATTCAGCGCATACACGGTGACCGACGGTTCAGCGGCGAGTTGGATCTGGTCAACCAGTGTCACGACCGACGGATCGCTCTGGTGGGGGACCAACGGAGGAGGGTTGAAACACCTCTACAACGGATCCGTGACGACCTTTACCACCAGCGACGGGCTCGCCGACAACACCGTCTTCGCCATCCGCCAGGATCGCAAGGGCGATCTCTGGATCGGCACGAACAACGGCTTGAGCAGGATGCACGACGGGAAGATCACGACCATTCCCAAGGCTGCTGGTCTGACCAACCAGTGTGTAAAGGTGATTCAGGAGGATCGCGACGGGAATCTCTGGATCGGAACGGATGGAGGAGGGCTCAATCGCTACTCCGGCGGAACGTTCACTTCCTTTGGGATGCAACACACGCTTTCCAACGCATCGGTCCTGTCATTGCTGGAAGACCGGGAAGGAAGTTTGTGGGTGGGAACATCGGGAGCAGGAGTCTCTCAGCTTCGACCGAGCAAGTTCATCACCATCGGCCGATCGGAAGGACTGAACGCCGACATGGTCTGGAGCGTTCGCGAGTCGATCGACGGCTCGCTGCTGATCGGAACGAACCATGGCTTCTGGAAGTGGAAAGACGGAAAGGCTACCAGCCTCACGGTCCGCCAGGGCTTGTCGTCCGACATCGTCCGATCGGTGATGGAGGACCGCGCCGGCGGCGTTTGGCTGGGAACGAACGATGGCGTCAACCATTACCAGCACGGAAAGGTGACCGTCTATCGGACGTCCAACGGCCTGCCGAACAATACCGTTAGGACGGCGATTGAGGATCGCCACGGAAACATATGGATCGGAACGCGAGGCGGAGGTCTGGCTCGTTACCGCGACGGAGTTTTCAAGGTCTTTAACAGCACTGGCGGCCTTGCGGGCGACCTCCTTGGGTCCATGGAGGAGGACCGCGACGGCAATCTATGGATCGCGACCAACGGCGGCGTCAGTGTCATTAAAAACGGCGTCATCACGAATTACGGAGTGCGAGATGGGTTGTCCACCAATTCGGCCCGGGTCATCTATCACGATCGGCAGGATGGCCACTGGATCGGCACATACGGAGGTGGTCTGAATCGAATCAAGAACGGCCACATCTCCCGGATCTTGGTGAAAGATGGCTTGTTCGACGAGGTCATATTTGCCATCGTCGAAGACCGCAAAGGCTATCTGTGGATGACCTGCAATCGCGGAGTCTTCCGGGTCAGCATCCGCGAGCTCAATGATTTCGCCGAAGGCCGGATCAAACACATTCACTCCACATCCTTCGACATAACAGACGGGATGAAGGCCGCCGAGTGCAACGGAGGTTCCCCGGGAGCGTGGGAAGGGCGCGACGGACGACTGTTCTTTGCCACCGTCAAGGGAGTAGCGATCATCGATCCGAATCACATCGCCCTCAACGCGGTCGCCCCACCGGTCTTGAACGAGGAAGTCCTGCTCGACGGAAAAGCGCAGGGTGTCTCGTTCACCAGTCTCGTCGTGGGCCCGGGAAGGCACAGTCTCGAGATCCACTACACGGCACTGAGTCTCGTCGCACCGAAGAAGGTGGCCTTCCGCTATCGCCTGCGGGGATTCAGCGACGAATGGATCGATGCCGGTGACCGGCGGGTGGCGTTCTATACGAACCTGCCGCCCGGGAACTACCTCTTCGAGGTGGTGGGGAGCAACAACGACGGCGTCTGGAGCCTGGTCAGGAATCCGCTTCGCTTCCGTTTCCGGGCAGCGTTCTATCAGACGTGGTGGTTCTGGACCGCATGTGTCGTCGTCCTGCTCATCATCATCCGGGCCGGGTTCACGATGCGGTTGCGCCTTCTCAACGAGAGCGAGCAGCAGCTCGTGAAACGCGTCGGTGAGCAGACCGCGGAGCTTCAGGCGGCCAAGGAAAGCGCGGAACACGCCGCGGCAGTCAACGAGCGACTCAGCAGGAGCAAGCAGCTCATCCTCAACTCGGCCGGAGAGGGCATCTTCGGTCTGGACGAAGACGGCGTCGCCACCTTCGTGAACCCTTCCGCGGCGCGGATGCTGGGGTGGCCGGTCGAGGATCTGGTGGGAAAGAATCTCCATCTCCTCATTCACTCGGAATCCGCGGATGCCGGCCTCTCCGTCGCCTCCTGCGAGGTCTGCAGCGGCAGCGCCCAGGGAATGGGCCAGGAAACGGCCCAGGAAAACGGATTGATCAGCCGGACCGCCAACTTCCGGCGCCGGAGCGGGCGCACGTTCCCCGTCGAGTACGCGGCCGGCGCCATCGTCGACCACGGCGACAAGGGTGGCGTCGTGGTTACCTTTCGTGATGTGACCGAACGGCGCGCCGTCGAGCAACTCAAGAGCGAGTTCGTCTCCACGGTCAGCCACGAACTGCGCACGCCGCTCACCTCCATCCGGGGAGCGCTCGGTCTCCTCAGCAGCGGAATGCTCGGACCGATCGCCGCGAAGGGCCATCGGATGCTCGAGATCGCGGTGACCAATACCGATCGCCTGGTCCGGCTCATCAACGACATTCTCGATCTGGAGCGGATCGAATCAGGAAGGGTCGAGCTGACACGAGCTCCCGTCGATGCACAGGCGGTCCTGGTCCAGGCCACCGAAGGTCTGCAGGCCATCGCCGAAGAGGCAGGTGTGCGGATCGTGGTCAAGCCGGCGGCCGGAACGCTCTGGGGCGATAGCGACAGGATCATCCAGACGCTGACCAACCTGCTCGGCAATGCCATCAAGTTCTCCCCGCGTCAGACCACGGTGACCGTGAGCGGCAGAGCCGAGGAGGGTGATTTCGTGTTCTGCGTCGCCGACGAGGGACGCGGTGTGCCCGCCGAAAAACTGCAGACGATCTTCGAGCGATTCAGCCAGGTCGACACCACCGATTCACGCAACAAAGGTGGCTCCGGGCTCGGGCTGGCCATCTGCCAGAGCATCGTCACCGCGCACGGCGGACGCATCTGGGCGGAGAAAAACGATCCCGCCGGCAGCCGCTTTCAATTCACGATCCCCTTCGCGAACGAGGACAGCCGGCATGCCGCATAGACAGATTCTCGTGATCGACGACGAGAACGACATCCGCGAGGTGGCGCAGCTCAGCCTTCAATTGACGGAGAACTGGACGGTATGGACCGCCAACGGCGGCGCGGCCGGAACGGCGCTCGCCCTCTCCGCCGAGCCCGATGCCATCCTCCTCGACGTGATGATGCCGGACATGGACGGACCGACCACACTGCGCCTCCTTCAGCAGCAGGGCGGCACGAAGGCGATCCCGGTCATTTTTCTGACGGCGAAAGTGCAGGCCGCCGATCGCCAAAAGTTCATGCAGCTCGGCGTCCGAGGCATCATCTCCAAGCCCTTCGACCCGCTGACGCTGGGGCAGCAGATCAGGGAGTTGCTGGCGTGGGGGTAAGGTAACCGACCGGAGCGTTGGCGTCCTCGCCGGCTGGCTCGGGGGCGTCTCGCCCCCGACCGCGCAAGACTCGAAACTTTCGTTTGTAACCCGGCGGCGGGACGCACGCCGGTCCAGCCGGCGAGACGCCAGCGCTCCGACATCTCACTTCGCGCTGAACTTCGCCGGGAACTGCGCGATGATCCCGTCGCTGAGGACGTCCGCCATCCCCAGGATGTGGTGGACGACGTGGTCATAGTCCTTGACGCTCGCCGCGTAATCGCCTTTCAACTGATGCGTCGCTTCCTCGAGTGTCTGATCGAGGTGCGTGAACATCGCTGTCTGAAGCGTCGCCTCGGGCCAATGTTTCGGGTTGGCGCCGTGAAGGAACTTCGCGATCTCGGTGGCGTTCTCCCGCCAGCGCTTGTTCTCGCTGGCCACTTTTGCGTTATCTCCCGCTTTCGCCGCCGTGACGATGCTCGCCGCGATGAGGATGTGATCCTTCAGGAGCGCGGTCAGCTTGACGCCGGCGTCATGGCCGTAGAATTCGGCGACGGCGTTTCCGATGTCAGCCTGATTCTCCAGCAGCCTCTGCGTCGTCGCGTCTTTGTCGGGAAGACCGGCTACAGCACTGACGATGTAGAGCCGTGTCCAGGTGACATGGTCTTCCCACAGCTTGCGCATCCCGTCATGAAACGCTTCTTTCGACGAGGCAAACGTGTTGGGAACGAGTAGTAGAACGACTGCCAGTAAACCGATGATGCGTGCTCTTCTAAACATGGCTTTCTCCTCTCACTGCCCGTCGTGCACATCGCGTGCACGTTTCGCAAGCGGCGGCCTGCTTATTCCAACGATTGGCGGGTTCGCATCGTTGTCTCTTTCTCCGCGTCTCCGCGTCTCCGCGTGAACCATTCCCCCGCAGAGCTACACTCCCGCGATGCGACTCACGATCACCCTGCTCAGCTTCGTCATCGCGGCCCGCCTGTTCGGGGGCGATCTTCCCCTTCTTCCCGATTCCCACGTCTCGGCGCTTGCCGGCGAGATCTCCGGCGAGTCGGCGAAACGGAACCTGGAAGGCTTCTCGCGGCTGCATCGCATGCGCGGATCGCGCGACTTTCATCGCGCCGCTGAGCAGGTCATCGCTGAGCTGACGAAGTACGGCTACGCCGACGCGCATATCGACCAGTTCCCTGCCGACGGCAGGATCTTCTACGGCACGCAGCGCTCGCGCCCGGCGTGGGAGGCCGACTTCGCAGAGCTGTGGGAGCTGGACGGCGCCGGCAATCCGATCGCGCGCATGGCCAGTTGGGACGCCGCGCCGATCACGCTCGCCGAAGACAGCGCCAGCGCCGACGTGACCGCGGATCTCATCGACGTGGGCGATGGATCGCACGAGAGCGACTACGAGGGGAAGGATGTGAAAGGGAAGATCGTCCTGGCCGCCTCGCAGGCCGACGCGGTGCAGCGCATGGCCGTGGCGAAATTCGGCGCCGCCGGCATCGTCAGCTACGCCGCCAACCAGCGCACGGCATGGTGGAAGCAGGACGAGACGCTCGTCCGCTGGGGTCATCTCGAAACGTTCTCCTCCTCCCCCACCTTCGCGTTCATGATCTCCCTCGGCGACGCACGCGGCTTGCAGGCGCGGCTGGCAAAGGGTGAGCACATCCGGCTGCATGCGGTCGTGAAAGCGGGACAGCACCCCGGCTCCTATGACATCGCCACCGCCACCATTCCGGGATCCGATCCGCAACTGCGCGATGAGGAGATCGTCTATAGCTGCCATCTCGATCACCCGCGCCCCGGCGCGAACGACAACGCCAGCGGCTGTGCCACGATCCTGGAAGTGGCGCGTGCGTTGCGAAAGTTGATCGACGAGAAACGCATCCCGCCGCCGCGCCGAACGATCCGCTTCGTCTGGCCTCCCGAGATCGAAGGGACGATGGCGCTGCTGAACGCCAGGCCGGAGCTTGCCGCGCACATCAAAGCGGCCATCCACCTCGACATGGTGGGCGGCGGCCCGGAGACGAAGACGATCTTTCACGTCACGCGCGGCCCGGCCAGCCTGCCGTCGTTCGTCTACGACGTCGCCGCGTCCATCGGCAGCGTCGTCGATGCCCAGTCGTCGCAATACGCGATGACCGGCACCGCGAAATGGCCGCTGGTCGCGCCGGAAGGGGGACGCGACGCTCTCCGCGCGGCGATGGTCCCGCTGACGCTCGGCAGCGATCACGAGGTTTATAGCTCCAGTTCATGGGGCATCCCGGCCGTCTATCTCAACGACTGGCCCGACCGCTACATCCACACCAACGCCGACACGCCGTCGAAGATCGATCCGACCAAGCTGAAACGCGCCGGATTCATCGCCGCCGCCACCGGCCTGGTCCTGGCCAACGCAACCGCCGCCGACGCGCCGGAGATCGTGGGCGTAATGGAGGAAGCGGCGCTGCATCGCGCCGCCGAGGCCCGCGCGCAGAGCCGTGAGCTGCCGCCGACGGAGGCGGCGAACCGGCTGCGCTTCCAACTCGTGTACGAAGCGCAGATGTTCGATTCGATGGACCGCTTCTTCACGCCCCCAACCGCCGCCCGATCCGAATCCGACCGCTTCCTGACCAAGCTCGCTTCGCTTCTCCCCATCCCGCCCACGCCCCCCGGATCCGGTCCGGTCTACCGCCGCAATCCCGCGATCCGCGGCTCCCTCGACGCTTTCGGCTACGACTACCTCGAGGCCCACCTCGGCCACGACCGCGTCGCCAAACTCGCCCTCCTCAATTTCGAAAGCCCCCGCGGCGAAGGCGGCGAATACGCCTACGAAGCGCTGAACCTCGCCAACGGCAAACGAACCACCAGCGAGATCCGCGACGCACTGTCGGCAATCTACGGCCCCGTGCCGCAGGACGCCGTCGACCAGTTCCTCCTTGCGGCGGCGGAGGGAGGGTTGTTGGCGATACGCCGCTGATGCGTGTCAGCGGCGCTCTCGGAGCGCTGGCGTCTCGCCGGCTGGCTCGGGGGCGTCTCGCCCCCGACCCGGCAAGTCGCCATACATTCGCGTGCAACCCGGCGGCGAGACGCACGCCGGGCCAGCCGGCGAGACGCCAGCGCTCCGACCGTGCTCACGCCGAAGCGCGTAGGTTGCGGAGATGGGTCATTTCCGCGAGGTGCTCGCTGTCGTGCCGCGTCCAGTGCTGGAGTAGCCCCTCCAGCGTGAAAAGGCGGACGCCTTCCAGCTCCCCGATGCGCTGGAAGTCCGCGGGGGAGGCTGCGCGGAGGCGCTCGATCGATCGAGCTCGCGAGGCGGCAAAGTCCTCCAGCGCGGGCGCCACCGGCTGGACGTTGTAGTTCCTCTCACGCGCCATGCGGGCACCATCGAGGTCGGGGAACGACGCAGTGCGCTCGCTCAGGATCCGGAGGATACGGACCTCGTACCCTTCGACGTCGATATCGCGCAGATGCAGTACGTTCTCCCGTAACGAGAACTCGTTCGGCGACGGCTTGAAGGAGAGATCTTCTTCGCTCCACCCTTCGATGAGAGCGCGGACACGGCTCGGGGTCTGTTCCAGAAGATCGATCACATTCATTGCCTTACTCCAGCCGCACCACTTCCAGTGTATGCGTCGTCGAGTGCTGACCCATCCCGTCGGACTTCTCGTTCGCCTCGTAGCGGACGACCACCAGCCGGTCGCCGTTCCGCGCATACGTCCAGCTCTGCTTCTGTTCGGACTCGAAGCCCATCAGAAGAAAACTGGCCTTGACCGATATCGACCGCTCCGCCGCGAGCGGCGTTCCATCGTCGCCGACCCAGACCGACAGCACGCCTTCGAGCTTCTTCACGTGTTTGCTCTCTGATTTTGACATCCTTGGAGCGAGCTTGAATGACAGCAGGTGCACCGGCCGGCCGCCGAACGTTGCAGGCCTCGCCTGCACGAACTGCGCGGACTCCAGCACGACGCTGAGCGCCGCTGCACCATCGAGAAGCTCCGCCACATGGATCGGCCGGATGTGACTGGCCCCGCTGCGGACCGGCGTCGTCCGCTCCGGGTCGCGAGCCTCCGCGCGCGCCTCCTGCGTCGCCTGCGTCAGCATGGCCCGGGGATAGATGATGTGAAGACCCGGTTCGCCGATCTCGAATCCGACCGACGCCTTTCCGTCATTGGGTTTCTCCTCTTCGCTCGATCGCACCGTCGACGTGACGTCGAGCGTGCCGTGAACCGGAGTCGTCCCCGGGAGCCGGCTGAGCGTCAGGCGCAGATCGGTCAGCCCATCGGCAGCAGCGGCCACGGGAACGAGCAACACGAATGACAGGATATGAAGACGCATCGAACAATCCCCCTGCTACGTTCGACGGCAAACGCGGCCGATGGTTTCATCGATGCGCTTTGCGCGTTGTCGGTTGTCAGTTGTCAGTTGACACTGTGCAAGCCACTACGACAACAGACAACTGATAACCGACAACGCGGCGAAGCCGCCATTTACCACTGAATCTGCGCTCCCGCTCCCCCGAACGTTCCGCCCCCGGCGATCATCACGCCGGCGGTGATGGCCACCACCAGAATCGCGAACAGTTTCAGCGTGTCCCAGATCGACTCCAGATTGACGGCGTCGATTCCGGTGCGCAACGGGCGGCCGCGCACCAGGTTTCCCACGAGACGAACGCTGTCGCGGATCAACCGGGCCGCGTTCTCGAATCCGCTCCAGACGCCGAGTCCGAGGAGCGATCCGAAGAAAGAAATGCCGACGCGGGCGTCGATGGCCGAGTCGCGAACCACCGGCCACCCTTCACGGACGACCCTCGACATGGCCATCTTCACGTACTGGTACGCCAGCCGCCAGGTAGGTTTTGTTCGGTCGTTCCTGTACTCGGCGTGCACCGTGCTGAGCATCGCATCCAGCGCCCCTTCGATGCCCTGCCCATACTCTCCCCGGCCGAGCGGCGGCGCCAGAAGCTCGTCGAGAATGCGGCGCGAGGTGGCGTCCGTCAGCGCGCTCTCCAGTCCGTACCCGACCTCGATCCTGGCGATCCTCCGGTCGAGAAAGAGAAAGAGAACGGCGCCGTTGTCGCGGCCTGTGCGCCCGAGGCGCGACAGCTCCGCGGTGCGCAAGGTGAAATCCTCGATCTGGCCGGCGGGAGCGTGCGGATAGATGGCCACGGCCACCTGGCTCGAGGTCTCCTTCTCGAACGCGCTCAATCGCGTATTCAACCGCTGTTGATCATCGGCCGGAACGAGTTGCGCCGCATCGTTGAAGTACTTCGTCAGAGCGGCCGGCTGGAGCGCGACACCGCGGACGGCCGCCGCCGGCTGCTGGCGGCCGCGATGGTGGACGTAGTTGAAGGTGGTCACGCCCAGCCAGAAAAACAGGAACCCGATCCATACCCAAAGGAGCACCGGCACGTCGTCAGACACGGTGCTGAAGCGCCCCGCCTTCGACGTGCGCGCCGGCGCCGGCGGCGCATCTCCGTCGACGAAAACGAGCGCCCACGTGACGGCGACGAATGCCGCCATCCATACCCAGTAACCGGGTAGCCTGGCGAAGAAGGGGAAGAAGAAAACGAGACTGCCGTCGACCGCGACCGCCGCGATCAGAATCGAACGCCACGACGCCGAGACCCGCGGAATCTTCCGCGCCAGAAGCGTGAAGATGAAGATGACGTTGCTGAACAGGCTCAGCACGAAGAGAAGCAGTCCAGCGAACTGCGCGCTATCGAAACCAGCGGGATAGTCGCGGCTCCAGACGCCGGCCATCCCGACGACGAACATTCCGCTGCCCACCGACGACCGGTCCGGGTAGAACGACCTCGGCGCGGGTAATCCGAGGCTGATCGCGAAGAGGATCCAGGCCAGCCAGAACATTGCCGTACGGGAGTGGAGCTGCCTCGAGACCCACGTGCTTGGGGCTTCCGGCGTCATGGATGCGTTCGCGTTCGGCATGAACCCGTTATTTGACCACTACTTCACCCGCTCCGCACCTCCGCGTCTCGGCGCCTCCGCGTGCTCGGCCCTATCCTTTCGCAACTCGGAACTATGGAAATCATGCTGACTCAGATGTTGCTTTTTTCATGGTAGGGATTTAGGCTCCTACACCTGTCCTTTTAGCGACAGGTCATTCCCAACGCCCTCGATCAGTTCCGGTATCGGAGGGCAATAAGTTTTGCAGCACTCCAGACGATGCCGTCACCTGCGTATGAAGAGTCGTCTGTCTCCTCGGCCCCAGGCGGGGTTGCGGTCGCGTCGGCCGCGGCTCCTTAGTTCTCTCTCTCAACAAAACGGAGGTCTCATGAAACTGCGTATTGTTCTTCTCTCCACCCTCGTCGCACTTTGCTCGTTGTCCCTGTTCGCTCAGGAATGGCCGCAATGGGCACTCAATCCCCAACACACGGGGCAGACATCGATCGTCGGTCAGAACCTGAACCAGAACCTCGTCAACATCATCTATGACCCCCTCGTCCCTCAGGAGATGGCACCCAACGCCGGCGACGGCGATCTGCTCGCGCACTACCAGGCCCCGCTCGTGGACGGCAGCAACGTCTACATGATGTTCAAGACGGGCCCGTTCGACCCGAACGACTACTCGACCCAGACCTGGGGCGAGACGAAGTACACCTGGAGCGGCACCTCGCTCAACGTGGCCTGGCAGTTCACCACCGACTGGAAAGCGCCCGGCAGCGTGAATGACTTCTGGGAGCCGGTCTTCCATCCGGCGCTGGCAAACGGGTCTCTCTACGTCCCGGGCGCCGGCGGCACGATCTGGAAGGTTGACGGGAGCGGCAATGGCACGCGCATCAATCCGTTCAACAGCATCAACTCCAGCCGCTTCACGGCCAGCCCGCTGACGGTCGATGCGAACAACAACATCCTCTACAACGTGATCCAGCTCAAGGCCGGCACGAAGGACTGGTTCGCCGACGACATCGTCGACTCGTTCATCATCCGCGTATCGCCGAGCGGAAACATCGAGAAGGTCAGCTACTCGACGCTGACGACCGGCACACCGGCCGGCACCGACCAGTGCACGAACGCCTTCTCGACCCAGCCGCTGCCGTGGCCTCCGTCACCGACGGCCGTGGCGCCGACGGTGGTCTGCGGCACGCAGCGCCCCGGTCTCAACGTCGCCCCGGCCGTGGCCCCGGACGGCACGATCTACGTGGCCACGCGCGCACACCTGCTCAGCCGCGAGACCTGGCTCCTGGCCATCAACCCCAACCTCACGCAGAAGTGGATCCGCTCGATGCGCAACCGCTTCAACGACGGCTGCGGCGTGCCGCACTCCGCCGGCGGCCAGCTTCCGCCCAACGGCGCTCCGGGCGGCTGCCGCGCCGGCGCGAACCTCGGCGTCGATCCGGCCACGAATGCCCCCGGCGGCGGACGTATTCTCGACGACTCCTCGGCCTCCCCCGTTGTCGCGCCCGACGGCTCCATCATCTTCGGCGCCTACACCCGCTACAACTACGCACAGGGACATTTCCTGCACTTTGCGGCCAACGGCGACTTTCTCCATTCGTACAAATTCGGATGGGACTGCACCCCGGGGATCTATGCCCACGGAGGCACCTACTCGATCGTGACGAAGGACAACCACTACGGCGGCCTCGGCTCGTACTGCAACGACGATACGATCTGCCCGCCCGACCGCACCGCCACGGACCCGGGTTACCCCGAGCAGTACTTCATCTCCCAGCTCAATCACAACTTCAATATCGAGTGGAGTTACCAGAACACCAATACGATGAGCTGCACGCGCGATTCGAACGGCAACATCACCTGCGTCAGCGATCACCCGCACGGCTTCGAGTGGTGCGTCAACGCCTTCATCATCGACGGCAACGGCGTCGTCTTTGCGAACAGCGAAGACGGAAACCTCTTCGCCCTCAACCAGGGCGGCACGCTGAAGCAGGAGATCTTCCAGCAACTCGCCCTCGGCGCCGCCTACACCCCGACGTCGATCGGCAGCGACGGCAAGATCTACTCGCAGAACGCCGGCCACCTCTTCGTCGCCGGCAACTGATTCCCAAGCCTCCTGATTCAACCGAAGGGCAGACCATCCCGGTCTGCCCTTCGTGTTTTCGCTGCTTCTCGTAAATACCTTCGCGTCTTCGCGGCTTCGCGTGAGATCGATGTTTGTGACGCCCGTCATGCCGATGCGTGATCGCGTTCCGTGCCCTCTGGTCGGTCGCCCGTTAGCATCCGCTTCGAAATCCACCGATCAGGAGACACCATGGCCTACGTAATCACCGACAACTGCATCAAGGACGGACTGTGCGCCGACGCCTGTCCCGTCGATTGCATCCATCCCCGGACGGACGAGACCAGTTTCGAGGCCGCCACGCAGGTCTACGTCAACCCCGCCGAGTGCATCGACTGCGGCGCATGCATCCCCGCCTGCACCTCGGATGCGATCTTCCCGCTCGACGAAGTCCCCCCCGACAAACAGCAGTTCATCGCCGCCAACGAGGCGTACTTCGTCTAGATCACTCCTCGGGCTTGGCCACGACCGCGCGCATCGGCTCCTCGTTGACGCGCAGTTGAAAGACGTCCGGCCTGCTGTAGTGGCCGACGACGTCGAAGTCGAACTTTGCCCTGCTGATCTCGCCGAGGTCGAGGGTCGCCGTGAGGATGGTCTCCGATCCGAAATGCGGGCCGGCCAGCACCTTGCCGAGGGGGCTGATGATGGCGCTGCCTCCGCGCATCAGCACCGAGTCCGGAGAATCACCGAGCGAGACGCGCACGCTGTCGGGAAAGTCCTTCTTCCGGAGGAACTGGCATGCCGTCAGGACAAAGCAGCGCCCCTCCAGGGCAACGTGCTGCATCGACGAGAGCCAGGTGTCCCGGTCGTCGGCCGTGGGAGCGCAGTAGAGGGCGACATTCTTCGAATACATGGCCATGCGCAGCATCGGCATGTAGTTCTCCCAGCAGATCACCGAGCCGATGCGTCCGTATGGACTCTCTACCGCCGTCAGGGTCGAACCGTCGCCGAAGCCCCAGATCATCCGCTCCAGCGCCGTCGGCATGAGCTTGCGATGCTTTCCGAGCAACCGCCCATCCGGACCGAAGAAAAGGACCGTGCAGTAGCACGTGCCGCCTTCGCGCTCGATGACGCCGATCACGACGTAGCACCCATGCGCCGCGGCCGCCTCCCCGAGACGCTGCGTATGCGGCCCCGGAACTTCGATGGCCGCCTCGAGATAAATCCGAAATTCCTCGCGCCCCGCCGCATCGCGCGCGCCGACGACCAGACCGTAGCCCAATCCCTTCGGGTACCCGACGATGGACGCCTCCGGAAAGACGATGACCTTTGCACCCGCGGCGGCCGCGTCGGCGATCAACCAGACGGCCTTGTCGACGCAGGCATCCGCATCAAACGGCACCGACCCGGCCTGGACTACGGCCACGTGGACCGACGTCTCCTGCGAAGTCATCAGGAAATGGTAACGCACGGGTTTCCCAGCGAAAAGGCTTCACCACAGAGGCGCAGAGACACAGAGAAAACAGAACCCTCCGTGATCTCTGTGTCTCTGTGGTAAAGCCTTTCCATGCAAACCGCGACGTCAGTTGAGGCAGCCCGCCGGGCGCTGCTGGAGAAGCTCGTTGATCGAATAGATTGAATAAGCCAGCTGTGCAACCAGCCACAGGATTTCGAGCACCGCTGTCGGCGACATCAGCAGCACGATCCGCATTCCGAGCGACAGGAGTGTCCACCAGCTCAGTGACGAAAAAATGAGCTGGCCCGAGAGTTTGGCGATGGAGGTCAGCAGCGAGTATTCGAAGAGCAGCTTCAGCCCGGTGTAGATGCTTTGGCCGGTGACGCCGTTGCCGAACGCTGCCACCAATTGCGGCATGATCCCGATCGAGTTGATCCGGGTGCCGAAGAAATTGGTCATTCCGTTCAGGAATTTCGAATAGTTGAATGCGAGTCCGAGCGCGAGCCACAGGGCGCCGACGATCGCGGTGACGAGCTCGATGCACCAGAGAGTGCACTCGTCAAACAGGCCGTCGGAGATGATCTCCTCGGTGCCGTCAGGATGAAGATACGTCATCCGCGCCTTGCCCTCGGCGAGGACGTCGATCCGTACGCGCCCCATGTCGGACGTCCCCGCAAGGAAATCGCTCCGGCCTTCATGCAGCCGGGTGGCGTGGAGCTCGCGGAAGTAGGTGCGCTGTTCGTCGCCGAGGGTGAAGGATTCCAGGAAAGCCGCAAACTGCGCCTCGACCGCCGCGGTGAACCCCTCGCTGTCGGCCGCGGGCACAGGCTGGGCTGTCGGCGTCGCCGCTCGCGTGACGCTCTGGCCCGAGGTCGCGGGAAGCAACGAACTGCCCCCGCTGTAGACGGGAGCAGGAGCCAGAATGGCCCCGGACACCAGGCCGAGCGGATTGAACGAGATCTGATTTTGCGGCGGCGCCTGCGACAGGTCGTAATACGCCACGCAATTCGGGTCGGTCTGCGGGCTGGCTGTGCCGTAGTCGGAGACCTGCTGGGCTGTCAGGGCGATGTTCCAGACCGACACACTCTGAACCTGCCCGTCGAACGAGTTGATCGGGAGCTGTGCGCCGACGCTGGCGATCGCGCCCACCAGCGGCTCGCCGCTCGCCAGCGAGCCGGCCAGTATCATGCTGCCCGAGGTGCTGTCCTGATTGGCGTTGATGTAAAGCACGCCGTTGGGCGAAGTCCAGGTCACCGCCACATAGACCCAGATCCCATCCTGGAGGGGCGCCTGCGATGAGAGCACGGTGCCGTCACCGACCTGGAAGAACAGCTTTCCGTCCTCGCCGATACCGAGCGTCATGCCGCTGTTCGACTCCGCCACGCCGTTAGTGAAGATGTACATCAGGCTGCCGTTGACTTCGGGACAAATCCAGGCGGCGACCGAGAAAGGCTGTTGCGAGCCCCCGGGATTGACCGCGCCGTCATTGTATGGATCGCAAAACGAGCTCGTGACCAGCACTCCCGCCGGCACGAACGGCACATAGACGGCATTGGCATTGAGAGTGGGAAGGAGATTGTGCCCCGAATTGTCGGTGGGCGGC
>Ga0247680_1000163_pt1 | contig 26223 bp, 20 predicted proteins | sample CNK21_metaG_FD_182803 | JGI IMG/M metagenome (GOLD analysis project Ga0247680, IMG submission 182803) | Soil microbial communities from Purdue University Martell Research Forest, Indiana, United States - CNK21 | ecosystem: Environmental > Terrestrial > Soil > Temperate forest > Bulk soil...
TACCGCATGCGACCATCGAGATCGAGCCGACGGTGGTGCCCGGCTCGTAGCCGTGCTCGAAGTGGGGGCGCTCGAAGGCGTTCGCCCACGGCAGCGCGATCCACCTCTTCGATGGATCGAGATCTTTCGTCGACGTCTCCAGCCCCCAGTGGACCTGGAAGTTGCCGCCGAAGGAAACGTTGGCGTTGCCCTGAATCGGACCAGCCGGAATCGGAAGGGGAAGCTCGCCGACGACAAGCCGGACCGAGTGTGAGGAGAGGATGTTGGCGGAAGCGGTCTTGTCGCCCGCCGGATCGCGGAATTGCCGTGCCGTCACCTTGATCGTGGCAACGCCGAAGCGCGAGCCTCCCACCCAGAATTGCTGCGGCGTTCCGTCCGGGTTCAGCAACCCGTTCGCCGTCAGCTTTCCGCCGACGATCGGCGGCGCAAAGATCCGGATGTCGGTGATCTCGCCGCTGCGTTTGTCTTCGACGCTCGTGCCGAAAAGGAGGTTGTTGATCTTGTCGATGCTCCCCGGATCGGTGGTCCGGTTGATGACGACGTCACCGGTATTCTCGTCACCATAGAAACGGTTCATGGGGTCGGGACGGTACGGCTTGTCCAGCAACTTCGTGCTGTTGAGCGGCTTATAGAGACCACTGTACGTATCGGAAAGGCGGGTGACCTTGATGGCATTGATGTTCGCGTTCTGGGTGGGGTCGTTCTTCGGCAGGCCGGCGTTGATCTCGGCCCAGTTGGGGTCCTGAAACCACTCCACGACGAGCTTGGCGCCGGCCTCGGCGACGGCCTGCGTCTGCAGCGCGGCCTGCTGGTTGCGGGCGATGGCGCTCTCGGTCGAGGAGATGGCGACAAAGCCCAGGCCGAGGAGCGAGAGCCCGACGATCACCATCAGGCTCACCAGCAGGGCCGAGCCGCGATCTTTTTTGAGGAGGCGTTTCGAGCGTTTTATTTTCTTCATGGCAATCGTCCTCAATCGCAGGAGTTCGGGTTGTTGGTGTTCGCTGCCTGGCCGACGACATTGCAGCGCTTGGTGACGCCCGGCTCGCTGGCGATCGTGTAGCCGATACAGAGTTTGGTCAGCGGCGACAGAACGAGAGGCGGTTTGTTGTGGCCGCCGCTGTCCTGCTTCGAGTACTGCCACCGGACCGTCATGGTGAGATTCGTGCCCACGGCCACGTTGAGCGCCGGCGAGGCGGTCGGGAAGAACCGGCTCACGGTTGCCGGCCCGGACGGAGTGGTGAGCGTGTCGGTCCACGTATTCACCGTGGTGGTCCAACCGGTCGAGACGAGCTTGATGTCGCTGTGGAAGCCGTCAGGATCGATGAAGGTGAGGCTGTAGCTGGAGAGGTTCAGCGCCATCGGGTCCAGGCCGCCGTTCCTGATCGACATCGTGACGATGGCCGTGGAGGTGCTGCCTGACGTGGTCTCGGACGGCGCTGGCGAGGTGGCGAAGGCGGTGAATGCGCACACCGCGGCCTGCTGGTCCTGCACGTACTTGATGTGCACTTCCTTGCAGCCGGTGCTGCTGGTGACGGTGATCCTGACGTAGTAGACGACATTGTCCGTGCGGTCGGTCCAGGCATAGCGGAACGGCGCGGCGGCGACGACCTTTGTTTCGACCGGTGTCAGCGAAGGCCACGCGTAGACGTCGAACTGCACGTTGGAGATCGTGATGCCACCCGAGACAGGAGGCGAGACGGTGATGGTGTCTCCGGCGTTGAAGATCCACGCCTGGGCCGGTGTGTCGCCGCTGGCGGCGCTGTTCGTCGCGCCGGCTTGAACGATGACGGGGTTCACCGTGCAGAGCGACGGGAAGTAGGCCGGATCGGAGGCGACGCCAAGGCGGCAGTCGTTCGCCGCGACGATGTACTTGTAGTAGTACGGCTGTCCGTTGACGTCAGCCGCCGGCGCGCTGTCGGTGTAGGTGCCGATACCGGTGTTGCTTTGCGAGTACCCCGATCGGTCGAGATTCCCTGACGTGCCGAACGTCGTATCGAGCACGTAATCAGTGTCGGTAATGATCTTTCTGTAGCGGGTGATGCGGTACTTGTCGACGCCGATGGCGGCGCCGGCGGTGTTGGTCGTGACGATGGCCCAGTTCAGGATGATGTTGCAGGTGCCGATGGGGGGGCAGAGGGAGTTGACCGAGTCGACGCTCAGGTTCGGTGGGGGCGAGGCCTGGATGCCGGCGCCGGAGTCGAACGCCATGCCGCCGGTGGCCGTGCCCGGCGTGGCCGGCGACCAGTCGCTGATCGAGTCCCTGGCGTTGCCGCTGGCGTTATAGGTGCCCGACGATGCGCAGCGGTCGAGCGCCTGGATGCGGTAGAAGTACTGGGTGCAGGTGCCCGGCGGGAGCAGGGAGGCCTTGGGCGCGTCTTTCCACACTACCGAGGTGCCGGGAGCGAGAGGACCGGGCTGTCCCTTGGTGGCCGTATCGAGGACGATGACGCCTTCACCTCGGTCGGGATCGAACGTGTTGGTAAGCCCGCGGGCCACGCGGAAACGGATGCTCTCTTCCGGCGGGATGGCCGAGCCGTTGCCCGCGCAGGTGCCGGTGCAGATGACGCTCGATTTGTTGGGATCGTTCATCGTCGGCGTGGACCATTTGAGAGTGACCGCGTAGTCGGTGTTCGTCGGATCGAGCGCACTCGGTTGCGTGGCCGTGGACGCGGCAAACCCTGACGGCGGTGTGGGCCGCGTGGTGTTCTTCGGCGCCACCGAGTAAAGGTCGCTCGGTACGCTTGCCCCGTTATCGTTCACGGCGATGACGTGGTAGAGCCATGAGCGCGAGGGATCCATCACCCCGTCGTCAGGAAGCGTGGCCGTCGTCGCGGCGGGGTCGGTGATCACCAGCGAGTTGGCGAACGGGCCGTTGACTTGCGTATCCCATTCGATCCGGTACTGCAGCACGGGGCCGCCGGTCGATGGCGGTGTCCAGCAGATGACCGGCGCGGCACACGCGCTCACGCACATACCGGTGATGGTGGGTGGTCCCGGTGGGGTGTAGCTCGGCTCCGGGAAGCCGTGCAGACCGAAATTGCGGGGAATGACCAGTGCATAAAGCTGATACTGCCGGTACGACTTGATGGCGCCGATGGTCTCGGTCGGATTCGTGTACTTCGGGTCGGCGTTCGTGTTGATGCCGGTCAGGTCGACTTTGATCGACTGGATGAGCTGGCGCTGGCTGCGGTCGTCGACGTTCGACGTGCTGGCGTTGTTCGCGTCGTACTGGCCGTCGCCGCCGATCGCGCCGGTGTTGTACGTCGTGGTCGTGCCGTCCGGGAGAGTAACGTCGTAGGTTGTGGGAAAGGTAGCGCCGCTGGCGTCATGACCGGTGGTGATGTCCGCGTTGTTGTTCTTCAGCAACGTCGTCCCCTTCGGGTCGGTGTAATAGAAGAAATGGAGAGAGCGGATGTTCTCGGCCACCGGCGTGCCGGCGCGGCCCGCCAGAACGTCCGAGACCGTCATCCGGTAGAGCGTGTATGGCGGATTGGCGTTGGTGGTGTCGATGCCGCTCACGGTGACGAGCGACTCTTTTCCGCTCGGTGGATAGGCGCTCCTGGGCTGGGAGACGTCCGCGAAGAAGCTGATCGTGTTGTTGTTTTTCGACGAGTCAGCGGACTTCAGCGCATAGATCACGATCTCGTCGTTGCTGGTGGTGACGTACGGGAAGATGGCATTTCCCTTGGAGTCTTTCGGCGTATAGGCGGGCTCGAGGCCGTTGCCCTGCGCCGAGGCGGAGTTGTAGTTGAAGTTCGCGCGGAAGGCCACCGCGGTCGGGCCGGCGTACTCGATCTGCTCGTCCGGCTGCGGGAATTGTCCGTCCCCGGTCGGGTCTCCGCCGCGGTTGTAGTCGAAACCGGCCATCCGCAGATCGCTGACCAGCTTGTCGAAGCCGATGCGTGTGCTCTGCTGCAGGTCCGCGGCTTCGGTTCCCGACTTGAAGACTTTATTGCTCCGGTCGTAGATCGTGAGCGCGGCGATCATGATGATGGCGAAGATCGCAGTGGTGACGAGGATCTCGGCCAGCGTGAAGCCGCGCTGGAAGCGCGAATGGGTTCGGCGGGTCATTGTCTGCTCCTGACTTTGGTCGTGTCGAAGAACGCGAAGCGGCGGCGGTTGGCCGCCTCGTTCCATGCCACATAGACTCGTATCTTTGTGAACTGCGCGGTGGTAACGGGGAAGCCGGTGTCGACGGGAGTGCGGGGGGTGATGACTACGCCGATGGTGGCGCCGGCGAGCTTGGTGGGGTCGATCTGGTTCTTCCACGCCGCCAGATAGCCGTTGGGGTCGGTGCTGGCGGGGTCGATGTTGTCGGTGTCGCGCCCCACGCTCTTGTCGAAGTCGATCTTTCCGTTGCTGGCGCCGGAGACGTTGCTGAGCGTCACTTTCGTCAATGGCGTCGAGTCATCGATGTTGAAGTTGGTGTCCACGTCGTCCGCGGTCATCGTGGAGAGGTCTTCCGTCACCCGTGTGCCGACGGAGACGGCATATGTCATCTGCTTCCCGCTGTAGACATTCCGGCGCCCCATGTAGAAGAGGGTGACGACGGTGAGCAGGACGACGCTCGTGATGGCCATGGCGATCAGGACTTCGATCAGGCTGTAGCCGTGCTGACGTGGTTTCATCGATTGTTTTTCCTTAGTGCGCAAAGACGCGTCCGCTCGGCGAGACGTCGATGGTGTACAGCGGCTTCGGCACGTTCAGGTCGGTCTTCAGGACGACCGACCCCGTCGTGGCCGTGCCCGGCATGCCCACGCGGCCGTCGGGATAGAAGACGACGCTGTAAACGCCGTTGACCGCATCGAAGGTCTGGCCGGTCTTCGGGAAGTAGGCGATGTCCTCGAGGTGCCGCGAGAATCCCATGCGTAGGGTCTTCTTCGTCGGGTCAGACTGCGTGAGCTGCGTCCAGGTGGTGGAGTTGGAGGTGGCGTTCCCCTGCCAGAAGTCGTAGGAGCGCGCGGCCGGCGAATTCGTGGTGGCAGGCGTGAAGGTGATGCGCGTCTGCACCCCCTGCGCGATCGACAACTGGCGCATGGTCCGCAGGTCGGAGGTGAAGTTCCGCATGGTCGCCTTCATCTTGTTCGACTGGAAGTAGGAGACGAAGTTCGGTACGGTCACCAGCGCCAGAATCCCGATGACCGCCACGACGGTGAGCATTTCGACGAGCGAGAACCCGGTCTGATAGGACTTCCGCATGCGCATTGGCGCCTCCCTTGTGCGAGCGGAGTGCCACGCACTCGAATCCCGCCTAAGCTTCTGATGAGTATCCACTTGCTCGCTTTTCGCGCTCGCGCGATCGATCGCAGGCTGCGCGATGTTGACACATAAAGTAACAGAGTTTGCGAACCAAAAGCGTTTAACCACAGAGGCACAGAGGACACAGAGAGGAAGGATGAAGGCGGAAGGATGAAGGATGAATGAAACAGCGTATTCATCCTTCATCCTTCAAATTTCATCCTTCCTTTCTCTGTGTTCTCTGTGCCTCTGTGGTTAAGGCCTTTAGACACTCTCGCCGAACTCGATCGTCGCCACCGCTCCCTTACCCATCTCCCCCGTCAAACGCAGCGTTCCGCCGTGCAGCAGCACGATCTTTTTCGCCAGCGGGAGGCCCATGCCGAAGCCGTTCGGCTTGCCCGACTGGAACGGGAGAAAGAGGCGCGATGCGTCGGCTGGGTTGAGGCCGACGCCGGTGTCGGCGATGGTCACCGACGGCAGCGGCTGATCGCGAAGAGTCACGGTGATCGATCCGCCGCCGTTCTGGCGCACGGCGTCGACGGCGTTGCGCAGCAGGTTCTCGAGGGCCCGGCTGAGGAGGACACGGTCGCCGTCGATCACCACCGGCGGTCCATGCAGCGAGACGGCGACGTCGCCGCCGATGTCGTCCAGTTGTGCGATCTGTTGGGCGATCACCTCGCGAAGGTCGACCCGTTCGGCATTGAGCTCCACCGGACGGGCGAAGGCGAGCAGGCGCTCGATGGCAGCCAGCAACAGCGCCGCTTCCTTCTCCGCGCTCTGCAGCCGCGACTCGGCCGTGTTGTCGATGCCGCCTTTGCGCGCCAGCTTCATGTAGCCGAGGATCGTGTGGAGCGAGTTGCGGAACTCGTGGGCGATGCCGGCGGAGATCTCGCCGAGCTGCGCCAGCGTGGTCATCTCCTGCACGCGCGCCTCGAGACTGCGGATCGGGGTGAGGTCGGTGAAGAGCGCGAGAAAACCGAGGAAGGCGTCGGACTCGGTGTGGAGCGGAACGGTGGTCAGGCCGATGGTGACCGGCTCGCCCGTGAGCGGGTGCACGTCCTCGATCTCCATCCGCGTTCTCGCCTCGCGTTGTTCGAAGGCGCTGGCGAGCGCGCTCGCGGAAGCGCGCAAGGGAATGGCGTCGGAGAGCGCGCGGCCGGTCACCGGCTCCGACGGATCGAGGCCCAGGATCTCCCGCCCGGCGGCATTGATGTCGACGATGGCGCCGGCGGCGTCGACGGCGATGAATCCGGAGGTGAGGTTGCGCGTGAGCGCTGCCGTGACGCGCTCCAGATCGTCGGCGCGCGTTTTCTCCCGCTCGTGCAGCCGCTTCAGCTCTTCCTCCTGGTATTTGAGCGTGGCGATGGAGTTGCGGAAGGTTTCGATGAGGTAGGCGGTCTCTTCCTGGTCGCCGGCGCCGGTGCCGAGGGCGCGCGCGTCGTCGAGCATCAATTCGATCGGGCGGGTGATGCGCGGGAGATAGAAAAAGAGGAGGGAGAGGCCGAGGCTCGCCGCGGCGATGCAGATGCCGGCGGTGAGGAGCCAGGCTCGCCACGCGGCGCGCCGACTGGAGGCGTCGAAGCGGAGCGTGAGCGTTCCGGCACCGGCCAGCCTGGTGACGGCGTCGAAGTCTCCGTTCCGCTCCCCCGACTCGATCCTGCGTCCGTCGCGCCCTACGAAGCTGATTCCGGCGATGTTGAAGCGGCCGCGCATCACGAGAAACTGCGTGTCGAGCTCGGCCGGCGCGGTGCGGTTCACCGTTTCGGCGGCGACGTCCGCCAGCATCTGATGCGACCGGTCGACCGCCTCCTCGGTGCGCGCGAGGTTCGTCCGCATCATGACCAGAAGGATGAAGATGAGGACGACCAGAAAGCCGACCAGACAGCCGAGGAAGAGTCTCAAGTCACGCCGGAACCCGACCCGGGTCAGCGGAGCATGAGCGAAAAGTACCATTCCGAGAGTGTATGGCCGAAGAAGAGCGCGGCCAAAAACGCGATGCCGAGAAAAATGCCGAACGGCAGCGCGGCCTGCATCCCTCGCCCGCTGCGAAGCGCCGCCGGAACGCCGATGACCGCACCACTGACGGCGGCCAGCAGCAGCACGCCTGGGATGGCCCGCCAACCCGTGACCGCCCCGATCATGGCCAGCATTTTCACGTCCCCCAGCCCCATCCCCTCGGCGCGCCGTATCAGCCAGTAGGTCCCAATGATCGTCAGCAGAATGGCCGCGCCGAGGGCCGCCCCGGCCAGCGAGTCGATCAGCGAGTCGGCCAGCACCAGCGATGGATTGAGGATGCCCATCCCGAGCGCCCCGGCGCCGATTCCGATGGCGATGCCCGGAATGTCGATGACGTCAGGGAGGATCTGGATGTCGGCGTCGATGTAGATGAGGACGATGGTCATCGAGATGATGGCCGCGACGATGACGAAGCCTGCCGTCGGACCGGTGAAGAGAAAGGTGGCCAGATAGAAAAGCGCGTTGGCCAGCTCCACGAGCGGATAGCGCCAGGCGATGCTATCTCCGCACGCGCGGCACCGCCCGCGCAGCACGAGGAAGCTGAGGATGGGGATGTTGTCGTACCACCGGATGGCCGCGTTGCAGTGCGGACAATGACTCCCCGGAAAGACGATCGACTCCTCCCGCGGATAGCGATGAATGACGACGTTGAGAAAGCTGCCGACGATCGCGCCGATGGCAAAGGCGTAGAAGCCGAGGAGCGCGAACATTGGGGGGATTGTAGGTTGGTTGCTGGGTTGCTGTGTTGCTGGGTCTCGGGGTTGCGGGGTTGCGCGGTCTCGGGGTGTGTAAGCCTTTGTTCCGCGCACGAGTTGACCAGTGAGGTTGTCGGTTATCGGTTGTCGGTTGTGGGGGGATGGATGGACAGATGACTGAACAGTCGTTCTCATCTCCCGACAACTGACAACCGACAACCCGATAACCGACAACCGCTCCCCCTTTACACATTCTTAATGTCCACCAACCCCCACTGCGCGTACACTCCGCCGTCGCGCTGAAAGGCGACAGGGGGAACACGGCTTGACCGAGGGTCCGGCGTCGACACATCAAGAACGCGAAGAGCCGACCGGTCGCCGACTTCTCTCACTCTCGCTGCTGGCTCTCGGCATCGTCTACGGCGATATCGGCACTAGTCCGCTGTACGCGATGCGGGAGTGCTTCTACGGCTCGCATCCGGTGGCGCTGACCACGGCCAACGTCCTCGGAGTCCTCTCGCTCATCTTCTGGTCGCTGGTCATCGTGGTGATGATCAAGTACCACGTCTACGTGCTCCGCTTCGACAACCGCGGCGAAGGGGGCATCCTGGCGCTGATGGGGCTCGTGGGGATGGACAAGTCGCGGCGCGCGGCGGTGCGCTCGACCCTGGTCGTCCTCGGCGTCTTCGGCGCGGCCCTCCTCTACGGGGACGGCATCATCACGCCGGCCATCTCCGTGCTCAGCGCCGTCGAAGGGCTGGAGATCGCCACGCCGTTTTTCAAGCCGTACGTCATCCCGCTGACGATCATCATCCTCATCCTCCTCTTCTTCTTTCAGCGGCGCGGCACCGCAGGCGTCGGCGCCGTCTTCGGGCCGATCATGCTGGTCTGGTTCTCCACGCTGGCGCTGATGGGAATCCGCGGGATCCTCTGGCAGCCTTCGGTGCTCTTCGCGATCAACCCGATGCATGCCGTCCGCTTCTTCATGGCGAACGGGATGCAGGGTTTCCTCGTTCTCGGGGCGGTCTTCCTCGTCACCACCGGCGGCGAGGCGCTTTACGCCGACCTCGGGCACTTCGGCGAGAAGCCGATCCAGGTGGATTGGTTCAGCATCGTCGGCATCTCGCTCGTCCTGCACTACTTCGGGCAGGGAGCGCTGCTGATTCGCCAGCCGTCCGCGGCACACAACCCGTTTTACCTGCTCGCGCCGAAGTGGGCGCTTTATCCGCTCGTCGCTCTCTCCACGATGGCGACGGTGATCGCCTCGCAGGCCATCATCTCCGGCGTCTTCTCCCTGACGCGCCAGGCCATCCAGCTCGGCTATCTGCCGCGGATGGAGATCGTCCACACGTCACGCGCGGAGATCGGACAGGTGTACATCCCCACCGTGAACTGGGCGCTGATGTTCGCCACGATCGCGCTGGTGATCGGCTTCCGGAGCTCGACGAATCTGGCCGGTGCGTATGGGTTGGCCGTCAGCATGACCATGATCATCACCACGGTCCTGGCCTACGTCGTGGCGCGCGATCTCCTCGGCTGGAGCGCGCTCACCGCCAGCGCGGTCACCGTGGCGTTCCTGATCGGCGACCTGGCCTTCCTCGGCGCGAACCTGGCCAAGATCGCCGACGGCGGCTGGTTCCCGCTCCTGGTGGCCGCTCTGGTCTTCACGTTGATGACCACTTGGAGACAGGGGCGGCGGATTCTCAACCTGCGCCTTCGCGAAGGCGCGCTATCCCCCGAGGACTTCGTGAAGTCGTTGCGCGGCCATCCGCCGGTGCGCGTCCCCGGCACGGCGGTCTTCATGCATCGATCCGGCGGGGTAATCCCCCCGGCGCTGCTGCACAGCCTCAAGCACTACAAGGCGCTGCACAAGCAGGTCGTGCTCCTGACCGTGCTCACCGAGGAGGTCTCGCACCTCGGCGACGACGAGCGCCTCCAGGTCGACGACTTCGGCGAAGGGATCTACCGCGTCACCTGCCGCTATGGCTACATGGAGGAGGCCGACATCCCCGCGCTTCTGGAGCGCGTCAGCAGGGAGCGCCACCTGGCCATCCCGCCGATGGATACGACCTACTTCCTCGGCCGTGAGTCGCTGATCATCACCTCGCGGCCCAGCGGCATGGCCATGTGGCGCGAGAAGCTCTTCGCCTCGATGATGCGCAACGCCGAAAGCGCCGCCCGCTTCTTCCGCCTCCCGCCGAACCGGGTGGTCGAGCTCGGAGCCCAGATCGAGTTCTAACCCCCCTGGGACCGCGGGCGTCCCGCCCGCGCGTTCTCGAAAGCACAGACAAGAGTGTCCATGCCATTGCCCACATTGGTCCAAGCTCCGGCACAGACAAGAGTGTCTGTGCCAGTCTGTGCCACATCAGTCCTCGCTTGTGGCCTCAGGCCTCGTGGCTCGCCAATCTGGCACGGCACAACCTGTTGGCCAAAGCAGCGGCCAATGTGGCATGGCACAGACACTCTTGTCTGTGCCCGGCGGCGAAGCCGCGCATTTCGCCGGCTGAATTGTGGATCCTGCCTATCCCGCGGCGAGCAGCTCGCAGAACACGAAAGGCGCCCGATCGATGACGTCGCCCTTAGCGAACGGAACGGGATCCGAAAAGAGCGGTCCGTCGTAGACGAACGAGTGGTACTCGCCGCGCTCGCCGCACGGATCGATCGACGCCGGCAACTCCGCGGCGAAGCGCGCGTCGATCTGCCGGCCGCTCCACGACGGCGGCAGACGCTCGCCGTCGGTGCAGACGACCACGGCGCGCCAGCCGCTGGCGATGAACTCGTCGAGCAGCGCGCGCGTGTCGCGCTGCCACAACGGGTAGACGCCGCGAAGCCCGGCCCGGTCGAGGAGCCGTTCGCGATAGTCACGCAGGTCTTCGAGAAAGATGTCGCCGAAGGCGATGGCCTCGACCCCTTCGCCGCGCGCCCGCGCGAACGCGGCCAGCATGGCCGCCTCGTAGGTGTTGTTGCCGGGCAGATCGATCGGACAGGCCTGGTCATCGTCCACCGCGACTGCCGCGAGGTTTCGATAGGGCGGCATCTCCACCGTGACCACCGGCAGGCCGAGGCATCGGGCCTGCTCGTGAATCAACTCGATGCGCACGCCGTGCATACTCACCCGCTGGTGCTCCGCGCTGAGCGTGGTCAGGAGGCCGATGACCTCGTGCTCTCCGGCGCTGCGCAGCGCCTGAAGCGCGAGCGCGCTGTCCTTCCCGCCACTCCACGAGAGGAGCGTCTTCATACGGCCAGCGCCGGAAAGCGCCGCTCCGCAAAGGCCAATCCTCCGAAGAGCACGGCCGTGTAGACGACGTCACCCGCGAGCTGGTTCTCGTAGAACGGAATGGCGGCGACGAAACAGGTGACCAGTCCGCTGAACGTGTGCGGGTAGAGGGTGGTGCTGGTCATCCAGACCCAGAAGTTCGTCACGAGAAAGAAGAGCGTTGCTGATGCCACCGCGCCGCCGAGGAGCGCGAACGGCGAGCGCGTGCGGCCGCGCAGCACGAAGCCGATGCAGACGGCCGCGGCGAAGCAGCCGTAGACGACCGGCATACCCGAATGAAACCCGATCACCGCGTCGCTCACCAGCATGGCCGTGAGCGGCACGAGAAAGGCCAGCCATTTGCGCTGCAGTGTTGCGCCGGCGAAGAGCGCCGCGGCGCCGACGGGAGTGAAGTTGAACGGATGCGGGATCAGGCGGACTACGACGGCGAGGACGATGACCGAGGCAATGAACCACAGGCGGGGTTGTTTCATGACGACTCCTTCTCGCTTCCCTCCGAAGCGTTCACGTCAAAATGTCCGGCGGCGGCAGGTTTCCTGACTCCCGGGTCGTGCTCCTCGCGCGCCTTCCCGCTCAACGCAGTGGCATCTCGCACGAGTCGTCGCCGGTGACAGTGGCGGGGGCCGTGTCGGATTCGCACCGACTTCCCTCACCGCGCCAGCGGGGGGATTCTAGCGCGTTCGGGGGCGCGGGCGAGCCCCTTCATCGACTGCTGCCTCACCGTTTGCGGTTCGCGAGCAGTCTTTCGTACGCCTCATGTGGACCGATCCAGAACCACAAGACAGCGTCAGCCTCCCGTTGCACACCAACAGCGCGATAGTCACGACCGACGCGGACGGATACGAACGGATCGCGAGTGAATGTCCTCTTGAAGTGAAGGCTTGGATGATGAGGGTTCAACTGGAAAAGCTGGTATGCGGCGCGCGCTTGTTCGCGTACTTCACCAGGAAGAGCGGCAAGCATCTTCCGGAAGCTCAGATTCGTCCGCGACTTCAAATGTCGTCCGGATCGAGAGGCTGCGTCAGGCCGGCTTCATCTTCGCGGATCGCTTCCGCTGCCATTTCTGCCAGCATGTCGTGCGACCTCGCAAACAGATCGTCCCAACGCCGTTCCGATTCGAGCTCCGCGAGAATCCAGGCGCCTACGGCTTCCTGCTCCGCCTCCGGCAGTTTTGATGCTTCAGCAACAGCCTTCTGGAGCAAGTGACCCATGATTCGAGATTCTACAGCGTCGATGACCTACCGCGACTGCGGCTCAAAGCCGCGTAGGCGATGCACGCCTGAATTGCCCGGTGCGAGAGGCGTGGATAGCTGGTAAGGATCTCCTCTTCGGGAACTCCCGCGGCGAGATTATCCAGCACGACCGAGACGGCAATCTGGTTCCTGCCACACACGCCTGCCCGTGGCAGATTTTCGGGTCGACAGTGATGAGCTGTTGCCAATCCATGCGTGACCTCTTGCTGCGGATTCTACGTCGACTCGGCCTGGGTGGTCGAACGGCCTTCATCATAGATGTCGGCGAAGCTTGGCTTGAGATCGTAGCCTCCGGTTTCAACCTCGGTTTCAACCGGGGGTTGTCTTTTGAAAGCATGCCGCGCCAGCGGCACTGGATGGAGTCCCCGATACTCAAGTGCCGCTGACGCGGCACCAAACCACGACCACGACATCTCTTTAAACTGCCTTTCGGAGGCAGTGAATACGCTCCTGGAGGCAATTAAACTGCCTCTCGGAGGCAGTGAACACGCCCCTGGAGGCAGTTAACACACTCCCGGAGCGAGTCAACTACTTCTGGTGAAGCAACTTACTGTTTCTTGCCGGCGAATTTTGCCGCTGTCGCGGTGTCGTAACGTCCAATCTCCAGGCGGCGCGCGCCTCTCGCGCGCGCGCTGCTTACGCGAGCTGAGGCCAGGAACCATGCAGTCTCCCAAGTACCGCGCGTGCGGGACGCACGCGGTCCCAGGGGGGTATAGTCTCCGGCAGCGATGGCGTCGGAGTTGTGGCCGGTTGATCTGAGGGCGGAGGTTGACGCCGCCGGGCGCGTCCGCACCTACCTCGTATGGTCCTGCTGGATCGGCATCGCCTTCTTCGGGGTCTATCCGGCGATGAACTGGGTCACCTCCCTGCGGCGGGCGCCGCTGCATCTGTACTTCCAGAGAGAATTGGCCATCCCGTTCATCCCGCAGTTCATCTGGGCCTATCTCTCGATGTATCTGCTTTTCCTCATCCCTCTGTTTCTCATTCCGGCGGCGCGGATGCCAGCGCTGGGGAAGCAGCTCATCGCGGGGACGATCATCAGCGCGCTGTTCTTTCTCCTCATTCCGGCGGAGCTGGGGTTCGCGCGGGAAGTGCCGGCCCAGGCGCCGTACACGGCGATATATGCGGGCATGTTCGGGATCGATCGTCCCTTCAACCTCGTCCCGTCGCTTCATGTGATCTACTCGTGCGCGATTGCGCTGGCGTGCGCGGACTTCGCGCGGGGAGCGGTGCGCGTGGCGATCTACGGCTGGTTGGCCGTCATCGTGGCGTCAACCGTTTTCGTCCATCAACATCATCTGCTCGATCTGGCATCGGCGTTTGCGATCGTCGCGTTTCTGCGGCGTCGCTATGAGGTGAAGCATGGTTAAGCGTTTGTTCGTCGTCTTTTTGCTGGTTGCTCTTCCGGCGATGGCGGCCGAGGAGGCCGATCATGAGATTCATCAGGAGCTGCGCGGCATCCTCATGACCGTGCAGAACGCGGTCAACAGCGGCAACTACGACGCCATGCTGCCGGTGCTGAGCAAGGACATCGAGGCCACGACCATCACCCAGGAAGTGATGCGCGGGCATCAGGAGGTATCTGCCTATTTCAAGAAGTGGTTCGGGCCGGGCGGGTATCTGAAGAAGCTGGAGATGCAGCTCACGGCCGATGCGCTCACCGAGCTCTCCGCGGACAAGACGTGGGGTGTCGTGCGCGGCTCGGCCATCGAGAGCTACACGCTGGCCGACGGCCGGAAGTACGACATGAAGTCGCGCTGGACGGCCACGGTGGTCAAAGAGGCGGACGGGAAGTGGCGGCTGCGGACCATTCATTTCGGCACGAACTTTCTCGACAACCCGATCCTCGATGCGGCCAAACAGGCGGTGGTGAAGTATGCCGTTCTGAGCGGGGTCATCGGGCTGTTGGTGGGCGGGCTGCTAGGCTTTCTGCTGGCCCGGCGCAAATAGCGATCGCTCGGCAGGCGCTCCCCACGGCGGCGCCGGCTGAACACCGTGACGCCAGAGGCTGGCGTAGATCCGCCAGAACGCGGGACGGTCGGCATCGTTCCGTGCAAGGTGGGGAAGCTCGGTCCACGGTGCCGCGGGATGCTGGTGATGCGCCTTATGGAAGTGATAGTTGAGGGCAAGCCAGCGCACCGGGGCGAAGACCTTCAGGTTCCAGGCGCCATCGGACACATCGCGCTCACTCCAGGCGTGATCGACATACTGCAGCGCCGACCAATGCATGGCGAAGAGCCAGTGCGCGAGAAGCCATCCCTTTAGATTGAGATCGAGGAACCACCAGAGCGCTGCCTGGAAGCCGAAGGCGCATGCGATCTCAATCCACACACGGATGGGCGGCAGTTGTGCGATGTCACGCACGTGCGGGCCGAAACCCATCCTTGGAGCGAGGCGTTCCATGAAGAACCGCGAGCGGTAGAGCGGCGTGGCCAGCAGGTAAATCACGTTCGAGAGCGGGATGCAAAACCAGTAGAGCCCCAGCAGATTGCCGCCATAGAGCCAGACGTTGCGCATCAGGCGGGACTGGTTCGGCAGGTAGTAGTCGTAGAGATCGTCGTCGGTGCGATTGCGCGCGTGATGGCCGAGGTGGGCGATGCGTTGCAGGGAGAACGAGGTGGGGAACATGCAACTCGCCAGGAACCCAAGCGCGTAATTGCGCGCCGGGCTCCGCGCTCCCACTCCGTGCACCGCCTCGTGCATCAGCGCGAACGGAACGTTGTTCACAAAGGCGAAGGCCGCGGCGGCGGCCAATGCCAGCCACCACGGAGAATGACTGGCCAGCCAAAGCAGCGCCGACGTTGCGATGGCGGAGGCAAGGAGGATGACCCAGTTCAGACGCTCTGACATTTCTTCATCACCGGCCGCGTGCCCCAATGACCGTGGCGAACGATCGACTGGCCGACGTAGCCCGCCGTCGGAACCACGAGCGCCAGGCCGAGAACGATGCTCAGCACGGCGACGTAAACCGGCATCGTCAGAGCTCCTCGGGAATCGAGCAGCTCCATCGTCGCCATGCCGCCGCCATAAATCGCACCGAAGCCGCCGAAGAACCAAGGGCCGTAGTCGAGCACGATCTCCGCCACCCCTTTTCCATCCGCCCACGGCTGGTTGTAGACGCGCAGGATCCCGGCCTGCAGCGCCTTGACGTCATACAGCACGTTCCAGAATCCGAGGAGCGAACAGATCACCAGCGCGCTGCGACCGATGTCCGTGATGTCTCGGGCCGGCGCCGCGTGCGCCAGCCACGCCAGCATGGCCGTCGCGGAGCCGAAGACGAAGCCGTGGTGCGGGCGGAAGCGGCCCATGCGAAGCCGCGTATCGAACTCCCACACGCCCAATACGTTGGTTCCGATTCCGGGGACGATGTAGGCCCACAGTACCGGCACCAGCATCGCGGCCAATGTGAGCTTCATGTTTCCGGCGTACGCCCGCCGCCAGAGCAGGAACGAGCAGGGCGTAAAGACCAGCGGCGCGGCGTATTGGTAGATCGAGAGCGCGCGTTTCATTGCAGGCCGAACCGCATCCCGTGCTTCTTGGGGATCTCCTTCTTGAAGAGGAGCGTGTACTTCCAGAACGCCCCCATCCGCGAGAGCGACCGCAAGTGGGTCTTGACGTCGGAGAAGCGGTGCACGAGCGAGGGGATGGTATTGAAGCGCGTTCGTGCGGCGTGGCAGGCATCCGTCAACGCTTCGGGGGACATGAGCGAAGGGACGAAGGCGGCGGAGTTGAAGCGGTACTTCGGATGCAGCCACCATTTTCCGTCGTAGAGAAGTCGCCCCTCCTTCTCCAGCTTGCGATAGAGCGGCGTGTTCGGATACGGCATGAGGATGTTGTACGCGGCCAGGGTAAAACGGCTCTCCAGCGCGAAGTCGACGGTGGCCTCGATCGACTCCTTCGTGTCGTGGTCGTATCCCAGCGTGAAGGCGGCCCAGCTCTGCATGCCATGCTCGCGGAGGATGCGCACCTCTTCCTTGTATTTGGAAAAGCGGGGGATGTTGGGCGACTTGCGGGCGTCGCGCAGACTTTCCGGGGTGATGGTCTCGAAGCCGGTCACGTTCCCCCAGTTCCCGGAGCGCTCCAGCAGTTTCATGAGCGGAAGATTGCGGGTGACGTCGAGGCTGGCCTGGCTGACCCAGTGCAGATTCATCGGGATGAGGGCGTGGCAGAACTCGGCCAGCGCCTTCTGATCGCTGGCGATGTTGTCGTCGATGAAGAAGATGAACTTCCTCTTCTGCGCCTCGATCTCGCGCAGCACGTCGTCGATGGCGCGCACGTAGTGTTTCTTGTCGAAGTATTGGCTCACCGCGCAAAAGCTGCAGGCGAAGCGGCAGCCGCGCACGTACTGCATCAGCGTGAGCGGCAGATAGCCTTTCCCTTTGAAGAGATCGCGCCGGGGAACCACTCTGCCGATCTGGCCGACTCCGGGTGGCCCTTCGTAACGCGACTTGAGACGCCCGTGCTTCGCATCGTCGACGACGCCTGCCCAGACCGTCTCGGCATCGCCGAGGAAGATGCTGTCGGCGTGCAGCGACGCCTCCTCCGGGAGGAGGGTGATGTGCATTCCGCCGAGGATCACCGGCACGCCGCGGAGGCGATACTCGGCGGCGATCTCGTAGGCGCGGCGCGCGGTGTAGGTCTCGACGGTGATGGCGGCCAGGTCGGTCGGTTCGTCGAACGGGATCGACTCCATCCGGTCGTCGTAGAGGACGCATTCGACGTCCGGCGGCGTCATTCCCGCCAGCACCGCCAGCATCAGCGGCTCCATCCGCCCTTCGTCGACATAGAGGCTGTGCTCCATGCGGCCGATGTTCGGTTTGATGAAGGTGATCTTCATGGCCTCACAGTCCTAGCTGGCGGAACTGCTTCTTGTAAATCTCCCGGCGGGAGATGACGTTGGCGATCGTGGTCAGGCCGGCGCGGAACGGCGAGAAGGCCGTGTCGGCATTCAGCACGCGGCTGCCGATCGAGCGCCAGCTATAGAAGCGCCGCCGCGCTTCGAAGACGCCATCGGTCAGCTCCTGCGGGCGCATGCCGCGCGGCTCGAAGATGGCGTCGCCGTAGCGATAGTTGGGATCGAGCCACCACTTCGGCGAGAGGAGCCGCCCTTCCGCGAGCAGACGGTCGTAGAGCGCGGACCCCGGCGTCGGCGTCAGCGGATTGAAGTTGGCGATCTCGAGGCGCGACTCCAGCGCGAAGTCGAGCGTCCGGGCCATGCTGTCCTTCGTGTCGGGGTCGTAGCCGAAGACGAACGTTCCGTAGATGCCGATGTTGCGGCTGTGCAGCGCGCGCACGACGCGCGCATACGATCCGCTGACGCTGTTCCAGGCTTTGCCCATCTGCGCCAGGCTGGCCTCATTCAGCGATTCGAAGCCGATGAGGACGAAGCGGCATCCGGCCCTGGCCAGGCGGTCGAGCACCGCCTCGTCGCGGGTGACGTCGATGCTCATCTGGCACGACCAGCGGCGTTTCAGCGGCGTCATCGCGTCGAGCAACGCCAGGAACTCGCTCCTCCGGCCGAGCAGATTGTCATCGACGAAGAAGAGGAGGCGATTGGCCGGCAGCGTCTCGATCTCGGCGACCAATCCGGCGAGTGGCCGCGCGCGCAAGGTCGTCCCGTAAAAGGTGTGGATCGAGCAGAAGTCGCACGCGAACCGGCAGCCGCGCCCGTACTGGACGAGCTCCACCGGGGCGTAGTGTTTGCCGCGGTAGATCGAGCGGTCGAGGCGATAGTCGTGCATTGGCGCATCGTTGCCGCCCGAGTAGATGCGCTGCATGCGCCCCTTCGCAAAGTCTTCCAGCAGCCGTTCCCACGAGCCCTCGGCATCTCCAACGACGACGGCGTCAGCATGCTCGAGCGCCTCCTCGGGCAGGAAGCTGGGGTGATAGCCGCCCATGACCACCGGCACGCCGCGGGCGCGATAACCATCGGCGATGGCGTAGCCGCGGCGGGCGGTGAAGGTCTCGATACTGAATGCGGCGAGGTCCGGCGTGTCATCGACCGGCACGACCTCCGCCTTCTCATCAAAAAAAGTGACGTCGTAGCCGGGTGCGCGCGCGGCCAGGATGCCCATCGCCAGCGGCGGCATGGCATCGGAGGAGCGGTAATCGCCGAGGTTGGGGCGGATCAGCGTGAGCTTCATAGCAGGGCCGCCTCCGGTTGCGCCGGCCGCCCGTTCGGGGGTGCCATCGCGTCGAAAGAGACAGCGTACACGCGCGCGGGATAGGAGATCGGTTTGAATCGTTCCATGACAGGGATCAGTGGATGTGCCGCGCAGAGGCCGACACTCGCCGCGGGGGTTTGGCAATGGGAGAGAAGATCTTCCATGAGCCCGCGTGCATCCGCCAGCGCCGGATCGGACAGCGCCAGGAAGGCGATGAAAGTCTGATCGAGCGCGCCTCCTTCGCGCGGGAGAGGAATGCGGCGCAGGAGCCGCGCGCAGGCGTTGTAGGCGGGCAGCAACGCGCGGAGCGGCTGCCGGTACCGCCGCGCCACGATCTGCTTGAATGCGCGTTGATCCCACAACGCGGCCACTCCCTGCAGGCTGCCGTCGCGCTCGTACATGAAGAAGTGCGCGATTCCGATCCTGTCGATGAGATCCACATCCAGCACCGGCGAGTATTGAAACCGTGCCGCCGATGCATTGTAGAAATCGACGATCGCCGCGACGTCGTTCACCCCAGCCGCGCGCCACAATTTCCGTCTCCGTCCTCGGCTGACCGGCAGCGCGAACGTGACGTAGTCTCCTTGCGCCTGATAGGCAGGCAGTCCCCGGACGCCCGCTTCCAGAAGCCTCCGCGCGTTTTCGTTCTTGGCGGCGACGACGGTAAACCACCATGGCCGCGTACCCGCGGACGGCGCGAGCGGACGGATCGAGTCATACCCCTCGCGCAGGTGACGGATGCGCCGGCGGTAGGCCGGCCGTACGCGCAGTCCGCCGAGGTAGCCGAGCCGTTCCGGTTGACCATCGATATGCACGGGCACGACGGCCGCCGTGTACATCCCGATCACATCGCCCGCTTCCTCGGCGATCACCGCCCAGTCGCGGCCGAAGAGATCCGCCGCCGCGAAGAACGACGGCTCGCGCTCGATGGCCATCTCTACCCAGGTGAGCATCCCGTTGTCGCGCAGGATGGAGCGAAGAAGCGCGTCGTCGGCCTCCGTCGCCACCCTGAACGTCGTCATTGGACCTCCAGCAATTGGCCTTTCCACGTCTCGTCGCCGAGCGGATAGCCGTTGCGCTGCGAGATCTCGTTGCGGTGGAGCGCGTTCACCAGGAAGAAGTTCCGGAAGACGAAGCTGTCGCGGAAGTGCCGCGTGCTGCGACGCAGAATGTTGGGCCAGCCGTAGAAACGCCGCCGCGCTCCAACGCAGCCCGCCGTCACCTCCTCCGGCGTCAGGGTCTTCGGAACGAATGGGAGAGCGTTGTAGCGATACTCGGGATCGAGCCACCACGCCTCGTAGCGAAGACGGCCCTCCTTTTCCAGCCGTTTGTACAGCGGCGTTCCCGGAAAGGGGGTGAGGTGATTGAAGGCGGCGATGTACATCCCCTCTTCCGTGGCGAAGTCGACCGCCTCGTCGAAGGATGACGGCGTGTCGTGCTCGTATCCGAAGATGAAGGTGCCGTAGACGAAGATGTTGTGCCGTCTGAGATTTGCCAGCGCCCCTCGGAAGCCGCTTCGCATCGTGTTGAAGCGCTTGTTCATGATCTCCAGGTTCCTGGAATCGAGGCTCTCGAACCCGATCAGCACCCCGCGGCAACCGGCCCGATGCAGCTCGCCGAGAAACTCCTCGTCGTGCGCGGCGTCGATGCTCATCTGCGTGATCCAGCGGATGTCGAGTTTGCCCAGCTCCGCCAGCAGCGGCTTCCCCGCCTTGAGGTCGCCCGCGAAATTGTCGTCGACGAAGAAGAACACCCGCTTCTCCGAGCGGAGAGCGGCCAACTCGGCGATGACGTCCTCGACCGGCCGCCGGCGGTAGGTGCGCGAATAGAAGGTCTGGATGGCGCAGAACTCACAGGGGAATCGGCAGCCGCGCCCCGTCTCTACAAGACCGATCGGCAGATAACGCTTGCCGCGAAAGAGGCGCCGATCGACGCGCATGTTCGCCAGCGGCGCCTGCTCGCTGTGATAGCGGCGCTGCAGGGTTCCGTGGCGCAGATCGTCGATCACGCGCCCCCAGACTCCCTCGGCCTCGCCGGTGACCACGGCATCGGCGAAGCGCGAGACCTCGTCGGGCACGAGCGTGGCGTGGAAGCCGCCCATGACCACCGGAATGCCGCGAAGCCGGTACTCGCTGGCGATCTGATACGCGCGGGCGGCGGTATAGGTCTCGATCGGGATGGCCACCGCGTCAGTAGGGGCGTCGTAGTCGATCGTCTCCATCCGGTCGTCGTAAAAGGCCGTGTCGATCTCCTCCGGCGTGAGCCCCGCCAGGACGGCGATCGGCAGCGACTCCATCTGCCACGTGCGGACGTAGCTCTCCCCCGCGCGATGGCCGACCGCCGGATGGATGAACGTGAGCTTGAAGCGTTTCACGATGGCCTTAACTCAAGCGATTCACGGTCGGAGCGCTGGCGTCTCGCCGGCTGGCCCAGCGGCGTCTCGCCGCTGAGGTTACCGATCGCCGAAACGCCAGCGTTCCGTTGCGGCAGTGCCGAGAGATGCCAGTCGCAGTTGTAGAAACGATGCAGGCGATGAGCATAGAAACGGTAGCCGAGATTTGCGGCGATGCCGAGCGGCTCGATCGCGCCAGCCTTCCAGAGGCGCCGTGCGATCGCGCTGTACCGGTAGACGTTCTTCCACGCGCGCTCGTGGCCGGCCGCCAGTTGCTGCGGACTCATGTTCCGCGGCTGAAAGACCACATGCTGACCGTCATAGAGCTCCCAGTCGCGCGTGAAGATGCGTCCTTCATCGGCAAGGCGTTTGTGCAGGGGCGTGCCGGGGAATGGCGTGAGGATGGCGAAGCGCGGCAGGTCGATGGCTGTGCGAATAGCGAATTCGGCGGTCGCTTCGAATACATCCTGCGAATCGTGATCCATGCCGAAGACGAAGCAGCCCTGAATGGCGATGCCGAGGTCGTGGAGGTCGGCGATGAGCCGCGCGTAATCGACGGAACTGTTGAAGCGCTTGTTCGCGTCGCCGAGGCTGCCGGCGGTGATGCTCTCCAGCCCGAGAAGCAACCCGCGGCAGCCCGAGCGCGCCATCAGCTCCATCAGCTCGCGGTCGTGGGCGATGAGCACGGTCGATAGACCGAACCAGCGCACCTTGAGAGGGATGAGCGCCGAGAAGAGCGATTTGGCGTATTCGAGGTCGGCCACGAGATTCAGATCGATGAAGAGGATCCGCTTCTGGCCGACACGGCGGATGTCCTCGACCACCCACGAGACCGGCTTCTGAAGCTGCTTGCGGCCCCACGCCGACGGTGCGATGCAGAACTCGCAGTCGTGGCCGCAGGAGCGCGTGGCCTCGAACACCGCCTGTGTCAGGAATTGCCGTCCGCTGAAGAGGTCGCGCCGGGCGAACGGCATATCGGGCCGGTCGAGTGAAAAGTCGAGGGCTTGCCGATATTCGCTTTTCAGCGTGCCGCCCGCAAAGTCGCGCAACAGCTCCGGCCACGCATCCTCGGCATAGCCGACGACGATGGCATCCGCGTGCAGCGCCGCCTCATGCGGGACGAGCGTCACGTGCGGTCCGCCGAGGACGACCACCTTCCCCTGCGAACGAAACCGCGCCGCCAGCTCATAGGAGCGCTTCGACGTTCCGGTGATCACGGTCATGCCGATGAGATCGGCGCTCAGATCGTCCGGTACGTCTTGGATCCCCTCGTCATAAACCTCGATCTCGGCGTGCAGCTCCGGCGGAACGAGCGCCGCCAGCGTCGTCAGCGTCAACGGCTGATAACGAAGTGACTTCCGGAAGATCCCGCCGCGGTGGCGATAGAGAGGTCCCTTAGGCGAGATGAGCGCGATCTTCATGATGGTTCTTCCATTCTGCCGATCCACTCCGGTTCATTGCGCAATGCAGCGGGTTTCACGTCACCGAGCCGGATCCCCTGCTCCGCCTGGATTCGCGCATAACGGTCATACAGGCGGCTGACAGGCATCAGGCGCAGCGCGGCGAGCTGCCCAAGGCGGCGGGCGTATGCGTATTGAGGATTGCCGCAGAGCCTGCGCTCGACGTCGTCGATGCTGATGGCGGTATCCGCATCGGCCAGGAGAACGTAGCCGTTGTTTTCGGACGCCGGGACGAGCAGACGAAAACCCGGAACGTCCTCCAGGCATGCGGCGACGAAAGGCTCAGTGAGCTTTTCACCCACGAGATCGGAGACGGCATTGCCACGTCCTGCGAACTCGAGGATCGGTCGGGAGCGCGACCGCCCTTCGTATCGCACCAGATCGCCGGTCCGATACCGGTAGAGGCCACTGGCGGTTGTGGCAATGACTTCATAGGGCGGACCTTCCGTAAGCTCATTGTGAAGGGAAAGCCGGCCGTCCCGTTCGAATTCGAAGAACCCATGCTCCGTCAACACCGGCCGGTCATCGATGTCAGGCACAGTGACGACGGTCTCTGTCGACAGCAGCCCTTTCGGTTGCAGGTGAGCCTGCGGCAGGTGCGCTGCCAGCGCCTCGGCAAAGGGTTTCGATGCCGCCGAGGCCCAGCAGCTCACGACCTTCAGCCGCGGCCAAAGAAGATGAGGGTTATCGACCTGATCCAGAAGCGACAGAAAGAAGGTCGGACTCCAAACGGAGATCAGCTCCAGATCGCGCGCCGCGGCGAGATGGCGTATCGTCTCCGAGCGCCAGAGAGCAACGTCGTCGATCGCGGCGACGCTGAACGGTACGGCCGTCATCTCGGCGAGAACGGCTCCGGCAATGTCGCCGAGATAGGCACCGTCGGGAAGTCCGACGGGAATGTCCCCGATCCGCTCCGGACGTCGTGTGGCCGGGCTGATCGAAAAGTACGCGCGGCCCGTGATTCCGTGAGTCTTTACGACCGTGTCCAGCCACGGCACGACGCTGCGCTGAAAGTCGAGCAGCCCTTCCGCGGAGTACGGAATGAGCTTCGCGGCGCCGGTGCTGCCTCCTGTACGTTCGAACGCAATCGGAGAGCCGGCAAAGAGAACGTCTACGGAGCGCTCGTCGTAACCGAAGCGCTCGTCGCGCCCGGAGCGCTGGCGTCTCGCCGGCTGGCCAGGGGGCGTCTCGCCCCCGGTCTGCGGCTCACCATGCAGTCGCTCGTAACCGCAGCGGCGAGACGCCGCTGGGCCAGCCGGCGAGACGCCAGCGCTCCGTTGCGCATCGCGCTCGCCGCTGCGTATGCGATCGACCAACGGACTCAACTCCTCATAACGAACAATCGGAACCCGCTCGCGAAACTCCTCCATCGTTCGCGGCGACCCGTACGCGCGCAGGTACGCCGTCCCCGCATTGCGTGCCAGCATCGTCTCCAGCCACGGCGCGATCGGCGCCGGTATGCCAGCCGAAAGTCGATCCCACGGATTAGCAGCCATTGAGCCCTCTACTGAACAACTTCAGCGTGAGCGGCTTCATATTGTCCGACTCCACCTCGCAAAGGCATACCAGCTCGTGGCCGCGCTGAAATCCCGGATTGCGTTCGACGAAGAAGCGCACTTCCTCCCTGTCCAGATCCCTCGGCGATGGGATGGCGATGTCAGGTTTGAGGTGCCCGCGCGACTTCTTCAGCTCGACCACGCCCGTGGCCGGGTTGTAGTCGTCCGGAAACATGCTCTGCGCCAGAGAATCGGCCAGCGACTTGAGGTCGCCGCGCTGCATGCTCCAGTGGGGATGGAACGACTTGCTGAAGAGCGGGAGGTAGCGGAAGGTGCGATGTCCCTTGACCAGCAGAAGCCAGTACAGCGGCAGCTCCGGCCGCTGGCGCCGTAGCACCCCCAGCCGGGCGATCCAGTCGAAGGCCAGCGCCTGTTGTCCCCAATGAGCCCGGTCGACGACGGTATCGCCCGAGTAGACCACGCGGACCGGCTTCTGCCGCCACTCGTGCTCGTAGACCAGGACCGTCGTGAATCCGACGAGCTGGCCGTCCTCATGAACCAGCAGCACCTCGTCCTTCTTCGCCAGATCCTCGAGAAACAACCTCTCGCTCGACCCGTCGTAGTTGCCGAGGTAGAGGCTCGCCATCTCCGTTCTAAGCGAATCGCTCAGCGCGGAGACGGAGACGAATGCGGTCGAGTACTGCCCCATTGCAGACGGTGACGAAGATTTGAAACGAAAGTACCACGGGGTAGGAGGAGGCTCAAGGGCGGCCGGCCATCGCCTTCTGATGATTTCACGCGGAGACGCGGAGACGCGGAGTCCGTCGACGCCGCTTCCTATGGCTACCCCGGCGAGATTGCCCGCCTCGGCGCGAGTCGCTCGAAGTGCGCGGCGGAATGCGAGTGGGTGGCTGCGTGGCCGGTGAAGTCGACGAAGACTTTCGCTCCGCTGTCGGTCGTCAGGGTGATGTCGCTTTTTCCGTCACCATCGCTGTCGACGATGGTGAGCGATGCGATCGCGCCGACGGCTGGCGGCGAGATGCGCCCGGCCCAGAGTGGCTTTCCGGAGGCGAGTTTCTTCGGGTCGAATACGAGCAGGATGTTCCCGGATGTGACGATGATCTTCGGCGCATGACGATTCGTCGGACGCCCGACGGCGATACGGTCGAGGCGGCGGGCGGAGTCGAACACGCCATGGCGAGTCCCATCGGGGCCGTAGACCACGAGGCGCGACGCCGGCGCATTCTCGTCGTTCCAGAGCGCGACGACTTCGTTCGTGTGCTGCCGGAACAGGTCGAAGGTGACGAATGCCGTCACCTTCGACGCCTCCCGCGCGGACCAGAGGGGGTTGCCAGTGGCATCGAGCGCCGTGACCGCGTCGCTCGTGGCGAAGACGACCTCGCGGCTGCCGTCGGCGTCGAGATCCACGGCTTCTGCATGCGTCACCACGCCGCCGGCGTTCCGCTGCCAGAGCAGCTCGTTCTTGTCTGAAAACGCGCGAATAGTCGTTCCGCTGGCGGTGACGCGCGCCGGGCCAGACGGGGGAGCGCCAGGCGAGCATTGCGCCAGCGGCATGTTGCGCGCTTCCCCATCCATGCTGACCTGCGTGGCCGAACCGACGTTCGGATCGCGATTGTCGCGAATCCAGGTACGTACATTCCGCTCGACGTAGCCGGCGAGCGTCTCCGCCGTCACGACACCGCGGACCTTCGCCGCGCCGCAATGGATGCCGTCGATCACGGCTTTCGTGAAGACGCCGTTGCGCGCCTCCCGATCGTCGTACGCCCACTGGCCGGCCGCCGCGGCATAGAAGACGGCCTGCCCGCGCGTGTGGCCCATGCGCCGCGCGAGCGGCGCAGCGCTCATCGTGTTTGCCAGCACCGAGCGCGTGCCGCTCACCATCCGCTCGCGGCAGGTGTCGATGAGGACGAGCGAGCGTTGCGCGGCCGACGACGCGATCACTTCGAACATGTCGGTGATGGGGAGCATCGTGGCGGGATCGCGGACGACCGACGATGCTCCGAGGATGTAATCGCTACCGTGGTGCAGGAAACCGTGCGTGGCCATGGAGACGATCAGCATCCCGTCGCGGCCGGCGAGCGCCGCCTGCTCGCGGAGGGCAGCGCGGATGTCGCCGGCGCCGGCGCGGAAACGCACGTCGGCGCCGGCATCCTGCAAGTCGCGCAGTCGGCGGCGCGAATCCGGTTTCACCGGATGGCCAGAAAGCGCGAG
>Ga0247680_1000165_pt1 | contig 26037 bp, 21 predicted proteins | sample CNK21_metaG_FD_182803 | JGI IMG/M metagenome (GOLD analysis project Ga0247680, IMG submission 182803) | Soil microbial communities from Purdue University Martell Research Forest, Indiana, United States - CNK21 | ecosystem: Environmental > Terrestrial > Soil > Temperate forest > Bulk soil...
CAGCCATAGGCGCCAACAGCGCCGCGGGGCGGATGGTCAGGTCCCGAATTTGGAAAGAAGCTGGAATCATACGCTCGCTCATGGACTAGACCAGTCTAGGCCGATGCGGGAGCCTGTGGCAATACGAGAAATGGGGGACAGACCTCTCGTTGCGATGCCCTGCGGGGAAGCGAGCCCCCCACCCCCTTTTTTTCGTAAGTGTGGATTCTAAAGGATTTTAAGTGCCGTGTTTTGGAAGTGCGGATTCTACGGGAGTTAGCGGCGCGTTTTGTGGAAGTGCTGATTCTAAAGGGCTTAGTGGTGAGAAGGAGAAGAAAAGCAGATACCTCGATGCGAGCGGGATAAGAGCAGAGCTCGGAAGTGCGGAGTGCATGAAGGAGGGGAGGACGACGCTGAGGGGAGAGCGTTTGGCTGGATTGCGAGCAAAGCATGAAACAATGTGGCGCGTGACCGGATTACTGTCAAGGTACAGTACCTGAATACTTATCATTCGAATGAGACGGGCGGAAGTCGAGAGGTTTGAAGGAGTTGGCGTGAAATTTGTAGTTTGGTGAGACACTGCGGCACAGGGTGGCGCGAGAAGACGTCCCATCTGTCCCCGGATTATCGAATCATTTCCAAATGGAGAACTTTCCGCCGCACTGCCCCGCGGCCTGCGCAAGATATCTGCGCTTAGGCATGAGGCACACTTCCCCAGCAACGACAGACTCCTGTGCAACTGGTGGTGCGTGTTCAATGAGGATGACCGTTTGTCAAAATTGATAAGCACCCGGTACATAGCTGGGCAACCAACGGGGATCATGCAAAAAGTCAAAGTCTGTTGTTTGTGTTTGGTTTGACGGCTTGCAGCTGATCCATGCCTTGAAAACGAGGCCACGCTGCTTTCGCTCGTTTTCCAGATATTTCACGACTTGGTCAGCAGGAATGTCAGTGGTCAGCATGCAGGGGTCGGGCAATGGAATGACGACATCACTGTCTGGATGTGCTAGCAAAGCAATGCATCTGGGATCGGTCGATGGGAGAAAGTAGAAAACCAACAGAATTGCAATGAGGGCAGCACTTACAAGGAACCAGAGAAGTAAACCATGAGTTCCTTGCCTCGGGCGCTTCGATTGACTTGGGCTGCCGAAGTTCTCCATTTTCTCTCAGTCCTTTCCTCGTTGAGTAATGTAAGTCATTCTCCAAAGAACCGTTTCACGACGGCGGGCAAACCGGGGACGGGAACGTATGAAGAAATCGATCCGAGGGATTTTTCGCGTGATCCAAAATCTATCCCGGCGTCGCGAACGACGTTTATACGCCTTCTAGAAGAGAAATTCTTGAGCGCCGATTCCTCGGAAATCGCGAATCTTCATTTTTTCACACGTTCCAGACGGAAAGTTCCCCGTTCCGGGAAGTGCGACGAAACTGCCTCGCATCGCCACGCCGGTTCTCGGTGTGCGGAATGTTAACGGCAGTGAGGGAAGCAATGCGACCCTTGTTGGACAACGTAGCCGAAAACGTCCCGTCTGTCCCTTGCCTCCCTCTGCCTCCATAAGGAGTGGGAATGCATGAACAGATCCTCATTCTGGCAACAATTCGCCGAGGTAACAGGTCCCAAATTCGAGTCTAACAGCCAATCCTGGACTTAGGATTGAACAGTGCTCTTCAGGCAAAGTCGGGTACAATTTGCGAGCCCTAAAGCCGGGCTGGAACTCGCACGGCTGGAATTGGCCTGGCTAGAATTTATTGGAGAGGCTATCGTGAGACCTTCGAGGCGAGAACTTTTGATCGGCGGCAGCGGGGCGTTGATGGCGACTGCATTTGGGTTGGGGAGACCATCGCGACTGATTGCGAATCCCTTGGGCAAGCCTATCGGGCTGCAGCTATACACCGTAGGGACGGAGCTGGATAAGGACTACGACGGGACGCTGCGGCAGATCGCGGCGATTGGGTACACGGAAATCGAAACGGGCGTTTCGCCAAAGCACGAGGCTGCCGACGTTAAGAAGTCGTTGCAAGACGCCGGTTTGCGATGCCAGGCATTACATATGGGTTTTAGTGGGATGGAAGAAGCGATACGCTACGCGAAGGAAATTGGCGCAAGGTATGTGATCTCGTCCGTGACACTCCCTAAAGTTCCCGAACTAGGCAAGTTCGACATGAAAGCATTCATGGCGCAACTGGCCGCTTTGACGATGGACGACTTCAAAAAAATCGCGGCGCGTTGCAATGAAATGGGGGAACAGGCGAAGAAAGCGGGCATGCAGTTCGGATATCACAACCACAATTTCGAGTTCAGGCCACTGGACGGTGGCGCAATCGGCTATGACGTGGTGCTGGGCGAGACGGATCCGTCGCTCGTAAAATTCGAGCTCGATTGCGGGTGGATGGTTGCGGCTGGGCACGACCCGGTGGCGTACTTGACGAAATATCCAAAGCGCTACCGGTTGTTGCATATTAAGGATTTCCAGCCCACCAACAGCCCCTCCGTGGGGCTCGATGAAAGTGTGCGACCGAAGCCGGCGGAATTGGGGCGCGGGCATATTGATTACAAACCAATTTTCGCCGCGGCGAAGAAAACGGAAGTAGAGCTGTATTATGTTGAGCAGGAGCCGCCGTTTACTACGGCCCCTGCAATGGAAGCGATCAAGATCGACTATGATTACTTGCACGCGATGGCGTAGGCTCCTATAGATTGCAAATGTGCGCGAGGAGTTTCCATGAAACGACGTGAAATGTTACGAGCGAGTGTTCTTGCCGGGGCTGCGGCGGCGTTGCGGCCTGCTCTCGCCGATGCGCAAAGTGGGGCGCAGAATGCTGCGCAGGTGTCCGAGTTGACGCCGGCTCAAAGAGGTGTCGACGCCTCAAATGAATTTGCGGCGCCGGGATGGAAGCCGCTTTTTTTGGATGAGCATCAGAATGAAACGCTAATCGTGCTGAGCGACTTGATCATCCCTGCTACGGACACTCCTGGAGCGAAGGAAGCGCTGGTGAATCGCTATATCGATCTGGTGCTGGCCGCCGAGACGCCCGAGGTGCAACGCGCGTTCTTGAACTCGCTGGGATACTTGGATGGCGAAAGCATGCGGCGATTCAAATCGGCGTTTCGCTATTTGTCGCGAGAAGACCAGGATGATTTGCTGCACGGGCTGGCGTATCCGCGCGTCGGCGGAGGATGGGCTGGCGATAGAGGCGCCGTGCCCGATCCGGGGCATGGTCATTTTGAAGTGCTGAAGGGGCGCATCATGACGGCTTACTACAGCTCGCAGATCGGCGAGAAAGAACTGGGATGGGACGGGGCGTTTGCGCACGGACCTTATCAAGGCTGCGAACATCCGGAAGGGGATCACAAGTGAGCGGGATCAACATGAAGGGCATGGCTGGTATGACGCAAGACCCATTGCAACAAACCTACGACGCCGTGGTTGTGGGATCGGGAGCGACCGGGGGCTGGGCAGCGAAACAACTAGCCGAAGCGGGTCTGAAAGTTGTGTTGCTCGAAGCAGGGCGCGCGGTAACTCCGAAAGAGTTCACCGAACACATGCCGGCTTACAAGCTGAAGTACCGCGATCACTCGCCGGAGGTGGTGCGCACGCGGCCAGTGCAAAAGCAGTGCTACGCGTGCATGGAATACAATTTCGAGTGGTTCGTGAACGACCTCGAGAATCCGTACAGCACGCCGCCGGGCAAGCCATTTACTTGGCAACGGCTGCGCATCCTCGGAGGGCGATCGCTGGTGTGGGGCCGCCAGAGTTACCGCATGAGCGACAACGACTTTAAGGCGGCGAGCCGCGACGGGTATGGCGACGACTGGCCTATTAGTTATGCCGACCTTGCGCCCTATTACGACCGCGTGGAGCGGTATGTCGGCATCAGCGGAGCGGCGGAGGGGAATGAGATGCTGCCCGATGGGCAGTTTCTGCCGCCGATGAAAATGAGCTGCGGAGAAGTTCTGCTGAGAGAGCGCGTCAAAGCAAAGTTTGGGCACACGGTAACGATCGGACGGACGGCGATCCTGACACAAAATCATAATGGACGGCTGCAGTGCCATTATTGCGGGCCTTGCGAACGCGGGTGCAGCACGTTTTCTTATTTCAGCAGCCCGTTTACGACCGTTAAGGACGCGCTGGCTTCCGGGAATTGCATGCTCATCACCAACGCCGTGGTGAGCCATGTGGACATGGACGCCGAGCCGAACAAAGCGCGCGGTGTGACATACGTGGACCGCTTGACGCGGCAAGTGAAGGAGGTCCGCGGAAAAACGGTAATCCTTTGCGCGCAGGCGTTGGAATCCACGCGCATCTTGCTGAATTCGTCCACCCGGGAATATCCGAATGGGCTGGCAAATTCGAGCGGAGCGCTGGGGCACTATTTGATGGACCACGTGGTTGGCGGGGGCGCCTCGGGTCGCCTGCCGGATTTCAAAACTCTTCCTAATGCAAATGAGCCCGCGCGGCCCAACGGGATTTACGTTCCCCGCTTCCGGAACACCCCTTCGAGCGGCAAACATTCGCGGTTTATCCGAGGCTATGGTTACCAGGGCGGGGCCGGAGCGCAATTCAACTTCAGTGCGGAAGGGTACGGCGCATCGCTGAAGAAGGCAGTGAAAGAAGGCGATTACCAGATTGGCCTGGGAGCTTTCGGCGAATCGCTGGCGCGGTGGGACAATTACGTTGAGATTGACCGCGATCTAAAAGATGCCTGGGGGATTCCTGCGCTGCGAATTAGCATGACGCACGGCGACAACGAAGCGGCGCTGATGCAGGATTCCGGGGCCATGGCAGCGGAAATGCTGGAGGCGGCCGGCGCGAAAGATATTCACGAGCATGCGTCCGTCGAAATGCCGGGCATGGCCATACACGAATTAGGAACGGCTCGCATGGGGAACGATCCGAAGAAATCCGTGCTCACTCCGTTCAACCAGTCGCACGACGTGAAGAATTTGTTTGTGATGGACGGGGCGAGCTTTGTGTCGTCGGCGTGCCAGAACCCGACGCTCTCGATGATGGCCGTCACCGTGCGCGCGTGCGATCACCTGATTGAGCGTTTCCGCAAAAGCGAAGTCTAGCGCACGCTCAGAACGCAGACCCCTTCACCGATGGATAAGTCCGATGAGTGCCTCGAACTGCCGATTGCAAGGGCGGGGCAGCACGATCCGCTACGGGGATCAGCTGGTGGACGAATTCGTGGTGGCGGCTGACTTGAGGAAGGCGTCGAGTTTGAGGAAGCGGCGGCCGAGAGCGGCGCTGTAGGTGGACCATTCTTCTTCGCCGGAATCGGCGCCTAGCGCGGCGCGGACGGCGGCCATTTTGGAGTCCATGTCATCGAGATAATGGAAAACCATCGCTTCGCGGATCATCGGCAATTTGGGCGAGCCAAATTCGTATTGGCCGTGATGGCTGATCAGGAGATGCTGGACTACCGTTTTCAAATGCGCGGGAAAACCTTCTATGGCGTCCATAGCTTTCGAAACGGTTTCAAGCTCCATGACGATGTGGCCGAGGAGCTGGCCTTCCGTGGTGTAGCTGATAGCGCGGTCATAGCAGAGTTCATCGAGCTTGCCGACGTCGTGGAGGATAGCGACAGTCATTAAGAGGTCGGCGTTCAGCTCGGGATAATGAGCGGCGATTTGTTTGGCCAATCCACAAAGGCCGACTACGTGTTCGAGAAGGCCGCCGAGGTACGCGTGGTGCATGACTTTGGCGGCGGGGGCGCGCTTATAGCGTGCGGTGATGGCGGGATCGGTGATGATTCCGTTCACTAATTTTTTGAGCCAGGGATTCCCGATGGAATTCGCGTGCTCGAGGAGTTGCGCCCAGAGCTTGCCCACGTCTTCCTTGGTGTGGGGCAGAAAATCGGCGAGGTCGACTTCTTCCGGTTTGGCGCGGCGGAGATTCTGAAGAGAAAGCTGCGGCTTGTTACGGTAAATCTCGACGCGCGCCTGAACTTTCACGATGTCATCGCGGCTGATATCTTTTGCGGCGGCCTCAAATTGATCCCACATGACGGCTTCGATGGCGCCGCTGCGGTCGCCGAGCTCGAGACGAAGATAGGACTTGCCCGCGCGGGTGTTACGAATTTCTTTTTCGTGAACAAGAAAGAAAGAGGTGATGGATTGTTCGGTCGAGAGATCGGCGACGTAAGACGTCTTCATCAGTCGCCCGTGTCCGCCGGTCGCTTGCCGAAGAGCAGGAATTTCTTGTGGCCCCGCTTGGTCTTGGTGACTTCGGGCGTGGCGCTCACTTCCTGAATTTCGGAGTTGCTGCCGCCGGCGGCGTCCTGGTAGCCGGGCTTGACCACGACGTAGCTTTCCTCGCGCAGCGTCTTGAGATATTCGCGCAGGGCCGGTTCCATGCGTTCACCATAGAGCTTCTCCATGATTTCATTTTCGACTTTGGCGAGCGACTGCTGGCCTTCATCGTAATGCTCCAGGACCTGCATGATCAAAAATCCTTGCTTCGTTTCCATGACCTCGGTGAGGTCGCTCTTTTTCATCTTGAAGACAATATCCTCAAGTTGTTTGGAGAGTTCGCCGCGCTTGTATATTCCCAAGTACCCGCCCTGTTTGGCGGTGGCGCCGTCGGAGTAGCGCTTGGCGATTTCTCCGAAATCTTCCCCGTCCTTTATGCGCTTCAGTGCCGTGTCCGCTTTCTTCTTTAGTTCCGCGACTTCCGCTTCGTCCTTCCCGGCGGTGTTGATTTCGATAGACCGCAGGGCTACTTGCTCGGGGCGGATGAAATCCTGCTTGTGTGCGTCGTAATATTTTTGAAGTTCGTCCTTGCCGATGGAGATGTGAGAGCCGACTTCGCTGCTGATCACTTTTTTGGTGAGCAGGCCATTGCGGATGTTGTTCTTGAAGTCTTCCCAGTTCAGCCCCTGGGATTCAACCGCTTTTTCGAGAGCTTCGAGGCTGTCCAGTTTGTTTTCAATGCGAATTTGGTCAAGCTGCTTGATGACGTCAGGCTCGACGCTCATGCTCATATCCTTGGCGCGCTGCACCAGCAAGGATTGGTCGATGAGATTCCGGAGAGCATTTTTCTGGCCGTCCTCGGTAATCTGTTTCAACTGCTCAGGAGTGCAGCGATTCTGGCAGTCCGCCTTGGCATCTTCTCCGGCCGTGGCTTTGGAGTGTTCGAGTTCGGAGCGAGTGATCACTTCGTTGTTGACGCGCGCGACGATCTCTTCGATGACCTTGCCTTCGGAAGGGGCGGCAGCCCGCTTGAAAGGCGCAGGCTTCGCGGGCGCGGCAGTGGCCGGAGCCGCGGGAGCCTCGTCCGGCTTCTCGAGAGTCGGCTTCTGCGCCGGGGGAGGCGGAGTCGGTTGCTGCGCCGCGAGCGGCAGGGCGGCGAAAAGCGCCGCAAGAATTGCAAGATTACGCATGTAGTTCCTCACCTATAGAGTTTAGCCCGGCCCTTGAAGGCCGAGCAATACGTTTCTCAGTGCCCCCGGGACCGACTCCCCGCGCGTGGTTTCCAGCCAAAGCACGCCGCTGGGGTCCAGCTTAATGCCCTTCCGCGAGCGGACGACCTTGACCAGTGTGGCGGGGTCGAGCGGTGTTTCCGCGTGAAAACGGATGGCGATGCGATTCCCCTGTCGCTCGACCGCGGAGATACGCAGACGCTCACACATGGATTTGAGGACGGCGTACTCCAAAAGGTTTTCTACCGTCGCGGGAGGTGCGCCGAAGCGGTCGGTGAGTTCGCGGTGGACATCCTTCTTTTCCTCGTCGGTAGCGATGGAAGAAATGCGCTTATAAGTGCGCAGGCGGAGATTTTCGCTGGGGATGTAGTTCTCTGGAATGCGCACGTCGAGGCCAAGGCTGAGAGTGGTGCGCAGCTCGGGAGCGGCTTCTTCGCCCTTGAGCTTGGAGACGGCGCGTTCGAGCATCTGGCAATACATGTCAAAGCCGATGGCCTCGATGTGGCCGTGCTGTTGTCGGCCGAGCATGTTGCCTGCGCCGCGAAGCTCGAGGTCGAGAGCGGCGATGCGAAAACCGGCGCCAAGTTCGCTGAATTCTTTCATAGCCGAGAGGCGTTTGCGGGCGATTTCGGAGAGAGCGGTGTCGGGAGGAACGAGGAGGTAGGCGTAGGCGCGTTGATGGGAGCGGCCGACGCGTCCGCGGAGTTGATAGAGTTCGGCGAGGCCCAGGCGGTCGGCGCGATTGATGAGAATGGTGTTGGCGCGGGGAATGTCGAGGCCATTTTCGACAATCGTGGTGGCGACAATCACATCGGCCTCATCGCGAATGAACTTGAGCATGACGCTTTCGAGCTCTTTTTCGCCCATCTGGCCGTGGCCTACAACGACGCGGGCCTTTGGCACGAGCTTTTGGACGAGTGTCGCCAGTGAATAGATGGACTCGACGCGATTGTGGATGAAATAGACCTGGCCGTCGCGCGCCAGTTCATTTTCTATCGCTCGTCGAACGAGGTCTTCCTGGAAGGATGCGACGACGGTTTGAATGGCCAGGCGGTCGCGGGGCGGGGTTTCGATCACGGACATGTCCCGAAGACCCACCAGCGACATGTGTAGCGTGCGAGGAATCGGAGTGGCAGAGAGCGCAAGCGCGTCGACGTTTTGGCGTATCTCCTTCAGGCGCTCTTTGTGCGCGACGCCGAAGCGTTGCTCCTCGTCCACGACAAGCAGGCCGAGATCCTGGAACTTAACGTCCTTCGAAAGGAGCCGGTGCGTGCCGATGACTACATCGACTTTACCGGCTTCGAGATCGGCAAGAATTTTCTTTTGCTCCGCGGCGGTACGGAAACGGCTGAGCATTTCGATGCGCACGGGAAAGGCCGCGAAACGCTGCTTGAATGTTTCGAAATGCTGGAAAGCAAGAATAGTAGTGGGAGCGAGAACCGCAACCTGCTTGCTGTCGGAAACGGATTTGAAAGCCGCGCGCATGGCGACTTCGGTTTTTCCGTAGCCGACGTCGCCGCACAGCAGGCGGTCCATCGGCGTGGGGCGTTCCATGTCGCGTTTGATGTCCGCGATGGCAGTGTTTTGGTCGGCGGTTTCCTCGAATTCGAAAGCGTCTTCAAATTCGCGCTGAAAATTGCCGTCGGCTGAAAAGGCAAATCCCTGCGCGGTTTTGCGCGCGGCATAGAGAGTTAGGAGCTGTTCCGCCATGTCTTCGAGAGATTTGCGCACGCGTGTTTTGCGCGTGTTCCAGCCGGTGCCGCCGAGCTTGTCGAGCGTCGGGTGAGAACCTTCGACAACACGGTAGCTTTGCACCAGGTCCATGCGCTCGAGAGGGACATAGAGCCGGGCGTCTTCCGCGTAACGCAAAAGCATGAATTCACCGCGGTGTCCATCCGATTCGATTTGACGAAGCCCTTCGAACTGGCCGATGCCGTGATCGACGTGAACGATGAAGTCGCCCGGCTTGAGCTCCGCAAAATCAGTGAAGAATCCCGACGTGCGGATTTTGTGGCTGGGGCGTTCGACTGTGGGAGCGACGTCGAACAGGTCGGCGTGGCCAAAAATGGTGAGCTTGGCTTCGGAAAACGTGACGCCTTCGGCAAACGTCGCGCGGATCAGTAGCAGTCCGGCGGTTTCGAGCGCGCCTTCCGCCGTGAACCCCGCTGCGGCGTTCTCGGATTCGCCGAGGACGTAGGGCACATCGTATTCCCGGGAGATGTCCGCGAGCCGTTCGAGTTCGCCGGTGCTGGCCGCTGTAAGGAACACCTTCCCGCCGGAAGCGAGTTGCGATTTCACGTCGGCCATGCACGCCACGACGTCGCCGTGGAAGCGCGCACTCGGTCTGGAAGAAAGTTCGAATTGCGGGGCCGAGCCGATGTTGACGGCGAGTTGTTCGAGATGCGCTTGCGAAGTTTTTTCCAACACCGTGGCGAATTCGTCTTCAGTAAAGAAATAATGAGAGGCAGAAGGAGCGCTTGCGCTGCCATGGCGCTCGTAGATTTCTGTGGCATGCGTAAGGTGCTTTTCCGCGGCACCGCGCAGGTTTTGCGGCTCATCCAAGAACACGACGGGCTTAAGTGAGCTTTCCGCCAATTCGAAGAGCGAACTCTGCCCGATCTGCCCGGAAGGTCCGAAGAAAGACGTTGTCTCCCAGGCGGGCGCCGCGGATAGCGATGCCGACCGCGATGCGCCGACTGGCGCGGCCACGTTCCATTCCGTGAGGGGTAGAAGCGTCGTACGGTACACGGGCGCGATGGAGCGCTGCGTGCGTGGATCGAATTCGCGCACCGATTCGACGGTGTCTCCCAAAAGCTCGATTCTCACCGGACGCGGTGCCTCCGCGGAAAACACGTCCACGATTCCGCCGCGCATCGCGAATTGCCCCGGGAGCTCGACCATTTCCGTGCGTGTATAGCCGACCCCAGCAAGATGCGCGATGAATTCATCGAGAGGCACTTCCGCGTCCTTTGTGAGCGTGCGCGCAAGCGACAAATACAATGTGGCATCTTGAAAACGCCAGAGGGCGGCTTGCACGGGAGCGATGACTAGAGAGACTTGTCCATCGGTCAAACGAAAAAGTGTTGCGGCGCGACGTTCGAGAATGTCCGGATGCGGGCTCTGCGACTCCCAAGGCAATGTGTCGAACGCCGGGAGCGTGGCGACCCCTCCGGTGGCCACGGGGAAAATATTCGAAAAAAACCGGACAGTTTCCGCGAGAGCTTCCGCGCGGCGGTTGGAGTCTGTGATGAAGAACGCGGGCCGCCGCAGTTCATGCGTCAAGTACGCAGCGACCAGGGCCTTGGCCACGTCGTGCAGCCCGGAAAGCGAGATGTGTTGCGCCCCATCGCGCAGCGCGCCGAGCGCGCCTTCCACTGCGCGGTGGCGGAGGACAGCATCCAATCGTTCGCGAACGGCAGGAAGAATCATGCGGGAAGGTCAGGCTTCCGCGCGAGGGGCAGAGGACGGCCTTCGCGGATCTTTCGAAGAATCTCCGTCGTGGAGTAGCCTGGAACAACTGGAATCGAGACGACACGCCCGCCGGCGCCCTCCACTTCTTCACGGCCGACAATTTGGTCACCGGGCCAGTCGGCGCCTTTTACCAGCACATCCGGGAGCAGACGCGCGATAATCTCGCGCGGAGTGAGCTCATTGAAGATCACGACCGCGTCGACACATTCCAGTGCGGCGAGAATTTCGGCGCGCTCGCGTTCTGGCAGCACAGGCCGCCCGGAGCCCTTCAATTGGCGAACGCTCGCATCGCCATTGAGGCCGACGATCAGTGCGTCGCCAAGAGAACGCGCCTGTTCGAGGCTGCCAATATGCCCCGGATGCAGCAAATCGAAGCAGCCGTTGGTGAATACGATGCGTCGTCCGTTGCGTTTCTCGCGGCCAAACCGCAGAATCGCTTCGTCGAGAGTCAAAATCTCCGGGTTCAAAGGAACTCCATGAAGGTCCGCGCGAAAACTGCCTTGGCGCTTCGTGAAACGCTAGTTTATCACGCACGGCGGGCGCAACGCCTCTGCCCCAGGCGCCTTCGATGAAAAGCTATAGAATGATTCGCGCGGTTGCTGGTGCGGGGCTCTGCGGCGCGGGGCTTTGGCCGGCGCTGTCAGTTCCCTACCATTCGCATACGTTTCGCATCGACGCTGGCGGGTGCCGCCTTGTGACGGACATCGTGGAACCATCGGGCGCCTCGGTGGTTGAAGGCATGCCGCAAGGATACGTCGTCCTTTTGCATGGACTTTCCGCGAACAAGCGGATTATGTCGTACCTCACGGCAGGCTTCACTTCACAGGGACTGCGCGTTTTCGTGCCGGATCTGCCGGGGCATGGACGGACTGACGGTCCCTTCTCGTACCAGCGCTCGCAACAGTGCAGTGAAAATCTTGTTCGCGAGTTGATAGCGCGCGGGCTGCTCGATCCGGAAAAGACGGTCCTGGTAGGACATTCGCTCGGCGGGGCTGACGCGTTGCGCGTCGCTTCCCATGTGCCGGTTGCAGGCGTGGTTGCGATCTCTCCCGCTCCGATGCGCCCCATACCCGGGCTCCCTCCGGAGACGATCCCCTTTCACGGTTTCGTCTCGCTCCCGGCTCACTCGTTAGTGATGAGCGCCGCGTGGGAGGCGGAGAGAATCCGTGGTGCAGCCAAGGATTTAGTGCCCATTCCGGGCGATGGAACGAGCCAGTACGTCGTGATTCCACGCTCGACGCACGTGAGCATTTTGTTCGACGGAACCGCGATGTCGATCGCACAAAAATGGGCTGCGCAGGCTTTGCATCTCGAAGGGCAGCCGAGTTTGCCCTCCCATCGAGGATTGCTGGGCTTCTTCGCAGGATTCGCCGGGATACTTTTGCTGGCGGGGCCTTTCCTTCGCGAAACCTTGCAGCCCAAGAAACAGGAGACGCAATCTCCCGAAAATCTTACTGCCGTCCCGCAAGGGCGCGCGTTCTTCGAATCTGGAATTATCGCGCTCGGCGCAGTGGGACTGCTCTCTTATTGGAATCCGCTCCGCGCGTTGCGCCTATTCGAGGGCGGCTACTTCGCAAGTTTTCTGCTGGTTCTTGGAACAGTGCTGCTCGCGTTGCACTGGAACTCGTTGAGGTCTTTGTTTGACAGGGGTCCCGACAATTTTCAGGCAAGCAGACCGATGTACCTCACTCTTCTGCTAGCTGCTTTCGCGGCCTTGATTCTGCACTTCCTCATCATGTCCTGGATTGACTTGACGTTCAGCGAGGCGTGGCTGACGGCGGCGCGATGGGCACGCTTTGCTCCATTCCTCATCGCCGTGCTTCCCTATCACGCCGCGGAAGAGTTGCTGCTTGGTTCGATGTCTCCCGAGAGGGGCACGCGCCGATTATTCAAAGCGCTGCTGCTTCGTGTACTGGCATGGGGCGCGATCGTCGCAGGAATCTTCGTTTTGCATAGCGGGGAAATCCTGCTGGTTCTTCTTGCGCCTTACTTTGGGCTGTTCTGTTTGCTACAGGTCTGGGGCATGAAAGTTGTCCGGGAAGTAACGGCGTCTGCAGCAGCCGCCGCCCTTTTCGGTGCTATACTTCTCACTGGGTTTTGCCTAGTGGTTTTCCCCACCACTTGACGAGGACCGCCGGCTAGAAATTCGGTTGCCAAACCCGCCCGCCGCCTGTAGCTACCTCGTCAAGCGACGGAGTTCGATTCTAACAGCGAGATAGGATCATGGCAGAGATTGCGATTGTCGGCGGCGGACCCTCCGGCGCGATGTGCGGTGAGCAGCTTGCGCGCGCGGGACATCAGGTCCACATTTTTGATGAGCGCCTCGCCTGGGAAAAACCCTGCGGCGGCGGTCTGACTCATAAAGCGGTCCAGTGTTTCCCTTTCCTGTTGGATAATCCTTATCCCAAAAAGCTTGTGCATTCGGTGAAGCTCATCAGCAGCAACGATCAGCGAGCCAACCTGGAAATGACCCACCCCATCGTGATTTATTCGCGCAAGGTGCTCAACGGAATGCTGCTGGACCGCGCTAGAGAGGCTGGTTGCCACGTCCAACAAGCCCATGTGCTTTCCGTGGATACCAGCACGCCAAAGCCGCGCTACTCCGTGGATGGCGAATGGCGGAGTGCTGATTTTCTGGTTCTGGCGGCTGGCGCGCGCAACCAGATCGTGCCGGAAACCCGCGCACTGCAGCGTGACGAACTGGAAATGACCCAAGGCTACTTCGTTCCGCAGACTTCCGACTCCATCACTGTAAAATTCCTCCCGCACTTCGAAGGGTATATTTGGTCGTTTCCTCGCTGCGATCATCTTTCCGTAGGAATTTGCGGAAGCATGGCGGCGCATACCAGTGCGGAGCTCAAGACTCATTTGAACGCCTTCGTCGAGAAGCACGGCATCCCGACGGAAGATGCAAAGTTTTACAGCCACGTGCTGCCCTCGCCGAGAGAGCACACTCTTTCCGATCGCTCCGTCTCGGGAAAGAATTGGGCGCTGGTCGGCGATGCTGCGGCGTGGGTGGATCCGCTTACCGGCGAGGGACTCTTCTACGCCATGCGCTCGGGCGAATTGCTGGGCCGTTCGCTCGCGGAAGGCTGCCCGGAAAAGTACACTGCGTGGGTTAAGGCGGCGTTCTCTTCCGAACTGGAATTCGCGGCGCGCATCGTACGCCGGTTCTACCGCGGCTCGTTCCTCGGCACTGCCGTCACCACCCGCATGGTGCAATTCATGAATCGCAGCGCGGTGTTTCGCCAATTGATGAGCGACCTCTTCAGCGGCACGCAGGATTACACTAGCCTCAAACGCCGGCTGTGGGGCCAGCTCGGAATCACCGTGAGCGATTTCATCGCGAGCGTCCTCAATCTCGACCGTCCCTCGACGGTGCAGGTACCGCCTGGCGGCGCAGTGGGCGACTGAACGCGCGACTGCGGCTCGCTCCAGCCTCCTTTTCCTTCAACTGGTTGTCCCGTCACACTGGCAGGATACAAAGGCACCTGGCGTATAGTTTTTGTTCCCTCTGCCGCATCCAAGAGTCTGAGATAATCACTCCCAATCATGGCCCCTGAAAAAGACCCCTCGAAGGAATCCAAGAGCGCGAAGCGCAAGAACGCCTGGAAGTCGCTGCCCGATGTTTGGGAGCTCATCAAGCCGCGCCGGGGACTGCTCGCCTTGGGCTTTGTGTTGATGGCCATCAACCGCCTGGCTGGCTTGGTTCTGCCCGCCTCCACGAAATATTTTCTCGACAACGTGGTCATCAAGAAGCAGTTAAATCTCTTGACGCCCATCGTCCTCAGCATTCTTCTCGCAACAGCTATTCAGGGTCTTACTTCATTCACGCTGACGCAGCTTCTTTCCAAATCCGCCCAGCGCATGATTACCGATCTCCGCAAAAAGGTGCAGGCGCATATTGGACGCCTGCCCCTCTCGTTTTATGACGCGAATAAGACGGGCGCGCTCGTTTCTCGCATCATGAGTGATGTCGAGGGCATCCGTAATCTGATTGGCACTGGCCTTGTCGAATTTGTGGGCGGACTCATGACCGCTGCTTTCGCGCTCATTTACCTGCTTCGCACCAGTGCACTAATGACCGGTGTCGCTTTTTCGATCATCGTGGTCTTCGGCGTCTGGATCAGCAGAGCGTTTAAGACCATTCGCCCCATTTTCCGGGCGCGGCCCAAAATCACAGCCGAGGTAACCGGACGGTTGACGGAATCGCTCGGCGGCGTGCGCGTGGTAAAGGGCTATCACGCTGAGGAGCGCGAGGAAAAAATCTTCAGTTCCGGAGTGCAGCGCTTGCTGGATAATGTCCTGAAAACTCTCACCGCAACCTCCCTGATGGGCCTCTCCGGCGCCATGTTGATGGGTGTCGTCGGCGCGCTCATGTACGAATTTGGCGGCCGCGCGATTTATTCCGGGAGCATGACACCCGGCCAATGGTTTGCCTTCAACGCCTTCCTCGTGCTGCTCATTGCGCCCGTCTTCCAAATCGTCGCCATCGGCACCCAAATTACCGAGGCCATCACCGGACTCGAACGCACACGGGAAATCTTGAATGAAACGAAAGAGGACCAGGACCCGAAACGCACGGTCAGCATGGACCGGATTGCTGGAACTGTCGTCATGGAGCAGGTGAGCTTTTCCTACGAATCGGGGAAGGAAGTCCTGCACGAGATCAGCTTTGAGTCGCAGCCCGGAACGGTCACGGCTTTGGTCGGCCCATCGGGCGCGGGCAAATCCACGATCATTGGTTTAGTTTCGACGTTCTACATTCCGTCGCACGGCCGCGTAACAGTTGATGGCGTCGATCTCGCTACTGTGAAGCTGAATTCTTACCGCACGCAGCTTGGCGTCGTCTTGCAGGAAACATTTCTTTTTGACGGAACGATTCGCGAAAACGTGGCTTTCGCTCGTCCCGAAGCCGGCGAAGAGGAGATTCTCGCGGCGTGCCACATCGCGCGCGTCGACGAGTTTGCCGAATCCTTCGAGAAAAAATACGACACCCTGGTCGGTGAGCGCGGCGTCAAACTCTCCGGTGGACAGAAGCAGCGTGTCTCCATCGCGCGCGCCATACTCGCCGATCCGCGCATCCTGATTCTCGACGAAGCCACTTCCAGCCTCGATTCCGAATCCGAAGCGCTCATCCAGGAAGGCCTGCGATACCTGATGCGCGGACGCACAACCTTCGTGATCGCCCATCGCCTCTCTACGATTCGTCGCGCCGAACAAATCCTCGTCGTGGAAGGCGGCCGCATCATCGAACGCGGCACGCACGCATCGCTCTACACCGCCGGCGGACGCTACTACGACCTCTATACAAAGCAGCACGAAGTGGAAAGCAATCTCTTCCTCGCGCCCGGCGAAAGCTCGGCCGACTCCGAAGACGGCAATGGCACGGGGATTCCGTCCATCGGCCGCGCGAGCGCAGCCATTCCCGACGCGATTCGACTCATCCGGGGACAAAACAGCTGAAGGCATGGAGTCTTGCGCTGAAAATGCTTCCCCAGACCCACGCAAAAGGAGATCGCGGTTCAGTTTCGGGTTATGAGACTTCTCAGGAGTTGGCCCGCTGGTGCCAAATACCTCGAAATTGTCCGAAATGGTACTGCACGGCTACCATCTTGCTGTCATGGTTGGGGCATGTTGCATGAGAAACGGAAGAGAGAACCCGGCCACTCGACAACTGCCCGCGTTAAGAGGGAAATGGCAAAGCCGCGTATGTCCAAGTCGGTAAGAATAATGCAAGAAAACCTCAAAAAGGGTGCTCACGTGGAGGTTACCGTTACGGCTGAAGACTTCAAACGTCAAAATTAACCAAGACCGCGAGCGACACGGCGTAAGACACTTGCCTGGAACCTCGCCCGCCCGGCTACAAACATGCCAGATGAAGGGTGGGTCAAGAGACTTGAAGACGGCAGGAAGGTGAAATTCATCTACCAAGAACTGCCGGCGGAGAGCGCGAGCTTAGACCGTGCGCGCGAAGCCGGGGCGCGTCATCAGCAGCACGGCTAAGAATCCACCGGCCAGAATGTCGAAGCCCAGGCAGAAACCGGGCCACCACACCGGGACACCCGGATTTTCAACGAACAGGTGATGAAAGAAGTCGAAAACACCGTGTCCGACGAGAGTAGCGACAACGAACCAGAGATTCTTTTTGAACCCCACCACCGCAACCACCAGAAACAATCCCGCCAAGAGGGACTCGGTCGTCACCGCCTGCACGGAACGCCCCATAACGGCAAACCCGATGTAATAAGTAGCAACGAAGATCAGCATCGTCGGATAGAAAACACGATCGCGGTCAAATCCAGTCAGCAATGCGAAGACGCACGTTCCCGCTCCCAGGACGATCCCGATCAGATATTCCATAGATGCCCCTCCCGTCGAAGTGCCGGATGTTTGAAAGCATACATCCTGACATCGAGGCGAGGAGCAGAAATCAGCAACAGGGATGGACGTCAGCGCCTCATAAACGCGGTAATCGGTAGCAGGCTTCCGTATACCAACCCAAAAGATTTCGAAAATGCTTGTTCTCCTATTTCCCCGATCCCGCGCTATACTCGGAGCACTCGACGCTCTTGTCGACATCGGCTTTCCAGCCGAGAAGGAGGTGATCCTGTGAGGTACGGTTTACGTTGATTCAGTAGAGGAGGCGCTTGCGAAGTTGCTGGGCGCCTCTCTCCTTTTGTCCCGTCTATTCAAATTTCCTGTGATCTGAAGAATTTATTTCGTGCGCTGTCGCTTGCCGGCGCTTGGCGCTTGATCAACGCTCTGATTGGAAACTGATCTCCAGGTCCCATAAAGCGAGTTCTTGGCCATTGGGGGAAGGCCGGGCAAGATACCGATCTCGCTAGGCTTTTCCGTCCAATCTTCTGAGGAGATAGGGAGCTAAGTAGGGCTTCAGCTTGAGTCGCTGCTCTCTGGTTAAGAACTTGAACCCTCTTATGATGCGCAGGCAGGCTGGCGACCCACAATTACAGGGAAAACTATCATGCATTTCATACTCTGTGGCCGAATAATTGATTGTAACTTCTTCGCCTGCTCGAATGTCTTTGAGAGCCCTCACGCCCAGGCAGCTGAAATCCAGAAATACGTTCGGATCGCAGCCGTGGTTTAAGTAACCAACGGACTCTTCCCTTCCGAATGCATGCTTCCCTTCACTGATCTGCAAAGACCTTCTGGTCGGGGACGACAAGATTTCTTCCCCGTTCAAGTCGATCAGAAGCTCGTCTTTGGCAATCGGCACGAGGGCGAAGAGTCCCTTTCTGCCATTGGTCAAGCGAACTTCCAGCTTGGCGGATCGGGTTTCCATAGCTAAAGCGTAAGCGACACCCCATTGCACGTCCAGTTGGTCCGGAGCAAGCACAACGAATCAGTCAATTGGACCCTAAAGGCGGTGGTCGGATACTGAGCCTGTATCCAATGCAAGGCTCGATCAAACTTGTCGGGGGCCTCTGCTTGACTACGCCGTGGGACGGCGAACGACTAGTTTCTTCGACGCCGTTGGCGGAATCAGCGTGGCCATTTTGCGAATCATGGCCAACACCAGCCGCTTGTCTCCATCGGAAAGCGTGGTGCTAAACCGCTTGATCTCGGCGAGGAAGCGGATTTCGTCCTGCGAAAGCTCACCGAGCATTTTTTGTGTTTCGCGGTCGCGCGGCGTTTCCGTGCCCGGGAAGAAGTCCGCGAGCGAGATGTCCATGGCCTCCGCGATTTTAGCCAGAGTTTCGAGCGACGGCACGGTGTGGCCGTTTTCGACGCGCGAGAGGTAGCAGCGCAAGAGTCCGGTGCGGCGCTCGATGTCTCCTTGCGACAAACCCCTCTGGCTGCGATAGGACTTGATGACTTCTCCGATGTTTACGCGTGGTTTTTCTTTAGGCACGATGGCTCTCCCAGTCGAGGGGGTATCTTAGTCACTAACAGTAGGAAGAGCAAGAGGGAATTTGCGGGCCATGGTTCCAATCTGACAACGCCCCACTTCGACTCTGGAAAAATCGTCCTAATTGTTATCTCGCGCTTCCCCCGCCGGCGCTGACCAAGGCTGATGGCAACCCTCAGCCCATCAGCCCTGCGTGGGCGTAACCACCGCGGGCTGTTGCAGTCGGAATTCCAGCAGAGTCTCGCTGGGTACCTTCACCTGCTGTCCCTTCGTCAACACCTGCACGCCGGCGCCCGCCGCGGAGCCCACCCCGGCTCCAATCGCCGCGCCCTGTCCGCCTCCGGCAATGGCGCCGATAATGGCCCCGACGACGGCTCCGCCTCCCACCTTCTTTGCGGTGTCTGCCCCGCGGCCTTTTCCTTTCAGACTATAGTCGCTGCTGACGAGCGGATAGTCGTGCCCATCGATGACGATGCGGATGAGTTCCAGCTGCAGCTCCGCGCTTCCGGACATGTGGCCGGCTTCTTTTGCGTTTGCCAGCCGGCCGTAAATGTCCGTGCCCTTGCGCGCCACCAGCATATTGTTAGCGTAGAGGTCCGTTTCAAGGCTGGCGTGGAATACATCTCCAACGTGGTTTCTCGAGGAATCCACGCCATCAATCATGCGCACCAGGAGCGACTGACCCGCCGGAATGGTGACTTCACCATACTGAGCGGCCGGATCCTCCGCCTGGGCCGCCAGGGAATTTGGTCTGGCGGCGGGAGGCGGAGCTTCCTGGGATGTGACCGGGGCTTGCTCACTTGGTCTTGGGGCGGGTTCAGAACGCCGAGGCGGTGGCGGAGCGTCGGCAGGGGCGCTCATCGAGCTCACGCTGCCCGTAAAGGTCAGCGCAACGGCTTCCGACACATTGAATGTTTGCACTTGTCCGTTAATTTCAAAGCGCAGTACCGCCTGCGTGCCGCCCAAATACCGGCCGTGCAGGACGCGCCCGTCCCTCAGTTCCAGAGTGTCCGCGGCGGCGGCGCTCGCAAAAAGTAGCCCAAGAACAACTGCCACAATCATCCGTCCTCGACTCTTCATCGTCGTCTCTCCTCGCCGGCGCTCACTTAGCGACCGCTCGCCGCGTCGGCTCCCTCTCCATACTTGGCCCAACATCTTAACCTATTGCTTTGGATGAAGCGGCCGCGTGCCGGGTTGCGCAACACGAGGTTTCTACTGCATGGCTTGGTAAAGCTGCCGCGTGATGTCGGCCATCAACTCCCCGCTGGCCTTGGTCTCGGCTATCCCGCGCACAAGAATGACCAGCACAAACGGCCTCGGCGCAAAAACGATCGCCGCATCGTGATGAATCTTCGTGATCTCGCCGGTCTTGTGCGCCACGCGCGTGCCCTGCGGTAAACCGGCGGGGATGCCTTCGTTGAATTTTTGGCGCTCCAGGATCTCGATCATCTGCCGGGAAGAATCCTCATCAACGGCTTGTCCCAGCGCGATCGCGTCGAGGAGTTGCTGCAACCCGCGCGCCGTCGTGGTGTTGTTCAGGCCCTTTTCATAAGCTTTGATGTCCTCAACTCCGCGCAAGACGTTCATTCCGTCGGCGTGAAGCGAGTGAACCGTTGCGCGGATGTTGTCGACGCCCAGCTTTTCAATCAGCAGATTCGTCGCGAAATTGCTGCTAACCGTGATCATCAATTCGCACAGCTGCCGAAACGTGCGCGTCTGCCCAACGGATTTGTACAACTCCCCTTCCGAGTCATCCGCAGCGTTGAGCGTGTAGACCGAACCGTCCACCAGACTGTGAAACTCATTCTTGATGGGAAGCGCATCGTCCAGCTTCAGCTTGCCCTCGCGCACCTGGTGAAACAGCTCGATCATCACCGGAATCTTCATCGTGCTGGCCGCATGAAACGGTTCATCGGCGCGGAAATACCATTCCGTCTTGCCATCCAGCGCGCGAAAGGCAACGCCGACGTCCGCCCCGCTCTTCTGAATGCGTTCCTGGATTTGCGCCGTTGCTTCAGAAAGTTTTGCGTCCTGCCCGCGAACGGACGCGCTTGCTACACCTGCCACCAGGACCATAAATAACGCTCTATAGATTTTCAAAAGTATTCCTTTTGCGGGTCCGCCCAAAACTACCCCCCAGTCGACCCCCTAGGATACTACCAGCGTCTTGCAAACTGCCGCGTAGTCAGCCTTATTTCGTTCAGATATTTTTTCGGGAAAAACTCAGGCGGAGCTTTTTTCTCATGCGCTTGCGACGTCGAGTGTATCGAAAATGGTCCCGGAGGAGGGGGTCGAACCCACACGGCCTTGCGGCCACCGGATTTTGAGTCCGGCGCGTCTGCCAGTTCCGCCACTCCGGGCAGTAATTGAAATTAACATGCCATCGCCCCGCACTCAAGACGCCAGAAGAGCAAGCCGCCTGTTGGTTTCCACTACACTGACAAGTTTGCTGGCGGCGCAGGGGCGCGCCGACTTCTTAGGAACCGCGTCTCTCCCATGGCGGAGGAACTTTCACCGAGGCCATTCCAGCCGCGGTTGCTGCCTGAATGCCCATCTCCGTGTCTTCAAACACGAGGCACGCGTTCGGCGCCACTTCGAGCTTTGCGGCCGCCAGCAAAAAAGCTTCGGGGTCAGGCTTGCTCTTCTTGTACTCTCCCGCACAAACCAACGTGTCAAACCGGTCGAGCAGCTTCAGCGAAGCTAGCGACCTTGTCACCGAGTCCCTCGCGCTACCCGAAACGACGGCAAAGGGTATCCGGCCGTGTTGGGCTTCGATGTGTTCCAAAACTTCGGGTACCGCCTTGAGCTGGGGGAGCAACTCGAAATAAAGATCCTCTTTTCGGCGTGCCACGGTCTCCACCGGCATACTCAGTCCATGTCTTGTATTAAGCGTGGAAATGATCTCCGCAGTGGGCCTGCCACCCCACGCGTAAAAAAGCTCCTCTTCGAATTTACAATTCCACTCTCCAAGCGCCTCCTTCCACGCCACGTAATGTAGCGGCATCGAATCGACGATGGTGCCGTCGCAATCGAACAAATACGCGCCAAATACTCCTCCTGGTAATTTCAGTTTCATTCCTTCTCTAGTTCTCCCATTTATTATTCTACGCGAGCGCCGGATGGAAACCCCAATCTGACACCCATCGGACAGCCAGGAGCCGCCACCTAAGAATTGGATGAAGCGCGGCGAACATATGACCTCTTCCCCCCTTGTCCACCGCCCGGCTTGCCGATAAACTCCGCCCACCGATGCCAACGCCGCCATCGAGCGAATCCAACGCGAAGCCGCAAACGCGGCAGTACAGCCTTAGTGGCTTTTGGGCGCTGATCGCGGTGCAGTTTCAAGGCGCCTTCAGCGACAACGCGCTCAAATGGCTCGTCAGCTTTCTAGTTCTGGACTCCGCGCTCTCGAAAGACCGCCGCGAACTCTGGTTTGTTCTGGTCGTCCCGCTGCTCTTTGCGATTCCCTTTCTACTGTTCTCCATCCCAGGCGGGTATTTCGCCGACAAATACAGCAAACGCAGCGTCACGTGGTGGACGAAAGTCTTCGAGCTCGGTGTCATGGGCCTGGCAACGTTCGCGCTGGCAAGCAACCGTCTGGACATCGCCGGCGCTGCTCTGTTTTTAGCCTGCACGCAAGGCGCAATTTTCGGCCCAACCAAGTACGGTTTGCTCCCAGAGTTGCTTCCCCTGTCCAAGCTAAGCTGGGGCAACGGCATCATCGAGCTCGGCACACTCCTCGCTGCCATCAGCGCCGCTCTCGCCGGAGGCTTTCTCGCCCAACATTTTCAAGGCCGCCAGCTCTGGTCCGGCGTCATCTTTCTGTCTCTCACCGTCGTCGGACTTCTCACTAGCCTTGGCATCAGCAAAGTTCCGCCCGCGGATCCCGCTCGCCGCTTCGATTGGAACGTCCCGGGGGAATTTTTTCACGAAATACGCCGCATGAGAGCTGACGCCACGCTCTGGACCGCCGTCGTCGCCAACACCTTCTTCTGGTTTCTCGGTTCCCTGCTCTTGCTAAACATCGTCCTCTACGCCACGGACATCCTTCACGTAGACGACCCGCACAGTAGCTATCTCCTTGCCGCCCTTAGCCTCGGCATCGGGATTGGCAGCTTCCTTGCCGGTCTTGCCTCCGGAAGGAAAATCGAACCCGGCATGGTCCTTCCGGGTTTAGGCGGCATCTTTTTGATGGCCGCGCTTCTCTCCCGGCCGGGCATCAGCTACCTCGCAGTCCTCCTTCATCTAGCTCTCCTCGGCGTCGCCGGAGGGTTTTTTGTCGTTCCGGTGAACGCCCTCATCCAACAACGTCCCAGGCCCGAGGAAAAAGGCCGCGCCATCGCCGTTGCAAACCTGCTCTCCTTTGTCGGTGTAGCCCTCCAGCCTCTGGCGCAGTACGCCATGCTTCGCCTCGGTCACCCCGATCCTTCGCGCGTCTTTCTGATCGCCGCCGCCATGACACTGTTTATGGGCTATGTCCTGGCTCGCATGCTCCCCGAACTTTTTCCACAGGCCCTCTACTGGACTCGACTCCGCCCCAGAGCTACTCTATAGCCCCCGTTCGCCAGGGGCTGCAAACCCTCCCGCAGCAGACGAACGGTTTCCGATGTCGAGGTTTTCGATGGCTACGCCGTTGACCGCTTCGCGGTCGCCTCACTCAATGACCAATCTCCGGTCGCCTTTCGCTGTTCCCCCGCTTGCCGGCTCACGGCTGGACCACCGCGGTCTCTCTCATTGGATGAATCGCGTTCTGGAAGAGCTGCGAAGCTTGCACACCTCGCCAGACCCCGACACGGTCCACGACCTCCGCGTTGCCATTCGTCGCTGCCGCTCCCTGGCCGCTGTGATGGAGGAGGTCGACCCCGACCCGGCGTGGCCCGAAATGCGAAAGTTGGCCCGCAAGGTGTTTCGAACGCTCGGCGATCTCCGGGACACCCAGGTGATGCAAGAATGGGTTAAGAAGCTCGGCCCCGAAAATGATCCGCTGCGGGCCCAGCTTTTTGCATCTCTCGAAACCGACGAAAAACAGTTCTCTGAGACTGCTCTTCGGATGGCCGCAAAATTTGAAGTAAAAGGCTGGACGCGTCTCGAGCGTAGGCTGCGCCAGCGCGCGCGCCTTGTGCCGATCGGGGGCCTGGCGGCCGAGTGTCTGGCCCTCGAGCGCTTCGAGAGAGCGAAGGAGCTGCACAACCGCGCTTTGCGCACGGAAAAACCCAAGCCCTGGCATGCCCTGCGCATCGGCTTAAAAAGATTCCGCTACACTCTCGAGGGTTTTCTGCCGGAACACTATGCCGCCTGGAGCGAAAATCTGAAGCGGCTTCAGGACCTTCTAGGTGATGTTCACGATTTGGACGTGCTTTCCGTATTGTTGGCAGACACGAAAGCGCCCGAACCCGCCGCATCTCCGAAAGTCTGGCAAGAAACAATCTCTCTCGAGCGTCATGGCCGAATTGAAATCTACCGCCAACTCACTCTTGGCAAAACCAGCCTCTGGCACGAGTGGCGGCATAATTTGCCCCACGGCCGGCGTTTGGAAGCCGCGGCAACGGCCCGGCTTTGCGCCACGGCCCGCGCGGCCGGCGCCCATTCACGGCGAACCAGCGAAGTTTCGCGTATCGCGCTTCGCGTATTCGATCTGCTTCGACGCGCGCAAGTCGCGCCGGTGTTTCTCGAACCAAACATGCGCCGAATAATGGAGGCCGCCGCGAAGCTGCATGGCATCACGGCTGTCAGGGATCGCCGTCTGTCCCAGAAGGCGCTTCGCAAGTTCCTGCTCGGATTAACGGTCCCGCCTAACTGGACCTCGGAAGAATGGGACTTGATGGCCTGGGCAGTTCGTTTTCACCGTGGAGCGGAACCCAGGCAGAAGAACGGCTTTGCAAAACTCTCGGAAGAAGAGCAAACCTCCGTCCGTGCTCTGGCGGGCATCTTGCGCTTGGCGCGCGCTCTTAGAAAATTGGGCCTCCAGAGCACCGTCGGTCTTCGCTCTGAAAAATTTTCTGACGCCGTCGTTCTGCGCATCCCCGGACTGGCCGATACCGCCGAAACCGCCGCTCACCTAGCAGCGGCCAAACACCTCCTCGAAACTGTTCTGGAGAAGCCCCTCATCCTCAAACCCGCGCCCAAACCAGAAAAAATTCAACCACCGACCGAGCAGCCGTCCCAGCCACCGCTCGTATCTGCAGCCTCTGCCTAGCCCGATTCCCTTTTACGCGGATCAATCCGGCCATTTTTGTGCACCATGCAGGATTCGCGCGGCGTAGACGACATCGCCGCTGACCTGGTAAACCACGATACTTGGTCCTAATCCACCAGTCGCTGCACAGCTTCCTGGACGAGCGACTGCGCGTCCCGCCCCTGTTGTGCGGCAACCTCGTCCAGCTTCGCCTGAAGTTCCGGTGTGAGGTTTACTTCCATGCCGCCACTCTTGTCGCCGCTGCGAACTCTGTTAAATGACGATCCGTCAGATTCCCATTCGAGGTGCTGGAAAACTTCGTTAACGCTGTGGCAGCGTTGTGGTATAATTATTCTCGTTCAGTACTGCGCCTCGCCAGCTCGCGAGGCGTTTCTTTTTTAGGGCCATGTTTGTAGCCCCGGCATCCTGCCGGCTCTTCGTAGGGTCATCCTTCCGAGGATGACCGCTCTTCGTTTTGTCAGCATTTCGTTTTGTCAGCAATCCCAAAACTTAATCTAAGGAGACTCATATGTCCTCGCTAAATGCCAAGGACCGCGTATCCCTCTGTCTATTCTCTTTCTCCGATGGCCGCCGCTGCCGCACTCCCCGCTCCGGCAACCATCCCCACTTCTGTTTCTACCACGCCCAAAAAGAAGCCCAAGCCCAATTCGCCGAAAAACTCGGCAAGGACCTCGCCTGCTTCTTCTCCGGCGACTATCTCTCCGCCAACGACCTCAGCACCGCCCTCTCGCGCCTCATCCCCGCCGTCGTCCGCGGCGACATAAAGCCCAAACTCGCACGCACCGTCGCCTACATGATGCAAACCCTCGTGCAAGCCATCCACCTCTCCCAACACGAATACATCAACGCCTTCGGCACCGACGGCTGGCGCAAAGCCGTCCGCACTTCCGTCAACACCAACTTCGACTACCGCTTCCCGTCCGCCCCCGAACCCGAACCGCAACAACCCGCCGTCTCAACGTCGTCACAACCCACACCCCCGCCAACCCAACACCCAACCAACGCTCGGCCTTCTCGGCCCAAGTCAGCCCCGCCACCAGCCACCGCGCCCAAACCGAATCCCGCCGTCCCCTCCCTTCAGCCAGCTTCATCCAAC
>Ga0247680_1000168_pt1 | contig 25801 bp, 13 predicted proteins | sample CNK21_metaG_FD_182803 | JGI IMG/M metagenome (GOLD analysis project Ga0247680, IMG submission 182803) | Soil microbial communities from Purdue University Martell Research Forest, Indiana, United States - CNK21 | ecosystem: Environmental > Terrestrial > Soil > Temperate forest > Bulk soil...
GGTTGGGTGGGCGGCATGTTCGCGCTCGACACGCCTGTACCGACGGGCCGGGTCGGGCGGTGGGTATCTTCGTCCTCGGTGGTCTGCCGCGGGCCGTAGAGCCGCGGCAGGTGAAGTCTCATCCGGCAGACACTCTTGTCTGTGCCAGCGGCGTAGCCGCGCGTCACGCGCAGAAACCAAAACCTAGTAGTACAGAGAACACAGAGAGAAACCCTCTGTGATCTCTGTGTCTCTGTGGTTGTTTCTGAAATTCGATCAGTGCCTGACGGACCGCGTGCGCGGGTCGGTCATCCGTGCGTTCTGGGTCGATGGGGCGTAGTGCGGATCGCCGGAGTAGGTCAGAACGAGCGTGTGCGGCGCGGCGGAGACGTTGGGCAGGATGATGTCGGCCTGCCCTTCGCCCGGGGCACCTGCGGTGAGGGCCGTGACGACCGGAGGGATTACGCCGGGCTCGGAGATGGTGATCGTCCCCGTGGGAGCGGCGGAGGGGGAGCCGGTGACGCGGACGTGGACGCGGGCCGATGGGCCGATTCGTTCGGCGCCGCCGAGGATGGTGGCCCGGCCGATGGTGGTGGTGACGGACGAGGTAAGCGACGTCGGGAGGAAATTCGCGTCGCCGGAGTAGTCGACGCGGATGGCATTCGCGCCGAGGTTGGGAAGGTAGTTGATCACTTTCTGCTGGCTGCCATCCGGCTTGAGGACCACGTGCCCGAGGTCATGCCCGTTCGTTGAGACCGTTACGATGCCGGTCGGTCTCTCCCCGGTGTACGGTGCCGTCCCGTTTACGGAGATCGAGAATCCGATCGGGCTGTCGAAGGAGATGATTCCGCCGTTGTCGGCGAAGGCGAGGACTCCCGCGGGCCAGCGCGGTTTCGTTCCGGCGGGGACGACGTCGATGGCGATGGTGCCCACGGTCAAGGTGGGCGTGAAGACGCGAATGGTCGCCGTTCCGGTGCTTAGCCCGCGGGCGATGAAGGTCGCCGGATGCCCCGTGGTGAACGTGAGCGTGGCGGGGACCGAGATCACCGCCGGATCGGATGATGTGATGCTGACGCTGGAGATGTTGCTGCTGCCAAACCAGACGTTCGCCTGAGAGGCGGGAGTGAGGAACAGCGCGTCCATGGCCATGAAGGCATTCGTGACCCACCCGACGCTGTTGTTCGCCGGTTGCGGATCGCGCTCGTGAAGAGTGACCGTCGCGGTGAGGTACTGCTGGAAACCGGGCCAGCCATAGCCGAATGCCTTCGTCGTTTCTCCCGACGCCAACTGCGGCAGCGCGCCGGAACAGACAAACGCGCATGAGCTCGAACCGTCGGCAGGCGTGGCCGTGTGTGTAATCCTGATGTTGGTCGCTGCACGCGGGCCGTTGTTTGTGGCGTTGACCACGACGTCCAAAGAACTCAATGACGAGAAATCGAGCGACAGGCCAAGATCCGCCACCTGGTCGTCATCGTCGATGATTGCGAACCCCGAGGCCTTTTGCAGCGTCGCGCCGGAAGGGTTGCGAAGGGTGAGGAAGAAGGTCTCGTTGTACTCGGCATTGACATCGCCTCGGACCGGAACGTCGACGTTCTTCGAGGTCTCCCCCGGCGCGAAAGTCAGCGTTCCGGACACGGCATCGTAATCGCTGCCGGCGACGGCCGTACCGTCTGACGTCGCGTAGTCGGCGGTCACCATTTGACTGGACGGCGCCGACAGCGTGACCGTGAACCGCGCCGTGGTAGTGCCTGAATTACCTTCGGTGACCCGAATGTCGTTCACGGTGAGGCGCGCCGTGGACGGAAGCGGCAGTGCCCACAACTCGTTGCCCGTTGCCGTCGTCGTGACGCTGAAGAAGAGCCGGTCTCCTGCCTGGACGTATTGCTGCGGAGAGCTGCCTCCAAATCCCGGCTCGACCTCCGCGGCGAGCTTCGTCCCCTCCGCCGTTCCATCCGTCACCCACACCTCGTTGCCATGCAGGTCGTCTAACGCCGAGAAGTAAACCGCACCGCGGACGCTCGTGAGCGCCTGTGGAGAGGAGCTGAATGTCCCAGGGAAGATGTCCCGCAGAAGATGCGTACCGGCCACCGTGCCGTCGCTCGCCCAGAGCTCGGTCCCGTTCGCCGCATCGTTGGCGGAGAAAACCACACGGCTTCCCGCGGCCGCCAGAGTGAAGATGTTCTGGCCGGCCGTCAGCGCTTGCGTACCGGCCTCGGTCCCGTCGGTAACCCAAAGCTGGTTCCCGGAGAGGAAGAACAGATTCCGCTCCGCCACCGTGAAGAGGGTAGCCGAGGCCGGGAGGACCTTGATCACGTAGGTGCCCTCGAGGGTCCCCTCGCTCCTCCAGAGCTTTGCGCCGCCCGTGCCCTGAGTCGCGTAATAGATGCTGCCGCCCATACCGCCGGCTGCAGTCAGGTTGTCGGCGATGGTGGGCACGACCGCGTAGGTTCCGGCGCGGGTGCCGTCGCTGCTCCACAAACCACTGTCGGCGAAGAAAAACGTCCGGCCAGCCTGATCGATAAACCGGGAGACGCTTTGAACGCCGAGCTGCTCCGGCACGGCATTCGCCGTCTTCTTGATTCCAAACAACTGGTAACTGGAACCGGCGGAGGCGGAGACAAAGAGGGTGTCACCGTTTACGAAAAGGACTGACGCGAACTTCGGAAAATTATTCGGGAACGCGGCGGCTGTCGTGCCTTCCGGTGTGCCGTCGCTCGTCCAGAGCGCGTTCGACGACGTGAAATAAAGCGTGTGACCGTCGGAGATGGGATTACTTGCGAATTCATCCCCGATTCTCAGCGTCCCCTCGGGAGTGCCGTCACTGCGCCACATCGAGCGCGGACCGCCGTTGCCCGACGACAACGGCCCGGAGCCATCCCATGCATCGAAATAGACCCAGTCGCCGGCAGCGACCAGATCGCGCGGATCGGAGGAGGGCGCGGCATCGCGCGCCAGATTGCCGATCATCGACGTCCCGGCATCCGTCCCGTCGCTTTTCCACGGCTCGAAGCCGTTCACACTATTCGCGCCGGCGAAGTAGAGAACGCCGTCGATCATCGTGAGCGCGCTTGACGAAATCTCAAGCCGATCTTTGGTGTGGACTTGTCGTGTTCCCGAGGATGTGCCGTCCGAGACCCACAAGGTCGCATACGTCCCGTTCGAGGCCACGAAATAGATGTTGTTTCCGGAGGCAACGAGGCCGCCCGGAGCGCTGCTGTTGGGGCCAGGGACGATGTCGCGCACGAGCGTCGTACCACTCTCGGTTCCGTCGGTCCTCCAGAGCTCCCGCCCTTCCAGGGAGGTGGCCGCGGTGAAAAAGGCCACGCCGCCGTCCGTGACCACGGGCCGGGACGGATAGCTACTGTCCGAGCCCGGAACGATGTCGCGGAGCACTCGCGTTCCGGAAGCGGTTCCGTCGCTGATCCACAATTCCGTTCCATGCTGGGGATCGGTTCCGAGAAAAAGGACCTGGTCACCGAATGCGGTATTGCCGTAACTGACCGAATTGGCCGGTCCGGAATTGATGTCGGTGACCATCCGCGTCCCTGCCTCGGTCCCGTCACTCACCCACAGCTCATCGCCCGTGGCCTGGGTGTACCCCGTGAAAAACAAACGCGATCCGGCCACGACCAGGTCATTCACGTACGCGGCTGCCGTCACCTGGACGGTGCCTGCCTCGGTGCCGTCACTTTTCCAGAGGCCGCTGCCGGCCGCGAAGTAGATGAGGCCATGGAACAGAACGAACCCAGACGGATTCGAGTTGAGCGGACCCGGCGCGAGATCCTTGAAAAATCTCGTGCCCGCCGGCGTCCCATCCGTGATCCAGAGCTCATACCCGTCGATGCCGTCGTCGGCGGCGAAGATCATCTTGTCGCCATAGACGATGCGGGCACTGGGAGCCGACGACAATGAGCCCGCCCTGATGTCCGCCACCAGGCGCGTGCCCGCCGCCGTGCCATCGGTCGTCCACAGCTCATCGCCATTGCGCACGTCGCGGGCGTTGAAAAGCAGCTTTCCGTTCACGACCGTGAAGCCGGAAGGAAACGACGAGGCTGAGCCGGGGTTGATGTCGGCAACCTGCGCGGTCCCCGCTGCCGTACCATCGGTCGACCATAGCTCCACGCCGTTGCCGGAGGTGCTGGCGTTAAAGAAGATGCGCGAGCCGAAACGAAAGAAGTTGCCCGGCTGCGACGACGCGGGATTGGCGGCCGTGACGGCGTTGATGTCTTTCACCAGATACGGCGACTGCGCGCGCAGAGCAAGCGGCGCGGCGAGCGTGAGGAGCATCGAGAGCGCGAAGGTTCTCATGTCAGTGTCCGGCGGAGCGCTTGCGCGTTTCGACCACGCGCAACTGTTGCGAGCCCGATTGATAGAGCGCATCGCCCGGATAGTTGATGGTCAGTGTCGGAGACGACGAGAGATTCGTGAGCGTGGCATGCGCCGCCGATGTTCCGGCGCCCGAAGGGACGAGCGAGACCTTGGCGATCTCCGCTCCGCCGTTGACGATCGAGAGCACTCCGGTCGGCGCGGCGACGGGTGATCCGGCAGCGTAGACCGTCAGCGTGTAGGTTCCCGCGGCGCCGGGCGTCCGTACGAGCCCACCCGTCATCGTCACGCGCCCGCCGCTAATGTAGATCGTCCCGTTCACCGCTTGGGGCAGGAAATTGGCGTCGCCGCCGTAGGTGATGACATACGAAATCGAGCCCAGCGCCGGCAGATAGACGGGGAACGTCACCGGGGTGACACTGCTGACGGCCGACCGCGCCAGTTCCTTGCCTCCCGCGGTCACGACCACCGTTCCTGTCGCTTTGGCCGCGGTGATCGGCGCGGTTCCTGACGGTGTAATCGTCACCATCATCGGTTTATCGAACGTCCCGCCTGTGAAGTCCGACGTCATGGTGAGTGCGCCGGGCCATCGCGGCTGCGCTCCGGCGGCGATGACGGTGACGGCGAGCGGGTTTTGATAGCCCTCGATGGCGATCGAAGACGTTCCAGGCTTCAGCCCGGTGACGGTGAAGGTCGCCAGCGTCGAAGTCACCTTGGTCACGGCGGATGGAACGGAGACCACGGACGGATCGGACGACGTGGCCACCGGGTTCGCGGTGTTGATGCTTGCGGTGACCGTCGCCGTCGCCCCCGGAGTGAGGACCACCGCGTTCATGGCCATCGTTCGAGATGCGTTCACCGTCCACGCGGTGATGTTGTTCGACGACCGCGGATCGCGTTGCCGGGCCGAGGCCGTTGCACTCACGTACTCCTGTTGTGACGGATCGACATAGTCGCCCGAGGTGGTGGTCGTGGATGAGCCGGCGTCGAGCTGAAGAATCGAACAGTTGACGCAACGCGTGTTTGGATAGGCGGGAGTAACTGCCAGTTTCACGATCACGTCCGTGGCCGCGCGCGGACCGGCATTCGAGACGCTCACGACGTCGCTGAGGCCGCGGCCGCCGTCAAGGAATTGCGCCACCACGCCGACGTCGGCGAACTGGTCATCGTCCTCGATGATGCCGGCCCCTTCGGCATTGATCAGGAGAGCGCCCCTGGCGTTTCGCAGCGTGACAAAGAACGTCTCGTTGTTCTCCGGGGTGACGTCGCCCCGCACGGAGACGTCGATGGTCTTGACCGTTTCGCCGGGCGCGAAGGTAATCGTTCCCGAGGCGGCATCGTAGTCATCGCCGGCGTGCGCTGTGCCGTCGGAGGTGGCGTAGTCGACCGTCACGGTCTGCGTTGCCGCCGGAGTGAGGGAAACGTTGAAGTGGATCGGTGTGGTTGCCGCGTCGCCCTCCGCGCCGCGGGCGGATGCGATCGAGAGGCCCGGAGTCGTCGGCGGCAGGGCCCAGAGCTCGGCACCCGTGGCATCGGTGTAGGCATTGAAGTACACGAGATTGCCGACCTTCGTAAACTGCGATGGATTGGAGCTGGCCGGGCCGGGATTCAGATCGACAAGCAGCTTCGTTCCCTCGACGGTACCGTCCGTCGTCCAGATCTCCGTGCCGTGCTCGGCGTCTGAGCCTGCGAAATAGATGATGCCATCGATACTCGTCAGAGTGGTGTAATTCGGGCCGAGGCTCTTGAGAAGGCGGGTGCCGGCCTTCGTGCCGTCGCTGCCCCAGAGCTCGAACAGGTTCGCGCTGGGATTGTTGATGTACGCGATCCGATTGCCGGCTGGCCTGAAATCGTCGTTGTCATACGAAGAGTAGAGCGTGACCTTGGCCAGCTCCGTCGTTCCCGAATCGGTGCCATCACTGCTCCATAGCGAACCATCCGTGAAGAAGAACACGTTGTGCCCCGCGGCCTTGATCTGCGAGCGGAACGTGCTCGTGGCCGACAGTTCCTTGACCGCGGTCGTGCCGTCGGTCGTGCCGTCGCTCTTCCACAACGTCAGTTTGCCGCCGCGCGGCACTTTCATAAAAAACAGTGTGCCGGCGGCATTGACAAGGCGGCTGGGGGCTTCACAGCAGGTGTCGCCGAAATCCGGTACGACCGCATACGTGCCGGCACGCGTCCCGTCCGTAACCCACAAACCGTAGTCGTAAAGGCCGTGCGGTCCCTCGGCATAGAACGCGTAATGCCCGGCGAAATCGATCATGCCAAACGGATTGCGCGCGCCGAGCTGGGAAGCCACGCCATCCGGCGCCGCCGTCGTCTTCCACAAGGAGTCCTCATAGACGCCGAGATCGGTCACAGACGCGAAAAGGGTTTCCCCGAACGGAAAGAGCCTCGTGAATTTCCACTGCCCGAAGCGGCGCATGAAATCGTCGGCCGGTTTCGTTCCCGCGACCGTCCCGTCGCTCATCATCAGCGTCGGGCTGTTGACCTGGGACGGGAAAAAGACCAGCGGCCCTGCTGCCGGCGTCAACGTGCCGGGAGCCTGTCCCGTCTCCAGCAGCTTGAAGGTTCCCGCCGCGGTGCCGTCCGTTCTCCAGAGCGATGACTCGGCGATATTCGTCGACGACGACAGCGTCCCCTCGGTGGCGATGAAGAACAGCAGATTGCCGGCGGCCGTGAGCATGAATGGATTGGACGACGGCGCCCGGTCCGGGGCCAGGTTGGCGATCATTCGCGTTCCGGCATCTGTCCCGTCGCTCACCCACGGCTCGCTGCCGGTCAGCGGCGTCTGTCCGGCGAAGTACACTTTCCCGTTGACCGGCCACAGAGCGGTGGTGCTATTGAAGTTCGAAGCGACTCCGAACGCTTTGCTGACGACGTGCGTTCCGCCGGCGGTGCCGTCGGTCACCCACAACCACGGCGACACCAGGGGTGTACCGCCCCCAAGGAAATAGAGCTTCCCTCCCGTGACCGTGAAAACGAACGGACTTGTCGATGCCGGCCCGGGAGTGGCATCGGTGAAGAGCGCGGTCCCGGCATCCGTTCCGTCCGTGACCCACAGCTCCTGCCCATGCTCGGCGTCGCTGGCGGAAAAGTAGGCACGATTGCCGAGCGCGGTGATGAACGCAAAGCCCGTGTCCCACATCCCTTTGGCGCCAGGGACGAAGTCCCGCACCATCCGTGTGCCTGACGGCGTGCCGTCGCTGATCCACATCTCGCGTCCATGTTCTCCGTCATTCGCGGCAAACAGCACTTGGTTGCCGAGCGGCGCCGGTCCGAGCGCGGAGTAGATGCTGTCAACCCCCCCTTTCGTTCCGGGAAGAAGGTCGATCACCATGTGCGTGCCGGTGTCGGAGCCGTCGCTGACCCAAAGCTCCCAGCCTGTGGCCGCCGTAATTCCTTCGAAAAAGAGCTGCGAGCCGGCCACGGCGAGATTGCGGGCGGGAACCGCGGCGATCTTCACAGTGCCCGCCTCGGTGCCGTCGGTCTTCCAGAGGCCTCCGAGCGCGGAGAAGTAAACGCTGTCGCCGAAGGCAACGAAATAGCCGGGATTCGAGGCCGCGGCGCCGGGATTGATGTCTTTGACCAGGTGCGTGCCGGCGGCGGTTCCATCCGTGATCCACAGCTCCCGGCCGTTGGTTCCATCATCGGCACTGAAGAGCATGCGGTTCTTGTAGAGGATTCGCGACGAAGGCTGCGACGAGGTCGGCCCTGGATTGATGTCGAGCAGCAGGTGCGTACCGGCGGTGGTTCCATCCGACGCCCATAGCTCAATGCCGTGATTGACGTCGTGCGCGTTGAAGAGAAGAACGCCGTTGACGACCATCAGCGAGCCGGGACTCGAGCTTCCCGTGCCCGGAATGATGTCCGCCACCATCGAGGTCCCCGCGCTCGTTCCGTCCGTGCTCCACAGCTCCGTTCCCGCCTCTGCCGTGGTGGCGCTGAAGAACGTTCTCCCGCCGAATGCCGCGAAGTCCGAAGGCAAGGTGGAGACGGTGCCGTTCGAATAGGTGGTGTTGATGTCTTTGACCAGATACGGCGTCTGCGCAGCGGCCGGAAACGAGACGAGGATCAGAAGAAGGAGAGTGCTCCGCATAGGGAAGGGCCGTTGGGATCCGAATGGACGTTGGTGCAAGACGCACTCTACCATCGTAAGGAAGGGACAGCTTATTCTCACGCGGAGGCGCGGAGGCGCCTCCGCATGAGATCTTCCGGCAAGGAGGTCGCATTGAAACGTACGATTGTCTCGACAGTCGCCGCTGTGCTCTGTGCCGCGTGCGCGATGACCGCGCCGCAACAGGCCGCGGCCACCGCCCCGGCCACGCTCAGCCTCCCGGTGGAGTACCACACGCTGGCGAACGGACTGCGGGTCGTCCTCTGCGCCGACCACGCCTCGCCGAGAGTCACGACCTCGTTCTATTACGGCATCGGCTATCGCGTCGAGCCTGAGAACCGGACGGGGTTCGCGCACCTCTTCGAGCACCTGATGTCCCAGGGATCGCGGAACCTCGGCAAGATGGAGCACATCAAGCTCGTACAGTCCAACGGCGGCTTCGTGAACATGTCGACGCAGTCTGATTTCACGACGTACGGCGATGTCGCTCCGTCGAACGTGCTCCGCACCATCCTCTGGGCCGAAGCCGACCGGATGAAGGGACTCGACGTCACCGAGGCCAATCTGACCATCCAGAAGGGAGTGGTCAGCAACGAAGTCCGGGTGAATGTCCTGAACCACCCGTACGGCGGCTTCCCATGGCTGGACGTGCCGCAGGTGGCGAACGTCAACTGGCACAACGCCCACAACTTCTACGGCGACCTGGCCGACATCGATGCGGCGACGCTCGAGGACGCGCACAACTTCTTCAAGACCTACTACGCGCCGAACAACGCCTCGCTGGCCATCGTCGGCGATTTCGATCCGGCGCAGGCCATGGCGTGGGTGAACGAGTATTTCGGCGCCATCCCCTCACGGCCGCAGCCGCCGAAGGCCGACATCTCCGAGCCGCGCCAGGAGCAGGAAAAGCGAGGATCGAAGACGGATGACAGGGTGACACGGCCGGCGATGGCGATCGCGTATCACGCGCCGCGGGCCGAAACGGATGCGTACTACGCGCTGGCGCTCATCAATCAGATCCTCGCGGCGGGAAAGGACAGTTGGCTCTACGAAGACATCGTCCGGAAACGCGGCCTGACCGGCGAGATCCAGGGGACGATGTACTTCTACGGCTCGATGTTCGACAACAACGGGCCGTCGCTCTACACAATCGACCTTTTCCACGATCCCGATCAATCGTCCGACCAGATCCTCAAAGCGATCGACGAGAACATCGACCGCCTCCGGACGCAGACGGTCGACGCGGCGACGCTCGCGCGCGCCCGCGTGAAGATGCGGGCGGCGTTCTACGACGATCTCGAACGAAACTACGGCTTCGGACGCGCAAATCTGCTGGCAGGCTTCGCGCTGTTCTACGACGATCCGGCGCGCATCAACCGAATCGAGCCGCGCTTCGCGGCGGTCACACCGGAGCTGATCCGGAAAACCGCGGAGGAGTACCTGCGGCCGGCCAATCGCACGATCTTCACCGTCGTGCCCACGGCCAGGGGGGTGAAGTAATGCGACGCATTGCGATGATCGTCTATCTCGCGGGAGCCGCCGCTGCGCTGGCACAGGCCCCCACGAAGGAAACGCCGCCGGCGCCCGGGACGCCGAAGAATTTCTCGCTTCCCGAGATCCGGCGCTTCGACCTCCCGAACGGAATGCGGGTTCGCCTGATGCAGTACGGCAACACCCCGAAGGCGACGATCCGGCTGGTCACGCAGACCGGCAACATCGACGAGGATGCGGATCATGTCTGGCTGGCCAACGTTACCGGGGAAATGATGCAGCAGGGCACTCCCACCCGTTCCGCCGAGGAGATCGCCAGGCAGGTGGCGCTGATGGGGGGATCGCTCAACGTCGACGTCGGCATGAACGAGACGGCGATCGAAACCGATGTCTTCACCGAGACCGCCGCCGCCGCGGTCGCCCTCATCGCCGATGTCGCGCGCAATCCAGGCTTCCCCGAGCCGGCGCTGGCGCGGATCAGGAATGACTATCTCCGGAAGCTTTCCATGGAGCGCGGCAGCCCGCAGTCGCTCACGGAAGAAACGATCATGCGGCTTTTCTATCCGAATCAGCCGTACGGGCGCTCCTTCCCGACGCCGGAGATGCTGCAGGGGTACACGCTGGACCAGATTCGCGGGTTCTACGACCGCAACTACGGCGCGGCACGCTCGCGGATATACGTCGTCGGCCGCTTCGACGAGGCCGCAATCGAGCGCGCCATCCGCCGCGACTTCGCCGGCTGGAAGGCAGGCTCGCCGCCGGCCGCGCCGGTTGTGAGACCCGTCAGCCGGCCCGGCGTCTATCTCATCGACCGCCCCGGCGCCGTGCAATCGACGCTCCTCATCGGCCTTCCGGTCGCCGGCGTCGGTCCGAACAGTCCCGACTACCGCCCGCTCATGGTCGCCAACGCGGTCCTCGGCGGCACCTTCATGTCACGCATCACCTGGAACCTCCGCGAGAAGAACGGTTACGCCTATTCGCCTATCAGCTACGTCGCCGTGAGGCCCCGTGGTGCCTACTGGGTCGAGGATGCCGACGTCACCACGAACATGACCGGAGCATCGATCAAGGAGATCATCGGCGAGATCGATCGGCTGCGTGCCGAGGCGCCGTCCGAGGCGGAGCTGCGCGGGATACAACACTTCCTGGCGGGTCAATTCGTTCTGTTCAACTCCTCGCGCGGCGGCATCGCCGGGAAGCTCGCATCTCTCGACACCTACGGCGTCGGCGAGGACTACCTGCGCAACTACGTTCAGAGCATCTACGCCGTCACCCCGGCCGACGTGCTACGCATGATGCAGACGTACATCGATCCGGCGAAATTGGCCATCGTCGTGGCGGGCGACAGGAAAGCGATTGAGGAACAGTTGAAACCCTTCGGAACCATCGACGAGTGAGATGCCAAAGCAATTACTGAAATCACCAACAATCCACCTTTATCGTTGACTTTCCCGATTGGCGGCTAGCTTCTCCTCGGCTCTGCGTTGTAGTGCGATCACCTTCTCGTCAGTCCGATCGATGACCGAGGCGGCCTTAAGTACAGCGATCGCTTCGGCTGGCTCTTCGAAGACATAAAGAGTCTCGGCGATCTCGATCAAAGCATTGATGTCTTCCCGGCGAAGGGAAGCGGCACGCCTTGCGGCTTTGACCGCTTCCCGTCGCTTTTTCAGTTTGAAAAAAGCCTTGGCGCGTCCAAAATAGGCAGCCCAATCGTATCGATCGATGCGTACGGCAAGATCAAATTGAGCGAGAGCGTCCTCCTCTCTGTGGGTTGCCAGATAAATCGATCCCATATCGCGACGGATCGCTCCATCCCAGGGATTCCGGTTCGCCGCATCATGCAACTTACCGTTGGCTTGCGTGTAGAAGCTCTCGCGAGTGAACTCTTTGGCGGTAACGGTCACGTTGTCATGAGACCTGCGCGCGGCGTCAGCATCCCGAGCAGCGCGTTCTGCCATTGCAACGAGCAGCTTGCTCGCATCGATTAAGCTGTTCAGCTGGTCAGGTCTCTGCTCATAAGCTCGCGCAAATCTTGTCAGGACGTCGGCCGCTCGCCCTAGTCGAAGCAGCTTGTAGCCGAGACTTTGCAGAGGCCACGATTGCGACGAATCGGGAATTAGGACGAACTCCAGGACTCTACATGCCGATTCGTCGAATCGACCGGAAAGGGTCTCGGCAAAACCGATCAAAGCGTTTGTGTCATATGGCATGGTCCGGAGCGCGCGTCGAAACATAGTACGTGCATCAGAGAGCCGGCCGAGTCGCCGGAATGCGTTTCCGGCCACCACAAAAAACGCCGGGATCACAGGCGCGCCTGTGGTCTGGCGCTCGATCTCCCCCAGCGCCTCGTCATCACGCCGGAGTTGGAAGAGCATTCGGAGAACGCGGTCGAAGGCGTCGTTGTTGCTACGGTCGATCTCGAATGCGTACCGATACCGATCAAGAGCATCGTGAAGCCTGCCCATGCGGTGCAGCATCGCGCCCCAGCCCGCATAGAAACGCGATTCTCCAGGCCGCAGCTCCGCCGCGGCTCGAAAGTGGACCAACGCATCGTGAGGCCTCTGCATCGCTTCCAGCGCCAGGCCCGTCCCCATACGTGGCTCAGGATCGAACGAATCCATGGTCACGGCCATCCGAAACTGCTCGATGGCTTCGAGAGGCCGATGCTGTTTCAGCAAAGCGTGTCCCAGGGCAACGTACGGACGCGTCTCCTGGCGATCGGCTTGGATCGCCTCGCGAAACTTCCTCGCCGCATCGATATGCCGTCCATACTCTGATAGCAAATTGCCCCAGTCGATCAGGACAGATGTCTTCGACGAATCCAAGGCGTGCGCTGACTCGATCGGTTTGAGCGCTCGTTCCAACACCTCGCCGCTCTGCCGAAGCGTGCTCGCCAGTACCCGAGGAGCGGAGTGATGCGTCGGCTCGACATCGATGGCCATCCTGAGCAATGTAATGGCTTCGTAGTATCGACGCAGACGTCTCAACGCACTCGCCTTCCCGACTAGTGCGTCAGGATCCCTAGGGTCGATCGCGAGTGCACGTTCGAAACAAGCCAACCCGCCCGCCACGAATCCGCGGTGCGCGAGCATTTCGCCTTGTTGAACGGAAAGAGCAGCAATGCGCGGCCACTCGACAATCGCCCGTTCAAATCGCTCGCAGGCTTCAGCAAGACGGCCGGCTTTGATATCAGCTTCCGCCACGTTGCGGAGCGCAGCGGCATTGCGTCCGTCGTGTTGACACGCGATCTGAAAATGCGTGCCCGCCTCCTCATCGCGGCCCATAGATAGAAGAACTCGCCCCCATCCGAGGTGGGAATACGAATCGAAACGGTCACTCTCGATTGCCCGTTTGTATCTGCTGATCGCTTCGTCGTAGCGATATCGTTTCTGCAGCATCTCGGCCCAGCAACGCCACGCCCACGTCTCGGCCGGATCTTTGACCGTCGCGTGCTGAAACAAAGCCAACGCCTCGTCCGGGTTCTTTGACTGAATGGCCACACCCCAATTCACATACGCGCCCGCCATGTAGTGGTCATACGCGACCATCTCCCTGCATGCGTCAACGGCTTTGTCGAATCGGCCAAGCCTTCGCAAAGCCTCCGCTTTATGAAGCCGCGCCGGCATATAGAACTTGTCCCGATCGATCGCTAAGTTGCTTACACGAATTGCTTCAAGGCATTCGTGTTGACGGAGAAATCGGAAACCATCACCGCCGAGGCGAAACGCAAGTTTCGGCTTCCGTTGCTCCGATCGCTCGTACTTATCGGCGGCGGCGGCGAACTCACCGGCCTCGACGAGAATGTCTCCCCAGATAGCATAGGCTTCCGCAGCAATCGAAGTCCCTTCGGCGGCCTTCACATATTCGATCGCCTCAGAGTACCGACGCTGACTGCGTAACATCCATCCGAGATTCCGGTAAGGCCAGCCGTATCGAGGGTCTATATCGATCGCTCGGCTCAGCGCGGCTTCCGCCTCAGCGATGCGATCCAGTTTGAAGAACGAGAATGCTATACCATTCAGGCTATTGACGTGCCTCGGATTAAGTTTCAGTGACGCTTGAAAATAAGAAACCGCAGGCAGATACTGATGGCGATCGTTGCAGATGTAGCCGAGGCTGCTCAGCGCGCCGACATCCTTCCTGGAACAAGCGGCCGCTTTTTGGTACTCTGCGAATGCCTCGTCGAAACGACGCATTACACGAAAGAGATTCCCTAGGCCGATGTAGCCTCGAGGTTTTCCCGGCGCAAGATCGATGGCCCTTTGGTATTTCTCCTTCGCGGCGTCGTATTCGCGTTGGGCTACGAGGACGTTGCCCCATATGAAATACGCTCGGTCGTGCTTTTCGGCTTGCGTCGAAGAGAGACAATGTCGTATTGCCGCGATGGTCTTCGGAAAGTCTCCGGCGTTCTGCTCCTTGCCAAACCAGTAGGCGGCAACAACGTAAGGGTCGGCAAGTTCGGCAGACGCAAAGGCTGCCCTCTGAATCAATTCTGGCAGCTCGGCCAGACTGTTCACCGACATCGTCGGTTTCGCACTTCTGCCGTCCGACATCCGGAGCATCATGCGAATTGTTTCCTCCGGCGCTCGCTTTTCTTGCGCTGCGCCGAGAATGCCATCCGCAAGCTGGCCGTCGGTTGGTCCAGCGCTCGGGAGGGACGTTTCACGCTCCCAGATTATCTCCCCGCGCAGGCGCCGCTCCGGGCGGCCTATTTGCCGGCGGACATAGCGAACGAGGTCGCGGAACGAAACTCCGGCAGAGGGAACGGCGAAGTCTATCTGTGAACCACCGATCTCAAAGCCTTCGTCGATGGCCGTGCGAGCAGTATTCGCATTAAAAAGCGCGGCAATCTCTGAATGAAGCCGCTGTGCCATGACCAGCGGCGTGTATCCCTGTTCCGCAAGCTCTTTCGGCACCTCGATCAGATCGATGATCGTTAACTCGCTTCGTATCTCTGCAATCACAGCCCTGGCAAAAAACCCGAGCGCAATGAGGATAACGAGGTCGACGATGGCTCCGCGAACTGCGCCGACCTGTACGGCGACCTTCTCGATTAGTGATTTGTCAGCAGACGTATCAGCCCTGGGTACACTCTGTTGAGATGGAGCGGCCTTCGTTGTTGGCGACGCTGAAGGCAGGGGCGGTTTCTCTTGCCGCAGCTGTGCCGCACTTCCAATCAGCGAAAAGGTGAGCAGAACCAGGACCGCGACTCGCGCAGAAAGCTGGCGCACCCAACCTGCCCAGACAGGCATCCTCCGCCTCCTCTAGTTAGTCTCGGAATCGTGAATGACGAGAATCATACATACTTCTTGACCACAATTCTGGAGATCTTCCGCGCGGGGCCACGGCACGCCTCTCAGCTTGTTGCACTCGTCGCGGCGAGAACATCTTTCGCGAATGCCAGAACATCGGAAGGTCACCGAAGCAAATCTTGATAGTTGAGCAAAACGAATGATGCCACGCTTGCCACGCTCGATCGACTCGACTCGACGGTCACTCCTCGCGATCGTACGTATCGCGATCGTACGTAGCGCCATCCAGTGCCGTTCGCGTGGCGGAACGGAAACGGGCCTAACTCGCGATACGAGTCACACGTAAACCTCCTCCAAGGAGGTAGTTATGCTGCACTTGAGACTCATCGTCGCATTGGCACTCTTCTCCTCATTCATCGCAATTGCCCATGGGAGGTCCATCCTCGATCCGATCGGGGCGCCGCAGACCGCGTCGGCGGTCAGCGGCGATAAGGGGCTCGGCGTCGATCCGAACGGGTAGCGGGAAGATGCAATGCGAATGGCGGCGGGCAACTCGCCGCCATTCGTTCGTTCACGGCGATTGTGAAGCGACGACGTGCGCCACCACCATCCGGATCGTGTCGTAGGGCAGGCGGCCTCCGAATTCGTCGTAGATCGGCTTGAGACGTTCCGTGCCGAGGCGGGCGGCGACGGGGGTGATGGCATCGTAGTGCTCGCGGTCAACCCACCGTTCGATGGTGCGGGGACGCTCGGTGACGATGAAGTCTGCCAGGTAGCCGGTGATGGTGCTTCGGGCGCGGCCGGTGAGATTGACGACGTCGTCGATCAACGCGCCACGGCGGAAGGCGGCGTATGCCTGGCTGCGGCTGGCGGTCACGATCTTCGGCTGTCTCGCCGGTAATGGTGGCGGTGCCGGAGCGTCGAAGGTGACACCCGATTTCGCACAGTAGTCGAGGATGATGGCAAGCAGCGCCGGGCCGAGTGTGGACAGCCGGCTGTCGCCGATGCCGGAGATCAGGCGTATGCGATCAAGTGACGACGGCCGCACCGCCGCGAGATGCCGCAGAGTGGAATCGCCGAGGATGACGAACGGCGGCACACCGCGAGACTCTGCTTCCCGCCGCCGCCATTCGCGCAGCTCATCGAAAAGAGCGTGATCGACGCCGATCCATGCACGATCGTCCCGCGAGTCTTCGTGAGCGGCGGAGCGCATGAGACGCACCGTGCAGAGGCCGCGCAGCAACGAGCGCGAGGTGGACGTCAGCCGGAGAACGGGATACGGGCCGCTCGTCCGTTCGAGAAACCGCTGTGCAACAAGTTGGGAAATCCAGTCGCTCAGCTCCTCCTTCGAATAGCTGCCGAGAATTCCGAAGGTCGAGAGCTTGTCGTGCCGGCGCTCGAGGACCTTTCCGCTGCTGGCGCCGCGCAGGATCGAGACGATGTGCCCGATGCCAAACGACTCTCCGGCCCGCACAACGCAGGAGACGATCTTCTGCGCGATCACCAGCGAATCCGGCACCAACTCGTGATGTTCGAGACAGACGTCGCAGGCGCCGCAACTGCCGCTGTCGTACGTCTGCCCGAAGTATTCGACCAGAGCTTTGTGCCGGCAGACGAGTGCCTCGGCGTACTGCTGCATCCGCTCGACATTCTCCAGGGCCGCGCGAAGATGTTCGGCGTCAGGATCCTCCGCGCCGCCGGAAAGAATGGCATTCCATGAGGAGGCGTCGCTCGGCGAGTACAGCATCGTGCACTCGGCCTCGAGCCCGTCGCGCCCGGCGCGCCCACTCTCCTGCTGGTAGTGTTCGATCGACTTCGGCATTCCGGTGTGGAGGACGAAGCGGACGTTGGAACGGTCGATGCCCATTCCGAAGGCGACCGTGGCCACGATGATGTCGCACGCTTCCTTTGAGAATGCTTCCTGCGCGGCGCGCCGGAGCTCGGGAGCGAGGCCGGCATGGTACGGCGCTACGCGGTGGCCGCGCCCTCGGAGGATCGCCGCAAGCCCGTCGACGTCACGCCGCCGGATGCAGTAGATGATCCCCGCCTCTCCGCGATGCCGCCGAATCACATCCTCGACCTGGGTGATTTCGTCGCGCCTGGGAGCGATACGGTAGGTGAGGTTGGGCCGGTCGAAGCTCCCGACCAGTTCGACCGGATCGCGGAGGGCGAGTTGCTGGACGATGTCGCGGCGCACGCGCTCGGTGGCCGTGGCCGTGTAGGCGTGCAGCGACGCCTTCGGGAAGAGGTGACGCAATTCGCGAAGCTGGCGGTATTCAGGACGAAAGTCATGCCCCCATTGGCTGATGCAATGAGCCTCATCGATGGCGAACGAGGTGACGCCGGCGCGCCCGATCAGTTGCCGAAAGCTCGAAAGCGCCAGTCGCTCCGGAGAGACGAAAAGCAGCCGGAGCGCGCCGCCGGTAAGGGCCCGCTCCACGTCACGCTGCTGCGCGCCCGATTGCGAGCTGTTGAGCTGCGCCGCGGGGACGCCGCATGCGACCAGGCCGTCGACCTGATCTTTCATCAATGAGATGAGCGGCGAGACGACGACTGTCAGCGAGCCGCGGACGATTGCCGGGACCTGATAGCAGAGCGACTTTCCGCCGCCGGTGGGCATGACCACCAGCGTGTCGCGACCTGCAAGCGCCGCATCCATCGCCTCGCGCTGGAGCGGCCGCAGGGTCGCGAAGCCCCAATGCCGCGCCAGCACCTCGATCAGTCTCGCGTTTTCCTTGTCCATAACCACATTTCTCCTGCAACCGAGGCTCCCTCGGTGCGCGGAGAAATGCAAGTTTTCTACTGTGGGTGGAGATTGGGTAAAGAGCGTTCACCACAGAGACACAGAGAACACAGAGACGTTCTCTGTGATCTCTGTGTCTCTGTGGTGAAAGCCTTCTTGACGTCACTCGTCGTCAGCGCGCGCGCATGCTCCATCTTCGCTATGCTGCGGCCGTATGCCCGGCCCCATCCGCGCCGCCGACGTCGTCGTCGGCTTCCTCGCCGAAAACTCTCCTCGGATGCTCACCCAGGCCATCCGCCTCCTTCGCTCGATCCGTTGGTTCGGCGGCGAGCTTGCGGACGCACGCGTCGTCGTTTGCGGCATCGGGACTCTGGAGTCGAGTGCGCGCGGAATGCTGGAAGCGCTCGGTGCCGAGGTCCGTACCGTCTCGCGATTTCATCCCGCCAATCCGACCGGCAACCGCAATCAACTCTTCGCGGAGTTGCTCGACGCCCCACAGAAGATTCTCTTGGTCCTCGACTGCGACACGATCATCGTCCGCGATCCGCTGCCGTTCCTGAAGGATGATGTCTTTCAGGCGAAGATCGCTCCGACGCCTACCGTCAGCGATGAGGTGTTCGAGCGCCTGTTCGCGCACTTCTCACTGACCAAGCCTCCCCGCTCCAACGTCACCGGGATGAGCGGCACGCCGACCATTCCCTACTTCAACGCCGGCGTCATCGCCATTCCGACGTCGATGGCGCGAATCCTCGCACCGGTCTGGCGCAGGTACAACCTGGCGCTGGCCGAGCAGCCGCAACTCGCCGCGCCGTGTCAGCGGCACATGCATCAGGCCAGCCTCGCTCTGGCGCTGGCCGAGACCGGAGTTCCCTGCGTAGAACTGCCGGAGGCGATGAACTATCAGATCAACACCCAGCACCTCCCTCAGCCTCTTGCGTTCGCCGCGATCGATCCGGTCATCATTCACTATCACCACCTGGCCTCGGAGGACGGATTCCTGCTGCCGTGTATCTACCCACCGGCGCAGGCACGCATCGAAGCCTTTCACGACCGTATGCGCGCCGAGGGATTCGCGCCGGAATCGAATGCATCGCGAGGGCGGAAGTCGCGCCCCATCGTCGTCGCGGGGATGCATCGCTCCGGCACGTCGCTGGTGGCGGAGCTTCTCAATGCCATCGGAATCTATGCCGGTGAGCCGGGCGATCTGGCGCCGCCGGACATCTTCAATCCCACCGGTTACTGGGAGCATCGCGTGGCAGCGGAGATCAATCGCGAGACGTTGGCCATGCTCGGTGCAAGCTGGAAGAACGTCGTCCCCATTGACCTCTCGAAACGATCGAGCGCGCTGGTCGACGACGTCGTGCAATCGCTGCAAGGGCGCGGGCCGTTTCTGATCAAGGATCCGCGCATCTCGCTCCTCTTTCCGATCTGGCGCGACGCGCTGCCGGACGCGATCATCGTCATCCCCTGGCGTGACCCGATGGCGGTCGCGCGTTCGCTGGCCAATCGCGACCGGCTCCCACTGATCGGATCGATCGCACTGTGGGAGCACTACAACCGCACGCTCCTCCGCGACACCGAGGGACTCCCGCGCCTGCTGGTGTCGTACGAGGAGCTGATTGCCGATCCGGTCCGCGTGGTAGGCGATCTTCTCGATGCCCTGACACGCTTCGGCGTCGAAGGTTTGACGCTCCCCTCGGAGCGGCACATCCGCCAGATCGTCAATCCCGATTTCAACCGCAGCGGGACGAACCATGACAACACCCTTCTCGATCCGGATCAACGGACGCTGCTCGACGGCTTGCGTTCGGGCTCAGTCCTTCACGAGCGCGTTGCCCCCTCATCTGCTCGGACGCTCGAAGTGCTCGCGGTCCTGGGCGAGATGGAGAAACTGGAAGAGTCGCTGCGTTCGACCCGGGAGCGGGTCACGATTCTCGATCAGCTCCTCGGAGAGGTGTTCGCATCACGAAGCTGGCGGATTGGATCGGCCGTGACTGGCCTGCTGCGGATACTGCGGCGAGGCAAGAGTGTATCGGCGGAGGAGAGGTGGAGGGAGTTGACCTAGCGAACGGAGCGCTGGCGTCTCGCCGGCTGGCGCAGCGGCGTCTCGCCGCTGCGTTCCAGGATCTTGCCAGACCGGAGGCGAGACGCCAGCGCTCCGTTGACGCTCCGTGGTAGCGTGACCGGAATATGAAGAAATCGCTCCTCCTCCTCGCGCTGACCCTCGCCTGCGGCGTTTCCTCCGCCCTCACCGCGCAGACCCACGCCCCCACCACCCATCGACTTCTGGCGACGCCCGACACGGTGGCCTATGGCTACTACTGGTCCGAGGCGAAGCCGGCGTTGCGCATCGCCTCGGGGGACATCATCGACGTCGACACGCTGTTGACGAATACGCCGGCGGGTCTGGCGAAGGCGGGCGTGCCGGACGAAAAGATCCAGCAGTCGCTGAAGACGATCGTGGCCGAGGTCACTGGCGATCGCAAAGGTCCCGGCGGTCACATCCTGACCGGGCCGGTCTATGTCGAAGGGGCGGAGCCGGGCGACGTCCTCGAGGTCAGGATTCTTTCGATCGATTTCGCCATCGACTATGGCTACAACGGCTGCAGCGGCATCGTGCCGGAGAATTGCGACCGCAGCGCCGGATTGAAAATCCTCCCCATCGACAAGAAAACGATGACCTCGCAGTACGCGCCGGGGATCGTCCTTCCGCTCAAGCCGTTCTACGGCAGCATGGGCGTGGCGCCGGCGCCGGAGCTGGGGCGCGTCAGCAGCAACCCTCCCGGCAGGCACGCGGGCAATATGGACAACCGCGAGCTCGTGGCCGGCACGACGCTGTTCATCCCCGTCTTTGCGCCCGGCGCTCTATTTGAAGTCGGCGACGGACACGGTGCGCAGGGCGACGGCGAAGTCGATCAGACCGCGATCGAAACGTCATTACGCGGGCGGCTGCAGCTCACGGTGCGCAAGGACATGAAGCTCACCTGGCCGCGCGTCGAGACGCCCACCGATTACATCAGCATGGCCACCGACCCCGATCTGATGGTCGCCACCAAAACCGCCATTCAGGAGATGGTCGACTTTCTCGCGGCGACGAAAAATCTCACCAAGCATCAGGCCTATCAGCTCGTCAGCATGGCCGGCCACGTCGTCGTCACGCAGTTGGTCGACAAGCCGAACATGGGGGTCCATGTGAAGATGCCGAAGAGCATCTGGAAACGCTGAAAAAGCGTTTAACCACAGAGGCACAGAGATCACAGAGAAAGGCTGACGGCGGAAGGATGAAGGATGAATCAAATAGCACCTTCATCCTTCATCCTTCAAAATTCATCCTTTCTCTGTGATCTCTGTGCCTCTGTGGTTAAACGCTTTTGACTCTACTCCCGCTCGAGCACCATCGCCACACCCATGCCGCCGGCGGCACAGACGGTGACGAGGCCGTACTGCTGTCCGGTGCGCTGCAGCTCGTTGCAGACCGTGGTCACGATTCGTGAGCCGGTGGCGCCGAAGGGGTGTCCCAGCGCGATCGACCCGCCGGTGAGGTTGATCTTCTCGGGATCGATGTCGCCGACCGGCTCGCTGCGGCCCAGCCGTTCCTGGGCGATCTTCTTCGATCCGATCCACTGGATGTTCGACAGCACCTGCGCGGCGAATGCCTCGTGCATCTCGATGACACCGATGTCCTTGAGCGCGATCTTGGCGCGCTCCAGCGCTACCGGAAGGGCGAAGACGGGACCTTGCAGCAACTGATCGAAGGGATCGGTGGCGGCGTAGGCGTAGCTCTTGATGAAGCCGATCGGTTTGATGCCGAGGGCTTTGGCCTTGTCCTCCGACATCAGGATCACCGCGGCGGCGCCGTCGGTCAGCGGGGAGGCGTTGGCGGCGGTGATCGTTCCGTACTTGCGGTCGAAGACCGGCCGCAGTTTGGCCATCGCCTCGAGCGTCGAATCGCCGCGGATGAGGTTGTCGGTCTCGACGACGTCGTCGTATCCCGGCGGGACGAGCACGGTCATCACTTCCTCTTTGAACCGCCCGCTGGCCGTGGCCTCGGCGGCGCGATGATGGCTCTGCAGCGCGAATTTGTCCTGCGCCTCGCGGGTGATGCCGTTCTCCTTGGCCATCTTCTCGGCCGACTCCCCCATCGTCAGTCCGGTGGTCGACTCGGCGATGGCGGGGGCGTCGGGCGCGAGATCCTTCGGCCGGATCTTACGGAACGATCCGAGCTTCCCGCCGACGCTTTTCTGCTTGCTGGAACTGACCAGCGCGTCGGCGAAGTTCTTCGAGAAGAGGATGGGGATGTCGGAGAGCGACTCGCTGCCGCCGGCGACGACGATATCGGCATAGCCGCGGAAGATCATGTCGGCGGCCGAGGTGATGGCTTGGTTCGACGACGCACAGGCCTTGCTCACCGTGTAGCCGGGCACCTTGCGCGGCAGGCCAGTGCCGAGGACGATCTCACGGGCGATGTTCGGCGCCTTGACCGACGGGATGACGTTGCCGAAGACGACTTCCTGGATGGAGTTGGGATCGATGCCCGAACGCTGCACGAGCTCGGCGACGACGAGCTTGCCCAGGTCGAGCGCGGAGAGGTGCGCGTAGTGCGTGCCCGATTTCGCGAAAGGCGTGCGCAGTCCGCGAACGACGGCCACACGAGGGGTGTATTGCCACATTGGTCAGAGACCTCGGGGGCGGAGAATAGCACCGAAAATCAGGGATGGACGGAGCGGCGCTTCACCGTCGCGGGCGGTGCGGTGATGATGATCGTTCCGCTGTTCTGACAGGCGCCCGTGGTGGCGCTGCCGACCGTGACGGTCCAGCGGAACGTTCCGGCGCGTTCGTAGAGGTGGAAGGTTTCCACCTCGTTCGATACGCCCCCGTCTCCGAAGGTCCAGGTGACGCCCGCGGTATCGCACGATGACGGTTGCTGGAGGAGGAAGAGAACGGCGGTCGTCGCCGGAGCGGAGGTGGCGACGTTGGCGGCACAGGAGAGGCTGCACGGGCCAGTGCAGACGAGCGGATCGACATGCACCGCGACGCTGTTCGAATCGGTCGTGCCGCCGGGGCCGGAGGCGCGAATCACGTAGGTGTAGCTCTGCCCCGCCAGGGCCGCGCTGTCGGAAAAGACGGTACCGGTCACCGTGCCGATCCGCGTGTCGTCGCGCAAGACGGCATATCCGGTCGCATTCGCCGATGCCGTCCAGGTGAGATTGACCCTGGCAGAGGGCGACGAGGAGATGTCGCAGAATGTATTGGCGGACAAGATGAAGGAACCCGGCGGCGGCTGACAGATGGTCGTCGGGAGCGCGAGGTTGATCGAATTCGAGTCGGAGCTCCCTCCAGCGTTCGCAGCGCGAACGAAGTACGCGTGTGTCTGGCCCGGGGCGACCGAGGCGTCGTCATAGGCCAGCGTCGTCGCCGGCAAGGCCGCCGACAAAGCGGTGAGGTCACGAAACACCGTGTAGTTGGCGGAACCGGCGGCCGCCGTCCACGACAGGCGGTTGACCGGGCTGGTGTCATTGCAGATCGTGTTCACCGACAGCAGCGGGGACGAAGGAGGAGTCACCACCGCGCACGTGGAGCTGGCGATTGTGACCGACTGCCCGCTGGACAAGGTGTTGCCGCCGCTGTTCGCGGCCGTGACCGTGTAGGTGTACGTCTGTCCCACGCTGACGGTGAGGTCGTCAAAGGCAAGCTTCGTAGAGGCAAACGTCCCGCTGTAGGCGGCACCGTTGCGATTGACGACGTACGTGGACGCGTTCGAGGAGGCTGTCCAGGTGACGTGGACCGCCGGCGATGGCGCTGCGCCGTTCGTACAAAATGCGCTGGCGGATACGGCAAACGCTCCGGGAGGAGAAACACAGGGCGGCACCGTGACCGGCAACGTGTTCGACTCGGTCGATCCGGAGCCGTTCAGGGCGGAAATGGTGTAGCTGTAGGCGTGCCCCGCGGTGACCGCGGTATCCGTAAATGCACGGTCGGTCGTCGTGCCGATCGTGACGCCGTCCCGGCCGACGCGATACTGCGCCGCTCCCGAGGAGGCCGTCCAGCTCAATAGGATACTCACGGAGTCCTTCGAACACGAGGTGATCGCGAAGAGTGCCAGGCCCCCCGGCAGGCCGGGACACGACGGCGTCGTCAGGAATTGTCCGTTGTTGGCCTGGGTGTCGTTGACCGAGAAGCGGTAGGAAGTGCCGGCGTTGAGGCCGGTGACGTCGAAGCTGCTGATCGTGTCATCGACGACGGCGATGAGATTATCCGAGGAGTCGGTAATGAAATAGCCGGAGGCGGACCGGGCGGTCCAGGCCAGATGAACGGCCGGTCCGCTCGCGGCGCAATAGGCGGCTTCGCCGACCTGCAGATCGCCGCTGAGACAGATCGACGCATTCGGGGCTGGAGGCGTGACGCTGTTGGAGGTGAAGGTGAAGCCCTGGCTGTCGGTGGAGACGACAACGTAGGAGCTGCCGGAGATGCTGTCGTCGAACGCCCGCGTCGACGCCGGCAACACGCCGCCGATGGCCTGCCCGGCGCGAAAGACCCTGTACGACGAGGCACCGGAGGAGGCCGACCACGACAGATGCACACCGGCATGGCAGACCGGATAGGCGGCCACGCCAAATGATCCCGGCCCCGCAAGAGCCGGCAGAGCGATGAGAAGAATCAGGAAGGCCAGCAACGACATGGGCTTCCGCGGGGCAAGAGGTATCGGGGTCAAGGTTCTGCGGGAATTGTACACACCACCCAACTGATCCGCTCGATCACCCGATTCTCGAAACGAAGGAACAAAGGCCATCCGCAGATGACACAGATGAACGCAGATGGAGCACGGTTTTATCTGCGCTCATCTGCGTCATCTGCGGATGGCCTTTTGCTACGATCTACGTGGCCAGTTGATTCTCCAGACAAAAAAATCCAGGTGCCGGTCACGGGCTTGGTAGAGAGAAACGACTGGGAGATCCAGCCGTCACGCTTGATTCATTCATCGTCTCGAACACCGCGAGCGCGCCTCGCACTGAATGAAGGGAAGCGGCGTGTGAGTTTTCGTTCTTCGACAGGATCGGCTTGCTACCTGCTGCGTCGAGGCCATACTATTGACCAGTATGGTTGACACAGTTGTGGCCCTTCCTGAAGACCTGCGAGCCACGCTCGATCGTTGCGCTCCCAACGCTGCTGAACGGGACGCCATCGTGGCCGCGGCCCTTCGTGCGTACCTGGCGTGGCCTCGTCCTGGCGACGACGCGGCAGATCTGGCGATCATCAATGCCCATGCGGTCGAGCTCAACGCTGAGGCGGTTGACGCGCTTTCGTATCAGATTCCACTGTGAGACGTGGAGAGTTGTATCTTGTCCAGCATCCGTCCTCGCGTGATCCGAAGAGGCAACGTGTGTTTGTGGTGATCAGCCGGCAAGTTCTCCTGGATTCGACTTTCTCATCCGTCATCTGCGCTCCTGTCTATTCACGCCGCGACGGCATCCATACCCAGGTCGATATCGGAATCGATGAAGGGCTCAAGCACGAAAGCAGCATTCACTGTGATGAGCTGATGAGTCTTCCGAAGTCTTCGCTCAACCAATTCATCGGGTCGCTTTCACCTGCGAAGCAGGCCGCGCTGGACCGTGCGCTCGCCTTCGCCGTTGGTCTCACCAGCTTTACGTTTCACGAGGGTGACTGACCCGAAACTGTCAGAGTCGCTGGTATTCAGAGTCGCTGGTATTCGGAAGAGTGACCCGTCGCCCGATGGGGGGGCAGGTCTAAAGTCGCCACTTCTCACTTTAGACCTGATACGCATCTGGGCTTAGTCGCAAGAGGCGCGTACCGTCTCCTGCTGAAAGGAGAAGCCCCGATGCAAGAAAAAGATCTGTATTGCGCGATCGACCTTCACTCGAACAACAACTA
>Ga0247680_1000169_pt1 | contig 25712 bp, 22 predicted proteins | sample CNK21_metaG_FD_182803 | JGI IMG/M metagenome (GOLD analysis project Ga0247680, IMG submission 182803) | Soil microbial communities from Purdue University Martell Research Forest, Indiana, United States - CNK21 | ecosystem: Environmental > Terrestrial > Soil > Temperate forest > Bulk soil...
CATGCCTCCGATCATCGTCTCGGTGCGTTTCACCTGCCGGTTGATCGAGGCGATGAGCGATTGCTGGATGCGCCAGATCAGGTATGCCGCCAGGACGATGATGATGGCGCTGACGATCACCATCAGCAGCGTCAGGCCGGTGCGCATGCTGCCGATGCGCGCGAGATCGTGGCGTTCCTCGCGCTGGTGCTCATCGGCCATCGTGCCGGCATAGTCGGGAACGGCGCGGTAAACCTTCGACGCCTCGACCATGTACTCGTTGGCGTTGGCGTCACGATCTTCGCGAAGCGCGGTCACCTCCTGGTCGGTGAGCTGCTTCACCTCGTTGAAGTTCTTGCGCATGGAGGCGACGATCTGGGCGTCGTGCGGATCGGTGGCAAGCTGGCTGGCATTGGCGGAGGCTTTCTTGAAGTCGCGGATGGCCTCGTCGTACTGCTGCAGAAACTGCGTCTGCCGCGTGAGCGCATAACCACGCGCCGCGGACATGATCATCAGCGTGGCGTCATTCATCGCGTAGATGGTGTCGAGGAGCGGCGTCGAGCCCTCGACGATGCGCGACTCCTGGCGATCGGAGAGATGAAGGATTCCGATCGTCAGCGCCACGCCGGCGACGATGAGCACCACCAGCACCGCGAAGGCGCTCCACAACGTACCGCGAATCGAGGAATCCATACTTGCCGGCTCAGCCGGTTGCCGGATGCAAAATCGACGCCGGTGCCCGCAGGCCGGACAGTGATTCAAGTACCTTCGTTTCAGCGACTTCCGGCCGGACATCGCTGGAACGGCAGATGCAGGATTGGACGGCGGAGGAGTCTCATGGCACTCAGACCGTTGCGCAACGCCACGATTTCGTTCGGCCTCGTGGCCATCCCGGTCCGCTTCTACACGGCCACGAAATCGGAAGACGTCCACTTCAATCTGCTGCACGCGAGTTGCGGCACCCGCGTCAATCGCAAATGGTGGTGTCCGCATCACGAGAAGATCGTCGACTCGGATGAGCTGATCCGCGGATACGCGATCTCGAAATCGAAGTACGTGACCTTCACCGATGAGGAGATCGAGACGCTGGAGACAGACGACGACCGCGCCCTCGAGATCACCGAGTTCGTCGATCTGCATGAAATCGATCCGCTCTTTTTCGAGAAGGCCTATTTCCTGGGACCGTCGCCCGGCGGCGGAAAGACCTACCGGCTTCTCTCCCAGGCCATGAAGAAGCAGGACAAGGTGGCCGTGGCCCGCTGGGTCGCGGCGGGGAAGGAGCATCTCGTGGTCCTGCGGCCGTACGATAAGGGTCTGGTGCTGCACACCATGTATTACGCCGACGAGGTGCGCGACTTCAGCGCCATCGATCTCGAATCGTCACCGGCGAGCGAGAAAGAAGTCAAACTCGCCGAGATGCTGATCGACGAGTTGACCGAGAAGAAGTTCGATCCGCTGGCGTTCAAGGACGAATACCGCAAACGCCTGCTGGACCGCATCCGCGCCAAGTCGAAAGGCAAAGCGATCGAGCCGGAGGAGAAAGAAGAGGAGAAAGGCGGCGAAGTCATCGACATCATGGAAGCGCTCCGCCGCAGTCTCAGCAAAGGCCGCGGCACGGCGAAACCGGCACGCGCGAGGCCTGCCGCGCGAAGGAAGACTACGGCGAGGAAGAGAAAGGCGTCGTGAACGAGGTTGCTGGCTTGCAGAGTTGCTTGGTTGCTAAGTTGCTGGGTTGCTGAGTAGAGCCGAGCGACCCCGGCGAATCGGCTACCCAGTAACCGAGCAACTCAGTAACCCAGCAACCCAGTAACTCAGCAACTCGGCAACCCAGAAACCGCATGTCCGACCTGCTCAAGAAATACCGCTCCATGCGCGACTTCGGCGCGACGCCGGAGCCTTCGGGAGGGAAGCCGAAGAAGAGCCGGCTGCCGATCTTCGTCATCCAGAAGCATGCGGCAACTCGTCTTCACTACGACTTCCGCCTGGAGATGGAGGGCGTTCTGAAGTCGTGGGCGATCCCGAAGGGGCCGTCGTATGACCCAACCGTCAAGCGGCTGGCGATGATGACGGAAGACCATCCGTACGATTACGCCTCGTTCGAAGGGGTGATCCCGGCAGGGAACTACGGAGGCGGGAACGTCATCATCTGGGACAACGGGACCTGGGAACTAACCGAGCCTGACGATCCGGTCAAGGGGATCAAGGAGGGGAAGCTTGCCTTTCGGATGTACGGGAAGAAGATGTTCGGCGAGTGGGCGCTGGTGAAGATCAAAGGCCGGCCGGGGAGCAAGGGAAACGAGTGGTTGCTGCTCAAACATCGCGACGAGTTCGCCAATGCGGACGTCGATGTGACGGAGGTGGCTCCCCGCTCGATCATCTCGGATAAGACGGTCGAAGAAATTGGCACCTCGAAACGAACGTGGCAGAGCAACCGGCCGGCATCGCCCTCGGCAGGGCACGCGCCGACGCTGGCCAGCCATCTGGAAGCGGAACGGGCGAAGAAACCTACGAAGAAGCGCCCGTCCGCTTCGCCACCGACTCGATCTGCTCGAGCGCCAAAGAAAGCAGCTTCCGCTCGGAGTCGAAGCTCGCGCGCCGGATCGCCTCCGGCAGCGCCACCCACTCGACGTCGTCCACCTCGCTGAGCTGCGGGGTCATCGTCCCGCCGGTAAAGCGCATCAGGTAGAAGTCGACGCTCTTCTTGATCAGCACGTCGCCGGCGCGGAAAAAATACTCGATGGTGTCTAGAAGACCGATGACCTCGGCATCGAGTCCGGTCTCCTCCTGCACCTCGCGCAACGCCGCCTGCTCGGACGTCTCCCCGGGCGAGACCGCCCCCTTCGGCAGGCCCCATCGCGAACGGCCGCGCGTGGCGATCATGGCCACGAACGGCACGCCGTCGCGAAGATCGATGACCGCGCCGCCGGAGGAATGCTCATTACGGGTTTTCCGGCGTGGGTCGGGCATTCGGTAGATTCTACGTTTTCATCACGAACAGAGCCATCGCCGCGAGGAGAGCACCCAGCAGAACGAGCATCGCCGTCGATAGGGCCGGAACGCTGCCTACGACAGTGAACGAGGTCGGGTCCGACGGCACGGGGGTGGATGGATCGTCCGACTGGCGCGAGGCATCGTTCGTGCCGTTGGCATCCGAGTCGAAAGAGACCGTGGCCTGATTCGAGATCGTCGTCCCCGCCGTTCCGTAGTGAACGAGCGCCTGAATCGAGATGGTCACGCTTCCGCTCCCAGGGATGGCACCGTTCCATGTGACTGTATTCGAGCCGATGTTTGCCACCGCCGTTCCACTGGTTGCGCTTGCGCTGACGAGCGTCAACGAGGAGGGCAAGACGTCAGTGAGCTCGTTGCCCGGATTGTCCGCCTGGGCCAGCGTCCCGGAGTTGGTCAGGACGATCGTGTACGTGACCACCGAGCCCTCAGCATGCGTGGTACCACCGGCGACCGACTTCGCGGCGGAAACGTTGGGTGGATTGCTGACGGCCGTTGCCGCGGTCGTGGAGTTGTTCGAGCCGTTGGAGTCGGGCACGGAGGCGGCGACGCTGGCGGTGTTGTTGATCGGCGTTCCCGCCGGTGTGGCCGGATCGACGACGACGTTGAGGGTGAAGGTGGCAACCGCCGAAGCGGCCAGCGAGGGGATCGAGCAGGTGATCGTGCCGTTGGTGCCCGGAGTTGGCGTCGTACAGGACCAGCCGCCGGGAGAGACCAGCGACACAAACCGCAGCGGTGCCGGGAGAACGTCGGTCATCGTCACGCCCGAGGCGTCGCTCGGCCCGGAGCTCGTGACCACAATCGTGTACTGCTGCGAACTTCCGGGGAGGACGAGCCCCGGTGTGCGGGTCTTGGTGATGCCGAGATCGAAGACCGTCGCCGACTGAACGCTCGCGGTTGCGAAGTCGTTCGCGGGGATCGGGTCGTCCAGCGAGGAGACCGTGGCCGTCGCCGACAGCGTGGTGCCGGCGGCAAGCGACGACGGTACATGCGATACGACCGTGAATGTTGCCGATGCGGCGGTATTGATCGTCGAGGTGAGAGAGCAGGTCACGCTGCCGTTGGCTCCTACCGATGGCGTAATACACGACCAACCGGGAGGGGCGGAAACCGAGACAAAGGTCGTGGGCGGTGGCAGCGGAAGATCGACCGAGGCGTTGATGCCGGTGCTCGGACCGTTGTTCGTCAGCGTCATCGTCCACGTCAGATTCGTTCCCGCGTTCACCGGATTCGGCGACGCCGAAAGCGCCATGCTGAAATCGCTGGATGGCTGGATGATCACGTCGACCGTGAAGGAGTTGTCGTTGCCGTTCGGATCGGGAGTGGTGCTGGAGACGGTGGCCGTCGTGCTGAATGTGCCTGACGCGGTGGGCGGACTCGATGCGGTGATCGTGAATGCATCCGAGCCCGGCGGCAGCGTGGCCGCGGTGCAGGTGACTGTCGCTCCGGCCGTGCCGGGAGAGATCGCATTGCACGACCAGCCGGCGGGGACACTCTCCGACTGGAAAGCGATGCCGGCGGGAAGCGGAAGGGTCAACGTTGGATTGGCCGCGTCGTCAGGACCTTCGTTGTTGACCTGGATGGCGTAGTCGAAGTTCGTGCCCGCGGCCACCGGTTGCGGCTGCGTCACCGATACCTGGATGGAGGCGCTGGCCGTCTGGGCCATCGCGTGCGGGACAAAGAACAACTGCGCGGCGAAAACGATCGTCGCGGCGGTACTGCTTCTGAACATGGGATGGGTCTCCTGGAGATGGATGGACTGCGGACTGGTCATTATGGTCCTGATGAGCGATTCCGAGCAAAGACGTGACGAAACGGTGAAAAAGGCGTACGCTTTTTTCGTCTCGAGAAGCGATTGACAGGAGGTTCATGGTGCCTTCGCTCGAAGTCGTGACTGTCGTCGGGGTGGTCGTTCTGGTGGTCCTGATCTGGTTTTTCATCCGTTTGCGCGGGAAGGATCGGGTCGAGGAGGTGCTGGCGAAACATCGCGGCACGGCCCGCGTCTGCAGCCGGGCATGTCTCCTCGAGGGGATGGAACAGATTCCGGTGGCGCTGGTGCTCACCGCCGAGGCGATCTATTACGAGAACAGCGATCTGCAGGCATCGATCGAGCTGCCGCTGATCGAGGAGGTCGAATACGACGATGAGACGGCGACCGGACACACGGTAGCCGGCAAGGTTCTGCGCCTGCGCGCGCACAATCACGTATTCGAGTTCACCCTCGATCTGCCGACGGCCAGGCAGTGGGAGGCGGCGCTGCCGGCCCGCCGTATCGATCGTGCCAAAGCGGTCTGACGGAATCGCGTCCGGCGCGACCGCTGTTGTGTGAGATCCGCGTCGGGGTGTAGCGCAGTCTGGTAGCGCACCTGCTTTGGGAGCAGGGGGTCGGAGGTTCGAATCCTCTCGCCCCGACCAATTCTCTTCTTCCCCACCCGTCCCCGTAGCTCAGTCGGATAGAGCAACAGCCTTCTAAGCTGCTGGGCGGAGGCTCGGTCGGTGATCGCAACCCCGACCTAACCTACTGCATGCTCGAAAGATACCGGGCGGCAAAGCGCGCCAGAGACACCGTTGAAATTCTAGCATTTTCGGTCCGTCAATGGGTATCCACGAGGGTCCATAGACACCCAGTTAGACACCGAAATGGACGGTGGAGCGACACTCGCGCCGCGGGGCGTGAACGCCTTCGCCACGGGCGCGCAGGGAACCTACGGTGACGCAATCGAGCGCCGGCGATCACCCGTAGGCGTGGGCTGTTTCGGCGGGACGTGTCTCTGTCGGCTCCACGCGCTCGAGCCGCTCCTTCACGGCCGCCGCGCCCTTCTTGTAGACCGTGAGACAGAGGAGTTCCTCGGCCTCGTACAGCGCCCAGAAGCGCGTCCGGCCGTACCGCTCAATGCGAAACATGGCTGGCTTCTTCATGACGGGCTCCCATGACAGCAGGCATCGTTCGCGGTCAGGACCCATCGCAGACAATCCGGACACACGGGCGGGACGAGCTGCCATCCGCTCTCGTACGCCGTCTGGTCGGAGACGGTCGCGCCGCAATCGACGCACGTCACGCGCTCGTCGTCCTCGACACGGGTTTCCTCGCCGAGATCCTTCCCACTCTTGAACTGGAGGGGCGTATCAAATGAGGTGTGCATGCTCTTCAACTGCTCCTTTCCGGGGACGACAGCCCCGGGCGACCGGTCGGGATACCGGACTGCGTGGGCTGTGCGGAGATGCGGCTGCGGGCGCCGGAAGGTGGTGCGGGCACCTGGACGGAGCCGTCTCGGTCCGCCTGAGAACCAGGTGCGACCGGCCGCCAGGGAGCGTCGTCCGGGGAGGAAGGAGCGTTGCCGAAGATGTGAAGGAGCCGCTTGGGAACGCCCGGATTACAAGCGATGCAGCGTCGCAAGGCGACTCGGATTGCATGCGTTGTGTCGCGGTGTCTTCCCGGGCGTCGCCCGCTCTCCTCGTGGTCGTCGACGGCGGTCGCGTGACACCCCGGTACGCGAAAAATGAAGAGGGCCGACCGTTACAGCGCGGTTGCGGCAACAAACGCCGTGGCCGGCCGTGCGTTTGCGACCCCAGCAAGCCCGAGCCGGGTAATCGGCGCGCCGCCGGCGGCGAGGATCACGTCCGCGAGGTGCCGGAGGCGGCGGCGAGGCGTGCGCGCCAGGGGATCCGTCACCGTGATCCACACTTCGACGGTGGGGATGCCGAATGCCGTGGCCGCAGCATCCGGGAGGAGCGCGAAGGGCGCGTACCGTTCGGCCTTCGTCGCCCGGAAGTGGGCGAGCGACTCGTGGCCGCGGTCGTGCTCCCCGAAGATGAGGATTGGATTTCCCGCGCGTTCGATCACGAGCACGTAATCCGGTTGCGGAAGGAGGGCCGCGTCCGGGCCGCGTCCGAAGGGACGCTCCCAGCTCGACGCCCACAGAATGCGGAGCTCCGGCGCGCGCGCATACGCGACGAGGAGCTCATTCACCTCCCGCTGATGCGCGAGGGACGACGTTTCCGTGAGCTCGAGGGGCTTCCGCGGGCGCGCAGGTACCATGCGCCGCACAAGAAAGGAAAGAGCGGTGCTGTCCGTCTCCGCCAAGAAAAGGTCGAGCGACGCCGCAAGGCCACGCGCGGACGGCAGGAGGTAGGACGGCGCGCCGCCCCGTTCGACCCTGGGGCGCACCCGTCGAAGCCACTCGGCGCGGACGAGCGCGCGCGCCCGCCGCGTCACGATCGAGGCGTGGCGTCCGGGGAAAAACAGCCGGCCTGCTTGCCCGTACGTGAGGACACGCATTCGCGCGACCGCGCACACGAGCGCACGATCTCTTGGAGGCAACGCGGCGAGCGCCGCGCCCGTGCTGCCGGTGCCGTGTGGGCCGCCGCCTGTAGACGCGGCATGCGGCGATGGAATTCGGGGCGTCGGCATGCCGAGCAGGAAGGAGGCGTGACGGTCGAACGTAAGCGGTGAGGCGCGGATGCGTGGAGCAGGATAGTTTGTTCAACGTCTTTGACCGCGCGCGCCGCCCGCGTTGTGACGCGGGGACACACCGTCAACTTGTGTCGACGGGATTTACTGCGGCTCGTAGCGCATCTGCATGCCGAAGACGGCGTGCTTGCGCGATGCCACGTTGACCCGTCGTGCGGGGCTGGTAGCGTAGAGACAAACATCAATCCTCCAATCCGGACTGCGGCTTTTAAACGAGCGTGTGACACAGCGGTGCGATCTCTTCGGATGCACTCGCCCCCTTCACCCGCTTCAAGCCACAGTACGCCGCGCACACCTCCTTCCATGCGCCGCGTCTCCCACCTCATTCGCGAAGTCGATCGCCTGGCGAACGAGCGCCGGTGGACCTCCACCCAGCTCGCGACCGAGCTTCGCGTGAACCGCACCCTCCTCGCGCATGTCCGCGCCGGGAGAAAGCCGCTCACGCTGCCCGTGCTCGCGCGGATCGCCCAGGTCTTCGGCGGCAAGCCGCTCGTGCGCGACCTCCTCTTCCTCCACCTCGCGGTGGAAGTCCCCGAGGAAGCCGCGAGCCGCTTGAGCACCCCGCCGCTCGCCGCGTGCGCGCTCCCGGATGCGGTGGCGCGGGCCGTGCGCGGGTACGTCGCGAGTTTCCCGCTCGCCCACGTCGCCGGGCGAAGCCTCCTCGTGCAAGGCGAGGCGGACGTGCTCGCACGCGCGGCGACGGTCCTCCGCGATGCGTTCAGCGCGAACGACATCGGCGTGATGACGCTTCTCGCCTCCGCGTCGCTCCGCGCTTCGGACGAGATCGCGGCGCGGCGGGTTCCCGCGCTCATCGTCGAGCGGATCGAGTTCGCGTCCCCTTCCGTGTCCGGGGTGATGGCCGCGCGCGTTGCGTTCGGGCTCCCGCTCGTGCTCACGACGACCGCGACCGTGGACGCCCTCCCGCCTGATCTCGCGGCGGCCATCCGCCCCTCCGTGCAACTCATTACCGCCGCCGCATGCCCGACGTGATCTCGCTCCGCTTCCTCGGCCCATCGGCGCTGCCGCCGGACGGTGAGTCCGTGATCGTTTTGGACCTCTCCGCGTTCCCACTCTTGACCGGCACCGTGGGACTCGACGCCGCGCTCCTCTTTCTGCTCCTGCGCGCCCTGCGCGTTCGCACGGGACAGGCGACGCTCCACGCGCTCGCGTGGCCGCTTCGGACGAGCGAACGCCGCATCGCAGCGGGGATTGAAAACCTCGCGCGCGCGGGGCTTCTCACCTACACCTGGGAACGGACGCGCGCCGGCGACGGCATCGTGTTCGAGTTCCCGGCGCAGACGCCGCTCCGCCCACCGACCGCATGGCCGCCCTCGCCCGCGCGCGTCCATCCGCTCCCGACCATCGCGTTCGTGCAGGCGCTCCCGCTCCTCGGTCGTAATGCCTTCGCGCTCTACCTCGCGCTCCTTGCCAGGGAGCCCGTGCGCCGCGCGCGCACGGATCTGCGTTTCTCGGCCGTCGCGACGAGCATCGGGATCGATGGGAGCCTGCGGCAGCGCCGGGCGGTGCGGCGGCTCATACGTGGGCGGGTGCTGGAGATCGCGAAAGGAGCCCCCTTCGCGTCCGCGACGCTCCACGAGCTGCCGCCTCCCACGCGGCGCGAACGGCATCTGCTCCGGTTCCTCGCGATCCCGTTTCTTCCGGCGGCGCTGCGCGGACTCTTGGTCCTCGCGGCGGCGGCGGTCGCCTCCATCGCCCTGCTTCTGACCCTCGCCCTCCATGCGCGCCATCGCTGACTCGCTCGTCCTCACGTACCAGACGCGCGGGAGCCGAACGCGCGCGGGATGGGACGCCTTCTACCTCGCGCGCGACCGCTTCCTGCATGAGCAGCTCCGGCGCGCGGGCGGCGGCTTCCCGTTCGGGACGTACCAAGCCCCGGACGGGCACACGGTACCGACGTGGCTCACCCTCCCCGACCTGCGGCAGCACACGCTCGTCCTCGGCGCGACCGGGACCGGGAAATCGACGCTTCTTGAACTTCTCGCGCGGGCGAACGTCGATCGCGGCCAGCCCTTCGCGCTCCTCGACCTCCACGGCGATCTCTTCGCGCGCGTCCACGCACGGCTTCGGGCCTTCGGCGTAGACCGCGTCCGGGTCATCGACTTCACGCGGCCAGAGAGCCTCCCCTCGTGGAACCCGCTTCTCAGGCTCCCGGGCGTCGATATCGGACGACACGTCGATCTCGTGGTGGGCGTCCTGAAGCGCCTCTATGCGGCGGAAACCGCATCCTCGTGGGCGTGGGGCGTGAAGATCGAGGAGCTCACGCGCTATGCGCTCCGCGCGGCGATCGAGAGCGAGGTTCCCGTGGCGCTCGCGGACATCCCGGCGTTCTTCCTCATGCCCGTGCTTCGGGCGCGCGTGCTCGCGAGCGCGGCACCCGAAACGCGGGCGTACTTTCTTACGCGCTTCGGCCCGCGCGAGCAGATGTACGTCTCCGCGGTCCTCAATAAGCTCGAACCCTTCCTGGGATCGACCGCCGTGCAGCGGTTCCTCGGTGGCCCCACGTCAACCATCGATCTTCTGTCCGTGATGGATCGCGGCGAGATCCTCCTCGTGAACCTCGCGAAAGGCTACCTCGGGCCGACCGCCGACGTGATGGGCCGTCTCCTCGTGAACGCCCTCCAGATGGCGGCGCTTCGGCGCGAGCGCACCCCGTTCCGGAACCGGCGTCCGTACGCGCTCCTCCTCGACGAAGCGCACGTGCTCGCGGCCTCGGAGAGCGGCCTCGAAGACTTCCTCGTCGCGGCCAGGAAGTACCGCGTCGCGGTGACGCTTGCGGCGCAGGGGTTGTCCCTCTTCCCGGCGGCGTTCCGGCCACACCTCCTCGGCAACACCGGGCGGCAGTTCTTCTTCCGCATGCCGCACGCCGAAGCGCGCTCGCTCGCGCACGATCTCTTCGAGCCGCGGGGCGATGTCTTGCGGGATGCGGTTAGACCTTATGACGACGTGGCGAGCGATCCGCTGCTGAACGGTGCCGAGGAAGAATCCGCGCGGACGCGGGAGCTTGCGAACCTTCCGGTCGGTGCCTGCTACTGGCTCCTCAAAGGACGGCGGTACAAGGCGCGGCGCATCCGCGTAATCGCCTCGCGGCTCTTGACAGCCACCCGTTTCGGCGATGGGCAAAGACCTTGCCCATGACAAGACAAAGCGTATGCTGAGCAGCGGCCCGCGAATCACGTCCGCCGTGGCCGATGCTCTCTGAGGCGCCGCTACCGCACCTCGTTCCGCCTGCATTCTCGCCGGACCTTGAGCGGGATATCGGGGCCGCCCTCGCTGCTCGATTGGGCCACGACGGAACCACGGAAGAGTTGCAGGCGTACCGCCAGCTCCTTTGGGCGTTTGCGACCGCTATCGACGCAATCGCAAACAGCGACTCACCTGCCGCCACGCCGCCAACCACCTCGCTTCAATGTCCCGCACTGCCATCTATGCGCGGAAATCAACGGAATCCGACGACCGGCAGGTCTTGAGTCTCGACACACAACTCCACTGGGCGAACGAAACATGCGCGAGGCTGGGCGTAGGCAATCCGCTCGTGTTCACGGAAGCGCGCTCGGCGAAGACGCCCGGACGCGAAGCATTTGGGCGACTCATGCGTGCTGTGACCGCCGGGCAAATAGACACGATTGTCTGCTGGAAGGCGGACCGGCTCGCGCGCAATGCCGCGGACGCCGGCACGGTTCTCTTCGCGCTCGAATCAAAGCATCTCCGCCGGATCGTCACCGCAGATGGCACCTACGCGGACGATGCCGATTCGGAACTGATGCTCGGCATCCTACTCGGCTTCTCGGCGAAGTACTCGAAGGACCTGTCCAAGAACATCCGTCGAGGGATGGAGGAGAAGCTCCGGCGTGGTGAGTGGAGTTGGACGGCTCCCGTCGGGTACAAGAACGTGCGCCTTGCGGGGGATCGGGCAATGATCGCGGTGGACGAACTCACGGCGCCGTACGTGCGGCAGCTCTTCGAACTCGCCGCCACAGGTGACTACAGTCTGAATGACCTGGTCCGGATCACCCGTCACGTCTGGAAGTTACAGAAACCGATACGGCGATCGAACTCGACTCGACTCGGGCTGTCCCACACGACGATTGACCACATCCTCCGCAACCCGTTCTACAAAGGGCTCTTGGTCGTGAAGGGCGAAGTCTACGCCGCGTCCCATCCGCCGCTCGTGTCGCAGGAACTCTTTGACGCCGTACAGCGGGCTCGGACACAGCGCGGAAATACGGCGCGTCGCCCGTCTCGTCGTGAGCTTCTGTTCGCGGGACTCCTGCGCTGTCCGTTGTGCGGACGTCTGCTGGTCGGCAGCATCACGAAGTCGAAATCCGGCAAACCTTATACGTACTACGCATGCACAAACCGGATTCGCCGCCGTTGTGCTCAAGCACGTTTGTCCGAGGAGAGAATGCTTCAAGACATCACGACCGCATTGCGGCCAGTAACCATCAGCAACAGTGAATACGCGCTCGCCGAACGGATGCTGAGCGACTACTGCGAACGGAGCCGACAGGCAGGCATCGAAAACGCGTCGCGGGTAGAGGCGGAGCTTCGGGTTTTGGAAGGGCAGCGATCGCGTCTTCTGGAGTTGCTTCTCGCGAACGCGATCACACAGGAGGACTACGATCGGAAGCGCCACGAACTCGCGAGTCGGAGTGCCGAGGCTTCGCTCGGTGGGCAATCACTCAGCCTCTCTCTGTCCGAGAGACTCCAAACGGCGCGCACCTATGTCCAATCGCTTGTAGAGGCCGATGCAGCGTTCGCGATTTTGCCGGCCGCGAAGCAACGCATCTTTCTCCGTGGACTGGGACTCCAAATCGTTGGCGACGGTCGAATTTCGCATCTGGACCTCAAGCAACCGGCATCGCTCATCGCTGAACGTCATCAGTTGCAGGAGTCCTGGAGAATCTGGGAAGAAGTCGCGAAATTCTTCCTCGGAGATATCGATGCTGAAGGGACGAGTTCTCCGCAGCAGGAAGCGCCATAATCGCGCTGCATTGGGTGCCGTCTGGTAAGCCGCGACATCCAGCTCCACAACCTTGTGAGCTCGTGGCGCGTGGTGTTTTCGCGAGTGCAAGCGACGAATGACGGCGTGCAGGACCGGCTAGGATCACAAGGTCGCAGCCTTGTTCCCTATTCTTCGTAGTCCTGGAAAGGATCGCCGGGAGCATCTCTGGTGTATCACCGTGCGCAGCATCCGTCCAATCGCATGGCTCCGCTCGCGCGAAGGACGCCGCCAGAACAACCAACATCGGTCCCACGAATGGCGGACCGATGTTGTTGACTGCACAACGGGTTTAGAGGGTTGGATCGTGCCGGTCACTCGCACATCGAGCGGAATGCCCTCGAACTGGGTGGGCAAAACCGTGCCTTCGGGCATGTCCGTCTGAATGCGGATAGCAACCGCCGCCGACCATCGTGTTCTCTGCTGATCCGTCATCATCCTGCCGGGTGGTGCGGCCACGCTGCGGTGGGATGTCCTCGATGCCTCGACCGTCATCCTCGATCACGATCTTGGCGCGCAGCCGTTTTCGGGAACGCTGGTCGTGCATCCGACGACCACGACCACATTCATGCTCACTGCACGGTACGGGCGGGACGCGAACCGGTTAGGTGACGATCACCGTCGTACTTCCGAAGCGACGAGCCGTGCGCCATTAGAGGACGCGAGTTATTTTATTTTCGAAAGGCGCAGTGTCCGGGGCTTCGCCGTGCGCCTCCTCGCTTGCACCGGCCTTAACCGAGGGATCGGAGGCCACCGGGACAGTACGCGCTGTGAGCCGCCATCTCGATGGCATGTGTCGTCGCGCATCACTGTGCCGCCTCCTCGATGATGTCCGTCAGAGCCATGTCTTCTATGCTGTGACCGGTGGCCTTGAGCTTTAGTCTTGCTATCGAGCCGGGTGTCAGCCTCTCCCAGGATTCATCATCGATGCCAGATGCGTCGACAGCTACTTTTTTGCCATGAAGGTCGCCGCCGTTTGGACCGGCATCGGTCCGATTTGGACCGGCATCGATCCAATTTGATGCGGTATCGATCCAATTTGGAGCGGTATCGATCCGATTTGGACCGGTATCGATCCAATTTGGAGCGGTATCGATCCGATTTGGACCGGCATCGATCCAATTTGGAGCGATTTCGATCCGTCTGGAGCGGCATCGGTCCAATTTGGAGCGATTTCGATCCGTCTGGATCGATTTCGATCCGTCTGGAGCGGTATCGATCCAATTTGATGCGATTTCGGACCAATCTGGAGCCTTTTGCCGGGCTGATTCGTTTTATCTGAGTCGGATCGGCTCAGATCACACCTTGGCCGCGAGATCCCGCAACTCCTCCCCTTCGTTCACGAAGCGGTTGACCATCACGCCGTACTGTTTCTCGTACAGCTTGCGATAGCGGCCGCCGAGGAGCATCAGTTCCTGGTGCGTGCCGCGCTCGGTGATCTCGCCGTTCTCGAGGACGAGGATCTGGTCCGCGTTGCGGATCGTGGAGAGGCGGTGAGCGATCACGAACGTGGTACGGCCTTTCATCAGCGCGTTGAGGCCGTCCTGGATCATCGCCTCGGATTCGCTATCGAGCGATGATGTCGCCTCGTCGAGGATGAGAATCCGCGGATTGGCCACGATGGCGCGGGCGATGGCGACGCGCTGTTTCTGGCCGCCGGAGAGGCGAACGCCGCGCTCGCCGACGATCGTGTCGTATTTGTCGGCAAAGCCTTCCGTGAACTCGTCGACGTGTGCGATATGCGCTGCTTGCAGTACCTCCTCGCGCGAGGCTCGCGGATTGCCGAGTGCAATGTTGTCGTAGATCGATTCAGCGAAGAGGAACGAGTCCTGCGGCACGATGCCGAGGTGTGAGCGATAGTCGGCCAGACGCAGGTCAAGCATCGGCTTGCCGTCGACGAGGATCTCGCCCTGCGTCGGATGGTGAAACGCCGCGATGAGCGAGATCATCGTGCTCTTGCCTGACCCCGAGGGGCCCACCAGAGCGATCGACCTGCCGGCCGGCGCGACAAGGTTGATGTTCTTCAGCACGGGCACCCCGGGGGTGTACTCGAACCCGACGTCACGAAACTCGATCCCGCCGGCGACGTCGGGTGTCTCGCTCTTCGCGGCATCTGCTTCGTCCTCGCGCGTCTCGCTGAACACTTCGCGCATCCGCTCCAGGCCAGCGAAGGCCTCGGAGAGCTGCGTGCCGATCGAGACGATCTGCACCACCGGGCCGATGACGAGCGCGAGGTAAAGAGTGAAAGCGATCAGGTCGCCTTGCGTCATGCCTACTTGCTGGCTGGCATGCGCGGCGACCGCGGCGTTGTGTGCGACCACCGCGTGGCCGCCGACGTACATCACGACCGCGCTGACGGCGCCGACGAGAAACGTGGTCATGGCACCAGCGGTGGAGATGGTGCGCATCGTCCCGACGATGAGGTTGAGCAGCTTTCTGGCTCCCTGATCGAAGACCTTCTCCTCATGTTCCTCGGCGGTGTAGGCCTTGACGATGCGAATGCCGGAGAAGCCTTCCGTCAGACGGCCGGTTACATCGGCGTAGACCGCCCCGCGCTGTTTGAACATGGGACGCGCGGTGGAGAAGGCCCAGAACAGAATGCCCGCGAAGGCGAAGAACGCCAGGAAGACCAGCGCCGCCATGCGCGCGTTGAGACGGAAGAGAAAGGCCGTGGCGAAGCCGGCGGTGACGATGCCGCCGAAGATCTGCGCGAGGCCGGTGCCGACCAGGTTGCGGATCCCTTCGGCGTCGTTCATGACGCGCGACACAAGCACCCCGGTCTTGGTCGAGTCGAAGTAGCGGATCGGAAGCCGCTGCACGTGCTGCTGCAGGCGCGTGCGGAGATCCGTAATCGATCGCTGCGCGGCGATGCCGAGGATCTGGGCCAGCGCGTAGTCGGTCGTGCCGCCGAAGATCGCCACGCCGAGACTCACCAATACGAGCTTCGGCAGCAGGTCCACGTGTCCTTTCGTGATCACGTCGTCATAGAGGAGCTTTGACAGGTAGGGGAGGACGATGCTCGAGAGCCGGTTGGCGAGCAGCAGTGGAATGCCGATCGCCAGCCGCGCCCGCGAACGCCAGATGATCTCGCCGGCGTCCTTGAGGATGGCCCGGAAGCGTGCCTTGTCCATCCGTTTCTTCGTCTTTGCGTTGTCGTCCGCGTCTTGATCGGCCATCGGGGGATTGTATGGGAGTCGGGGGGTCGGGAGTCGGGAGCCGAGAGTCGGAACCGTCGCAAACGTCCGCTGATCCGACCCGACTCCCGGCCCCGATTCCCGATCCCCGGCTCCCGTGTGGTTCAGGTTTTGCTATTGACCCGCCCGAATGGAGTGGCACCAATGACGTTAGTGAATTCGCTTTGCGCGGAGATCAGCATCTACCAGGGCATCGGCGAACAGACCGGTGTGATGGTGGAACGGAGCGCCATCCGCGGTAAGAAGGGCCTTTGCAAGAGCATGCGTGACCTGGCCATCAAGTCGCGCGTTCTCGGCGACGGCTACTACTACATCCCCATTGAGCTCTGGCCGAAGACGGATGAGCCGGTGGTCGTACACAAACACGACTGGACCGTCATCGGTTCCATCCCACGAACCTCGCGCGCCACCAAGCGCCCCAAAGGCGCTCGGGCCGAGCAGGCCTGACCGGAACATTCGGAGCTCTTACGATGAAACGCTGTTTCGTTGTGCTGTTTGTTGTCGCAATCGCCTCCGCCGCATTCGCGCAGGAGGAAGAAGGCGCCGGCGCCGCCAAAGGCGCGCAGGTCAACACGACCGGCAAGGGCTACAGCGCCGCGTACGTGATCGAGCCGGCCAGCAAACGCGTTCTGTTCGAAGAGAACGCGCACGTTCCGCTGCCGACGGCGTCGATGGCCAAGATGATGACCTGTATCGTGGCCATGGAGCAGATCCAATCAGGACAGCTCAAGCTCGATACCCCGGTGACCGTTTCGGCGCGTGCCAGCAAGATCGGCGGCTCGCAGATCTTCGCGCGCGAGGGACAGGTCTTTCCGGTGCAGACGCTGCTCGCGGCGATCATGATCCGTTCGGCAAACGACGCCGCAGAGATGATCGCGGAGAAGATCGGCGGCTCCGCCGAAGCCTTTGCGGACCTGATGAACGACAAGGCCCGCCAGCTCAATCTCAAAGAGACGACCTTCTACGATCCGCATGGACTTCCGAACAGCCAGGACCCGAAGCGCATCGACGTTTCCAGTGCCCACGATCTCGCGGTCATGGGCATGGAGTTGATGAAATACCCGCTCATGCGCGAGTACGCGAAAACGCCGTGGATGGCGTTTACGAACGCGAGCTATACCTCAGGGCTGACCAACCCGAATCACATGATCAACCCGAAGAGCAGGGACTACTACGGTGACGCTACCGGGATCAAGACCGGTTACTCCGCGCCTGCCGGCTACTGCATCACCGCCTCCGCGAAGCGCGGCGATCTGGAGCTCATTGCCGTGGTCATGGGCGCACGGGCAGCGTCGGGCCCCGAAAGCTCATTCGAGATCGCCGCCCGGCTGTTCAACGACTCCTTCAATCACTGGCGCCAGTTGACGCCGCTCAAGAAGGGAACGGTCGTCGGCCAGGTCCCCATTGCAGACGGACAGGCAAAAATTGTCCCTGCCATCGCTTCCGCGGATGTAAAAACTCTCGTCCAGCGCGGCCAGGAGAGCTCGGTCAACGTCAAGTTCGTGCCGGGAAACGTAGCGGCTCCGGTTCGCGCGGGGCAGCAGGTCGGCTTCATCGTCGTCAATCAGGGCGCGCAGCAGATCGGGAAAGTGCCTGCCGTCGCGCAGACAGCCGTCGAGAAGCAGCCGTGGTGGAAGAAGTTCTGGCCGTTTTGACGCGGTAGCGCGGTTGCGGGGTCTCGCGGTCTCGGGGTGGTACTACCGATCGAATACGACCCGCCGGCCGTCGATGCGATAGCGGCCGTTGGACAGCTTCTTCAGCGCCTCCACATACGCGATGTGCTCCTCGTTGAGGATGCGGGCGCTGAGTGACGCAGCGTCGTCGTCATCGTGCACGGGGGCTGTGCGTTGGACGATGATCGGACCAGCGTCGAGATTCTCGTCGACGAAGTGGACCGTGCATCCGGAGATTTTCACGCCATAGGCGATGGCCTGGGCTTGGGCATCGACGCCGGGGAACGCCGGAAGCAGCGAGGGGTGGATGTTGACGATGCGCATGGGATACGCGGCGATAAAGGCCGGCGAAAGGAGGCGCATGTAGCCGGCGAGGGCGATGAAGTCGGGCCGTGCCTCTTCGAGGATGCGCAGCACCTCCGCTTCGTGCACTTCGCGGCTGGCGAAGGCTCGATGATCGATCACATGCGCGGGCAAACCGAGAATGCGGGCTCGCTCGATCCCCGCGGCGTTCGCCCGATTCGCGATGACACAGACGATCTCCGCATCGAGATCTCCGCGGACGATGGCGTCGTGAATGGCGGCGAAGTTCGAGCCGCGGCCGGAGAGAAGGATTGCTAGTCGCACGTCACTCGATCCACGAGGCGAAACCAGCGGGCGGCGTGTCGTACACGACCTTCCCGCTCCCCTTCACCACGTTGCCGATGAAATAGAACTTCTGGCCAATCCGGGCAAAGTGGCGTGCGATCGTGTCGACCTGCTCTTTGCCGGCGATGATGACCATCCCTACTCCCATGTTGAAGACGCGCAGCATCTCGTCGCGGGCGACGTTTCCCTGCTGCGCGAGAAATCGGAAGATCGGCAGTACCGGCCATGAGCCAAGCTTGACGTGCGCATCGAGCGAATCGGGGAGCACGCGCGGAACGTTGTCCGTCAGTCCGCCGCCGGTGATGTGAGCAAGAGCATGAACGGCGCGCTGTTCGACAAGCGGCAGGAGCGGCTTCAGATACGAGAGGTGCGGCGCCAGTAAGGCCTCACCGATTTTGCCGATCTCCGGGAGGATGGTCTGGTGATCGTGCCCGAGCTGGTCGAAAAGAATACGCCGCGCCAGCGAGTAGCCATTCGTGTGCAGACCGGCAGAGGGCAACCCGATGAGGACATCGCCCTCGCGGACCTCTTTGCCGGTCAGCACGTTCTGCTCGTCGACGACTCCGACGATGAAGCCGGCGATGTCGTAATCATCGTCGCCGTAAAAACCGGGCATCTCCGCCGTTTCGCCGCCGATCAAGGCACAGCCGTTCTCACTGCAGGCGCGGGCCATGCCGCGAACGACGTCGGTCATCACCGCCGGGCGGAGGCGGCCGGTGGCGTAGTAGTCGAGAAAGAAAAGTGGCCGTGCACCCTGAACGAGGATGTCGTTCACGCAGTGACAAACGAGGTCGTAGCCAACCGTGTCATGAACCTTCATCGCCTGGGCGACGCGAAGCTTGGTGCCGACGCCGTCGGTCGAAGAGACGAGGATCGGCTTCTCGATCCCTTCGAATGACGCGCGGAACAAGCCGCCAAACGAGCCGATGTCGGAGATCACCGCCGGCGTAAACGTTCCGCGCGCGATGCGCCGTACCTCGCGCAACGCCTCATCCTGAGCGTCGATGTTGACGCCGGCGTCGCGGTAGGAGGAGGTCACGGGGCGAGTGTATCAGCGGGTCGCGGGGTTGTCGGTTGACAACTTTGGTTGCTGGGTTGCTGAGTTGCTGGGTTGCAGAGTTGCTACCAGCTCGCAGCGAGACCGCGAGACCGAGCAACCCAGCAACCCAGCAACCTATAATCCCCCTCCCTTGGCCCAGTTCCTACTCATCACCACGCTGCTATCCATCGCCGGTCTGATTGCCACGGGTGTCGTCGGGTTCACCGCCTCGCCGGGTCATGTCGCACAACATATTTTCTGCGCGCTCGGCACGGTGATCCTCGGGCTCTTCTCCCAGTCGATGACGATGTTTTTCTTCATCGGCACCGGGAAGGAGATCAAGGACGCCGCGAAGAACGATGAAGCCGTCGTCCAGCGGACGAAGTCGTTCAAGACGAGAGTGTTTCCGACCGCGATGTATGCGATGGCGGTGCTGATGGTGACGTTCATCATGGGCGGCGGCGTGGCCTCGGGGAAGACGCCGCACTGGCTACACCTCGGCCTTTTCATCGCATCGCTGGCGATGTATTGCCGTGCCTACTGGGTTCAGTTGCAGGCGATGGTCGAGAATGCCGCGTTGATGGAGAAGTACTTGCGGGAGTGAGAGTTACGCAACGGCATTGCGCACCCTGGCCAGGGCCGGGAGCGAGACGGTGATGGCCGTGCCGGCGCCTTCGTGCGAGCTCACTTCGATGCGGCCCCCGTGCTCCTGCACGATGCGGAAGGAAATGGCCATGCCCAGCCCCGTGCCGCTGGGAAAGTTCGTCCGAAACGGCTGAAAGAGGCGGCGCTGGTCGGCCTCGGTCATGCCTCGGCCGTTGTCGCTGAAGACGATGTTGTAGCGGTCGGCGATCACCAGTGTCGTAACGCGGAGCGTGCCGCCGCCGGGCATGGCCTGCACGGCGTTGCGGGCGATGTTCCAGAAGACCTGGCGGATCTGATCGGCGTCGCCGACGATGGTGTACGTTGGCGGAACGATCTCGTCCTCGACCGTGTGACCCGCCCCCAGCTCGGGCGAATTCCGGAGCAATTCGAGCGTTTCGGCCAGACTGGCGGCGATGTCGAACTCCGCGGGCCGCTTTTCCTGCGGCTTCACGAAGCGGAGAAAGTCGGCAATCGATTTGTTCAGCCGCTCCGACTCCTTGAGGATGATCGACATCAGCCGCTGTTCCTGCGGATTGAGCGCGGTCGATTTTTTCAGCACCTGCACCGAGCCGGCGATGGCCGCGAGCGGGTTGCGAATCTCATGGGCGATTCCGGCCGACAGCTCACCGACGGCGGCCATGCGGTCTTTCAGCCGCAGCTCCGCCTCGAGCGTCTTCATGTCGGTGAGATCCTGAAAGATGAGCGTGTAGCCCGACGAGGTCCCTTCGATCGAGTTGAGCGGCGTGACCGCAAAGCCGAGCGTGCGCGGCTCATCGCCGATCTGGACGTCCTGTTTCTCATTGCGAACGACCGCGCCGACCGTAAGCGTCTCTCGCGCATGCTCCCATTCGTTCTCGGCATAGAAACCGAGTTGCGCGACCGTGCTGCCGATCACCGATTGCGGATCACGGCGGAGGATGAAGCATCCCGCGGGATTGATGAACGTGGCCACCCCTTCCCGGGTGAGAGTGATCAGTCCCGATGGGATCGACTCGACGACGTTCTGATTCAGCGCGCGCAGCTCCGCCAGGTTCTGGCGGTTTGCGTCCAGCTCCTGCGAGGTTTTCTGCAGTTTTTCCGAGAGGTAGGAGGTGAGAAATGCCGCCGCATAGAAGCCGGCGAAGTTCGTGGCCATATTCAGATAGAGCCGCGAAGAGGTCCACGGCGTTGGAACGAACCATGACTGCTCAGGCACTGGAAGAACGCCGTAGTACATCAGATCGCCGAGGGCGCCGTAGAGGATGACCGCTCCACTGGCGCCGAGCAGACCGCCGCGGCGATAGAGCAGCATCGAAGCCGTGATGATCGAAACGAGATAGAGGAACGAGAACGGGGAGTCGAGACCGCCGGTGAAGTAAACGAGAAACGTCTCGACGACGAGGTCCCCGGCCACTTGCACGGCCAGGTTGATCTCGCGCGAGGTTACGAGCTTGCCAACGCCGATGTACACCAGGGTCAGCCCGTAGGTGATGGCTGCCGTCGTATAGAGGTAATTGATCGGCAACAGCTCCCGGACGGTGTATTGAATGATGAGTGCCGCCAGAAGCAGCGTCGTCACGACGACGACGCGAACGGCCATGAGCATGCGGGCGTCGGTGGGCATTTGTCTCTCGGTGCAACCGTCAGGATAAAACGAAAGGGCGACGCTTTCGCGCCGCCCCGTCAACCGAATCCGAAAGTGCGGCTTTACCCGATCTGTCCGATCAGCGTGAACATCGGCATGTACATGGCGATGACGATGCCGCCGATGGCCACGCCGAGGAATGCGATCAGGACCGGCTCGAGAAGCTTCATCAGGCCGGCTACGGCGGTGTCGACTTCGTCTTCATAGAAATCGGCGATCTTCGACAGCATCGTATCGAGTGCGCCGGTCTGCTCGCCGACGGCGATCATCTGCACGACCATCGACGGAAACACGTCGGTATCGGAGAGAGGCTCGCTGATGGTCTTTCCTTCTTCGACCGACTTCCGCGTGGCCATGATGGCGTCTTCGATGATTGCATTGCCCGCCGTGCGTGCCGTGATCTGCAGGCCGTCCAGGATCGGAACGCCGGAGGACGTGAGCGTCGCAAGCGTGCGGCAGAAACGAGCCACGGCGATCTTGCGCAACAGCAGTCCGAGAATCGGCATCTTCAGCATGATGCCGTCCAGGACGCGCCTGCCTTTGTAGGTGCCATGGTAGCGGCGCAGCGAATAGATGGTGCCGAAGATGACCAGGCCGATGAGCCACCAGTAGTCGGCGATGAAGTTCGAGAGCCAGATGACGATCTGCGTCGGCATCGGAAGCTCGGCGCCGAGGCCTTTGAAGAGAGCGGCGAAAACGGGAATGACCTTCCAGAGGATGACCGCCACGACGATGCAGGCGATGGAGATGACGGCGACCGGATAGATCATCGCCGACTTCACCTGGCTGTTCAGTTTGACCGATTTCTCGATGTATTGGGCGAGACGCTGCAGGATCGTGTCGAGAATACCGCCCGCTTCTCCGGCGGCCACCATGTTGGTGAAGAGGTCGTTGAAGATCTTGGGATGCTTGCGCATCGAGTCGGCGAGATTCGAGCCGGATTCAACGTCCTGCCGGATCTGGATCAGCGCGCGCTTGAAGGTCTTGTTCTCCTGTTGCCCGGCCAGGATCTCCAGGCACTGCACCAGTGGCAGGCCGGCATCGATCATGACCGAGAACTGCCGCGTGAAGATGGCGACGAGCTGAGGCGGAACGCCGCCGCCGAACTTCGGAAACGCGATTTCTTTCCCCTTCTCCTTGATGGAGGGGGCTTCGATGCGCTGCCGGCGAAGGATCTCGGTGGCCGCTTCTTTCGAATCGGCGTTGAGAACGCCGCTCTGCATCTGTCCGGCGCGCGACCCTTTCCATTCGAATGTAGGCATCATCTCCTCCCGTTAACGTCCCACCATCACACCGTGCGGGGCCGGGCGCCGGTCGGAGCCGCGGTTCCCTGCGGCGCGAGGGCTCCAGCGCCGCGCGAAATCATTTCCTGAAGCTCGTCGGGGTTCGAAGAACGGGCGAGCGCGGTCTGCAGAGTGATGTGCTTCTTGAAGTACAAAGTCGCCAACGACTGGTTGAAAGTCTGCATTCCGTACTTGGTCTGGCCGGTCTGCATCATCGAGTAGATCTGATGGACCTTGTCCTCGCGGATGAGATTGCGGATGGCGGCGTTGGGCACGAGGATCTCCATGGCCATGGCCCGCCCTTTCCCATTTGCACGCGGCAGGAGTGACTGGCAGAGGATTCCTTCGAGCACGAACGACAGTTGAGCGCGGATCTGCGGCTGCTGATGCGATGGGAACACATCGACGATACGGTTGATCGTCTGTGCCGCCGAGTTCGTGTGCAGCGTGCCGAAGGTCAGATGGCCGGTCTCGGCGATGCGCAACGCGGACTCGATGGTCTCGAGATCGCGCATCTCGCCGATGAGCACGACGTCCGGATCCTGGCGCAGGGCGGACTTCAGTGAGTTGGCGAACGAATGTGTGTCCGCGTGAAGCTCGCGCTGGTTGACGATACAGCTCTTGTGCGCGTGCAGAAACTCGACCGGATCTTCGATGGTGATGATGTGCTCGTGACGTTCACGGTTGATCTTGTCGATCATCGCGGCCAGCGTCGTCGACTTGCCTGAGCCGGTGGGGCCGGTGACGAGCACGAGACCTCGGGGCTTGTTGCAGATTTCCTCGACGACGGTCGGGAGACCGAGCTCCCGAAATCCGAGGATCTCGTAGGGTATCTGGCGATAGACGGCAGCCGTGGCGCCGCGTTGGTTGAAGATGTTGGCGCGGAAACGGGCCAGGCCCTTGATGCCGAACGAGAGATCGAGCTCGAGGTTCTCCTCAAAGCGGTGCTTCTGCGCGTCGGTCAGCACCGAGTAGGCAAGCTGTTTCGTCTCCGGAGCCATCAGCGGCGGCATATCCAGCGGCGTTAACTTGCCGTCGATCCGAATCTGCGGGGCCGAGTTGGTGGTGATGTGCAGATCCGAGCCGCCGCGCTCGACCATTGTCTTGAGAAGTTGATGAAGGGTGACGGGCATTGGTTTCCTTCCGGGTTTCGGGTCTCGAGTGTCGGGTGTCGGAGCTCGCTATCTCTCCGACGCCCGACGCCCGGTTCCCGACACCCTAACACTCACAGTATCGTCTCCCGAACGACCTCCTCGATCGTCGTGGTGCCGTCTTTGATCTTGATCAGTCCCGAACGGCGGAGGCTGATCATGCCGGTTTCCGCGGCCCGCTTCTTGATGTCGATGGCCGTGCCACCGGAGAGGATGAGATCGCGGATCGTGTCGTCGATGGCCATGACTTCGATCAATGCGACGCGGCCTTTGTAACCGGTGTTGTTGCACTTGTCGCATCCCCGGCCTTTGTAGACGGTGAACGTGCCGATCTCCTCCTTCTTGTAGCCGATGTTGAGAAGCGCCGGCGTCGTCATCTCCACCGGCTCCTTGCAGCTCGCGCAGACGCGGCGGGCAAGCCGTTGCGCCGCGATGAGCTGCACCGACGTGGCCACGAGGAACGGTTCGATGCCCATGTTCATGAGCCGGTTGATCGTCGAAGGGGCGTCGTTGGTGTGCAGCGTCGAAAGCACGAGGTGTCCGGTGAGGGCGGCTTTGATGGCGATCTCCGCGGTTTCAAAGTCGCGGATCTCACCGACGAGGATGATGTTCGGGTCCTGCCGCAGGAACGATCGAAGAGTGGCGGCGAAGTTGAGGCCGATCGACTCCTTCATCTGCACCTGATTGATGCCCGGCAGGTTGAACTCGACAGGATCCTCGGCGGTCATGATGTTCACTTCCGGCGAATTGACCTTCGAAAGCGCCGAATAGAGCGTGTTCGTTTTCCCGGAACCGGTAGGGCCGGTGACGAGCACCATTCCCCATGGCTTGAAAATAGCCTCTTCGAAGCGAACGAGCGATTCTGGCTCGAAGCCGAGCTTGGTCATGTCCAGCTTCAGGTTGTCCTTGTCGAGAAGGCGCATGACGATCTTCTCGCCGAAGAGGGTCGGTAACACCGAGACGCGGAAGTCGAGCTCTTTGTTCTTGTCGTTGAGCTTCATCTTCAGCTTGATGCGGCCGTCCTGCGGCAGGCGCTTTTCGGAGATGTCGAGCTTCGCCAGGATCTTCATGCGCGAGGTGATGGCGTCCTTCAGCTTCAGCGGCGGGTTCATGATCTCGTACAGCGTCCCGTCGATGCGGAAGCGGACCCGAAACTCTTTCTCGTAAGGCTCGATGTGAATGTCGGATGCCCCGCGCTTGATGGCGTCGCTCAGGATCAGGTTCACGAGTTTGACGACCGGCGCTTCTTCCGCCGAGTCGGCCAGGGCGGCGAGGTCAAACTCCTCTTCCTCTTCCAGCACCTCCAGATCGGCGTTTTCCGACTGCTGGAGGTCTTCCATGACCTTCTTGAGCTCGAGCGACGAGGTCGTGCCGTAGTAGTTGTCGATGGCGGATTTGATCCCAAGCTCCGAGGCGACCACCGGCTCGACGTTGTAGCCGGTCATGAACTTGATGTCGTCCATGGCGAAGACATTCGTCGGATCGGCCATGGCGATCGTGATCGTTGCGCCGGTCTTGTTGACCGGCAGGATGTTGTACTTGCGGGCCACGTCGGCCGGAATCAGTTTGATCACCGACGAGTCGATCTCGAAGTGGGCCAGATTGATCGACGGGACGCCGAACTGCTGCGAGAGACACTCGGTGATGTCTTCCTCGGCGACGAAGCCGAGCTTGATCAGCGTCTCCCCGAGCTTCCCGCCGGTCTCCTTCTGGAGCTTGAGCGCTTCCTTGAGCTGATCAGGACTGATCAGGCTCGCTTTCGTCAGGAGTTCGCCGAGGCGTACGCTCATAAGGTCGTGTGAGGGTTCGAGTCAGTTGATGCGGGCGCGTGAGAGGCCGCGCGCCGCGTTCGTCGTAAATCGTGGGACATGAGGGATTTTGGCGTCGACCGGCGAGTGTACAGCCCGCGTTCCTCAGCGTCAACGCGGGTTTATTTTGAGTACCATGCGCAGGACGTCGTCGACCGTGATCTCCAGCAT
>Ga0247680_1000171_pt1 | contig 25444 bp, 26 predicted proteins | sample CNK21_metaG_FD_182803 | JGI IMG/M metagenome (GOLD analysis project Ga0247680, IMG submission 182803) | Soil microbial communities from Purdue University Martell Research Forest, Indiana, United States - CNK21 | ecosystem: Environmental > Terrestrial > Soil > Temperate forest > Bulk soil...
TGCTGATCCGTCTAAGTAGTAAAGAAACTTTCAGACGGAGGCGTGTCATGCCCGGAACGCACACAATCCGGCCCTTCGAGGCTCATTCGACGGAGCGAGGCTCCGATGGCGTCAGCCTGTTCCGGCGACGGGAATCACCGGTTGACCGAAGAAATCTCCAACCAGGTAGAGAAAATCGTCAAGCACCTAGAGAAAATCGTCAACCATCCAGAGAAAATCGACTACTACCTGGAGAAAATCGACTAACACCTGGAGAAAATCGTCAAGCACTTGGAGAAAATCGACTAACACTTAGAGAAAATCGACTAACACCTAGAGAAAATCGTCTAGAACCTGGAGAAAATCGTCTACCAGCTAGAGAAAATCTTGCTCCGGCTCTGAAAAATCTCCACGTTCGTAGAGAAAATGCCGTGGGTGTCACGGAAAAAGGACATTCAGCACCGTGAGCAATCGTCGCCTGCATTCGTTCGGTCCAGGTCGCGCCCGCGCTCCTCCGGAGGGCCTTGGCCATGCCACGTACGCGGACGGCGTGTCGCCGGCCGTGTCTTCATCCGCATCGTCCGCCGCCGATGGTGGCGCGGACGACCCATCGACCTTTTATCAAGGAGATCAACCATGGACACTACGAGTCCCCCCACTGCAACCCCGCCGGCAGGAACGCCTGCCGCCAGTCCGCAAACTCTCGACGCGCAGGACAAGATCGCTCGCCTGCGCGCCATCGCCAACGACTTTCCTGACGAGGTGGAGCCCAAACCGCTGACGACGGCGGAGCGCCAGTTGGCGAGCCGCACCCCGATCGTCTTCGTGGAGAAGGCAGCCGTCTTCGCCGAGGCCGCTCCGAATATTGGAGTGGCCCTCTCCGTCGACACGGCGGCGCTGCGCGATGCCATCGCCTCCGATCTCGCATTCGGAGGTGTCGTCGGCGAGACACGTACCCTGACCTCGCGCATGGAGGCCGCCAACATCCGCAAGAAGCTCAAGGCGGTCAAGGTTGCGCGCGGCATCTATCGCGTGGCCAAAGGATACGTGACCACCGACCTCGGTAATGCGGTGACGCCTCATGTCGACGAAATGAAGCGCGCACTGCAGAAACCACCAAAGCGCACGAAGAAGAAGGCCACGCCGCCGGAGCCGCCGCCGGCCGTGCCCAACGCACCTGATCCGACCCCGCAGCCGAACTAAACCGAGGGGCCGGAGGAGGCTACGATTGGCCAATCACCTCCCCGGCTCCTCACACGGCAGTCAGTCATGAATCGAGTAGTACCCGACCCGCGGCCATCCGGCCGCGGGTCGATTTTTATGGCGGGATACGGCAGAGCGCAGTAGTCGCTACTTGCCCTTGATGACCACCGGCATATTGGTGATGATCACCGCGCCGCTGGCGTTGGTGACCGCGCGGACCGAGCCGTTGGTCACGACTCCGTTGGGGAGGACCAGACGTCCGGTAGCGGCGGTCGACGACGTGGCCGACGACGTCGGGGTCGTCGTCGAGGACGACGTCACGCCGACGCTCGCCAGCGGAGGATTGGCGGCGCGGGTCGGGCTCGGGGTGGCCGCGGAGGACATTGTCGGGGTCAACGCCGCTGTGTTCGCTACGGTGGTCGTTGCCGCCGTCGTCGACGTCGTCGAGGCGCCGGCGGCGAACTGGCCGGGCGTCGCGGAGAGGGCGGCGGTGGTCGGTGTGGCCGTGGCACTGCTCGTTACGCCTGTCGCCGGGGCGGATACGGTGGCCGGGGCTGCCACGAACGTTGCCGCGCCGCTTCCGGCTGCGCCGCTGGAGATGACCGGCGTAGGCCCGGAGCTGATCGACGAGTTGACGGTGGCTTCAGGGTTTGCGTACTGCGAAGGGGGATTCATTTGTCCGGTTACGGGCATCTGATCGGGAGGTGTGGGCTGGGGCCCGACCGGATTGATGTAGCCGAGGAACCGCTCGCGCTGATGAGCGGCCACGATCGCCGCGGCGTCGTTAGCGCGCTGGACGCTGTTGCTGATGTCCATGGCGCTGGCCATCGGCGGATTGCTGGTCCCCGAGGATGAGCCTGGCGTCGCCGCCGGGCTCATCGACGGCGTCATCGACGGCTGGCCATCGCCGGGAGTGCGGTTGGTGGAACAGCCGAATACGGCGAGGGAACAAGCAAATACGGCGGCAGTGATGCCGCCACGTAAACGATCTGTTTTCTTGAGCATAGTGCCTCCTGTTGGGGCTGCAAATTCAGGATTATTAAGAGCAACCAGCGAGCCAGGAATGAGAGGTTGCTTGGTTGCTGTAGTTGCTGAGTTGCTGCTGGGCTGATCGCTGACTGAGCAACCTCGCAACCAAGCAACTCTGCAACCCTCATCCAAACATCTTCATCGCCGACCGGGCCGCCCAGTAGCCGCACATGCCGTGCACTCCCCCGCCGGGGGGCGTGGAGCTGGAGGCGAGGTAGATGCGTTTGTTCGGCGTGGAGTAGGGGTCGCGGCGGAGGAAGGGGCGGGCCATGACCTGGGCCAGGGTGTTGGCGCCGCCGGAGATGTCGCCGCCGACGATGTTGGCGTTGTAGGACTCGTAGGCTGCGGTGTTCATGGTGTGGCGGGCCAGGATCCGTTGGCGGAAGCCGGGGGCGAAGCGCTCGATCTGCTGCTCGATGGCGTCGGTCATGTCGTCGGTCGAGCCGTGCGGCACGTGGCAATAGGCCCAGCCGGTCTGTTTCCCGTCCGGCGCGCGGCTGTCGTCGAAGAGGCTTTGCTGGGCGACCAGGACGAATGGCCGGCCGGTGTTGCGGCCCTGCCAGATGGCCGCTTCGTGCTCGGCGATCTCTTCGATGGTGCCGCCGACGTGGACGGTCGCGGAGTGCCGGCACTCTTCGGCGCGCCACGGAATCGGTCCGTCGAGCGCCCAGTCGATTTTGAAGACGCCCGGGCCGTAGCGGAAGCTGCGCAGGCGTTTCGTGTACGACGGCGGCAGGTCATCGCCGGCGATGTCAGCGAGCTGTCGCGGCGTAACGTCGAAGAGGACGGCGCGCGAGGAGGGAACGTCGCCCATCGATCGAACGGGCGTCGCCGTTTTTATCGTCCCGCCGAGCGAGCGGAAGTAGCTGGCCAGCGCCTCGATGATGGCGCCGGAGCCCCCTTTCGCGCACGGCCAGCCGATGGCGTGGCCGGCGATGGCCAGCACCAGTCCGAACGATGCCGAGCCCGCGCCGTCGAGCGGCAGGAAGGAGTGCGCTGCACAGCCGCCGAAGAGGGCGCGGGCCGCATCTCCTCGGAACCGCTTCGCCAGCGACAGAGCGGAGCGAACGCCATCCAGGCCGAAGCGCGCCAGAAGAAAGGGATGATGCGGAAGAAGCCGGAGAGGGCGGAGGATTTCGTCGAAGAGTGCGGCGGCGTTGCTGGCGAAGGGCTGCATCAGCCGGCGGTAGGCATCGCCATCGCCGCCGAGGCGCGCGGCGGTCTTGTCGACGGAGAGCTCCAGCACCGCGGCACTGCCGTCATCGAGCGGATGGGTGATTGGATAAGGGGAGTCGAGCCAGACCAATCCATGTTCGGCCAGCGGCAGCGTCTTGAAGAAGGGTGACATGACGCCCATCGGATGGATGGCCGAGCAGATGTCGTGTTTGAACCCCGGCAGCGTCAGCTCCTCGGTGCGCGCACCGCCGCCGATGGTTTCATGCGCCTCGAGCACGAGGACACTCAATCCGGCGCGAGCCAGGACGATGGCGGCCGAAAGGCCGTTGGGGCCGGAGCCGACGACGACGGCGTCGTACGCGGACATGGAGATAGGGTACATGGACGAGCGGTCGGAGCGCTGGCGTCCTCGCCGGCTGGCTCAGCGGCGTCTCGCCGCTGCGTTTGCCGGCGTATGGAGGCGAGACGCCTCCGGGCCAGCCGGCGAGACGCCAGCGCTCCGTTACACTGCGGCGATGCCCAACCTTCACGACCCGTCTCCACAAGCTCGCCGCGTCGCGGCGATCGCGCTTGGAAAGCGCGGTGGTGAAGGATCGGTCGCGGCGTTGCGGGCGGCGCTGGATACGGAGGAGGTGGGATGGGTGCGTCCGTCGATGATCCTGGCGCTTGGGAAGATCGGCGGGGAGGAGGCGCGCGCGGCGCTGGCGGAGATTGAGGCGCGCTCGGAGTCGGAGGCCGAGGCGTTGCGGAAGGCGCGCGATCGCGTCAGCGGGCCGGCTACCGGGTTTACGTGGCGTGCGGTAGAGAACGTCTTCGGCAACGTTCCGATCGGGCTGGAAGACGTCGCCATCGCGGAGGCGCGCGAGCATGGGATCGAGACATCACTCGTCCGGCGGGGAACGATCGCACTGTCGAAGCGATCGGCGGCCCTTCGCTGCGTTTATGACGTTCGGATCCTCATCGCCGAGGGGCCGGCTGGAGCGTTTGCGGAAACGGTGCGGAAGGCGGAGGTGCGCTGGCGCGACTGGATCACCAGCGTGTCGGACGTCCTCCCCTATCGCTTCTCGCTCGAGAACGTGCGGATCACGAAGCAGGAGTTCAACGACCTGCTGCGGCTGGCGCGCGAAACGTTTTCGCAGCAGGGCCTGACCGACTCTCCTTCCAGCTATGCGGCGATGTTGCGCGTGGAAGCCGATGACGACGCCACGCGGATCTGGCTCGTGCCGACGTTCGAGGCCGACGAGCGATTCGCCTATCGCGTGGCCGACGTCGGGGCGTCGATCAATCCGGTGGTCGGGGCGTGTCTTGCGCGTCTGGTGCGTCGAGGGGACGCGGGAATGGTCGTCGATCCGACGTGCGGGAGCGCGACGTTGCTCATCGAACGGGCCATGCTCGATCGCGGCACGATGCTGGCGGGAATCGACATCAGTCCGACGGCGATCCGGGCGGCGGCGGGGAACGTGATCGCTGCCGGACTGGCGGCGCGCATTGCCGCGCGTCCGGGGGACGGAGGCGACCCAACCACCTGGCCGGATCGATGCGAGGAGGTGCTGGCCAACCTGCCGTTCGGCCTGCGCACGGAAGACCGCAATCTCGACGGGTTGTATCGCCGCATCGTCGGCAACATCTCCCGCACGCTGGCGCCCGGCGGCCGTGCGCTGCTCTACACGGCGCACGCGAAGACGCTGGTCGCGCTGTTGCGGCGCACGACGAAGCTGAAGGTCACCGGGGAGCGGCGCGTGGAGAGTGGCGGCCTGCAGGTCGGCGTGTGGCTTCTGGAGCGGCGATGACGATCGATCCCGCTCTGCGCGCGCGGCTGGAGTCGTTTCTCCGTCCGCTGTATCAGGATCTCGACGGCGTTTCGCGTTTCGACGACGTCGAGCGGGTGGAGGCGATGGCGCGGCGGTTTTACGCGGGCGACGATCTGGCGTTCGAGCTGCTTGTCCTGTTCCACGGACTGGGACGGTGGCTGGAGAAGGTCGGCAATCTCTCGCGGGCCGTGCTGACGACCGGACTCTCCGAGAACGAGTTGCGGGCGGCCGCGGCTTCGATCCGCGGACTTGACGATCCGTCGACCGATGCGGAGCGGGCGGTGGCGGCGGCGCTGCTCATCGATTCGGCCGGCGTCCGCGGACTTGCCGAACGCCTGGCGCGATCGCGCCGGGAAGGGAGCTCGGTGCTCGATGTGGTCCGCCATGCGCTCGCGGATGCCGAGGAGCCGGCGTGGTTTCCGGCATCGGCGCGGCCGGTGTTGGTGATGAGACGCGAGGCGAGACGGGAGATGTGCGGGCGGATACTCGCGGAGATGAAACCGGACGATTTGGGGTAGTTGAAAGCGCGGGCGGGACGCCCGCGGTCCCAGGGGGGGCTACGTCCTCATCACGCCGGCGCGCTCGAATACTTTGGCATCGATGAAGATGTTTACCAGGGCGGCGTCGAGCAGACCGTCGCCGACTTCCATCTGGAGGATGTCGAGGGCGCGCTCGGTGGAGATGGCGCGCTTGTAGGGGCGGTCGTTGGCGGTGAGGGCGTCGTAGATGTCGGAGACGGTCATCATCCGCGACTGGATGGGGATCTCCTCGGCGGTCAGTTTGCGCGGGTAGCCGCGGCCGTTGAGCTTCTCGTGATGGGCGTAGGCGATGTCGGCGACGGCGGCGAGGTCCTTCGTCCAGGGGATCTTCCGGAGGAAGTTGAAGGTGTGCGTGACGTGGCTCTCGATCTCGCTGCGCTCGCCGGGGTCGAGGTTTCCCTTGCGGATGGAGAGGATGCGCACTTCCTCCGGGTTCAGCAGCCGCCGGCGCTCGCCCCGGATGTCGCCGAACTCCATCTCCGCGAGCTGCTGCAGATACTGGAACTCCCCTTCCGGCAGGACGGTGGGCTCGTTCGACTTGGTGATGAAGGCGAAGTCTTTCCGCATCTTCGCCAGTTGTTCGCGCAGCTCTTCATCCACCCGCGCGCCGAATCCGGCGAAGGCGTCCGGTCCGTTCTTGATGAGGTAGTCGAGCTTGCGCCGGTTGGCGTCGTTCTCGGCGGTCTTCATGGCGAACTCGAAGCGGTTGCGGAGCGTCTCGAGCTGCAGCGGATAAAGCTTCTTCTCCTTGACCAGCACCTGTTCGCGCACGCCGACTTTGCCGAAGTCGTGCAGCAGCGAGGCGTAGCGGATCTCGCGCACCTGCTCGGCGCTGAAGCAGATGTCGCGGTAGCGGTCATCGTCGCGGTCGACGACGCGCGCCAGCTCGACGGTGAGATCGGCCACGCGGAAGGAATGACCCGAGGTGGTCGGATCGCGCTGCTCGATGGCCGTGACCGCGGCGGTGACGAAGCCTTCGAACAGACGCTCGATCGATTTGTAGAGAGAATTGTTCTCGACCGCCACCGCTGCCTGGGCGGCCAGAGAGCGCATCAGCTCGACGGTCTCGTGATCGAACGGAACGGCCTCCGACGGGACCGATTCCGCGGTCAGCTTGGCCGGCGGCCCCGGCTTCCGTCGGTTGATCAATTGCAGGACGCCGACGAGCTCGCCGACGTGGGTGACCATCGGAAAGACGAGCATCGAGCGGGTCAGGTAGCCGTTCTTTTCATCGAACGAGCGGTTGATCGAGTACTCGGCATCCGCGGGGATGGAATAGGCGTCGTCGATGACGAGGGTGTCACCGGTCAGTGCCACCCAGCCGGCCAGACTGCGGCGGGTGATCGGCAGGACCATTTCCTCGAAGGCGCCGACTTTGATGGAATCGTTCTGCGCCAGTTTCCAGCGCAGCACCTTCTCGCCGTCGACCTCGTCCAGCAGGTAGAGCGACCCGGCATCGGCGCGCGAGAGCTCGCGGGCTTTGCTGAGGATCGTGGTCAGCAGCACGGAGTGATCGCGCTCGGTGGAGAGGGCGATGCCGACTTCGCTCAGCTCGCGCAACTCGCGCGTTCGCTGGCCGAGCTGGCGCTCCAGTTGATCGGCGCGCACCTTCTGATAGAGCGACTGCCAGGCGCGCTTGACGGCGCGCATCAACGACGGCGCCGGCGGGTTCTCCGGAAGTTCGATGTAGATGGTGTCGTCGGTGAGCCACTTCGGCTCTTCCTCCAGGCCGACGCCGACGATGGCCATACGCCGATCGAAGGACGATGGCCGGCCGTTGTTGATGGCCGGATCGAGCAGGATCACGCGGAGGGAGCCGGCATCGCTGTTCAGTTCGTCGAGGCTGGTGACGGGACGAGAGAAGATCGATTCCCGGCGCAGGGCATCGGCGTACCGGCCGATCGGAAAGCTCTCGGAATGGACCAGCGTCAGCGTCTGCATTGAAGTGTCGGCGTTGGCTGCAACCGGGGCGTTCCCATCGATCTTCCATGCGGCCATGGAACCGCTTACAATCCGCCGCGCTGGGCGGATTATGGCACCGATCCGGCGAGAATGTTGCCGCGTCGACGAGCGTTCAGGCCGTCGACCGCACCGGTAGTTTCCTCAGGAGGATCCTTGGCAGCCTATACGACGGAAACCATCACGCCCAAGCATCACGATGCCCTGGTGGCGTGGCAGAAGAAGAACTTCCCCGAGCTCGAGTTTCTGCAGACGAACTGGTCGAAGTATTACAACCAGACGCCGTTCCAGCTTTTCGCCAAAGTCGGCAAGCTGGCCTCGGAGAACATCACCTACGGCCGCATGACCGGCCAGCCGCGCTTCGAACAGGCCGGCGACATGGTGGGCAACATGTTCTACACGGCGCGCGACATCATCCGGGCGCAGGCGTCGACCGAGCTCGGCTCGATCCAGCAGCACCGTCTCACCCTGGAGGAGGCGCCGACCGACCAGATGAAGCTGGCCGTGCTCCGCATCATGGCCGAGGAGCTGCGGCACGGGTATCAGATGTTCTGGGTCTTCGACCACGACAAGAGCTGGAAGAAGCCGGGGCATCCCGACGTGGCCCAGGAGACGATCGATGAGTTGCTGGCGATGGAGCTGGGCAACCACGTTCTCGATGCCTTCAACATCCCCTTCGTGAACTTCATCGACAACGTCGTCTTCGCCACGGTGATCGATCTGGTCGGGAAGTATCAGCTCGAGATGCAGAAGGTCTTTTCGTACGCGCCGATGGCGCGGTCGATGGGTCCGATGCTCTCGGAGGAAGGCTTCCACATCGGCAGCGGCCGCGGCTTTCTGCGCGACCTGGCCGTGGCGGCGCACAACGACACGGGCAAGTACTCGATCGAAGAGATCCAGAAGGTGCTCAACGTCTGGATCCCCCGCGGCGTGGAGATGTTCGGCAACGAGCGCGGCGGCGAGACGTCGATCGCCTTCGGCTTCAAGGACCGCAACAACGGCACGGCGCAGAGCGAGTACTACAGCGAGGTGCGCGAGGTTCTGGAGCTGGTGAACATCGCCGTGGTCCAGACGAAGGTGAAGGGCACCCCTGCCCCCGAGGCGCGCACGATCGTCCGCGAAGTACAGGACACGCACGAGACCGTCAGCGGCGTGGAGCCGAAGGATCTGCTCTTCGCCCCCGACGTGAAGTTCTTCCGCTCCCGCGGGATGGAGGAGATCGCCTTCATGCCGTACGACGTGAACGGCGAGATGATCACGGAGAATGGGAAGCCGGTAAGCGGCGAGAAGTACGTCGAGTACCTGAAGACGACGCTTCCCGACTACTACACCGCCGGCCGCGAGTTCGGCAAGTATCGCGAAGCGCTTCTGGGCCGCGAAGCGCCGCAGCCGGGGCGGAGTTACGGGTGGTGAGGGGTATCGTCATCCTGACGGCGAGCGCAGCGAGCCTGTCAGGATCTCCGGTGGAATCGCGATCGCTCTGCTGGAACCGGCTGCCGCGCGGTCTCACCGGAGATCCTGACATGGCTCGCTTCGCTCGCCGTCAGGATAAACTCCGACAAACCGACAACCGACAACTGTTTTCAAACTTGAGACTTGCGATTGATCGCCGTGCGCGGCTACCCTTCGCTGCGCATGTTCCGTAAGCTCATCCCCTTCGCACTTCTCCTTTTCCTCGCATGCGGCCGGCTGAAGGAGCCGACCGCGCCGGGGGCCGGCGCGGGCGATCCGATCGATCCGACGGCGACGTTCACCCGCGTGCAGAACGAGGTCTTCACGCCGACCTGCGCCCAACTGGGATGCCACGATCCGCTGGGGCGGCAGGAGAGCATGATCCTCTCGCCCGGCCGCGCCTATGCCATGAGCGTCGGCGTGGCCAGCATCGAGAACCCCGCTCTCATGCGGGTGTCGCCGAGCGATCCGACCAATTCGTATCTCTACCGCAAGATCACTGGCGCCGGCATCACCGGCGACCGCATGCCGCAGGGCGGCCCCTTTCTCACCGACCCGCAGATCAAGCTCGTGCGCGACTGGATCCGCCGAGGTGCGCCAAATGACTGATCCAAAGGCAGAAGGCGGAAGGATGAAGGCAGAAGTGATGACCGCAAAGACCGAAACGAAACGTATCTCCGCCTTCTGCCTTCTGCCTTCTGCCTTCTGCCTTCTAATAACCTTCTGCCTTCACGCGCAGGACAACCCCTACACCCCCTCCCGTCCCGTTCCGCTGGGCGATGCGCTGCTGTCGCTGCCGACGTCGCATATCCCGACCGAGGGGACGTGGGAGGTGAAGTTCACCCATCGATTCAACCAATCGATCGATCAGGGGAGTTTCAGCGACCGGGTGCACTCGCTTTGGGGGCTGGACAGCAATGCCGACGTCGGCATCGGTTTCTCGTACGTGATCACGCGCGACCTGCAGGCGACGTTCATGCGCAGCAATGCCAGCGACGACATCGAGACGTCGCTCAAGTACGTGGTGGTGCAGCAGGCGCCGGCGATCCCCTTCTCGCTGGCAGTGCGGGGTGGGATGGACTGGCGAACGGAGCGCGGCATCAATGACCGGACCTCGTTCTTCGCGCAGGCGATCATCTCGCGGCAGTTCGGCGGCCATGCTGAGATCTTCCTGATCCCGACCTATGCAACGAATGCCGGACGCGCGGTCAGCGGAAACGCATCGACAGCGCTGTTCAAGCACGCGGCGAATGTGCCGGTGGGGGCGGCGGTGATCATCCGGCCCGGCCTTAGCGTGGTGGCGGAGCTCATCCCGAAGAACCGCGACCTGCCGGCGTCGGCGAAGGGGGGGGATTTCGGCTGGGCGCTGGGACTCAAGCGCGCCATCGGCGGGCACTACTTCGAGATCCTGCTAACGAACAGCAACGCCACTCACGTCGACCAGTACGTGACGTCGACGTATCAGGGCTCGCCGCTGAACAAGAGCGATCTTCATCTCGGTTTCAATATCGAGCGTAGATTCGGGCGGCGGCACTAAGAGCCTGCACGGTAGAAACGTTGTTGCGCTACTGCTGGCGGAGCCTTGGGCAACCAACGCTGCCGGCCGTGCCGGCCCGGCGCCGGCCGCCTTACGGAATCTCGGTGCCTTCGACGACGAGATCGGCGAGATCGATGTCATCGCCCGGCTCGCCCGGCTTCTCGTTCTTCCGCTGAGCACGCTTTTCGGCTTTCAACTGCTGACGCTCGCGCTTGGCTTGCTCGCGCTGACGTTTGACGACGGATACTTGTGGCCTGCCCATAAACCTCCACATAACGAAAAGGGCAGGATCGCTCCTGCCCTTTCGTCGATGACAAGATCGGCTACTTAGACGGCGACTACGTTGGCCGCCTGCAGACCTTTCGGTCCTTTGACGATATCGAACTCGACCGCGGCTCCTTCGGGAAGCGACCGGAAGCCTGCGCCCTGGATCGCCGAGAAGTGGACGAATACATCGTCACCGTTCTCGCTGGTGATGAAACCGAAACCCTTGGCGTCGTTGAACCACTTGACGTTACCTTGTGTTCTCATCTTTGAATCTCCTTTCTGTGCTGCCTTCGGAGATTCAAAACGGTGTTCTTCGTCTCAACTCGGCAAATCACGGATGCACAGGCCAACCGGGTGAGGTAGCAACCTATTCCGGTAACCGCAGCAATATGGAAACTGGCATCATGGCGACCCGTTTGCAGTTATTGATGCCGATGCGCTGCCCTGAGTGCAACACCCCGTACGAAGCTAACGCCGCGGCCTGTTCGCGTTGCGGCCTGCTGCTGCTGAATCTGGCCCCCCACCGCCGCTCGGAGGACCTCTCGACGAAGAAGCGCCGCGCCGCCGACCAGATGGCGCCGTGCAAGTTCTGCGGCAGCGAGATCCCGTTGAACGCCATCCGCTGCCGGCAGTGCTCGGAGATCGTGAACGACGATTTTTATCGCGAGCGTGCCCAGCGCACCCGCGCCCGGATAAATCACGCCAGTTGGGTGGCCTATATCTTCGGCCTCGGCGCGCTGCTGGTGTTCCGGCCGGTCGGCCTGGTCTCCATCGGCGCGGGCCTGCTTCTCTCGATCCTCTACTACGCGATCCCGGTCGAGCCTCCGGCGTCCAAACGCAATCCCCGCAAGCGCATCTCGCTCTGGCAGCGAATCCGCCAACAGACCAAGATGGAGCGGGTGGCGATTTCGATCCCCAACCTGCCGAAGAGGAAGATCGTCTTCATCGGAACGCCGCTCATCGCCGCCATCATCGGCTATTCCGCGAACGCCGTTCTCCTGCAGCAGCCGGTCAACGACGTCCTGCGCGAGAATGCCGCGTTCGCCGGCATGGACGTTTCCGCGCACTACCAGTACTACGTGGTGCCGGGCGTGGTGGTCTACGACCTCCGCACCATCGGCGTGCGCCAGACGCCGATCGACGTCCACACGGCGTTCCTGGAATTTGCCAAGAAGCTGCGCGACAAGCGCTACAAACGCGTGGAGCTGTCGTACCGCGGCACGACGAAGTTCTCGATCGACGGCGCCTCGTTCCACAAGATCGGCGAGGAGTACACGAAGCGGAACTTCGATTACGTGCTCTACACCGTCCCCCGCCTCTTCCACCGCGAGGGATCGCCGGCCGCGCCCTCCGCCACCTCCGACCGCGACGCCCTGCTCCAGTTCCATCGCCAGTGGTACGGCAACGATCAACTGACGCGCAGCGTGGCCAACGGGCTGTAGCGAAACCGCGAATCGTCGAGTCGGCGTATGATCGTACGACTACGGAGAAGCAATGGATATCGTGTACAGGCCTATCGACAACGATTCGATCAAGCTGAAGGACCTCGTGGCTGAAAATCGCCGCGTAGTGCTCACGTCAAATGGTGAACCGGCAGCGGTCGTCCTGAGCGTCGACGACTATCGATCGATGCAGGCGACGATCGCGCTCGCTCAGGATCCGGCAATGTTGCAGCACGTGCTGAACGCTGCAGAGCAAATGAGCTCGATGCCTGAGCCCGAACTTGCCGATGCCGCCGTTTCAAACGATTAGCTACGACCCGATCGTTCTCGCGCTTCTCGGTAGCGACGAACGAATCAGCGCCTGCCTCGTTCCTGTCTTTCAAAGTATCAAGAACGGGACACGGCAACTCCTGCGCATACAAGTCAGACAGGAGATCTATTGGACGGATGCGTGCGGCGTCCGGCTGCTGGTCGTGGTATCTCCGGATCGGCGGCGTGTACGTATCAGCGGTTACCAAATCGTAGAGGCGATTGAGCCATGAACGTTATCGTTTTCGCCTATGCCAGCCGCATCCTGATACTCGCCGGATCTATCTCCGGGGTCTGCGGCGCGATTCTGATGGCGAATCAGTACACGCGAGCCGTTGACGGGATATTCGATCTTGCAGAGGTACTTCTGAACGCCCTTGCCAGAGGCAACAAGGCCAAGGGCATGGTGGCCGTGGCCGAAAATGAAGCCGAACAGAAGATCGCCACGTTGCAGGGTCTCGGTTTCATTTTTCTCGGATTCCTGCTCCAGGCAGCCGGCGTCCTGATCGAGTTGTTCACCTTCCGGTAGACACGCGAACGTAGAACAGTGGCGGAGCAATCCTGCGAGCGCCCCTATAGCAGCCCCTCGGCCTCCAATTCCTTCGTCAGCGCCCGCGCGTCGGTGAACTGGAAGGCGCGCATGCCGATGGCTCGGGCAGCCAGGACGTTCTCCAGCAGATCGTCGATGAAGACCGTCTGCTGGGGCGTGGTGCCGATCGTTTCCAGCGCGCTCCGGAAGACGTCGGGATCCGGCTTCGCGCTCTTGATACGGTGCGAGAAGATCAGCGGCTCATCCTTGTGAAACAGGCCCGCGAACAGCGTCGGGATGACCTCGGCGTGGGTCTCGTTCGAGTTCGAGAGGAAGGCGACGCGATACCGCTCCCGGACGCGATCGAGCAGATCTTCGATGCCGGGCATGGTGCCGTCGAAGAAGTCGGACCAGACCCTGTGAAACTCGCGGATCGAGCCTCTGTAGCCGGCGTGGTCGCAGAGAAACTCGTAGAACTCGTAAAACGAAACCGCTCCCCGCTCCATGTCCCGATACGCCCCCGGCTGCTCGAGCAACTCGACGAGATCGTCCCGCGATATGGAGGAATCGGCACAGACCGCCGCCAGCACACGCTCGTACGCGAGCTTGATGACGGTGTTGCCGAGGTCGAAGAGGAAGCAGGTTTCTGACATGGTTGCTGGGTTGCTGGGTTGCTGGGTTGCTGGAGTGCCGGGTTGCCGGTTACTTGATTGTGTCTATGCTCAGCAACCCAGCAACCCAGCAACTCAGCAACTCAGCAACCTAGCAACCTACATTCGGAACACCCCAAACCTCGGATCCTCGATCTTCGCGTTGTTCGCGATCGACAGGCCAAGGCCGAGGTAGGTGCGGGTCTCGGCGGGATCGATGACGCCGTCGTCCCAGAGACGCGCGGTTGAATAGTATGGGGAGCCTTCGGTCTCGTACTTGCGGAGGACCGGATCGGCGATGGCGCGCTCGTCCTCGCTCGACAGCTCCTTCCCTTCGCGGGCCAGTTGATCGCGCTTCACGGTGGTCAGCACGCCGGCGGCCTGCTCCCCGCCCATCACGCTGATGCGCGCATTCGGCCACATCCAGAGAAACCTCGGCGAGTAAGCCCGGCCGCACATGCCGTAGTTGCCGGCACCGAAGGAGCCTCCGATGATGACCGTGAACTTGGGCACCGTGGAGTTGGCGACGGCGTGCACCATCTTGGCGCCGTCCTTGGCGATGCCGCCGCGCTCGTACTCCTTCCCCACCATGAAGCCGGTGATGTTCTGGAGGAAGATCAGCGGGATGCGCCGCTGGTTGCAGAGCTCGATGAAATGCGTGGCCTTGAGCGCGCTCTCGGAGAAGAGCACGCCGTTGTTGGCCAGGATGCCGGCCTTGTAGCCGAAGATCCGGGCGAAGCCGGTGACGACGGTCGGCGCGTAGCGCTCCTTGAACTCCTGGAACTTCGAGCCGTCGACGATGCGGGCGATGACCTCGCGAACGTCATACGACTTCCGGATGTCGCTCGGAATGACGCCGTAGATCTCCTTCGGATCGAAGGCCGGATCTTCCGGCTCGATTCGCGTCTCCGGCTCGCGCTTGTCCAGCGGTAGGTTTTCGACGATGTTGCGGACGATGGCGATGGCGTCCTCATCGTCCTCGGCGAAGTGATCGGCGACGCCGCTGATGCGCGTGTGCACGTCGGCTCCGCCGAGCTCCTCCGCGGTCACCTCCTCGCCGGTGGCGGCCTTCACCAGCGGCGGCCCGCCGAGGAAGATCGTGCCGGTGTTCTTCACGATCACCGCCTCGTCAGACATCGCCGGAACGTACGCGCCGCCGGCCGTGCAGGAGCCCATCACCGCCGCGATCTGTGGGATCTCGCGCGCCGACATGACCGCCTGGTTGTAGAAGATGCGGCCGAAGTGCTCGCGGTCGGGAAAGACCTCGGCCTGCAGCGGCAGGAACGCGCCGCCGGAGTCAACGAGATAGACGCACGGCAGGTTGTTCTGCAGCGCCACTTCCTGCGCCCGCAGATGCTTCTTCACCGTCATCGGAAAGTACGTGCCGCCCTTGACGGTGGCGTCGTTGGCGATGATGAGGCACTCTCGCCCCTGAATCCGGCCGATGCCGGTGATGATGCCGGCGGCCGGCGCGCCGCCGTCGTACATCCCATTCGCCGCGAGCGGGGAAAGCTCGAGGAAGGGGGTGTCGGGATCGAGCAGCAGGGCTATCCGCTCGCGCGGCGGAACCTTTCCCTGCTCCTTGTGCCGGGCCACGTACTTCGGCCCGCCCCCCTGCCGCGCCGCGGCCAGGCGCTGGTTCAGCTCATCCACTAGTGCCTGCAGCGCCGCGGCGTTGCGGCGGAAGTCATCGGACTTCGAATCGAGATGTGTCTGAAGAGGTTCCATCTACGGCGCGCCAGCCTACATGCCGGTCGCGCCGGCTGCAACCGTGCGGCAATGAATCATGTCATCGCCGGTGATTCCCCTCCCCCCTCGTACGGCACGGTGGCGGTGCAACGGTCCATGAGCCGCTGGAGCTCCTGAATGTCGAGAGGCTTTCGAACGATGCCGCGGATCCGCGCCCGATCGACCTCCTCGAGATATTTCTCGGGCATTCCGGTCATGACCACCACCCTGCGCAGCAAATGCGGCATCCGCGACGATAGACGCGCCAGTACCGTGAAACCGTCGACGTCGGGCATGATCAGATCGAGCACGATCAGATCGAAGTGGGACGAGGAGACGGTTTCCAGCACCTTGCCGCCATCAGGCAACCACTCGCACGCGTATCCCAACTGCTCCAGCAGGGCACTCGTCCCCATCGCGGTCAGGGAATCATCTTCAACGAGGAGGGCCGAACGTTTCGGTCGTACTGCTCGGGGAACCCCGGGCGGATGCACGGAAGCGATGACGGCGGCGGCGGCTTCCTGTACCTGCGACGGCTTTCGAAACAGCCTTGAAACGAGCGCCGGAGCGGTGCGCGCGATGGTCTGTCTGGACATGCTCGAGAGCAGGAAGACACGAGAGAGCATCTCAGGCTGCTGGAGCTCGATGTAATGCAACACGGCATATCCGTTGAGGCGGTACCGGATCATCGGGTCGAGCACGACGGCCTTGTAGCGGTTGTTTTGCAGCTTTTCCATCGCCGCGATACCCTCGTTGGCAGAGTCGACCATCAAACCTCTCTCCATCAGAACGGCGCGAAACTCCGATGTTGTGGCCGGGTTGTCATCGACGATGAGAACTGTTGGCTCGCTGATCACGCGCTCTCCTTTGAATCGAGCAGTTGGTGGATGGTGCGCACGAGATCGTGCGGTGAATAGGGCTTCATCAGAAAGGCGGCGCGTGGATTGTCGAGGAGTGTCTCGATCTCGCGCTCGAGGGCGTGACCGGTGGAGAAAATCACCGGCAGTTGAGACTCCGCCCCGATCCGTCTGTAGACACTGCGGCCGTCCTCGTCCGGCAGGTTGAGGTCGAGCACGATCACGTCAGGCCGGAATCCGGCCACCGCCTGCGATACGTCCGCTCCCTTCCCGACCAGATGAACGTCGATCCCCTGCGCTTCGAGCGACCACTGCAGCCCACAGGCGACCGCTTCGTCATCCTCCACGAGCAGAACGCGTAGATTCTGCGGCAGGCTGGCCGGCTCGTGATGATCATCCGGTGGCTTCCGCGGGCCGTGATCGACGGCCGGAATGAAAAGGTGAAACGTGCTGCCATCTCCGAGCTTGCTCTCGACGGAGATATGGCCTCCATGGGCGGCAACGATCTGGAATACGACCGATAGACCAAGACCGGTCCCGCTCTTCTTGGTGGTGAAGAGCGGCTCGAAGATATGAGGGAGATCTTCGGCGGCGATTCCCTGGCCGGTATCGGTCACCGTGAAATGAACGAACCGCTGGCGAAGATCGCTGCTCCCGGGAAGGACTCCGATGGTCAGGATGCCCCCCTTCCCATTCATGGCGTCTCTGGCATTGAGCGCGAGATTGATCATTACCTGTGAGAGCTGCGGGAGGTCGGCGCTGACGTACATCGGCGTTTCCGGTGCGTTCACGTCGAGCACGATTCCTTCGGCCAGCATCGGACCGACCTCTTCGGTTATCTGCCCGATCAGCTCCTGCACGTTGACCGGATGCAGCGTGGTCTGGGAGGGACGCCCGAATCTCAGAATGTCCGTGGTAATCCGTTTTCCGCGGCTGATGGAAGCACTGATGAGGTCAGCAAACCGGAGCAGTTGCGGATTCCTGGCGCCTTGTTGGCGAAGGACTTCGACGACGGGCCCGATGCCCATGAGGACATTGTTGAACTCATGCGCCACCTGCGCCGCAAGCCGGCCAAGGCTGGTCAGCCGCCGCAACTGCTCGAGCTCCCGCTCGAGATTCTCGCGCTCGGTGACATCGCGTGTGCTCAGTACCACTCCCCGGATCTGAGGATGGCTCAGCAGATTCGTGCCGACCGATTCGTGAATGCGCCACACGCCGTCCTTGCGCCGGCAGCGATAGGATGCCGTTGAGGCCGGGCCGGACTCTTCCGCGATGAGCCGTTCGAATGTCGCCATCACACGGTCCCGATCCTCGGGATGAACAAGCGCAAAATGACTGGTCCCGATCAATTCCTCGGCGCTGTAATGGAGGACGCGCTCGATCGACGGACTGACGTAGGAGATCCGGCCATTGGAATCGAGGATGGCGATGACGTCCGAAACGTTTTCGGTGAGAGCACGGAAATACTCCTCCCGCTCCTGTACGAGCCGGTTGGCGTAAACCTGGGGCGTCACGTCCACGACGGCGCCCGTGAGGATTCGACGGCCGCCGAGATACGCCACGGACGCATGAACCTCGACTTCCAATATGCTGCCGTTCCGGCAACGCGCCTTGGTCCTGTAGCGCACGTCGCGGTCGTCGCCGGCATCGCGGCGCCGGATCATCTCCCGCACGAATTCCTGTTGATCCTCGACGATGACGTCGGTGACCGAGTCGAGCGCGAGGATCTCCTCCTTCGTATAGCCAAGAGATTCGGCGAACGTCGCATTCACCCAGAAAAACCGGTCGTTCTCGACGGCGTACAGAGCCACCGTCGACTCATCGACGAGAGCCTCCAGGCCGCATTGGCTATACCCGGAGGGATGAAAAGTCGGGCGTTGTCGTTCCGAAGATGAGGTGTCCATCGACGAACAAAAACGTGTTCACCGAGCACGCCCATCCCCAATAGGCCGGACCAACCCTGATTGGCTTGTAGGAGGAATTCCGAATATGTGCGCCTGCGGCCTCAGCCATTCACAACCACCACCTCATACGCCAACAACCGGCAGCCGTAGCGTCACCGTGGTCCCCTCCCCTTCAACCCCGTTTACGTCAATCTGGCCTCCGATCAAGGCAGCGCGTTCCCGCATCCCCAGAAGGCCTATTGACAGTTCACCGATCCGCTCATGCTCGGTGATTCCTCTGCCATTGTCCCCGATCATCAAAACGAACACGCCGGTATCTTCCACGACCGTTACATCGACTCTTGTGGCGCGTGCATGGCGAAGGACGTTCGTCAGAGCCTCCTGAAAGATCCTGAAGACGGCCGTCGATTGCACGGGATTCAGATCTCGGCAGGCTCCGGCCGACTCACAATGCACGACGATCCCGGTCCGATCCTGGAATTGCTGCGCCTGCCATTCGATGGCCTCCTCCAATCCGAGGACATCGAGGACGACAGGCCGCAAGTCCGAAGCGATTCTCCGGACGATGTTGATCATCGTGTCGCTCAAACCCAGCATCCCTGTCAACTTCTCCTTCAGGTCCGCGATTGCCAACATTTTCCCTGGCTCGGAAAGCGTTTTTTTTACGCTTTCCAACTCCCACCGCAAGGTCGTCAGCGTGCCGCCCAGCTCATCATGAATCTCCCGGGCGATCCGGATGCCTTCCTCCTCTCTCGCTGATTGAAGGCTGGCAGAAAGAGCGCGCAACTGTTCGCTCGTTGCTTTGAGGTCGTCCTCGGCATGCTCGAGGTCTGTCACGCTCTGCTTGAGCTTCTCCTCCGCCCGCTTGCGGTCCTCGATGTCCGTACTCGTTCCATACCACTTGACGATGCGCCCTTGCTCGTCGAACAGCGGGACCGTGCGCACCAGAAACCAGCGATAGTCACCGTCGGCGCGCCGCAGCCGCATTTCATCCTCGGAGGATTCGCCGGCGGCCATGGCCACAAGCCATTTTTCGATGACTCTTGGAACGTCCTCAGGATGAATTGGGCCTGTCGGGTCTTCAACGTACTCCTCCAACGAAAGGCCGGCATAGTCGATCCAACGCTGATTGAGGAAATCAACGACGCCGTCAGGCCGAACGCTCCAGGCCATGGCCGGTATCGTGTCGATGATCAGGCGGATGCGATCGTCGGCCTGTTTCACCACGTCTGCCGCCAACGTCCGCTCGGTGATGTCTTCCGCAATTCCAGCGAGGCGATAGACGATCCCCGCCTGATCCTTGATGGGAAAGCCACGGTCCCAGATCCAACGGATGGAGCCGTCCGGCCTCATCACACGATACTCAACCTCGAAACCGCGCCCGCGGTCCGTTTCAATGGCCTCGACAACACGCGAGCGATCTTCAGGATGAATCGCCGCGAAGAAGGATTGCGAATCCTGATACAAACTCTCGCAGGTTCGTCCCCAGACAGTCTCGTATGCCGGGCTGACATAGAGGGTCTTGCGGGAATCAACCGTGATCAGCCAGAAGACCTCATGAATGTTCTCGGCGATCTGACGGAAGCGTTGCTCGCTCTCTGCCAGCGCCGCGGTGCGTTGCAGGACTCGCATTCTGAGGGTTCGATTCCAGCCAGTGAGCCCCGCGATGAGCACGAGCGCCGCCACCGCGTAAAGAAAATAAGTCTCAGCGAAGCCCATGGGAGATCACGTACTCGACGATGTCGGCATTGTTGCGAAGGCCGGTCTTGGCCAGAACGCGGGTGCGATGCGTGCTGACGGTCTTCACGCTCAGGTTCAGAGTGTGTGCGATGGCAGTGACCGACATGCCCGAACCGAGAAGGCGGAGAACCTCTAATTCGCGATCGGACAGGCGTTCATGCGGCAGGACGGCCGCACCACCCCTGGCGATATCGGCGGCGATCTTTTCGCCGATCTGCGCGCTCACGTACGTCCCCCCTCGGGCGACGCGCCGAATGGCCATCAGCAACTCCTCGGGAGCACTGTTCTTCTCCACGTACCCGGATGCTCCCGCGCGCAGCGCGCGCACGGCGAACAGATCCTCCGGATGCATGCTCAGAATGATGACCGGCAGCCGAGGCAACTCGCTCTTGATGTGTTTGAGCAGATCGAGGCCGCTGCGGACGCCGAGGCTGAGATCCAGAATGACGACATCGACAGGGCGCGAGCGCAATACGGTCAACAACTCGTCGCCCGAGGCCGCCTCTCCGACAACCGTCATATCATCCGCTTCGACAATGAGCTGCCGCAGTCCTTTGCGGACAACCGCATGATCATCGGCAATCACGATTCGGCTCATAGGTATCGCCTCGACAAGCAATATAGAGCCGCCACGTGCCAAAGGGTCATAACCCGCCGTTGATGAGCTCATTCACTTCCAGACTCCTCGGCACGTCTGTGAAGTACTTGCTTCACGGCGCTCTCAACCTCCTCAAACGTGCACGGCTTTCCGAGATAGACCGCCCCTGTCTCTTTCAGAAATCGATTGGTCTCGGCGCTGAATGTGTCGCCTGTGACGAACAGAAATGACTTCTCCAGGAGTGGACACCGTGTGATGACCTCCAGGTATAAGGCCGGGCCGTCGAGATCAGGCATCCTCATGTCCGTCACCACGACTGCGTATGCGCCCGTCTCGATCAACGGCAGCGCGGCCCTGCCGGAGGAGGCGATCTCCACAAGATGACCCTGGGCGGAGAGGATGTCGGAGAAGGCCATGGCCACACTGGGATCGTCATCGACAACCAGAATGCGCACGGCCAGTTCCGGCGGCGCCTCGGGCAATGGAACATCGGCCTCCGCACGTACACCAGGCCCCATCGGCACGACATCATTGATGGAGACCGGCTCGCATCGAGGAGGCTCATGCCGGGCAAGAGCAGGAAGGTGTTTATCGTTCATCGATGACTTTCCCCCCATGCAACCGCGGCCGAAACTACGGAGTCATCGCATCCGAAAGGCATTCCGGCCGCCGCGATACCGACGCAATCTATAGGTTGCACCCAGCAGCCTTCGTCCACGACGGAGCGTGTCTGATTGCCTTGTAGGAGAAATTCCGAATTCAGGCGGTCACAGGTAGCAATTCACGTTTGGCAAGCGTTCCGCACATAACTTGGGGTGCCAGACCTTCATGATCAGAACGATCAGGCCCTCGTTGCCGGTTGTTTCTGTTGATCCTGGCGGCCGCTTATCGTGTCGATCCCCGTGCTTGACGATCGAGAAGGGAAACCTCATGGATATGGACACCAGATACGACACACCATTGGTAACGGCCCTCGAACAGATGGGACCGCATGATCATCAAGCCTTGATCTACGAGAGCTCGGAGGATCACTTCGCCGTGGCCGTTCCCTTTATTTGGATCGGCCTCGACCGCGGGGAGAAGTGCATCTATATCGCCGACGACGGAAAGGAGGAGGCCGTGCGGGATGCGATGCGTGCCCAAGGCATCGACGTCGAACGGGCCATCGCCACCGACAGCCTCGTGCTGGAGACGAAAGACGGCGCGTTTCTGAGAGACGGATCCTTCGATCCGGCACGGATGCCGGCGTTTTGGAAGGATGTGACGGCTCAGGCCCTGCGGCAGGGGTTTTCGGCACTGCGCGCGACGGGCGAGACCGAGTGGCTGGTCGGCGGCGCGCGGGGAATCGATGGTTGGATCGAGTACGAGAGCCGGCTGACGAATGTGCTGGCCAGCCTCAATTGCTTCGCGTTGTGCCAGTACAACCTCCGCCTCCTGCCACCCGAGCTCGTTCTGGACGTCATCCGCACACATCCGATGGTCATTTATCGCGGCGTCGTCTGTCCGAACATGTACTACGTACCACCCGACGAATTCCTGGCCACCAACCAGACGGCGCGTGAAGTCGAACGCCTGCTCACGACCATCCGCGAGCGCGCGGAGATCGAGCATACCCTCCGGCGACAACGCAACGAGCTCCGAACACTGGCCAACCGGTTGATGCACGCCCAGGATGACGAACGGCGCCGGATCGCGACGATGCTGCACGAGACGACCGCCCAGGATCTGGCCGCGCTGAAGATGCTCCTTACCCGCTTGAACCGAACCGCCGAACATCTCAGTGACGGCGAACGCACGACCCTCACCGAGAGCATCTCGCTGGCCGAGCAGTCGATGACCGGAATCCGGACGGTGTCCTACCTGCTTCATCCGCCATTTCTCGACGAGGCAGGTCTGTTATCGGCACTACGCTGGTACGCCGGCGGCTTTGCCGAGCGTAGCGGTATCAAAGTGGAGCTCGATCTGCCCGAGAATTTCGAGCGGCTGCCGCTCGACACCGAGACGGTTCTCTTTCGAATCGTTCAGGAGTCTCTGACCAACATTCACCGGCACGCGGGGAGCGAGACTGCTTTCATCCGGATCCGGCGTGACGCCGAGATGCTCGTGCTGGAGATCGAAGATTGGGGCCACGGCATCCCGAACGCCTCGCTCGAGCACATCACCAGCGGCGGCGGAGGCGGCGTGGGCATCGCGGGAATGAGCGAGCGCATCGAGCCCCTTGGCGGGCGGCTCGATGTCACGTCGAGCGCCCACGGCACGACGGTACGCGTCCGGTTGCCGCTTACGACGAAGGGTGGCTGAAACGGGCGGCCCGTCGCCTATGACGACGGGCCGCTGGATTCGGTTCAGCGTCCCAGGTTGAACTCCGCACGGCAGCCGTTGGAGACCCAGATCCCGCGGTCGTTGTAGCCCCAGGTGCGGTCGAGGACGCAGTTTCTCTTGCTGAGCTGGCGGCGCAGCTCGACGCCGCGGTGCGTATCAGCGGGACAGAAATGACGTCCGTCGCGATCGGATTCACAAACGATGACCACCGGTCTGCGATGTTCGCGCTCACGCTCGCGGTCCCCTTCACCGCGGGCGACGAGGAAATCGGCACGGCAACCATCAGAAACCCAGACAGCGTTGCGGCCTTCGTGTCCCCACGTCCGCCCTTCGACGCAGGCCGTCCGGCTCAATTGACGGGAGAGCGCGGCCCGTCCCCAGCCTTCAAAGGAGCAGACGCGGCGGTGACCGTAATCAGACTCACATCGAAAGACGTTCTGCGCGAACGCGACGGGAGCGAGAAGTGTGACGAGAACGATGAGGAAACCTAGTGTTTTTCGATTCATGCGATGACCTCCATGAAATGCCAAGCCTACGAATCATAGAGACGGCCGAGGTGATCGGCAAGGTTAACCGTTGGGGAGTCCGTGATGGGTTGCGCGGTCTCGCGGTCTCGCGGTTGCGGGGCCGCGAGACCGCGGAACCCCGAGACCGCGGAACCAATCCACTCTCACACGTTCACGGCACGGCGGATGGCCTCGACCGCGGTTGCCGTCGGGGTTCCCGGAAGAAAGATCTCGCGGATGCCGATGGCCTTCATCTTCGGGATGTCCTTCTCCGGGATGATTCCGCCGGCGAAGACGACGATGTCGCCGGCGCTCTCGTCTTTCAACAGGCGCATGATCTCGGGAAAAAGGACGTTGTGGGCGCCGGAGAGGATCGAGAGGCCGATGGCATCGACGTCCTCCTGCACGGCGGCGGCCACGATCTGTTCCGGCGTCTGCCGCAGCCCGGTGTAGATCACCTCCATCCCGGCGTCGCGCAGGGCGCGGGCGATGATCTTCGCGCCGCGGTCGTGGCCGTCGAGGCCTGGTTTCGCGATCAACACTCGGATTTTTCGGTCGCTCATGATTCTCCCTGCCGCGGGGCGGCGTCGCGGAACTTCGAGAGGATCACGATGTCGTGGTAGCTCCCCTCACGATAGAAGTCGCGCCGCAGGCAGCCCTCCTGCACGAATCCCAGCGCTTCCAGCACATGCTTGGCGCGGTCGTTGTAGTCGAAGACGTTGATGCGCAGCTTGCCGAGGTTCATCTCATCGAAGGCGAAGCGGGCCAGGGTGCGGATGGAATCGCCGCCGAAGCCGCGGTTCCACGCCGATGGCTCACCGATGAAGAGCCCGAACCACGCCGTCTGCGAGACCCAGTCGATATCGTGGATCGAGGCGTTGCCGATGTGGGTCCGATCGTCCCGCCGCTCGATGGCGAAGTGGCGTTCGTCATGGCTGGCGCTCATGGCCCTGTCGAGCCATGCGCTCTCGTTCTGGAATGCGATCGGATAGCGCGTCTTCAGCGTGCGGACGATGTTCGGATCGTTGATCCATCGATAGCAGCGCTCCGCATCGTCGCGCTCGAACGCGCGCAGGATGACGTGCTCGCCGGCGATCATGAAGCGCCGCCGCTGCGGCTCGCGCCCGCTCTCGGCAAAATCGCGCTCGGTGCGAGGGGACATGTGGCCGGATTATATTGCCGGGTTGCCACCCTCATCCCGCGAGCACGACCTTCGGCTGCACTTCGACCGGTCCACCTTCGCGCAATACGTTGATGACCTCGCCGATGGCGACCAGGCGGTCTTCCGGATTGCCGAGCGCGAGGAGATCGCCGATCTTCACGGCGACGGACGGCGTCATGATGATGGACTGGCCACGCATGAACTTCCCCTGCTGCGACCAGTCGATGCGCAACTTCGGCAGCGGCAGCTCGACGTCGGAGAGCGACTGGAACCAGGGCCTGCCCAGGAGCGTCTCGATCGGCGCGTTTTCGAGCGTCTCGTACGGCAACGCGTCGGAGATGTGGAAGTTGCCGATGGCGGTCCGTCGCAGCTCCTTGAGATGCGCCGGAACGCCTGCCGCGGTGCCGAGGTCGTGGGCGAGCGAACGGACATAGGTGCCGGCCGACGATCGCACCCGGAAGCGAACCGTCGATCCGGTGACCTGCACGATCTCGAACTCGTAGACGGTGATCGACTTCGGAGTCAGCGCGGCCACTTCGCCTTTGCGCGCCAGCTCGTAGGCGCGAACGCCGCCGACCTTCTTCGCCGAGAACTGCGGCGGCATCTGTTCGATGGCGCCGATGAACGGCGTCACCAGCGGCACGAAGTCGATGTGCTCGACATTGACCTCGGCAGGCTCCCCCGCCGGCACCCCCGCGGCATCGTAGGAGTCGGTGGCCCATCCGAACTGGATGATCCCCTCGTA
>Ga0247680_1000172_pt1 | contig 25383 bp, 20 predicted proteins | sample CNK21_metaG_FD_182803 | JGI IMG/M metagenome (GOLD analysis project Ga0247680, IMG submission 182803) | Soil microbial communities from Purdue University Martell Research Forest, Indiana, United States - CNK21 | ecosystem: Environmental > Terrestrial > Soil > Temperate forest > Bulk soil...
CCACGAACGTGCCGGAAGGGGAGATCCGCAGAGTGACGGATTGGGGAACGACGTACGAATCATCCCAATGCATGTCGATACGTGACCGAAACACACACTACCCTAAATCCTTTTCGACCTCCAGATTTCTGCACGTGGTGGCGTCCCCAGCGCTCGAAAATTGAAACGGTAAGAGTGCGGACCCGAACGATCAGCAGAAATCAAGTCGGGTGTCCATGGGGTCGCGTGCTGCATGGATTGTCATCCTGACTTACAATCCATGCATGATCCACAGAGTCCTCACGGCTCGTCTGAAGGAAGCGGCGGCGCAGCTACCGGTGGTGACTCTCACCGGCCCTCGGCGGTGACGCCGGTGTTTCTCACAACACAGCGCGGGCGTGGCTCGGCCTTCTTGAGGCGAGCTTCATCACCACCCTCCTCCCCGCGTGGCATCGAAACGTCCGCAAGCAGATCATCAAGGCGCCGAAGCTCCACTTCATCGACACCGGCGTCGCGTGCAGTCTCCTCGGCATCCGGGACCCCGATCAATTGCGCAGTCACCCCCTCCGCGGTGCGCTGTTCGAAAGCTGGGTGGCCGGTGAGATTCTCAAAGGTCTGGTCCATCGAGGGCGTCAGCCGGACCTGAAGCACTATCGGGAGTCGCGTGGGATGGAGATCGATCTCGTTCTCCAGCAGGCCGGCGCTCTGCATCTCGTCGAGTGCAAGTCGAGCGCGACGACGCACCCTTCGTTCTTCGAGCCGCTGCAGGCGATTCGGGATCTCATCGGTGCGGCATCGCCAGAGACCGCCGTCACGTCCGCTCTCGTCTACGGAGGCAAAGAGAGCCACCCGCGACGTACGATTCCGGTCTATTCGTGGAGCGACATCGAGAAGCTCTCCCGCCGCATCGCCGGTTGAGGCGTTCGCGTCGAGGGCGAGCCGCTCAAACTGCAAGGTGGAAGTGACCGAAGTGTGAGGCCACCTGTCCAATCTGCGTCCCCGTGCGGTTTCACCCCGCGAACGCCAGCTCTTCGTCGTGCTGGCTGGCGGCGACGTTCTCCAGAAGCGCAAACTCGGCCGTGAAGTGCCGCAGACGTTTCGCTGACGACGTGATGCGATAACCGCGCAACGCATCCTTGTTCGCCGCCACTTCAAGGATTGCCTCGGCCACATAGTCGATGTGCGATTGCGTATAGAGCCGGCGCGGAATCGCCAGGCGGACGAGGTCCATCGCCGCCGGGATCTCGCTTCCATCGGGCTGAAGGCCGAACATCACCGTTCCGATCTCGCAGGCCCGGATGCCGCCATCAACGTAGAGCGCGTTCACGAGTGCCACACCCGGATAGGCGAGCGGTGGGATGGCCGGCAGCATGGCCCGCGCGTCGATGTAGACGGCATGACCGCCTGGCGGTTGCACGATTGGTACGCCGCCGGCCGTGAGCCGTTCCGCCAGATACTCGATCGAGCGGATGCGGTAGCGGAGATACGCTTCCTCGGTGACCTCTTCGAGACCACGCGCGACCGCCTCGAGGTCGTAGCCGGCCATTCCCCCGTAGGTGGGAAAGCCTTCGGTCAGAATCAGCAGATTGCGGCATTCCTCGGCCCAGCGATCATCGTTCATCGCCAGGAACCCGCCGATATTCGCCAGGCCGTCCTTCTTCGCCGACATCGTGCAGCCGTCGGCGAGCGAGAACATCTCGCGCGCGATCTCCCGCGGCGTGCGATCCTGCTGTCCCGGCTCACGCTGTTTGATGAACCAGGCGTTCTCGGCGAACCGGCAGGCATCGAGGAAGAATGGTTTTTCGAAGCGCGTGCAGAGTGCCCGCACGCTGCGAAGATTCTCGAGCGACACCGGCTGCCCGCCGCCGGAATTGTTGGTGACGGTGACCATCACCAGGACGATGCGGTCGCCGTCGATCGCCAGCGTGCGCTCGAGACGGTCCAGGTCCATGTTTCCCTTGAACGGATGAATGGCCGAGGGGATCCGGCCCTCGGCGATGACGAGGTCGCGTGCTTCGGCGTCCTCGACTTCGATGTTGGCGCGCGTGGTATCGAAGTGCGTGTTGTTGAGGACGATCTGGCCCGGTTTCAGGATTGTGTGAAAGAGTATCCGCTCGGCCGCGCGGCCCTGGTGCGTGGGGATGATGTGGCGAAATCCGGTGAGCTCCGTCACCACCGCGTGGAAGCGCTCGAAGGAGCGGCTCCCCGCGTACGACTCGTCACCGCGCATCATCGCGCTCCACTGGTCGGCGGACATCGCTCCCGTTCCGGAATCGGTCAACAGGTCGATGAGAACGTCCTCGGCGCGCAGCCGGAAGACGTTGTTCCCGGCATGGTCGAGAGCGAGACGCCTCTCCGAGGGGGTTGTGAATTTGATCGGCTCGACGGCTTTGATCCGGAATGGCTCGATGATCGTCTTCATCGGGAGCCATGCTCTCGCCATTCACGAACATCGCACGGTGATCGGGCGAGCCGTGGATGGTGATGACGATCACCGGGCAAACCGGATAACCACCGAGCGCGATACGCCCGGGGCCTACGGCACGTCGATGTGGTTGACGACCTTCTTGACGCCAGTGACCTTCGCCGCGTCGTCGTACGCTTTCCGGCGGTCTTCCGCGGTGGGCAGGTGGCCCGTCAGCGTGACGACGCCGTCGGTGACATCGACATCGACGCTCACGTGATCGGCCACCAGATTCTTCTTGATCTCGGTCGCGATGGTCGTATTGTCGAGCGACTTCGGAGTCATCCGATTCCAGTTCGAGCAGCCGAGGGCTGTGATCAATGCCACGGACATGATGGTGGAGATGAGTAACTTCTTCATTTCGATGTTTCTCCTGACACAGCCGCAGAGCAACAGGCGAGCCAGAGGCGCTGAACAGCGGATGGGAGCGCTTGCCGTAACGTGAAAGGAGGCGCAGGCTTTGCGGATGTCCGACGCCGAGGCCACCACCAAAGGAACGATCCTGCGCAGTCTGCTCAAGTTCGTGGCAGGCGATCTATCGCCGGCACAGTATGGCCGCGCTCTCGCGGCGCTCTCTCCCGCGGACCGGCAGATCGTCGAACAGGGCTCGATCCTTCCGACCCAGAAGATCTCCGAATTCACGCTCAATCGGCTGACCGTCGAGGCAGCCAGAGCGAAAGGGGAGTCCCTCGAATCGTTCGGACGCCGGGCAGGTCGTGCGGAGATGGCCGATTCTGTCGGCGTCTATCGCTTCCTCACATTCGTCCTCACGCCGGCCGCGCTCCTGCGCAAGGCGTCAACCCTTTGGAGCGCGGTTCACAGCCATGGGCAGCTCATCGTCGAGGACGAGTCGAAGAGCTCCGCGCGTGTGAGGCTGACCGGGTTTCCCTCCGAGGAGGCGCACTGCGCACGGCTTTCGGGCTGGTTCGAGAAAGCCGGCGCCATGACCGGCGCCAGGAACGCCAGGGCCACACACGACGTGTGCATTGTCCGTGGTGCGGCCGAGTGCCAATGGCAATTGACGTGGTGATGTCGCTCGATCCGATAGGAACCTCTGTCCACCTGCAGTCCACATCGCAGGCCAAGATTGCTCTGTTCCGGTCCCTCTTCCGCGGGCGCGACGATATTTACGCGCACCGCTTCGAGAGCCGGAAAACGGGGAAGGCCGGGTACGCGCCTGCCTGTGGCAACGAGTGGATCCGAGGGATCTGCGAAAAGCCGCGGATCAAGTGTTCCGACTGTCCGCACCAACGCTTTCTTCCGGTGACCGATGATGTGATCCGGTTTCACCTGTCGGGCCGCGACGACGCCGGCCAGCCGTTTGTCGCCGGCGTCTATCCGATGCTTCGCGACGAGGCGTGCTTCTTTCTGGCGGCTGATTTCGACAAGACAGGCTGGCGCGAAGATGTGGCCGCATTCGCCGAGACATGCCGGCAACTGGAACTTCCGGTTGCCGTTGAGCGCTCGCGTTCCGGCCAGGGTGGCCATGTGTGGCTCTTCTTCGAGGAGGCGATTCCAGCCGCGCTTGCACGCAGGCTCGGTTCGCACATCCTGACGGAGACGATGGAGCGTCGTCCCGACGCCGGCCTGGACTCATACGACCGGTTCTTTCCGAACCAGGACACGCTGCCGCACGGTGGGTTCGGTAATCTGATCGCGCTGCCGCTGCAGAAGCAGGCGCGCGAGCGCGGCAACAGCGTTTTCCTCGATGACTCGCTCGTGCCGTACCCGGACCAATGGGCGTTTCTGTCGACAGTGGTCAGGATCGGCCGGTCTCGAGTCGAGGCCATCGTGCGCGACGCCGAGCGAGCCGGGAAGATCGTGGGCGTGCGTTTTCCACCTGCTGACGAGGACGTGGACGAGCCGTGGACGGCCCCGCCTTCGCGGCATCGGAAAGAGCCGGCGATCGCGGGGTTGCCCCGCACTCTCGAGATGGTTCTCGGGAACCAGATCTATATTGCCAAAGAGGCATTGGTTCCCGCGCTCCGAAACCGGTTGCTCCGGCTCGCGGCCTTCCAGAATCCCGAGTTCTACAAGGCGCAGGCGATGCGGCTGCCGACATATGACAAGCCGCGGATCATCGCCTGCGCCGAGGATCGTCCACAACACATCGGTTTGCCACGCGGATGCTTCGACGATGTGCTGGAACTGCTTTCGGATCTGAAGATCGCTCCGATCGTCCGGGATGAACGTTTCGCGGGTAAGCCTCTCGCCGCGACGTTCCGGGGAGAGCTTCGGAATGAACAGAGGATTGCGGCCGCAGCCATGCTGGCGCACGAGACCGGCGTGCTGTCCGCCACGACCGCATTCGGAAAAACAGTCGTTGCCGCATGGCTCATCGCACAGCGCGGCGTCAGTACGCTCGTTCTCGTGCATCGGCGGCAACTGCTCGACCAGTGGGTGGAGCGGCTGTCGGCGTTTCTGGACTTGCCGGTGACCGGAGTCGGTCAGATCGGCGGCGGACGGGATCGAGCCAACGGCCTGCTCGACGTGGCCGTCATTCAGAGCCTCGGCCGGAAGGGAGTGGTCGATGATCGCGTCGGCGACTACGGTCACATCATCGTGGACGAATGTCATCACCTGTCGGCGTTCAGCTTTGAACGGGTGGCCCGCAGTGCGAAGGCTCGATTCGTCACCGGCCTGTCAGCGACCGTTGCCCGGAAAGACGGTCATCATCCGATCATCTTCATGCAGTGCGGCCCGATCCGCCATCGAGTGAGTGCGAAGGCGCAGGCCACCGCGCGACCTTTCGAGCACACGGTGTTCGTCCGTCCGACGGCGTTCCAGGCTGCCAACATCGAAGAGGATCAGCGAGCGCAGTTCCAGAGCCTGTACCGCGAACTGATCGATGACGAGGCACGAAATCGGCGCATCTGCGACGACGTCATCGAGGCCGTTCGCGACGGACGGTCGCCCCTCGTTCTGACCGAGCGCAACGATCATCTCGATCGCCTGGCCAGCCGCCTTTCCGGAAGCATTCGCCATCTGCTCGTGCTTCGGGGCGGAATGGGGAAGAAGCAACGCCAGACGATCGCCGGCCAATTGGGAGCCATCCCACCGGATGAGGATCGCGTCCTGCTGTCGACCGGCAAGTACATCGGCGAGGGGTTCGACGACGCACGGTTGGATACTCTCATGCTCACGCTTCCGGTGTCGTGGCGCGGAACCATCGCCCAATACGCGGGGCGGCTGCATCGCCTCTACGACAGCAAGCGCGAGGTCCGGGTGTACGACTACGCGGATCTCAATGTGCCGATGCTGGCGCGGATGTTCGATCGGCGTTGCCGGGGCTACGAGGCGGTTGGCTATACGATCGTCCTTCCGGCGAGTGCGGTTCCCGGTTGGCCTGCCGCCGTCCCGCTCCCCGCCGATCCAGGTTGGAAGCATGACTACGCCGCCAGCGTGCGCAGACTGATTCGTGACGGAGTCGACGCGCCGCTGGCGAATCTGTTCGTTTACGCGGCGCGCCGCGTCGGTCCGGAAGCGGAGGGCGTTGACCGGGCCCGTAGCGCGTCCGAGGCGTTCCTGTATCGACGACTGGAGACCTTGAATGAGACTCGTGGACGGTTTGTGCTGAACGCTGATCTGTCGATCCCGTTCGATGGCCGCGGCCAGATGGAAGTCGATCTTCTGTGCACGGACTCCCGTCTCGTGGTCGAACTGGACGGCGCGCAGCATCTCTCGGATGCCACTGCCTACCGGCGCGACCGGCACAAAGATCTGTTGCTGCAGGAGAACGGCTACTGGGTGTTGCGCTTTCTCGCCGAGGACGTGGGGAAGGATCTCGATGCAGTTCTCGACGCGATTCTGAGTGCGTTGGCAAACCGCCAAAGACGACTGTCATGACAACGTACGATCATCACAGGCCGGCACGTTGTAGTTTCGAGATGAGTGAGGGCTTGCGCGCGTGTTCCGTCCGCAAAACCTCGAGTCGGCCCAGGAAGCTCGATTCACTGCTGTGCTTTCCTGCCAGATCGTGCAGATCGACGAGCAGGACGACGGCGCGGTCGTAGCTCGCGGGCTGTTTCGTCGCAATCAGGCTATCGATCTCTATCCATACAGCCGGCTCTCTCCGTGCGAGATCGTCGAGATATTTCGCGCGTGCCGATGCCGCCTCTTGCTCGCGCCGTGTCTTCTCGATCGCGGCTCGCGCTGCCGCGATGCGCCGCCGTTCATCGCCGGCATCCCGTGCAGCGCTCAGCAGGGTGCCGACAGTCCTCGCCGTGCGAGGCTCGGCGACGTCCCGATTACCGATCAGGCGCGGAAGCTCGGCGGCGAGAGCAGGTTCTTCGGCGGCGATGAATCGTTCCAGGTAGTCATCCCGCTCGGCACTCGACTGTCCGGCAATCCACTTCTGAATCGCTTCGCGAGTGAGCGTCGCCGCGGTCATTGGGACTGTCAGCGGCAGCGACGTCGAGCAAGTCGGCGTCTATTCGGAGGAAATCGACCAGGCGCTCCAGCGATCCATCGAGATCTCCGAGTCCCGGTGGAACCGGTCAGACTCGAGGGTATCCAGCTTGAGGATGTTCGTTCCCCAGTTCGCGAAGTAGAGGAACGCATCGAAGTACCTGTCCATCCACGCGTCTTCGTCTCCCTTGAAGTCGCCCCACTGATAATCGTTCACGAAACTCGTTGATGTGATCCGCGCGCGAGTCGAGAAAGATCGCAACAAGGCCACCTCGCCGGAGGTGAGGCGCCGGTCGATGGCCAGGAACTCGTAGTACTGGTATTCGCTCATCGATCTGCGTGCAGTTTAGCGTCTCCATCCTTTCATCTTGTCCTCGGCGGTTTACTTCGTCGCGGAACGGACGAGCCGGATCTCCAGGTTGTGATTCAGAAGTCCACCGACGCCGGCCTCCTGACCGATTTCAGTGCCGCCGCATTGCAACAATCGGCAGATGCGCAGAATCTCCTTCTGGCCTATGAGGCAGCAGATCGCGCGTGGCAACTCGCACACGCACCCGCCGCTGCATGGAATCGGGCCATCGCCGCCGACCGCATCGGTATGCGCGCCTTCGCCGCGCGGGCATGGGGAGAGGTCGTGGCAAAGGAACCGTCGTCGAGCTGGGCTCACGAGGCCGAGATGCGACGACGTGCAGCGGTTCAACGCGCGACGGCGGCGCCGGATGTCTCGCTTGAGCTGTTCTTCTATCGTCAATTGATCATCCGAGCGATGGCTGGTGAGACACTCACCGACGTCCTCACCGGCGACCATCTCGCTTCGGACGCCGCCGAGTCTTTGCGAAGTTTGCCCAAAGCCGATCGCCAACGCCTGAACGCGGCGCTTACCGCGTATATCCGGGGGCGCGATTCGTTCGAGAGGAATGAGTACGAGGACGCGCGGAGGGCATACGCCATTGCCGAAGCGGAGCTCGGCTCACTGCACGTGCCGCTCGTTCTGATTGCCCGCGATCAACGGATCCGAAGCGAATGCTCGCAGGGGAAACGGGGCTGTGTCGAGGCGATGCGCGCATTCCGGCGGGATGTCTCCGCTTCCGGACGGTATCCATGGCTCGCCGCGCGCAGCGCTTACGGCGAGGGTCAGGTGCTGTACCGCCAGGGACACATCTACGAGGCGACGGAGCATCTGCAGCGCGCGCTGAGCGAGTTCGAAAAGTTCGGTGATGAGACGTCCGCCGGCTTCATGCATGTGTTGCTGGCGAACGTTTTCGCGGCCGGCGGTGAGAGCGATCTGGCGTTGCGGCATTTTCTCAACGGCCTGGCGTGCCGCACGCCGGCCATTCTCGATCGGCGGCGGAAGATGCTCGAGGACGCGATCATGTTCATGCTTCGTCATGGATATCTGGCCACGGCGGAGCTTCTGCTCGATGATTTGGCTGCTTCGTCGACGACTGACGCGTCCAACGTGAACGAAGCAATGCTACGCGGCGTCGTCGCCTTCCGGCGCGGCGATCGACGCGCGGCATCGCTTTACTTCGCCCGAGGGCATGCGCTGCTTCATGCCGTGAGAGATGACGCCTCGCGCTCTGACGTTGAGTTCCGGCTCGCAATTGCAGAGGCAGGCTCGAGGATGGTCTCACCGAATCCGATCATCGGTGAGCTGGATGCCGCAATTGCTGCTTATGAAGGGACGGAGTATTCCGTCTGGCTGCCGCAACTCCTGACGGAACGTGGGGCGGCATGGGAGCGCACGAACGAGCTCGCACGCGCGGAGAGCGACTATCGCCGCGCAATCGATATTTTGGAGTCGCGAGAGCCGCGCATCGACGAGACTGTTCTCGCTCTAGGCATCGTTGCCGCGAATGAATCACCATTCGATCGGGCTATTCGTCTCCTGTTGCGACAAGGCCGGATTGCCGGGGCTTTGTCAATCGCCCAACGATCCACTGCTCTGCGCATTTCCTCATTGCACGCTCGCGGTGCCGGCGTGCGCGATGCGTTTCGGCAGTCGCGTGCCGGCGGCGACGGGGTTGCCGATATGCAGAGTGTGTTGCAGTCTGGTCAGGTTGCCGTTGCCCATCATCTACTTCGTGATGAACTGGTCACGTGGATCGTCACCAAGGGAGCGATCCGCGCGATACGGCGGCCGTTGCGGATGAAAGAGCTGGTCCAGAGTGCCGATCGGCTGAGCGGCTGCGCCGCTCGTCGATCATGCAACGACGAAGCTGCCGTCGAGAGTCTGTCGGACGCTTTACTCCGCGCATGGATCGACACGATCCCGCGCGGCGCCACGCTGCTGATCCAGCCGCCGGCGGAGCTGGAAGCTGTTCCTTTCTCGATGTTGAAAACGCGCGCAGGAGAGCGCCTGATCATGCGAGACTCGCTGGCCACGGCACCCAGCTTGCGCGCGTTTGCCCGTGCTTCACTCGTCGACGGGATGCGCGCCGGCTCCGTATCGGCATTCTTCGCGGCGGCCCCTGCGCCCGGAGGGAATCTCGACCCGCTTCCGCTCGCGGTCGGCGAAGTGAACCGTGCGTCGCGGTTATATGCACGAGCGCTGGCGGAGATTCACGCGACGCGTGCGACGTTCCTCAACCGCTCGCCCTCATTCCCTATCGTTCATTTCGCGGGTCACGTCGTGGTCAACGCGGCGCGTCCGTTGTTTTCCGCACTCGTCTTCGAGAACGGCGAGATGTTGTACGTGCACGAGCTGGATGAGCGTTCGTTCGCGAATGCGCGCCTGATCGTTCTCTCCGCCTGTGACACGGGACGTTCGCCGCGTCCGACGATGAGCGTGGCGAACGCGCTCCTCAGCCAGAACGTGCCGTCCGTCGTTTATACACTCTGGCCGGTGTCAGATGACGCGGCGGAAGAGTTTGCGATCGCATTTCACCGGGCGATCGTCGCGGGTAAAACGCGTGCCGATGCGGTGCGCGACGCGCAACTCTCGTTGATGCTGAGACGGCCCAATGAGACCGGTGCGTGGGCGGCATTTGCGCTTGCAGGCACGCCGGGTTCATTAGTGGAAGCAGAGAAAGGAGAGAAGGTATGAGCGAGAGTGAAACACCGGATAAACGTGAATTGAGAATCGTCTTCGACGGGGTCATTGCCGTCGGGCCGCCACCCGACCGGGATGAAGTGAAAACGGGGCCATTTTTCGGAGTGATGGCGCGCTCGACCCGGCGGCTGTCCGACCGGTCGCGGCGCTTGAAAGAGAATCCCCCCAAGTATATTCCGGTGCATGTGCCCACGGTTTACACCACCATGGTTCCTGCCAGCGACAGTCGCCCTCCTGACGAGGTGTTTCAACTGTCGAAATTTCACCCCAAGTGGTACATCTGGCATCCGCAGCGCGAGCGAATGGAGTTTCGTTTCGATAGCGACGGAACGCCAGGTGACCTAAAGTTCAACGATCGTGGGAGCCATGCGCGGACCGGACCGTTCGGCCAAGTCAAGATCCATGACATCGAAATGGCTCCGGATGCCCGCCAGATTTGCCCGGAGCGAACCTACCTCCTCGACGGCCTGTTGACTGCGCCGGCTGCCGACGCTCCGGTGCGAGAGGAAGCCGCGGCGCAGATTCTGGTCCCCTGGGGAAGAATCCTCGCTGGCGGTAACTTTGACAAGGCAGACGGCGTCGATGTTGTATTCGATCCGGCCCGAGTCTCCTCAGAACCAAAGACGGTCGTACCGAATGTGGTTGTTTCGGCGGATGTCGCGCAGGTGGAGATCGCCATGTTTTCGCTCGACACCGGCGAGAGGCTCGACTCGCTGAAGTTCGATGTCATTGAAGATGCCGAGCTGTGGGTTTCCAACGGGGATCCCAGCGATACCGCGATCGACCTGGATGCTCTGAGCAGAGATATCTTGAAAGCGGAATTCGGGCGTAACGCGGATAAGCTCCTCGACGAGTTTCACAATCACTTCAACGGGCTTCTGCGGGTAAGGGCCGAATCGGATGATTTCAAAAGATTTCTTGGGAACATCTTCACCGGCGGAGGAGCAATGGTTGCGCCGAGCGTCGCGAGCAATCAATTCGTACGATCGAGCGACGTCGACATCGACTTCGAGCTTTTCTACACAATCGTCGAGGGCCGGGACGACGGTCGCGGGTTATCCGTTCCCAGGAGACCAGGAGGTAAGCCATTCATTGGACCGAATTGCCTCTGCGAGTTGGTGAGATGTCGCGAGGACCTGAAACTGATATCAAACGACGATAACCGTTAAGTATCTCCAGGTAGCCACCTGAGGTCGCGGGTTCGAATCCCGCGACCGCTCAATTCAACCACGTACCGGTTGGGCTTCGGCAGTTGATGGCGATGCCGGATACGTATCCGATTCAGACGTTGATCCGTGAATATCGGATCGGCGGCGACGGTCCGATGTTGCCTTCGCAACAGCCTGGCACCGAGGAGTGCTGCAGAGGCTCGGTTCGCTGCCGCTGATCGTGCAACCGGGCGAACGGTGTGACCAACGCGGGGTCCGAGATCTTTCGATTCGTTCGGCAGTTGTGGCTTCGGCATGGTCGTCGTCACCATCGACAACTAAATGATTTTGGCAACAACAGATCATTATAATGTTCTGCAGGAACGAAAAATCATTCCGGCGGAACGAATTTTCATTCCGGTGGAACGTTCGGACGTTCTCGCGGAACCAAATTTCGTTCTGCAACAGCGTTTTTTGGTTCCGGAGGAGCGGCCGAGTCGTCCGCGGGAAACGAAATTCGTTCTGACAGAACTTTATACCGTTCTGACAGAACATTATAATGTTCTGTCAGAACGAATTTTGGTTCCGACAGAACCGTATACTGTTCTGCAGGAACAACGTTTGATTCCGACAGATCATGATCATGTTCTGCAGGAAGAGAATTCGCTTCCGGCGAACCGGGGGCCGTCACCGCGGGCAGGCCATCGGGGAGATTGATCCAGGTAGAGCGTAGCCCTGGGACCGCGGGCGTCTCGACCGCGTCGTTCCCGGCAACATCCTGCCACTTGCAGGCGCGGTCGGGACGCCCGCGGTCCCAGGGGGGCTATCGCGCCGGTTTCCGAGCGCTGTCCATTTCTCACCCGCCGAGGGCGGCCAGGTTGTTGCGCGCACGCGTGAAGGCGGGGTCGACCTCCAGCGCGGTCTTGTAGGCGGTGGCGGCGTCGTCGCGGAATCCGAGCGATTGCAACGACCAGCCGATGTTGTTGTAGGCGAGGGGAGTGCGTGTGTAGCGCACTGCCGCGCGATAGGCCACCGCCGCCTCGGCGTGCCGGTTCGCCTGCGTAGCCGCCCACCCCTGATCGAAGCAGGCCCGGTAGGAATCGCAGCGGGCGTTGACGCTCGCCGTCGGATCGATGGCGTGGATCGCCGCGGCGAGGGATGCCGCGCGCGCCGTATCGCCGCGTGCGATGGCCACCTCGAGGGCCATCGTCCTCGGCGGCATCCAGGTCGGTGCCAGGCGTGCCGCCTCGGCCAGATGCGGCTCCGCTTCCATGCCGCGGCCGCGCTGGAGGAGCCAGCGTCCGTAGTAGAAGTGAGAGTTGCGGTCGGCGCTGATGGACAGGGCCCGCGTCAGGTACCGCTCGGCCTCATCCTGCTGCCCGAGCGCCGCGGCAACGATGCCGCGGTTGATCTCCAGCGTGCTGTAGTTCGGCGTGAATTGCGCGGCGTGATCGAAGGCGCTCTTCGCCGCGGTGTAGCGTCCTGCTTCCATCTGCGTCAGGCCGTAGTTCATCCATCCGCGTCCGTTGCGCGGGCTCTTCTCGGTGACGTCGCGCCACAGCGTCTCTTCCGTCAGCCAGGCGCGATTACGGACGCGCGTGCCGCAGGCGAGTGCGACGGCCACGATCACGATCGCGGCCATGGCGTAGCGCCGCAGTTTGGGGTGTCGCCGCGCGATGAGCTCCACGCTCCAGACCGCGGCCGGGGCCATCCCCATCAGCGGGAAGAAGAGGCGGTGCTCGTTGGCCACTTCGGCGAGCGGAACGATGCTCGACGTCGGAAGGAGCGTGATGGCAAACCAGGCCAGGCCGAAGGAGACCGGCGCAAGCTCGGTCGTGCGCGCCAGCCGGGCGATGGCGATGCAGAGGAGAATCACGAAGGCGAGGCCGGCCAGGGCATTGGTGTCGTACCAGTGCGGGAGGAGCTCGAGATCGGTGTCGGCGCTCAGGCCGGCGGGGAGCAGCGCCAGCCGGGCGTAATGCAGCCAGACGTACGGTTGCGTCATCAGGTAGGCAATGCGCGATCCGCCGCCGGCGATCCACTCCGGCGCGTTCATGCGGTTGAGGGCGATGAGCAGGACGCCTCCGGTGACGAACGACGGGATCGATGCGGTCAAGGCCTCGCTCCACCGCCTCCGTTCGACGACGCGCACCCAGGCCATCACGACGCCGGCGAAGATCACCACGGGAGCCTTGGCCAGGGCGCCGAGCGCGAGGGGAATCAGATAGAGCAGCCATTTGCGCCGCGCAGGCCAGTGGATAAAAACCGCGAAGGCGCCGAGGAATCCGATGGCGGAGATCAGCTCGCTCCGGCTGGAGAGAAAGTTCATCGTCTCCGTGTTTGCCGTGTGCACGCAGAAGATCGCGGAGGCGGCGACGGCGAGCAGCGCGTAATCGCGCCCGAAAAGATGCCAGTAGACGATGGCCAGGAGGATGGCGGTGACGAGCAGCAGCAGGAGCTGCGTGGTGTGGAACGGCACCGGATCGAGCGAGTGTCTGGCGGCGTAGTCGATGGCGAAGCTCAGCGTGACCAGCGGGCGATAGGTGGCGTTGGCCGGCTGGCTGCTGAACGTATGGGCGTCGGTGAAGAAGCGAGGCCAGTTCGCCAGCGAGCGGATCGACGGGTTCTCGACGATCACATGATCGTCATCGAAGTGAAATGAGTTGTGGAAGAAGTTCGCGTACGCCGCGAGGACGAGAACGACCGCGGCCATCGACGCCAGGATCAGACGGTTACGCGGCGCGGTTGCGATGAGCATTGTGGAAGGCTATTGAATGACTCATGGAAACTCTGTTGCGGCGCGCACGGCCTGGTGTGACGACGCAGCGCAGCCGAGAAGCCAGCGCGCCGGCAAGTGCCGCCAGGCACAGACAAGAGTGTCTGTGCCACATTTTCCGTCGATATTGCGGAAGTGTTGGAGTCTTCGCCGGGTCCAATGTGGCACAGACACTCTTGTCTGTGCCTGGCGGCGAAGCCGCGCATTCGCCGGCTGAAGCCAGAGACTACAATTTCGCACATGGCGTTCCTCAGATGATTGCGATGTGCAACAACAACGGCCGGCGCCCGAGGGCGCCGGCCGGGAGGTACAGCGGAACAAGGCTCAGTTGTTGTTCAGCACAACGTACATGAAGTCCTTGTTCTTACTGCCGGAGATCGTGAACGCTCCGTCTGCCTGCGAAACGACGGCAAGCGGGTCCGAGCCGGATCCATGGATGTAGTTCACGAGGATCACGCTCGTGTACTTGACGTTGGAGTCATAGACAGTCAGCGTCACGGGGGTCGATCCGGGTCCATTCGGCAGCGTCAGCGCGCCGGCGTTCATCGTTACGCCCGGGCCTCTGTCGCCCTGCGGCCCAGTAGGTCCAAGCGGTCCAATGCCACCAGGGGATCCAGTGTCGCCCTTCGGTCCAGTCTCGCCTTGGGGTCCGGTGTCGCCCCTGGGTCCGGTGATGCCTTGCGGTCCGGTTTCGCCTTGCGGTCCGGTTTCGCCCTTCGGTCCAGTGTCACCTTTGGGTCCGGTGATGCCTTGCGGTCCGGTTTCGCCTTGCGGTCCGGTCTCACCTTTGGGGCCAGTGATTCCTTGCGGTCCGGTCTCACCTTTCGGTCCGGTTTCGCCTTGCGGTCCGGTCTCGCCCTTGGGTCCGGTGATGCCCTGCGGCCCGGTTTCGCCTTTGGGTCCAGTCTCGCCTTTCGGTCCGGTCTCACCTTTGGGTCCGGTGATTCCTTGCGGCCCGGTCTCACCTTTTGGTCCGGTGTCGCCGTGCGGTCCGTTCTCGCCCTTAGGGCCAGTGATGCCTTGCGGTCCGGTTTCACCTTTCGGTCCGGTCTCGCCTTTCGGTCCAGTGCTGCCGTTCACGCCAGGCTCACCTTTCGGTCCGGTGCTGCCGTTCACGCCAGGTTCACCCTGCGGTCCGATCGGGCCGGGCGCACCGGCAAGCGGCACAGTCGGATCGGGTAGGAAGTATCCGATGAGATCGACCGTCAGGTCGGCCCCGGCGTCGAGTGACTGCAGGCCGAACGTGCCGAAGGTGTTGTAGGGGATAGGCCCATGCGACAGCATGACGCCCGCCTCGTCGGTCACCTCCTTCCCTGGCGTGATGGCCACGACCGGGAGTTGTACGGTATCGCTCAACTCCGGATTGAAGGCCACGATGCGGCCCAGTCCCGTGCCGTTGGACGTCGTCACGCGGATGGCCACGGCGAGCGCGGCGTCTGGGACGATGGTGGCGCAGGGGTTGATGAAGTTTTCGGTGAGAGACGCACCATTCACGGGATAAAGACGCTGCTCGTTCGGTCCCAATGCCGGGCCGCCCCACGGTGCGCCGTAGTGATCGGCCTCGAGCGTGCTGACCAGACGGCACGGCGGCAGTTCCTGGAACGTCGATGGGGGCATCAGATGCGTGCTGCCCTTGAACGTGACCTGCAGGGCCGTGCGAACGCGCACGCCGGGAATCGTCAGCGCCGGCTGGCCGGCCGTGGTCGTTTGTTGCGCGAGCGCCAGGCCGGCAAGCCCGATCGCAACCATTGCGATCAGAAGCGCTGGCGCGAGAATCCGTTTGCTGTTTCTCATGTCGCTACCTCCTTCTCGAGTGACAGAAGCTGATGGAAGGATTGGTCGGCGAGGAGAAAGGGGAAAGGTCAGCGGTAACAATGCGGCAGGTCGGATCTCGCAGACGTGACGTGTTGACGGTCACATGGCTGGCGGAGAGGCAAAAAAACCTTTAACCACAGAGACACAGAGATCACAGAGGTTTTTTTTCTCTGTGATCTTTGTGTCTCTGTGGTTGAATTCCCTTAGACGCTCACTCCAGCCGGAACAACGGCTCGACGATCACGTCGCACTTCACGGAGTTGGCCACCAGGCAGGTGTCGTGGGCTTTGGTCATGATCTCGCGAGCCGCCCCGAATGATTCCTGATCGAACAGGGTGACCACCGGCGCCACGACGACACGCGTGAAGTGGTAGGAGATCTGATCCCACTCCAGCAGCCCCTCGGACGAGCTCTCGTACGTACCGAATGACAGTCCCCGTTTTTCGGCCAGACCGACGAACGTCAGCATCAGGCAGACCTCGATCGATGCCACGAAGAGATCCTCCGGCGTCCAGTGTCCCGCTTCTCCCTTGAACTCGGGAGGACTGCTGACCCAGATCGGAGGCTTTCCCTCACCGGTCAACGTCCCGGTGCGGCCTTTCACCTCCCCGACATTCGTATGGTAGGTAAACGATTTCGGACGGATCCGCGGTGGGGTGAGCGTTGTGGTCATGAAAAGCCTCCATGCAACTCTTACTCCGATGCCGGTGAGGGCGCAACGGCGGACCGCACACGCCGAGCGTGCCGGCCGTCACGGTTTGCCGGTCAGGGCCTCGGAGAGCGTGACCAGGAGTTGTTCGGCCGCGTACGGCTTGGTCAGGATATGGGTCACGCCCGTCCGGGCGATTTTCGACATCGATGCCGCGGAGGGATTCCCCGTGGTGGCGATGATCCGGACGCCGGGCACCATCCGATTCAGGGCAGCGATGAGCGCGGCGCCGTCGATGACCGGCATCGCCATGTCGGTCACGACGAGGGCGATGTCGGCGTGGCGGCGGGAGAAGACGCCGATGGCCTGCGCTCCGTCTTCCGCGGTGAGCACTTCGTAGCCGAAAACCTCGAGGGTCTGTTTGGTGATGCTGACCACCGACGCGTCATCGTCGACGATGAGGATCAATTCGCCGTTTCCGCGAGGTGGGCCGGTTTCCTCGGGGATCACCACGGCTGCCTGCTGCTCCGGACGGGCGGGGAGATGGATGGTGAACGTGCTCCCTTCGCCGGCGTTGCTGGAGACGCCGAGGAATCCGCCATGGCTGCTGATGATCCCCTGCGCGGTCGACAGTCCCAGGCCGGTTCCCTTGCCGACTTCTTTGGTGGTGAAGAACGGATCGAAAATGCGGTCGAGGATCTCCCTCGGCATCCCTTCCCCGGTGTCGGCCACTTCCAGCACGACCTGCGGTCCGCCGTTCGAACTTCCTCGAGTAAGTGCATCGCGGTCGCTGAGCTGTCGATTCGCGGCGGAAATGGTGAGCTGGCCGCCCCGCGGCATGGCGTCGCGCGCATTGACGCAGAGATTCAACAACACCTGGGTCAGTTGCGTGGCGTCGCCGGTGACCGCGCTGAGGTCCGGGGCCATCGAGACCTCGAGGGTGATGTCCTTGGGGAAGGTGCTGGTGATGATGGCCTCGATCTCGCTCACGATGTCCGTGAGCTGTACCGGCTCCCGCGACGTCTCGCTGCCTCGGGCGAACAGGAGCACCTGCTTCACCAGATCGCTGCCACGCCTGACGCTGCGCTCGATGTTGTTGATCGCTTTGAGGCTGGCCTCGTTCGGATCGAACCGTTTGAGCAGCGTCACCCCCATGAGGATCGGCAGGAGCAGGTTGTTGAGGTCGTGCGCGATGCCGCCGGCCAGCGTCCCCAGACTCTCCAGGCGCTGGGTGCGGAGGAGTTGCTGCTCGAGACGAACGCGGTCGGTGACGTCTTCGGCGATGCTGGCCGTGCCGGTGACCTCTCCGGAGGCGGAGTAAGTAAGGGAGTTGTTCCACTGAAGGAGCCGCTTCTGGCCGGAGCGCGTGAGAATCTCGTTCGTGTAGTGGCGGATCTCCTCGCCATCGGCGATCAGATTTTCGAACGCCTTTCTCATCTCGTCGCCGATCTCCGGAGGCACGAACCGCTCAAACCAATCGGTCCCGATGACCTCTTCGCGCTGCCAGCCCGTCAGGCGGAGAAAATAATCATTGCAGTAAATGATGCTGGCCTCGCGATCCATCATCACCGAGACCAGCTCGAGATTGTCGAGCATTCCGCGGAGCCGGCGCTCGCTCTCATGCAGCTCATCCTGGGCGCGCTTGCGCTCTGTGACGTCGCTCCAGACGCCGACCAGTTCCGACGGCTGGTCGTTCGAATCGCGCACGACCCGCCGCGCATCGTCCACCCACCGGTAGCTCCCGTCCTTGTGCCGCATGCGGTATTCGGTACGGCTCACTCCCCGCGCAAGCGTTTCCTGGATGCTGGTGTGAGCGCGTTCGCGATCGTCGGGATGAATCTGCGCCTGCCACCAGGCGAAACTGAGCGTTTCCTGCACCTCAAACCCGAGCATCCGGGTGATGTTCTCGCTGACCAGCCGGGGAATGATCGTGTCGCCTTCCAGGCTGAGTGCATACAGCACCGCCGGGCTGTGATCGAGGAGCTCGCGGAGCTGCGCATGAGTTTCGCGCAACTGCACCTCCGCGCGCTTGCGCTCCGTGACGTCGTGCATGATGCCGACGAAGTGCGTGACGGTGCCGGCGGCATCGCGCACGGGGGTCACCGTGTGCTCGCCGTAGTAAATGTGTCCATCCTTGTGCCGGTTGACGAATTCGCTTCGCCATGTCTCGCCGGCCAGGATCGTCTTCCAGAACGTGCGGTAGAAGGCGTCGGTGTGCGTGCCTGATTTGAGGATGCGCGGCGTCTTGCCGATTGCATCCTCGGCGGTATAGCCCGTCGTGGTCGTGAACGCCGGATTGACCCAGAGCATAACCCCCTCGGCATCGGTGATCATGATCGCGTCCGCCGCCGTCTCCAGGGCGATGGTCTGCAGGCCGAGCTGGCTGACGGCGTCAATCAACTCGACATTCTTTTTCTCGAGTTTCGCCACCAGGCCGGCGTTGTATTCCTTGAGCACATCGGTCTGGTCGAAGACCGCCGTCGGCCGGCGGCCGGGGTTGACCAGTGCTTCTTCGATCGTGTGCATCAACTCGCCGACGGTGGCCGGCTTGCGCAGGTACTTGTCCGCGCCGAGGTCGATGCTCAACTTCTCGTCGGACGGGGAGACGTAGGTCGAGGTGTAGGCGATGAAGGGCAGGTGGCGAAAGCGCTCGCTCTTGCGCACCTCGTGGCAGAGGCGGTAGCCGTCCATGACCGGCATGAGGATGTCGGAAACGATCACGTCCACCTTCCGGCGGTCGAGAACCGCCAGCGCTTCCACGCCGTTATGCGCGTCGACAACCGTGTGTCCCTCTCCCTCCAGTTGTGCTCGCAGCAGCTTGAGGTTGATCGGCAGGTCGTCGACGATCAGGATGGTCAGAGGCTTCATCGATCGAGCGACCCCGCGTTCTTCACCACCTCAGCCAGCGTCGCCGGAAGCGTGCGTGTGCTGAGCGGCTTTCCGAGGTAAGCGTCGCATCCGGCTTCCAGCGCCTCGTCTCTCGAAAACTTCTCCGGATACGAGGTGACGGCCACGATGTGAATATCACGCGTTGCCGGATCGGCCTTGAGCTTGCGCACCAGCGTCAGGCCATCCATCCCCGGCAGTGAAAGGTCCATCAGGATGACGGTGGGGTGGTTTTCCCTGATCGCCGCCAGCGCCTCCTCGGCGGCTTCGGCGCGCGATACGTCGTGACCTGCCGCGCTGAGCACATGAACGGCCAGCTTCGATTCGATTGCCTGATCTTCGACGACGAGAATCTTCATGACTTGCCTCGCAGGTAGCCGGCCACGGAATCCGGGAGCGTACGCGTATCGATCGGTTTGGTGATGTAGCCGTCGCAGCCCGCCTCCCGTGCCTTGGCGTCATCGCCCTTCATGGCGAAGGCGGTCAGGGCGACGATGACGATGTGGCGCGTCGTTTCGCTCGCTTTGAGCAACCGCGTCAGCGTCAGCCCGTCCATCCCCGGAAGGGCGATATCCATCAGGATCAGGTCCGGAGGCGTGCTCCGGATGATCTCCTGCGCCGCCTCGGCATCGCCCGCCTGCAGGATGCGGTAGCCGTCGAACCCCAGGACGTCGGAGACCAGCTTGCGGTTCGTGCCGTTGTCATCGACGACCAGGATGGTGGCGCCGTTCATCGCTGGTCTCCGGCTGCCACCAGTGGCAGCACGACGCGGAACGTGCTCCCTTTGCCGAACGCGCTCTCGACGTCGATCGTGCCGCCATGCAGCGCGACCAGACTGCGCGTGAGCGCCAGACCGAGTCCCGTTCCGCCGAAACGGCGTGCCGTTCCGGTCTCCAGTTGCTCGAACTCCGTGAAAAGGCGGCCGATGTCCTCGGCGCGGATGCCGATGCCGTCGTCGGACACCGCCAGGCGGAAACGATCCTTTCCCTCTGGCGCGGCTTCGATTCCCACATGGCCGCCCTCGTCGGTGAACTTCAAGGCGTTCGACAGAAGGTTGTAGAGGATCTGCTTGACGCGTTGCCGGTCGAGGGTCACGAAATCGAGGCCGGGAGCGACGTCGATCGCGATCTCGATCCGCTTCGATTCGGCGATCGGCCGCACGCCGGCACAGACTTCATGGATCACCTCTGGCAGAGAGAACCGCTCGATGCTCAGCTCCGCCTTTCCGGCCTGAACCTTTACCAGATCGAGCATGTCGTTGATGAGGTGCAGCAGGTGCCGGCCGCTGTTGAGGACGTCGCCGAGGTACTCGTGCTGTTTCTCATTGAGCGGACCGGGCTTCCCGTCCGAGAGAAACTCGGCGAAACCGATGATGCCGTTCAGCGGCGTGCGCAGCTCGTGCGACATGCTGGCCAGAAAGCGGTCTTTGGCCTGATTGGCCCGCTCCAGCTCCGTGTTTTTCTCCTGCAACGTCTGCTCGATCCGTTTGCGGTCCGTGATGTCGCGGATCGCGCTCATCACCAGCATTCCCTCGTCGGTTCGGAGCGGGCTGAGACTGATCTCGACCGGGAACTCGCTGCCGTCCTTGCGGCGCCCGTACAGTTCCAGGCCGGCACCCATCGAGCGTGTGCGCGGCTGTGCAAAGTATCCGGAGCGGTGGGTTACATGACTGCCGTGATAGCGGCTGGGCAGCAGCAGCTCGACCAGTTGTCCCAGTAATTCGCCGCGCTCATACCCGAAGAGCGCTTCGGCCTGGCTGTTCGCCAACACGATTCTTCCCGATTCGTTGGCCATGATGATCGCATCCGGCGTCGACTCCAGAAGATCGCGGAACTTCGCCTCGACGAGTTTGGCGTCGCGCAGAACCTTCAGGTGCGTGACGTCTTTCTGGGTGGTGACGATGAGCTCGGGCCGTCCGTGCTCGTCCTGAATCACCTTGTTCGTGACCACCGCATGGACCAGAGAGCCGTCCTTCCGCTTGCGGGTCGTTTCGAAGGTGGCCTGCCCTTCCTCCAGCGCTTCCCGCCGGAACCGAAGATACAGATCCTGGTGCCCGGCCGGAACGATCAACGTCTCCAGCGGCTGGCCGACCGCCTCGGCGGCCGAATAGCCGAAAACGCTCTCGGCCTCGTTGTTCCAATACAGAACGTTCCCGTCCAGCGACGTGACGACGATTGCATCAGGCGTTTCGTGCAGGAGGACGTCGGTAATGGCCCGGCTCACGAACGCACGCTCTTACGTTCGATCGGTGGGAGCACGGTCGGGATAGGGCACCTGGAAACGAGTTCATGGGACATGCGTGTGGGAAAAGGAGTGCTTCATCGGAGGGCCTGATCCGGACGAATCCTGTCAGCCTCGATTCGGCGACCGGCTGTCCGGGAGGAGGCGAGGCTATGCCGCGGGTCCCGCGAGAACATTACGCTGCCGTATGTTCTCCTCTTGGAAGATACGTAAATTTGTCTCTCTAAGAAAATGATCGCGGCCTTTACAGGGCGGCGCGGTGTCGAGGGGGGACGTGATCAGTGGCGCTCAACGCAGCTAGACCGGGCAATGCAATCCTCTCGCGAAGCGATCCGCATTTTGGCGCCGCTGACGAAGTCACGTTTCGCGCGGGCGAAACGATCCTTCGGGCAAACCAGACCACTTCGCACGTCTTTTTTCCAGTGAGTCTGGTGGCGGCCTTCGTGCGCCGTCTCATCGACGGAAACACCATCGAAGTCGGGATGGTCGGTAACGAAGGGGCCATCGGCATCGAGGCGATGTTCGGTGCCACCGCGCAGCCGAGCGACGTCATCGTGACGGTGGGAGGAACCGCCGTTCGCGTTCCCGCGGCGGCCGCCGGGATTGCTTTCGATGAGGAGCGCGAGTTCCGCCGGCGGGTGCTCCGGTTTGCCAACGCCTTCACTCTTCAGATCGGTCAGTCGGCCGCCTGCAACTGGCTGCATCCTCTCGATCGCCGCCTCGCGCGCTGGCTCCTGAAGGTCTCCGACATGATGGCCGAACCGAAGCGGAACGGGAAGATTGAAATCGCGGTGACGCAGGAGTTCATGGCCAGCATGCTCGGGGCGCGCATCGCCGGCATCAACGAGGCCGTCTCCGCGCTCAAGACCGCAGGCCTGATCCGCCACCGCAGACACGTGATCGAGATCGTCGACCGGACCGCTCTGGAGGCAGCGTGTTGCGAGTGCTATGCGACGGTCCGCCTGCTCTACCAACGCGATGAGGTCATGTAATCAATGAAAGAGCTCCGAATGTCTGCACGGCTGGAGCACGCGGTAGCCGGTCTCCGGAATCCCGTGTGGGGCGTAGCTCCGCGATCGCTCCTGGATCGTGTCGAACGTTTGCACGCGCACGTTTCCGACGACGATGCCGTTGACCCGAACGTCGCCTGACGGCGACACATGCATGGCCTCGGCCGCATCGGTCATCATCAGCGCCCCAGGCAGAGTGGCATGCTCGCCGACGATCCGTCGAAGAAACGGCAGCTCGTGTACGGAAACGCGCAGATGCCCGCGCGCCGCGATGTGAATGAGCGCGGTCGCCGCGGAGGTGGTGATGGCGTCGCTGAGCCGGGCGTGTGAGAAATCGAGGTACCAGGAAGCGGCGTGAAGACTCTCCACCACCTCGCTGAGCGGCATGAGCGGCAGCGCGTTGCCCGGCGTGATCGCCGTCTCGATCTCCAGCGGGATGCCGGTGTCGTGGACCGCCGAGGCGAGATGAATGCTCCAACTCCAGTCCATCCCGCCGTCCACCAGCTTGTGGATCTCCGCGTTGTGGCTGTGCAGAGGGATGGCCATCGCATCCGGCCTGGCATCGGCGATGTCCCCGATCGAGGCGGCGTCCGCGTGCGTCCTGCAGACGACCGTCACCGCGCAGCGGCGCCGGCGCGCGTACGCGGTCAGGCGCTCGAGATCGTCGATGGCGCTGACGTCGTGAAGAAGGAGGCGCATCCGCGCCACGCCGAGGTCGGCCAGCTCGCCCGTGAGCGAAAGCATCTCGTCGATGCAAAGCGGCTCCCGTTTCGTCTGCCGCCCGGCCGATGGTCGTCCGACGTCGAGCGTAATGAGGCGTGGCACCTGGAACGTCATGAACAGAAATCCTTGCCCGCATTGGACCGCGGGAGGAGCCATACGTCAGCCTAACCCGTCACGGCGCAGACGTGACCGCCGATACGTGCTCGCGTTCGGTCAAGAACCTTTAACCACAGAGACACAGAGATCACAGAGATTTCTTTTCTGTTTTTCTCTGTGTTCTCTGTGTCTCTGTGGTCAAACGCTTTTGACGTGTCCGCGATCACATCCGGCCAGCCAGCCCGTCACGGAATCCCTCCCCGCGCGGACCGATGATAGGGCCACCATGATCGAACGCATTCTCGTCCCGACCGATATGACCAGCTTCAGCGACCTGGCGCTGCGTTACGCGCTTCTTTTCCACAAGCGGCTCGGGGCGAAGATCACGCTCCTGCACGCCGACGAGATCTCCTGGCTGGCGGCCGAGCATCCGCTCGGCTACTACTTCGAGAACGTCCCGGAGGCGAAGGCCGCGTTGGCGAAGAGCCTGTCCGACTACGCCGCCGGGCACGTTCCGCCGGAAGTTGGTGCGACGACGCTCTTCGAGGATGAGGCCCCGGAGCGCGCCATCGTGGAGACGGCGCGCGACATCGGCGCCGATCTCATCATCATGGGCACGCATGGCCGCAGCGGTCTGCGCCGCGCCCTGCTCGGCTCCGTCACCGAGCGCGTCCTGCACACGACGAACATCCCCGTGATCAGCGTGGCGCCTGCGATGTTCCCCCGCGATCCGGACGTCACCATCAAGACCATTCTCTGCCCGGTCAACTTCACCGCCATCGCCCGCCTTGCCCTCGAGCGCGCCTGCGGCATGGCCGGAGTCTTCGATGCCGATCTCGTGGTGATGCACGTCGTCGAAGGGAGCGAGCCGCAGCTCTTCTCCGCCGTCGAGAGCGAGTTCCGAACCTGGGTCGACCCGGTCATCCGCGCCAGCACGCGCTTCCGGGAAGTGATCGTCCGCGGCAGCGATGCCGCCGAACGCGTGCTCACCGCCGCCGATCAGATCGGAGCGGACCTGCTCGTCATCGGTGCGCAACACCGCGCCTTTTCCGACACCACCGTCGTCGGCACGACCACCGAAATGATCACCAGGTTCGCCCGGCACGCCGTGATGACGGTCATGCGCCCGCCGGCGAAGCAGCGCAGCGTGGCAGCGGCGTAGCCCGGAGCGCTGGCGTCTCGCCGGCTGGCCCAGCGGCGTCTCGCCGCTGTGGTGCGGTTACAGGCGACTGTATCGAGTCTTGCCAGACCGGCGCCGAGACGGCGCCGGGCCAGCCGGCGAGGACGCCAGCGCTCCTTTTGCTTCGCGCTTCGCGCGTATCATTCATCCGCCATGTCAGACAAAATCATCCGCGAACATCTCCTCTCGCTGCTCAACGGCGGCGACGCGCATCAGGACATCGATTCCGCCCTCGACGAGATCCCGGCCGCCGTCCGCGGGAAGCGTCCGACAGGCTCGCCGCACTCACCGTGGGAGTTGCTCGAGCACATCCGCATCGCCCAGGCGGACATCCTCGAATACTCGCAGGATCCCAAGCACGTCTCGCCCGAGTTCCCGAAGGGCTACTGGCCGGCCACTCCCGAGCCTCCCACCGAATCGGCCTGGGACGAAAGCGTGGCCAGCTTCCGCGGCACCCGCGCCGCCGTCTCCGCCATCGCCCGCGACGCGTCAAAGGATCTCTACGCCAAGATCCCACACAGCACCGCCAACTGGCTCGCCCAGATCCTCCTCATCGCCGACCACAATACGTACCACCTCGGGCAGTTGGTGCTCTTGAGGAGGATGTCGACGGAGTAGACGCAGGCATCCGCGCCTGCTCCCGACGTCATTCGCACGAAGTCGTTCGATATGCGAGGTCATGCCCGTCCGCATCCACATGAAACGGTTTGGTCTTCAAGGTGGACCAGGGCCGCAAACATGTCGAACGCGATCGACCTTCAAGGTCACTCGCGTCGGCATCGATGTCGAACGGGATCGACCTTCAAGGTCACTCGCGGACGTATTAATGTCGAACGGGATCGACCTTCAAGGTCACTCGCGTCGGCATCGATGTCGAACGGGATCGACCTTCAAGGTCACTCCCGGACGTATTGATATCGAATGGGATCGACCTTCAAGGTCACTCGCGGACGTATT
>Ga0247680_1000177_pt1 | contig 24645 bp, 26 predicted proteins | sample CNK21_metaG_FD_182803 | JGI IMG/M metagenome (GOLD analysis project Ga0247680, IMG submission 182803) | Soil microbial communities from Purdue University Martell Research Forest, Indiana, United States - CNK21 | ecosystem: Environmental > Terrestrial > Soil > Temperate forest > Bulk soil...
TGCTCGACCCATTCGGGGTCGAGCGGCTCGATGAATACGATGGTTCGTGCCGGAGCACTCTGGCGGGAGGCGACGAGCAGCGGCCGATGGTCGCGCCACACCATGCCGCTGAAGGTCGTCGATTTCAGCCACGCCGGCAGCCTGGAGCCCGAGGCGTCGTTGGTGTCGTAGATCTCCAGGCTCTTCGTAACGCCGGCCGGCCGCTTGCCGGTGAGCGAATACTCGAATGCCGCGCTCTCGAGTTGTCCGAGAGCAGCCTGGCGCTCGCCGCGCAAGGCTGCGTGCGTCATCACGCCGCAGATCATGTAGCCGATCGTCAGCAACAGGATGGCGAAGAGAAAGAACGGCAGCATGCCGATGAGCACGTAACTGAGGAAAAGCCGCCGTCCAACCCGCCAGAACAACTTCCGCAGCATCCAGCGGACGAAGACAGCGAAGCCGTAGAGCGTGAGGGCGATGAGGAGAAGCGAGGCAAGGAAGGTGGTGAAGGTGAGGAGGCCGAGGCCGGGAACATGAAGCGGCCTGAGAAGATACGTCAATACCTCGTCGAGGATGATGATCGCGAGCGCGGCTACCCACACGGCGAACAGGCGCGATCCTCGTCGCGTTCGCGGTGACTCAGGTCGTTGTTGGACTGGCAGCATAGTGAGCGCTGCTGAGCGTATACGAAGAAACGGTGCAGGGGGTTCGGAGAAGCGGTTATCGGTTATCGGTTGTCAGTTATCAGGAGTCGGAGCGCAACGGTGTTTGCTCCGACAACCGATAACCGATAACCGATAACCCCTCCCCTCATATCTCCCGCAACGCCTTCGTGATCGGCATCCGTGCCGCGGTGAGGGCTGGGAGCGCGCCGCCGATGATGCCGGCGATCAGGGCGATGACGATGCCGGTGATGGCTATGCGCGCGTCGACGCGGAAGTTGAAGGCCACCTCCGAGAACGTCTCGAAATTCGTCGTACCGGTCGAGATGGCATTCACCGGCAGAGCCAGCAGCAGACCGGCGATGCCACCGAGAAGCGAGATGAACGCGCTCTCGATAATGACTGACAACAGGATCGTCCGTCGTTTGAAGCCGAGGGCGCGCATCGTGGCCAGCTCGCGGCCGCGTGAGGCGATGGCGGAGAACATCGTGTTCATCGTCCCGAGAATTGCGCCGATGGTCATGAAGATCGTCACGATCGCCACCAGGATCACGATACCGGCCAGACCGCTGGTCTGGTCGTCGTAGTACTTGTACTCGCTCTTTACGTCGAGCTTCAGCCGGTTGTCATTCTTGATGCCGGCCTCGATCGACTCGAAGGCGTTTCGGTCGACCGGACGGACGATCACCGACGAATAGGCTTCCCGTTTACGCGCCTGGCCCAGAAAATCGGCGTCGCACCACATCTCCGAGTCGAACGCCGTTCCCTTGGCGTCGAATACCCCGACCACGTTGTACTTCTGCGAGCCGAACTGAAAGGTGTCGCCCAGCCCGGTGTTGACGAACCGGTCGCGGATGCGCCGCGCCACGATCACCTCGTTCAGGCCGGGCCGGAACATCCGGCCCTCGATCAACTGCACGTACGGCCGCATGGTGAATGCCATCGGCGTGACGCCGCGCATGAGGACGTTCGACCCTTTCGGATCGTCTTTCTTCGGGATCTTGAAGATGATGACCAGCTCGCCCGAGATCATTGGCGACCCATTGTCTTTGGCGATGCCTGGCATCGCGCGGATGATGCGGAAGGCGTCTTTGGTCACCCAGCTCGAGAGCTCGGCGGCGGCGCCCTCGCGCATGACCATCAGATTGTCTTTCGAGCCGGAGGAGACCACCGCGGAATGGACGCCATTCTGCAGCGCCATCATCGAGATCATCACGGCGATGACGACGCCGATGCCGAGGATCGTCATCAGCGTTGAGACACGGCGCGCGGTCAGGTTGCCGATGTTGTACTTGAGCGGGATCATCAGACAACCCTCCGCAGACCGTCAACCACGCGCAGGTTGGAAGCGCGCAGTGCGGGCAGCCCGCCGGCCAGAAGACCGACCCCGGCCGACGTGGCCACGCAGGTCGCCAGCGTCTTGGCATGGATGCCGAAGTTTTGCAGGAAGCCCATCGTGACTTTCCCCATATCGACGGCCAGGTAGATGTAGTGCGCGCCGAAGCTGCCCACGGCGCCGCCGATGACCGTCAGGAGGACGAACTCCGTCAGCATGAGGGCCAGAATGAGCCGCTGCTCGAAGCCGATGGCCTTCAGCACGGCGATCTCCGTGACCCGCTCGCGCGCCGACATCGACATGGTGATCGCCGCCAGCAGGATGACCATGAAGACCGCGCATGACGAAACAGTGGTGAACAGGAGCTTCACGTTCCCTATCATCGACATGAAATTCGCCTGGAACTCTTTCTCGGTGAAGGTCTCGGTTGGATAGTCGCTGTTCTTGAACATGGCGTCGATCTGCTGGCTGAGCGCGGCCATCTGCTTCGGGTCCTTCACCTTGATCCAGATCGTGGCGGCTTCGCTGCGGTCGCCGTTGGCATGCTCGAAGTACTCCATCGGAAAGAAGAGCGATCCGGTGTCGACGGGGTGGACGAACGTGGCCCGGATCGTCAGCTCCGGATCGAACGGGAAGATCTGCTTCTTCAGAGTGATGCGGTCACCGATCTTCCAGCCGAATCGTTTCATCAGCGCCTCCGCCACCAGGGCGCCGCGGCGATCGGCCAGGAAGTCGGCCCGCTGCTTCGGATCGATCTTGTAGTCGTCCCAGACCACCGCCATCTTTTCGCCGTCGATTGCGAAGTTCGCAAAGAAGTTCGATTTTTCTTTGTAGTAGGCGCCGATCCATTGCAGCTTGGCCGTTTCGACCACACCCGGAAGCTGACGGATTTTCTGCTCGTGTGAATACGGCAGCAGTGTGGCCAGTGAGATCGCCGACTGGACGACGATGCGGTTCGAGCCCACACCGGCGTTCGAGAATTCCTCGAAGTTGTCGAGGATCGCCAACAGCGTGGCCACGAAGAAGAAGATGACCGCCAGCAGCAGCATCGTCAGGATGGCCCGCAGCTTGTTGCGGAAGAGATTGCGGCGGATCAGTTTCGCGAATTTCATGCGTGCGCCGCCGTCTCGGTGCCGAGGACGCCTTCGACGAGCAATCCCTTCTCGAGGTGCAGTGTCCGCTTGGCGTGCAGAGCCGCCTTCGGATCGTGCGTGACCATGACGATGGTTTTCTGGAAGTCGGCGTTGAGGCGCTGGAGGAGATCGAGCGTCTCTTCGGCGTTCTGTGCATCGAGATCGCCCGTCGGCTCGTCGGCGACCAGGAGTGTCGGGTCGGTGACGATGGCGCGGGCGATGGCCACGCGCTGCTCCTGACCGCCGGAGAGCTGCCGCGGATAGTGAAAGGCGCGGTCGCCGAGACCGACGATGCCGAGGGCGGCCTGCACGTGCTCGCGGCGCTCCTTCTTCGAGAGCTTCGTCAGCAGGAGCGGCAACTCGACGTTCTCGAAGGCGTTCAGCACCGGGATGAGGTTGTACATCTGGAAAATGAAGCCGACGTGGCGCGACCGCCAACTGGCCAGTTGCGTCTCCGAGAAGCGCGAGATCTCCTTACCGTCGACGGAGATGCGCCCGGCGGTGGGCCGGTCGATGCCGGCGATGAGGTTGAGCAGCGTCGTCTTGCCGGAGCCGGACGGTCCCATCAGAGCCAGAAAGTCGCCGCGTGGTACGTCGACGGTCACGCCGTTGAGCACAGGCACTTCGAACGCATCGCGTTTGTAGACTTTCCTGACGTTATCGATCTCGACGAGTGTTTCCATCGCTCCTCCGTAACTATTCAAACCGAATCAACTGCCCGCTTTCGAGCTTGTCAACACCCGAGGTGACGACACGCTCGCCGGCATTGACGCCGTTTGTGATCTCGATCCGTTGCTCGCGCACCGCACCGGTGGTGACGTGCCGCAACGTGACGTGCTTGTCCGCACCGACGATGGCCACGTTGCCTCCGGAGATCGCCGATGCCGGAATCCAGATCTTCGCCGGCTCGTGCATCTCGGCGTCGGTGCGCTCGCTCTGCAGGAACGAGACGCTGGAGCTCATCTCGGGGAGGAGCCGGTCGCCGGGATCGACGATCTTCACCTTCACCTGCACCGTTGCCTTGGCGCGGTCGGCCGTGGGGATGATCTGCCGCAGCACGCCTTTCCACTTCCGGTTCGGAAAGGCGTCGACGCTGACCTCCGCGGCCTGCCCTTCGTGCAACTGCCCGATGCTCGACTCGTTGACGTCGGCCACGACTTCGAGCGTTTTCAGATCGACCAGCGTGCAGATCGCGCCGGCCGGCAGCGTTCCGCCGACCTGGCCCATCATCACCGAGGAGATCACTTCTCCCACCTCGGTGTTCTTGGTGGCGATGGTTCCGTCGAACGGCGCCCGGACGACCATGTCCTGCATGTTGATGCGGATCTGATCGACGCGCGCCCTTGCCCCTTTGAGCTGCGCCTCGGCGCCATCGAGCTGGGAGCGCGTGGTGACGCCGTCTTTCCAGAGCGCGGCCTGCCGTTTCCATTCACGGTCGGCCTGCTGGAGCGCGGCGTTGGCCTCGTCGAGCTGTGCCTGCAGGTTCGTGCTCTCGAGGACGGCCAGCACCTGACCGCTGTTGACCCTGTCGCCGACGTCGAAGTTCAGGCGCACGACTTTGCCGGAGATTTTCGGGGTGATTTTCGATTGCCTGTCGGCTACCAGATAGCCGGTGGCGGTGAGCAACGGGGGATTGGTGACGTTCACCATCGGCTTGACCACGAGCGTGTCGACGACCGGCGCGCGGCGGGGCACAATCCACACCTTGTAGATCGCGATTGCTGCCGCGATGATTACGCCGAGGGCGACGATCCAGACCGCAATCGTGCCCAGAGGCACACCTCGGGCGTCGTGTTCCTCTCTGTCGATGCGCAGAGCCGAGAGGTCGGGCCGCGGGCGGTCTTCGGTAACTGACATTGGTAAGTCCGTGGTGAGCGGACCGACATGATACCGAAAGGCGTTTTAGGCCGGCCGTGCCGGCTAGAAGCTGCGGAACTGGAGACTCTTCGGTTCCTGCTCGGCGACGTACATGCGGCTGGTGGTGCCGTCGCAGTACGCCCAGTCGTGGCTGATGCCGGTGACGAAGAGCGCGTCGTCGGGACAAAGCTCGCCCAACGCCAGGCCGAGCGTGTGAACGTCGGTGCGATCGTCCGACTGAACGACGAAGGTCGATTCGAACGGCAGCTCGACGACGACGCCGAGGCGGGCGATGGCGTCGTGCAGCTCGCTGTAATCGGAACCGGGAGTGAGGCTGTGCCTGATGAGAAGGAAATCGCGCGAGCTCGAGAACTGGGAGCAGCCGACCAGGACGCGGGCATCTTCGCCGACTTCGATCCTCAGATACCTGACGAGGAGCTCGGCGTGGCCTCCCTCGGGTACCCAGACGTTCCAGCTCTGATCGAAGTTGGCCTCGGCGCCGAGCCGCCGCATGGCGTCGGAAACCCTGACTGTCAGCTCGCCTTCATAGCAGACCTGAAAAAGCTTGATATCCCCCATCACGCCCTCCCGCAGAACTGTCAGTCGATGGCAAATGATAGCACGCAACGTTGTGCATGCGATGGCAGGCTTCTTGAGTTATTCGAGCGGAGAAGGAGACTTACTCATGCGTATGAATCGCGACGAAGTGAAAGGGAAAGTCGATCAGGCGAGCGGTACCGTGAAGGAAAGAGCGGGCCGGGCGATGAATGATCCGGTTCTGGAAGACGAGGGTGCGGATCAGCGCGCCAGCGGCAAGATCGAGGCAGGCTTCGGCAAGGCCCGCCGCAAGGTGGGCGAGGCGATGAAGGACGCCGGCAACAAGCTCGGCAAGTAATTCAGCGCGGCTGCTCGCCGCCCTCGGGACCGTAGAAAAGCACCCAGACCAGCAGGTCGTCGGAAAAGTCCTCGAAGCGGTGCGGCAGCCCCGCCGGCGCGAAGAGGAAGTCGTTCGGCTCGAACGGCTTCCTCTCCTCGCCGCAGACAAACGTCCCGCGCCCGCCGATGACGATGTACGCCTCATCCCGCGTGTGCGGCGTCTGCATGTCGACGCCGCGCGGTGCATACAACTTGACCGTGAGCGTGCCGTGCTCGAAGACGAGCGTGGAACGCTCCCCGGCCGGCCCGGGGATGAGGTGAAGAAAATCGGCGGGGTCGATGCCCGCGCCAGACGTCATTCGAGCGTCATGGAAAGATTTCGATATCAGGGTCGAGCGTTGGTGTGTCAGGTGCGGTGATGTCGTATTTTATGTTACGCATCGTGCTGCCCGTCGTGAACGGACCGGCCGCACAAACCCACTTGGACCCTTGGAATGAGCAAGTCACCGGCGGCTCGCCGGCCGGTAGAACGACCGTGAATTGCTGGTTTTGCGTCGTTGACTTCCATTCGATCGTGTCCTGGTTTTTCTTCAGTTGGATCGGTGCCGTCGGATCGATCACGATTCCGACGCCAGGCGTAACGGTTACTGACACATCTTTCTGCATGGTGCCACCTCCGGTTATCAATTGTTTGCTGAGCCCTTCGCAATTGTAGCCGTTGTGGCCGCCTTGAAACTCTCTTTTTGACGCAGAATGGCGAACTCGGGGTCACTGGCAATTTGAGCCGGGTTGCAGCCATGGACGACCGCGGCGTGAAGCCAGGTCGCGGCCCGTTTCTCATCCCCGGCCAGCAGGGAAACGATTGCGGCGCGGTAGATGCTGTTCACATCGTCTGCATCAATCCGTAGCGCCGCGCCGATCTCGGCCTGGGCCTCAGCTAATTTGCCGCGCTTGGCCAGACACTCCGCGAGGCGGGAGTGTGCATCGGCGTTGCGGTCGTTGAGCTCGATCTGTTTACGAGCCAAAGAAATCGCAGAGTCGTAGGCGATTGTCGATTTTGGTTCGTTGCCGGGAATCCAACGGTACGCATCACCTAGGTTAGCCAGGTATCGATAGCTGCTTGGACTCATCGCCGACGCCTTTGCATAGGCGGATGCCGCATCCGAATAACGTCCAACGTAGTAGTAGCAGGTTCCGAGGTTCGAATATCCCTGATCGGTCGGGCTGCGCTTCAGCATCTGCTCGTACAAAGAGATGGCTTCCGGGTACCTGCCCAGCGCCTGATAGGAGCCGCCGAGATTGTTGCGGGCTCGTACATTGTCAGGAACGAGCGAAACGACCTTCTGAAACTCTTGGGCCGCATCCTGGTAACGGCCGTGGACAAAATAGAAACCGCCAAGTTTGTTATAGCCCGCCCAGTAGTTGGGTTGGAGGTCGATCGCTTTTTTGTACGCCGCTTCCGCGTCGGGGAGATTGCCGCCCGCCTTGTATGCCTCGGCCAGTTCGAGCGTTGCGTCGGCGCTGTTCGGCTGCTGCGCGAGAGCCTGTTTCAGCTCTGCGATTGCCGCGTTTGTCTGACCTGTCAGCCGACGCAACTGGCCGAGCGTGATGTGAAGCTCGAAGTTCTGGGGATCGCTGGAGACAGCCCGCTCGCATGCGGCTGCGGCCGGCGTTGCCCATTTGGCGTCATGCGTCAACTGGAACTTCGCCAGGTACGCCCTCCCCAACGCTGCCTGCACGGACGCCGAGGAGCTCTGCGCGGCCAGCTCTTCCAGGATGTGGATGGCGCTGTCGACGGACGCCTCGCTGTCGTAGCGGCGGAGGTGGCCGAGGGCTTCGAGGTAGCGGGTCTGCGAGACGCTGCTGTCGGGCGAGGCGGGGCGGAAGGAGGGGGCGCCGAGTTGAAGAGATGCGGCGATGCTGTCAGCGAGTTTGTCCTGGATCGTGAAAAGCTCCGAGACGGACCCCTCGATCAGGTCGCCGGCGCGTGACGTTCCGTGGGCCAGATCGATCACCTCGTAAGCAACGCGGAGGCGATCGCCGGCGCGCTGCATCGAGCCGGTCAGTACGATGTTGGCTCCGAGGTCGCGGCCGACCTGTTGCGGATTCGTGTTCGCAACCGCATCGGGCGTCGTAGGACGCATCACCTGCACCGAGGCGAAGTGCGCCAGCCGGGCGGAGAGAGTTTCCGCGAGACCGTCGACGACGAGCTGGCCGTTCGGCTCACCGGTCAGGTCCTTGAAGCGCATCACCGCAAGATATTTTCTGGATGGAGCGGTGGCGGACGCAGCAGGCGCGTTCGAAATGCCGCGCCGTGCCACGACGGCGATCCCGCCCGCCAGAAGCAACGCCCCCGCGACGATCGCCGCGATCGTGAGCTTCCGGCGCGACACCTTCGGCGGCCGTGGGATTTCCTCCGACTGCGTCATCGTGGCGAAACGGTCGCGGATGTTGCGGAGGTCGCGGGCGAGGTCGCGCGTCGAGGAGAAGCGCTCCTCGACGTCCTTCGACAACAGCCGTTCCACGATCCAGCAGAAGGGCTGCGGCGCCTGCACGTTGAAACGCGTGATCGCCGGCGGCTCCGCGTGAAGGATCGCCGAGAGTGTATCGATGGCGTTGTCGGCCTCGAAGGCCGGTTTTCCTGTAGCCAGTTCGTAGAGGATCGCGCCGAGTGCGAACTGGTCGGAGCGGAAGTCGAGCGGCTTGCCGGTCGCTTGTTCCGGCGACATGTAGCCGACCGTGCCCAGGATCGTCCCTGGGTTCGTGCCGGGGAGGTCGAGCTGGGCCGTGTCCTCATCCTCGCCGGCGGGACGGATGATCTTGGCCAGGCCGAAGTCGAGGATCTTGACGTAGCCGTCCTTCGTGATCATCACGTTCTCCGGCTTGAGATCGCGATGGATGATGCCCTGCTCGTGCGCGGCGGCCAGACCATCCGCGATCTGCGCGGCGATGTCGAGGGTCTTGCGGTTCGTCAGCGGTCCGTTGCTGATGAGGCTGCGCAGGTCGCGTCCGTCGATGAACTCCATCACGATGAAGGGCGAGCCGGAGCCCTGGTCCATGCCGACCTCGTGGATCGTGACGATGTTGGGATGATTGAGCGCCGAAGCCGAGCGCGCCTCGCGGGTGAAACGGGCCAGCGTCTCCTTATCGCCGGAGAGGCGCACGGGCAACAGCTTGATGGCCACCTTGCGCCCGAGGGACGGATCGCGCGCGACATACACCTCGCCCATCCCGCCCGCCCCGAGCGGGGCCAGGATCTTGTATTGCCCGAGCTGTTCGCGCATGGCAGTCATTAAGAGGGGACTTGCCTGCGATTCTACCCTGCCGCATAGCGGTTGTCGGTGATCGGCGCTCCGCGCGTTGTCGGTTGTCGGTTGTCTGCGCTGCGCGCGTTGTCTGCGGCGCCGCCGCGTGGCCCTTGCGCCGAACATCTGTGTGCGCGCCTCGATCAGTTGTCGGTGATCGCCTGTCGGACCTTCAGAGCCAGCTATCGACCGTGCTTTCGACCACCGACCACGCGGCCACGCCTCAGACAACGCGCGCCAGCGCAGACAACGCGCGTAGCGCAGACAACGCGGCGAAGCCGCAGTTACGCGGCTTCCGGCACCCGGCGCAACGTTCTGACCACCCACTTCCACTGGCGACGTGACTGCTGCACGTGCTGGCGGGAGCGGCGGCGGGTTTCACGCCACGACTTCGAGACCCCCTCGGCCTTCTCCTCTACGTGCTGCCGCCAGAGCTTCAGCGCCGTCTCGAGGTGCTCCATGGCCACGTGGGCGCGGCGGCGGATCTCGTCGCCCATCGAGCCGGGGGTCGACTCGATCCGCGTCTTGACCGTTTTCAGCGCCGCCTGCATGCGCGCCTGTTCGATCTGCGGCATCGGCGCCGTGCGGAGGTCAGAGGCCAGACCGACGGACTTGAAGCCCGAGATCAGCCACTTCGACGGATCCCACTGGTACCAGCGGATGCCGTTGCGGAAGTCGGTGGGGAAGCGGTGATGGAAGCTGTGGTAGCCCTCGCCGAGCGTCAGCATGGCCACCAGCCAGTTGTCGCGCGCCGAAACCTCGGCGTTGAACAGCGGCTTGCCGAGCGTGTGCGCCAGCGAGTTGACGAAGAACGTCGTGTGATGAATGACCACGATGCGCAGGAATCCGCCCCACAGCAGGCCGGCGATCGGATTGCCGAACGCAGCGCCGATCAGCGTCGGGATGCCGAAACCGGCCACGATCAGGATGGCCTTGTGCCACCGGTTCTGCCACATCACGATCGGGTTCTTCAGCAGATCGGGCGAGTTGGCGAACGTATCGTCGAACTGTTCGTTCTTCACGAAGATCCAGAAGATGTGCGCCCACCAGAACCCGCGCGTGATGTTGTACGGGTCCCAGTCCTTGTCGACATGCTTGTGGTGCACGCGGTGGCTCGATGACCACCAGAGGATCGAGTTCTCCGCCGCCATGGCGCCGAAGAAGGCGAAAAGCGCCTGCACGATGGGCGACGCTTCGTAGGTTTTGTGGGAGAAGAAGCGGTGGTAGCCGGCGCAGATCGAGAATCCGACCAGGGCGTACATGACTACCAAAAGGATCGGCATCCAGAGGTGGAAGCCGTGAGTCCAAGTCCATGCGGCGGTTCCGAAGATGCCGACCACAGGCGTGAGAGAGAGGAACGCGATGTTCACCCAGTCTTTTTTCTGATGCTTGACGGATTCGCTGATGAGGACACCTCCGAAGTGCGGACACACGATAACCCCGTTCGGGTAGGCCGTATTGCTCCAAATTGGACACACTCATCCGTGGATGGAGATCCTTCGCTCGCTTCGCGAGTCTCAGGACCGCGCCCTCGGCGCGGCTTTCTACGAAGTTCTTCGTTGACAACTACGAGTTGCTTCGTACATGATGTTTCAACGAAGGAGACCACCATGAAAACAGCGCTTCTGATCCTCGTCGCCGTCGCCATCTGCTTCACCATCTATGCCGCCAGCGATTCGCGCAACGGCGTCTGGACGGCCGAGCTGAACGCCGACGGCACCACCCTGCAGATGACCATCTTCCGCGGCAACCGCGAGTCGCGCGCCGGCGGCCATCACGGCTGGAACAACACCATGGGCTTCGAGCTGTCGGTGGCGTCGCTCTCCGGCCTGACCACCGCCGACATCAACGCGGCGGCCGCGAAGGTGCAGTTCTCGATGTCGCGGCCGGCCGGGACCATCAGCTTCGAGGGCCGCTTCGCCAACGGCAACGGCGCCGGCAATTTCAAGTTCGCCCCGAGCGAGACGTTCGTGCGCGACATGGCCGCCCTCGGCTACATGGCGTTCAAGGACGACGATCTGCTGATGTTCGCCACGACCGAGTTCTCGCCGCAGACCGTACGCGATCTCCGCGCGCTCGGCTACCAGCCATCGCAGAAGGAGATCGAAGAGGTGGCGATCTTTCATATCGACGCCAATGCCGTGAAGGAGTTCGCCCGCCTCGGCTATCCGAACCTGACCCTGCGTGAGTTGGTGAACTTTCGCGTCGGAAACGTGAACGCGGCGTTCGTGAACGGGATGCGCGCGCTCGGCTACACCGACGTCTCCGCCAGCAAACTGGCCAATCTGGCCATCCTCGGCGTGACGCCTGCCTACGTCCGCGAGCTGCGTGCGGCGGGGCTGACGAACCTGACGCCGCACGAAGCGGAGCAGCTTCGCATCGGCGGCATCACCACGGCAAAGATCGACGCCTACAAAAAACTCGGCTATTCGCTCTCGCCGCGGGAACTGAGCGAGTTCGGCATCCAGGGGGTGACGCCGAAGAACATCGAAGAGCTGCGCGCCATGGGCTACACCGACCTGACCCCGCACCAGCTCACCGAGATGCACATCTTCGGTGTGACGCCGGACTTCATCCGCAAGATGGAAGCGAGCGGATACAAGGCGGTGCCGGTGGACAAGCTGATCAAGATCCGGATGAGCGGGGCGGATGAGCTGGTGACGGGACGGCGGTGAATTCAACATGTCGCCGCTTCGTGCGTATCGGCACGAGGAGAAACCATATGAACAAGAACCGACTGTTGTGTCTGGCTGTAGCCGTCTGCTTCGTCTTCACCTTCGCGGCGATGGGCCAGGGAAGGCAGAACCAGACCTTCACCGAGCGCTACGGCCAGCAGCTCAACCTGACCGACGTGCAGAAGAAGCAGATCGACGAGCTCGACGCGAAGTTCCAGAAGGAGCACGCCGAGTTCATCGAATCGTTCCAGAAGACGATGACCGAGTATCGCGAAGCGCGCCAGGCCAACGACACCGCCAAGGTCCAGGAGCTTCAGCCGAAGGTCGACGAGAAGCGGGCCGAGATGACGAAGCTGCGCACCGCCCATGAAGAGAAGATCGCCGCCACCTTCACCGACGATCAGAAGGCGCAGTGGAAGAAGATCCAGGAAGAGCGCGAAGCGCGCATGAAGCAGCGGCAGTAAGAACACTTGAGCTCCCGGAGCGGTTAACAGGCTCCCGGGGGCCGTTAACAGCCTCCCAGAGGTCGTTAACAGCCTCCCGGAAGCCGTTAACAGCCTCCCGGAGGTCGTTAACAGCCTCCCGGAGGTCGTTAACAGCCTCCCGGAGGTCGTTAACAGCCTCCCGGAGGTCGTTAACAGCCTCTCGGAGGTCGTTAACAGCCTCCCGGAGGTCGTTAACAGCCTCCCGGAGGTCGTTAACAGCCTCTCGGAGGTCGTTAACAGCCTCCCAGAGGTCGTTAACAGCCTCCCGGAAGCCGTTAACAGCCTCCCGGAGGTCGTTAACAGCCTCCCGGAGGTCGTTAACAGCCTCCCGGAGGTCGTTAACAGCCTCCAGGATGCCGTTAACATGCTCCAGAGGCCGTTCACATCATCGGGATGTCAACACCCCGCGTCTTCGCCGCCTCCACAGCAATCTCGTACCCCGCATCGGCGTGACGCATGACGCCCGTGCCGGGATCGGTGGTCAGAACCCGCTGCAGCCGCTCGGCGGCGGCGTCGGTACCGTCGGCGACGACCACCATCCCCGCGTGCAGCGAGTAACCGATACCGACGCCGCCGCCGTGGTGGAACGAGACCCAGGTCGCACCGGCGGCGGTGTTTAGCAGAGCGTTGAGGATCGGCCAGTCGGCGATGGCGTCCGAGCCATCCTTCATCCCCTCGGTCTCGCGATTCGGCGAGGCGACGGAGCCGGCGTCGAGGTGATCGCGTCCGATGACGATCGGCGCGGACACCTTGCCGGTTCGCACGAGCTCGTTGAAGAGCAGCCCGGCCTTGTCGCGCTCGCCGTAGCCGAGCCAGCAGATGCGGGCCGGCAATCCCTGAAACTCGACGCGCTTCTGGGCCATGCGGATCCAGCGATGCAACGCCGCATCGTGTGGGAAGAGCTCGAGGATCGCTTCGTCCGTCACGAACAGGTCGTTCGGATCGCCGGACAGCGCCGCCCAGCGGAACGGCCCCCGCCCTTCGCAGAATAGCGGCCGGATGAAGAGTGGGACGAATCCGCCGACCTCGAAGGCATCGTTGACGCCGGCCTTCAAAGCCTGACCACGCAGGTTGTTGCCGTAGTCGAACGTGATCGACCCTCGGCGCTGCAACTCCAGCATGGCTTTCACGTGCCGGGCCATCGTGTCGTACGACAGCTCGATGTACGCCTCCGGGCTACTCTCGCGCATCGCCAGCGCGGCGTCGTACGACAAACCAGCCGGGACGTAGCCATTCAGCTCGTCGTGCGCCGATGTCTGATCGGTGAGGATGTCGGGAACGAGGTTGCGCTCGATGAGCGCCTCGAGCAACTCAACCGCGTTTGCCACCACGCCGATCGACACCGCCTCGCCGCGGTCGCGCGCCTCGATGGCGCGTTTGATGGCGGCGTCGAGCGACGGCGCCTGCTCGTCGAGGTACCGTTTGTCCAGGCGCCTCTGAATGCGCGACGGATCGACCTCGGCCACGAGCGCCGTGGCCTCGTTCATCGTCGCCGCCAGCGGTTGCGCTCCCCCCATCCCGCCCAGCCCGGCGGTGACGACCAGCTTCCCTCGGAGGGAATTGTCGAAACGCGTTTTTGCCACCGAGGCAAAACACTCGAAGGTGCCCTGCAGGATGCCCTGCGTGCCGATGTAGATCCACGACCCGGCCGTCATCTGGCCGTACATCGTCAGGCCGAGGGCGTCGAGACGGCGGAACTCGTCCCAGGTGGCCCAGTGGGGGACAAGATTGGAGTTTGCGATCAGCACCCGCGGCGCGTTCTCGTGCGTGCGGAAGACGCCGACCGGCTTTCCTGACTGCACCAGCAGCGTCTCGTCATTCTTCAGGCGCTTCAGCGTCGCCACGATGGCGTCGTAGCACTCCCAGTTTCGCGCCGCCTTGCCGATGCCGCCGTAGACGATGAGCTGTTCCGGCCTCTCCGCCACCTCGGGGTCGAGATTGTTCATCAGCATGCGCATGGCCGCCTCCTGCTGCCATCCGAGGCAGGAGAGGGTGGTACCGCGCGGGGCGTGAATGACGCGTGTATCTTCGATGGTCGTCGTCATGATCTGATTCTAGTCCGATGGCCACCAAGAAACAGGAACGCGCCAACGACATCGTCGTCCGCCTCAAGCAGATGTACCCCAAGGCGAAATGCGCGCTCGACTTCACCAACGCCTTCGAGCTGCTGATCGCCACCATCCTCTCCGCCCAGTCGACCGACGCCCGCGTCAACATCGTCACCAAATCGCTCTTCCGCAAGTACCCGGGCCCGCAGGCGTTCGCGGACGCCAGCCAGGTGGAGATGGAGCGCGACGTCAAACAGACCGGCTTCTTCCGCAACAAAGCCAAGGCGGTGATCGCCGCCTCGAAGGCGATCGTCGAGCGTCACAACGGCGAGGTTCCCAGAACGATGGACGAGCTGACCGCCCTCCCCGGCGTCGGCCGCAAGACCGCGAACGTCGTCCTCTCCAACGCCTTCAAGATCGCCGTCGGCATCGTGGTCGACACCCACGTCACCCGCGTCTCCGCCCGCCTCGGCCTGACCGCCAGCGACGACGCGGTGAAGATCGAGCAGGATCTGATGAAGTTGATCCCGCAAAAGGAGTGGACGAACTTCTCGCACCGGATCATCGCGCATGGGAGGACGATCTGCATCGCCCGGAAGCCGAAGTGTGCGCAGTGCGCGTTGAATGAGTTGTGTCCGAGTGCGGTGGAGGCACCGGAGTAGTCAGGCAGAGCCCCCGCAACCACGAGGGCATGCCGCGGAGGTGATTTGTGCGGGCACAGCGATGAGAAGTCTGGTACCTCAGGCATGAGGTAACCTGGAAAACACGCGACTTATCCACGTTGCGGCCGCTTTCGCGGACGCGCGATTCCATTGAGCCGAAACGGCGGGTGGATTTTGCGGTGGTCGACTGGAGCTCTTCTTTCGCAAGTGTTTGGCCCCTTAAGCTGAGCATGAGCGCTGGTGGCCGGATAGGATGGGTGTTCGCGCGAAATGACGATCACAGTCTGACGGATTGACAATATATATACGCTCGTCTAGATTCTGATCATGACAGCGCGCGCAAAGATCTTTCAAAACGGTGGCAGTCAGGCCGTCCGCTTGCCAAAGGCCTGCCGGTTTCCGGACGACCAGCAGGAAGTGCTGGTTCATCGCTCGGGCCGCAAGGTGATCATCGAGCCCGCGGATGAGTGGAGCGACGAGTTCCGCAAGACTCTGGGGGCCTGGAAGGAGCCGATTCAACGGCCGCGGTCTCGATCACTCTCGAAGATGAAGGATCCGTTTGAGTGACCTGCGGTTCATGCTCGACACCGATACCGTGAGCTACGCGTTGCGCGGCCAGGGTGACGTCGGGGCACAAATCCTGGAGCATCGTCCGTCCGAACTGAAACTCGCCAATTGGCTTTGAGCGGCTTTGCAAACAAAGTCGCTCCTGCACACAAAGTCGACAGTCTGCACACAAAGTCGCTCGGAGCTGCCCATGTCACTCCCAGTGGTAGCTGACGGTCGGATCTCGGGGTCGTCATCCGGCCTGGTCCGGTCTCCGCAGGCTGGGTTCCTTGCCCTATCCCTCCCAGGCGGCGCGCCTGATGCACCGAGCGGCGCGGAATGTGATACCTCCGGCAGCGGGGAGGGGCTATGCTAGCCGCCTCCCGGAGGTTCGTGATGAACAAGGTGAGTGTCGATCTCCAAAACTGCTACGGGATCAGAAAACTCCAGCACGAGTTCGACTTCTCCCAACGACGAGCCTACGCGATCTACGCCGCCAACGGCGCGATGAAATCGTCCTTTGCGCAAACCTTCAAGGACATTCGCCGACGGCAAGCCGTCGCTGGATCGAATCTTTCCTGCGCGCGCAACCGTTCGGAACGTTACGGACGAGCATGGCACTGAGCTTCCACAGGCAAGTGTCCTTGTGCTGCCGCCGTACGAAGAGTTCTTTGGTTCAGCCGAGACACACTCCACACTTCTCGTAAACGCGACACTACGCAATGAGTTTGAGCAGCTATACGGCGAGGTCGAAAAGTCGAAGACTGTATTGCTCAAAGCCGTGGCCGTGCAATCAGGTTCCAAAAAGAAGCAGCTTGCAGACGAGATCGCCCTAGCTTTCACGAAGGTGACCGGGGACGAGCAATTCTACAAAGCGCTCGACCGAATCAAGAACGAGCTAGCGGATCAAAAGGACGCGCCATTAGCGGAAGTACCTTATGATGTCATCTTTGACCCGAAGGTTGTGGCCGCACTCACAAGCAAAGTTTTCAGAGACAACATCGAGGCTTACGTAAAGCGATACAACGAACTGCTCGCAGCATCGACCTTTTTTAAGAGTGGGATTTTCGAATATTACAACGGAACCCAGATCGCTAAGGCTCTAGCCGATAACGGATTCTTTGAGGCAAAACACACAATAACGCTTCGGGCCGGCAAAGCCTTAAGCGAGATCACCTCCCAGCAACAACTCGAAGATCTCGTCAATAAGGAACTCGCGGCCATGGCGAGTGATGCGGCCCTACAGAAAACGTTTGCCCAGATTAAAAAGCTCTTCGAGAAGAATGCCGAAGTGCGCGAGTTCCATGCCTATATATCGGGTCAAGAGCATTTGCTGCCGCATCTGCGCAACATTGACCTGTTCAAAGAGAAGATCTGGAAGTCTTACTTCAAGGCTAACCAAGCTCTGTACGATGATCTAATGGCTAAGTATTCACAAGCCAGGGCGCGACGCAAAGAGATCGAAGAGCAGGCGAACAGGGAAAGGACTCAGTGGGAGGCTGCGATTGAACTGTTTAACGATCGATTCTTCGTGCCTTTTCGGCTTGAGGCTAAGAATAAAATAGCGGTGTCTCTCGGCCGGGCGCCTATCCTAGAACTAGGCTATGCGTTTACGGACCCGACCGAGTCCGCGCCGGTAACGCGTGAGGCGTTGCTCACTGCTCTCAGTCAGGGAGAAAAGAAGGCGCTTTACATCCTGAATATCATTTTCGAGATTGAAGTTCGGCGCAAGACCGGCCAGGAAACGCTGTTCGTGGTTGATGATATCGCGGATTCATTTGACTATAAGAACAAATACGCAATCATCCAGTATCTTCAGGAGATTTCCGAAGGCCCCGTCTTCAAGCAAATAATCCTGACGCACAACTTCGATTTCTTCCGTACGATCAGCAGTCGGTTCGTCGGCTACAAAGGCTGCTTGATGGCTACGAAGAGCGATACCGAGATCACTCTGGTAGACGCGCTCGGCATCAAGAATATCTTCGTCAACGATTGGAAGCTCAATTTCTTCACAGACAGGAAGAAGCGGATCGCATCGATTCCGTTCATGCGAAATCTCATTGAGTATACGCATGGCCACACGGACGCTGATTTCATGCGGTTGACTTCGTTGCTGCACTGGAAGCCAGATTCTGCCGCTATCACGCAGGCCGATCTAGACGGGACCTACAACAAACTGTTCGGCGCAACTGAATCCTACCAAGGTGATGCGAGCGTGTCAGCGGTGGACATGATTCAGCAGGGAGCCGCCGCTTGTCTGGTCGCCGACGCTGGCGTAAATTTTGAAAACAAAATCGTGCTGGCCATCGCGATTCGCCTCGTGGCAGAGCGGTTCATGGTGGACAAGATAGCCGATGCGGCTTTCCTGGCTGACATCGAAGAAAACCAAACGCAGGCTCTGCTGAAACGGTTTCAAAAGGACTTCCCTGGCGAGATTGCAGCGATCAGAACTCTAAGAAGCGTAGTGCTGATGACGCCTGAAAACATCCATCTTAATGCGTTCATGTACGAGCCAATTATGGATATGTCGGATGACCATCTGCGGAAGCTGTACGAGGCGGTAGCCGCGTTGAGCTGAGTGTCAAAATCCGGGTTAGGTGCGGCGTCTACGTCCGGCGTCTCAACTTCGGGCAGGGGGTCGGGAAGTGATACGCCGCCCGGAGGCCGGGAACCTTCGCCTCCATCCGATCCGCTACCGTTCCGGCGAAGTCCAGCAGCTCACCGTGCAGGATTGCGTCGACCGTTGTTCCGTCCTCGCTGGCGATCGTCTCCAGTGCGCGGAGGATGTATTCAGGGAGCCGAAGTGTCACGGTGCGAAGCGCGAGCAACGGCGGCAGAACGGCTGCGGCATCGGCCCCGAGCGCGTCTACCACCTCGGCGAGAGTCCACTGTTTGAAGGCGATCAGCGCGAGTTGTCGCCACGTGAACCGCCACTTTCCCTCGCGCCGGCACTCCTCGCATCGGTCGAACGAAGCCTCCCGTTTCAGTTTGCCCGGCGAGACTCCGAGGAGTCGCGCCCCTTCGGCAAGGCGATATGACTCTACCGGGTGGAGAAAAAGAGTCTGAATGCGTTGCTCTCTACCCGCATCGTTTCGCATTTTCAGACACCTCCATGCACATTCAACGTAGCCGGGGCTAATTGAATCTACGCCGTAGCCGTGGCTATGTCAACTCATGCCGCCACGATCAAAGAAGGACCGACTGCCGGACGCCATCGCTCTCGGGAAGCATCTGCGCAAGTTGCGCGAGGCGAAAAAATGGACGCTGGAGGAACTCGGGGAAGCCGCCGGGATGAATGAACTCCAAGTCGGACACATCGAACGAGGCGCGACCGATCCGAAGTTGAGCACGATTCGGAAGCTGGCGAAGGCGTACGGGATGACGGCAAGTGAGTTGCTGAGGCCGCTAAAGTAGATCGACGACCCCGGCCTCCGACCGGTGAGCAATTCGAGTCGGATGTTTCGTAAGTATTTGACAAAACTAGACTTACTATTCACGCCTTGACATATGTGCGCAAGGCGCGCAAGATTTTCGACTCTCCCCTGAAAGAAACTTCGGCCCGGGGCTTGCGTATACGGAATGGGGGGGATTAACTTATAGGTTGACTCCACTCTTGACATTCGATGAGTTTCGACTAACGTATCTCGACCTGCTCGAACTAGGGCAGGAATACGATCTTTACGGATATAAGAAAGCAGCGGTCCTAGCCTACATCGAAGGAGCGAACAACCCCCAGGTTACGAGCATCATCAAGATGCGAGCCGCAAAAAAAGCAGGTGAGATGTCAAAGAAACGCTGCCACAAAGTCAAGCAGTCGAGAGAGCTTTGGCAGCTCACGACGGACGGAGGAGCCCGGTTTCTATACTTTCAAGATGGTCCGAAGAGATTCATCTTCGTCCATGCGTCAGACAAGGTGAAGGAGAACAAGTTCAACAACGACATAGCCCGCGCCGAACAACTTCGAATCGAGTACCTACAACTTAAGGAAGGAAAGCTGAATGAAAACATTCGCTGAAATCTACGAATCGATGAAGGACACGCTTGAGTACCAAACCGAGGAACTCTCGCTGGCGTTCACGGAGTCGGTTCTGCTGCGAATGGAGCAGTTGGACGACATGTCAGGAACGGTTCTCGCCGACCGTATGGACGTTAGCAAAGCGTACGTGTCCAAACTTCTCAAGGGCAAAAGCAACTTCACGCTGGAGACGCTTGTGAAGCTCGCACGTGCTCTCGAATGCCGCATCGAACCGCTGCAACTTCTTCCGAACGAGAAAGAGGCGGCGATTGGTCAAGTGGTTCTCTTCGAGCGTTTCCCGAAGTCGGAGCGCCCTTTCACCCCACGTCCCGTGCCAGCCCCTCAGATGAGCAACGTAACCCAAGATGACGACAACGACGAAACAGCCGCCGCCGCTTGATATCCAGCGGTACCACGTGGAAGACCTAGTCTTTCGTGCTCTTCGCGAGTACGACCCTAGTCAAAAGACTTCCAGCACGATCGACGTGAACTTTGAAGTCCAGCAGGATGAAGTCTCGACCAGAGACTATCGCATCAGCATGCGTATTCAGTTAGCAGCAAACGGTTACACCGCCGAAGAGAACGCTCCCTACACGGTAGACATGACGATTATCGGCTACTTCACGTTCGCGGAAGGCACCGCCGAGGACGTGTCGCAGAAGATGATTTACATCAACGGTCCTGCCATCCTTTTTGGAATCGCTCGCGGCATCATGGGGCAAGCAACTGGAGCCTCAAAGCACGGCCAATTTGTACTCCCTACCGTCAACTTTGTAGAAATTGAGAAAGCCCGTCTCGAACTAGAGAACGCTCGTATCCAAAAGGAGCTAGCCGAGGCCGAAATCAAGTTAGCTGAGGCCGAAAAAGCACTCGCAGCCGCACAGGCCACGCCGGATTCCGAAGAGGAATAAGGAGAGGGTAACTCCTGGGGCCAGCCGATCGCAGGTCCGAACCCTGCTTTTCACCGGCGCGGCGGGAGTACGCCAGCGGCACGTAGCGCTACCTGCCGCAGCCACGCCGACAACTCCAGCCCTTCCCGAGCGGCAGCGTCAGAGAGAGCCTGCTTTTGATCCGCCGGGATGCGCAACTGGATCACGGCATCTTTCAACCGCTTCTCGGGAGGCTTCTTCGATGTTTGCTTGCCTCTCATGTCAGTACAACGTAGCGACATTTATTTCGTTTGTCAAGCGTTTTAGCCCTTGCCTCTGTACCGTGTTTGTATTACATTGTCACTACACACACGGAGGCAGCACATGGACGCGCGCCAGCAAAAAGGACTCGAAATCGCAGCGACACTCGCAATCCAGCCGAAGGGCGATTCCGCATGGATCGTGCCGTCTCAGACCTTGACGGGCCGCTACACCGTCACGCGCACCTTCGACGGTTTGGAGTGCTCATGCCCGGACTTTGAACTGCGCCACGCAACCTGCAAGCACGGCTTCGCAGTTGAGTTTTTCCTGAAGCGCGAAACAACGATGTCAGCGAGCGGAGAGACAACCATCACCGAGACGCGCGCCGTGCGCGTCACCTACGCGCAGGACTGGCCGAAATACAACGCGGCGCAGTGCGCGGAGAAGGAGCTGTTCCTCCATCTGCTCCGCGATCTCTGTTCCGTCGTTCCAGAGCCGGAGCGCGTCATGGGCCGTCCCTCGATTCCCATCACTGACGCGCTCTTCTCCGCATGCTTCAAGGTCTACTCAGGCATGAGCAGCCGTCGCTTCCAGAGCGATCTCCGCGACGCGAAGGAGAAGGGATTCATCGGCAAGGCGTGGCACTTCAACTCGGTTTTGAACGTGATCGAGGACGAGACAATCACTCCGCTCCTTCACCAGTTGATCGCCGCAACTGCCGCGCCGCTCGGTGTCGTAGAGTCAGCGTTCGCGGTCGACTCTACCGGGTTCGGAACGCAATGCTTCTACCGCCACTTCACGAACAAGCACGGCGGACGGGAGCAAGTCTCGCGCGACTACATCAAGCTGCACGCGAACGTGGGAACGAAAACCAACGTCCTCGCCTCCGCAGTCATCACGGACCGCGACAGCCACGACTACAACGAATTCGCCCCTCTCCTCACCGATGCCGCGAAGTCGTTCACCATCAAGGAAGTCTCCGCAGACAAAGCGTACATCGGTCAGACAAACTTGGATGCCGCCGCCGCTGTCGGCGCAGAGGTATACATCCCGTTCAAGCACAACATGGTCGATCATCCGAAGTCCGCGCTCTGGACGAAGCTGTTCCACCTCTACAGCTACCGGAAGGACGAGTTCTTCCCGCACTACCACCAGCGGAGCAACTCGGAGTCGACGTTCTCTGCGATGAAACGGCTGTTCAGCGACATCCTCCGGAGCAAAGGTTTTGTCGCTCAGGCGAACGAGTTGCTCCTCAAGGTCATCGCGTACAACATCACCTGCATGGTTCACTCGATCTTTGAACTCGGGGTGACCGTGCCGGGGATCTCAGCCTGCACACAAAGTGCGCTGGCTGCACACAATGTCGGCTGAAAACGGGAGATAATGTGCAAAGCCGCTTTGAGCCTCTTTTGACCGCAACAAAGGGCTTGATCGATTCCCTTAACGTTCATCGTTTATGTTTCGAGGAGGCGTCGAGCCTCTTTGAATGACAAGCCGCGGCCTTCGTAGCTGCCACGCGATCGTGTCGTTGATGGCCGATGCCATCAACCATGAAATGTCACGTCGATTCATTGATGACCAGCTCCATCAACGTAAGGACGCGCGGTTGGCTCGTTGATGATGTCATCCATCAACGTTGATGTCATCCTTCATCAACGTTCGGACAGCGATCATCATCGTTGATGATAGATGCATCAACGTTGATGACATGCTCCATCAACGTTGCGACAGCGGTCACACTCGTTGATGACATAGCTCAACTTCGGTGATGCAGTGCATCATCAATCAAGAACGACGCAGTCTCTTCGTTGATGACACGTGCCATCAAACGGTCGTAACAGCACCCTACGGGGGATCGCTCGTCCCCAGTTTCGTCCAGGGGCCGCAGCGGGCGAGACGCCAGAGGGTCTTCGCGCCGCCGATGAGGAGGCCGTGTTTGCGGATGGATTCGTGTCCGTACCAGGAGCAGGTGGGGGTGAAACGGCACTGCACGATGCCGTGGAGGTGGGGGGAGACGTGGCTTCGATATTCGTCGATGGCCGCGAGGGTCATTCGGGCGTCGAAGGCGTAGCTGGGGGGGACGAGGAGGTCGTGGGCGATCCAGACGGCGATTACGAGGACGGCGATTCGTTTGCCGGGGGTCATCGTTCCCGCCAGCGCGGCGAAGCCGTAACGAAACATGGATGCCGGCGAGAGCGCGGCAAGCACAGCCCCCTCATCCGCCTGTCGGCACCTTCTCCCCCAGCTGAAAAGCGCTGGGGGAGAAGGGCTCTCGATGTTAAGAAAGCGCGAGTACTCTCGAGGTGATCCGACGGTTTTGGAAGAAATCTTCCCGCCCCGCTCAGAAACCGAAGGTTAGAAGTAGTACATGGTGGGTTACGACCTAGTGTTTGGGGTACGCCAGCCCGGCGGCGAGACGCCGCCGGGCCAGCCGGCGAGACGCCAGCGCTCCGGCGCTGCGCGCTTAATACGCGCTGCGCGCTTAATACGCGCTGCGCGCTCATCGTTCCGCGGCCTTTGCTTCGTCCCATAGGGCGTCCATTTCTTCCAGGGTGAGGTCGTCTACGTTCCGCCCGCTTTCGCGGACTTTCGACTCCATCGAGCCGAAGCGGCGGGTGAATTTGCGGTTGGTCGACTGGAGCGCTTCTTCGGCGTTCACGTTGAGCTTGCGGGCGATGTTGGCGATGGTGAAGAGGAGGTCGCCGACTTCGTCGTGCACCTTCGTTTCATCGCCGGAGGCGATGGCTTCGTGGAGCTCTGCAATCTCCTCATTTACCTTGTCGAACACATCCTCCGTCCTCCGCCAGTCGAAACCGACGCGGGCGGCTTTTTCTGTCAGCCTCGAGGCGCGCAAGAGCGCGGGAAGCGATTGCGGCACGCCGGAGAGAACGCTCTTGTTCTCCGCTTTTCGTTCCTCGTTCTTCAGCTTCTCCCAGTTGACGAGAACCTCTTCGGCGTCGTTGGCCTCGACGTCGCCGAAGACGTGCGGGTGGCGGCGGACCAGTTTGTCGTGAATGGCGGTGACGGCGTCGTAGATGTCGAACGATCCTTCTTCGCGGGTCAGCTCGGCGATGAAGACGGCCTGCAGGAGAAAGTCGCCCAGCTCCTCGACCAGCGCGGCGCGGTCATCGCGGTCGATGGCGTCGACGACCTCGTAAGACTCCTCGATCACGAATGGTTTCAGGCTTGGCAGAGTCTGCTTGCGGTCCCACGGACAGCCGTCGGGGCCGCGTAGTCTTTGCATGAGCTGCACAAGTTCGTCAAACGAGCGCTTCGGCATTTGCATCATTCTAAGCGCCCGCTTCTTGGTGGTAGCATCAGCGATCGATTCAGCCGCGCGAATCTTCCCATGTCGAACCAGGTCCTGATTGTGGCCTCCGAGGCGGCGGCAAAAGCTCCCGCCGACGTTGCCGCTTCGCTCAGCTTCACGCCAGTGGTGGCCAGCTCGGAGCAGGAGGCACTCGATCTTCTCGATCGGGAGACGTTCGCGCTCATCGCCGTCAGCGGCGGCGCATCGTGGCAGCGCATTCGCGATGAACTGGAGCGGAAGCAGCCGGCGGCGCGCATCCTCGAGTTGCCGGAGCAGAATGGCGATGACGGCGCTGTACGGCGGCTGATGATCCGCTATCTCGACCGCCGGGCCAGACCGCAGCACTTCAGCTCCGAGGAGCGCTACCGGTTCCTCTCCAACATCCTGGAATCGTTCACGGGAACGCTCGAGCTGAAGGAAGTGCTGCGGCGGATCGTCTCGATCACGCGGCAGGAGTTCGGCGCCGATCGCGCCTGGCTGCTGCATCCCGTCAACGAACAGGCCGAGCTCGCGAAAATCCGTTTCGCCGTCAGTGCGCCGGCCTATTCGGTTCAGCATGACCAATATCCGTCGTCGTTGTCGTTGAAGCACTCGGCGAACCTGATTCGCCGCCTGCTCGATGCCGA
>Ga0247680_1000180_pt1 | contig 24285 bp, 17 predicted proteins | sample CNK21_metaG_FD_182803 | JGI IMG/M metagenome (GOLD analysis project Ga0247680, IMG submission 182803) | Soil microbial communities from Purdue University Martell Research Forest, Indiana, United States - CNK21 | ecosystem: Environmental > Terrestrial > Soil > Temperate forest > Bulk soil...
GGCTGACGCATGATCCGATCGAAGCGGAGGACCTCGTGCAGGAGACCTATCTGAAGGGATTGCGCGGCTTCGGCTCGTTCGCGCCGGGGACGAACTTCCGCGCCTGGATGTACCGCATCCTCCGCAATACCTTTCTGACCTCGCGCAGCGGCCTGCGCGCCGTGCCGCCGCTCTCGATCGACGAAGATCCCGATACCTACGAGCAGCTCAGTGTTTCCGAGACGCCGGAGTCGCTCTTCTTCGCGCGGGCCGACAGCGAGATGCTGCGCCAGACGATGGAAGCGCTGCCGTTGCCGTTCCGCGAGGTGCTGGTGCTGTCGGACGTCGAGAACATGAGCTACCGCGAGATTGCCGAAACGCTGTCGATCCCGATCGGAACGGTCACGTCACGGCTCATCCGCGCGCGTCAGAAGGTACGTAACACGCTGCGAGGCGACCGATGAGCCAACATCTGACAGCCGAGGAGATCGAGCAGTACGCGGATGGGGAGGTCGAGGCTGCCGAGCACCTTCACGAATGTGCATCCTGCGCGAGCGCGGCCCTGCAAGTAATGCAGATGAAGCGCGCTCTTCGCGCCATGCCGCGCTTCACGCCGCCGGCCGCGTTGCGTGCGCGCGTGCTTGCCCGCCCGCCGCGCCGGTCTTACACGGCCCAGTGGCTCGCCGCGGCCGCGATACTCGCTCTGGTCGTCGCCGGCGGCGCGCTCTGGCGCACCCGCAACGCGACCGCAACCCAGCTCGTCGACCTCCACACCACCATCCTCGCCAGCGCGAACCCGGTCGACGTCCTCTCCACCGATCGCCACACCGTCAAGCCATGGTTCGAAGGGAAGCTTCCCTTCGCCGTCGACGTCCCCGATCTCCCGCAGCCTTTTCATTTAATCGGCGGCCGCGTCATCTACTGGCGCGGCCAGCAGGGCGCGTATCTGTTGATCGGCAAGGGCGCCCACCGCATCTCCCTCTTCGTCTTCCCCAACGACGCGGTACCGCGCGCGATCGAATCGCACGCGGGGATGACGATCGCGGTCTGGCGGGCGCGAGGACTGGCGTACGTCGCCGTCGCGGATGTTCCGGCGGACGATCTGCAGCCGTTGCGGCAGGCGTTTAGTCGGGACTGACCTATTCGTCCGGTTCCCACGGATGCTGCCACCACTCGGGCGTTTCCCCGCGCCGAAGCCGCAGCGCGTAGTCGATCCGCTGCAGCTCCATCACCTGCCGCACCTTCTCCGGTAGTGATAACGCACGATGGGCCGGATGAAGCGCACGCTTCAACGCGCAGATCGACTCCAGCCGTTCTTCGGTGGGCCGCGCCGGCATATTCAAAACTCCCGATGGAAACGGGTCATAAGATCGCGACTATCCGTCGATCTCCACCACTTCACCCGATTTGATCGTGGCGAGGGCATCGACGATTCGAGGGATCAACGGCCGCAAATCCTCGATACGGTTACGGACATGGACGACAACGACAACCGCGATACCGATCTTTGCAACGTTCTGCTGATACCGCAGCTTGCTGTCCGCGGTCAGAAGAACCGAGAAGCCGGATCGAACCGCCTGCCGGAGCAGGGCGCCATTCCGTAGATGGAGCCAACCCTGCGCGTGAACGGTGATGGCGTCAATCCCCGGCAGTTCCTCGGCGATCTCCACGGGCAGCGACTCATCGATCAGAACCCGCAACGCCGGCCACCGCCTCCCTGGCCAACTCCAGCGCCGCGATTGCTTGCTCCCGCGTAACGGAGGGGAATGAGGCGAGAAACTTGTCCAGCGGGTCGCCAGCTTCGAGATAGTCGAACAGGTTGTAAAGAGGCACGCGCGTTCCCGCGAAAACAGGAGTTCCGCTCATGATCTCCGGATCGATCTCGACAACGTTCAGGCTACCTTGCATTTGTAAATTCTACGCTTTTCGGCGGACTGACTTCGCCTTCGCCGGCGAAGTTCACGAAAACCAACTGAGGACATTCTCAATCTCCGTGCAGTTCTCGAGCTATTCAATCGTGGCCTCGGCGATCTGAACTTTTCGTTTCTCGATTGCGTCTTCTGCCGGAAGTGCTCACGCGGAGGCGCGGAGTACGCGGAGAAAAGATTCCCCGTCTTCTCCTCCGCGTCTCGGCGTGAGAAGAAGTCATTCGTTCCGGATCAACTCGACGCGAACTTTCCGCTTTGCGGTTCCGTTCCGGCTCACTGCGTGGGCGGCGGTTTCGCGAGGGACTCTGCCCGTTTCCTTGCATTCTCGGCCTTGTCAGCCATGCCGACCGCCGAGTAGCCTCTCTCTGCTGCCTTATAGCAGGCGATGGCGCAGGCGAGGTTCTCCGCGCGGTCGCCGTTAGGTAGATCTTCGTACACGATTCCCAGGTTGTTCTGCGTCCCGGCCCAATCCTCCGGGAAGTTGTGCGCGGTCCTGACCCGCAACGCTGCCTGGTAACAAGTGATGGCGTTGGCGAGGTTTTCCGCGAGGTCGCCAGTGCGCAGATCCGCGTATGCGATCCCGAGGTTATTCTGGGTCGACGCCCAGTCCGCAGGGAAGTCGCGCTCGGTCAAGACCCGCAACGCTGACTGAAAGCAGTCGATGGCGTTGTCGAGGTTCTCGCTGCGGTCTCCGGTTGGCAGATAGGCGTAAGCGAGTCCGAGGTTGTTCTGAGTCGTCGCCCAATTGGCTGGGAAGTCGCGTTCGGTCAGAACCCGCAACGCCGCCTGGAAGCAGTCGATGGCCTTAGCGAGGTTCTCGGCGCGCTCGCCGGTTGGCAGATTCGCGCACGCGATTCCGAGGTTGTTCTGTGTCATCGCCCAATCCAGCGGGAAGTCGCGCTCGGTCCTGACCCGCAACGCTGCCTGATAGCAGTCGATCGCCTTGGTGAGGTTCTCGGCGCTGTCGCCGATTAGCAGATCCCCGTATGCGACGCCAACATTGGTCTGGGTCAGGGCCCATTCCGCAGGGAAGTCGCGCTCTGTCCAGACCCGCAACGCTGCCTGGTAGCAATCGATGGCCTTGGCGAGGTTCTCGGCGCGATCGCCGGTTGGTAGATCCCAATATGCGTTTCCGAGGTTGAGCTGGCTTTCTGCCCAAGCCTTAGGGTCCTCTTCTCTGTTTCGACGATCAACGAGTGCCTCATTCAGGCGAACGCTCTCGGAGAAGCGGAAGGTCTCTGTAAGGAACAGATCAGATGCAACCGCACGCGCGAAGAGGTCCACATCTGCTCGTTCTGCCCAAGCGATGGCCTGCTGAACGTTGTCAAGTTCCGTAGTGATCCGTCGCCGGCCAGCCAGATGAGCCTGGATGTCTGCTCCCCGAATAGCATCATCGGCGTTGTCGAGAAGCTCGATGAACCAGCGCGCATGTGCTTCATCCAGCCGCAGCCTTTCGTCCCGATCACCGAGCTCGCGTGCAAAGTGGCGCGTCGTCGCGAGCATGGAGTAGCGGCCGCTCTCGCGATCGAAGCGGAGGAGTGACGCGTCGACGAGGATGTCGAGTGTCGCCAGGTCAGTGGCCGCAACCGCCTCTGCTGCCTCGGCGTCGAAGCCGCCGGCGAAGACAGCCAGTCGCGGCAGCGCCTGTCTGTCCCCCTCCGGCAAGCGGCTGATAGCCCATTCGAGGCAGGCCTCCGTGCTCAGATGCCGGTCGGCGTGTGAAAAACCGGGCCGTTCCCGGACCTTGGCCCGGTGTTCCTTCAGATCCTTCGCCAACTGCTGCAACTGCCGCTTCGGCGCGACGGCGGCGATCAGCTCGATGAGGTACGGCAGGCCGTCGGTCGCGGCGAGAACGGCGCGCATCGCATCATCATCATTCGGCTGCCAGCGGGTGTCGCGCTGCTGCGCCAGACCGACGAACAGTTGATAGCTTTCCAGCCCCACGAGATCGCCTTCGGTCGTCATCGGATTCAGGTCGACGATCCGCTCGCCGCCGACATGGAGTGCCTGCTGGCTGGTCACCAGCACCCGCACGCCGGGAGTCGACGCGATTTCCGAGACCGCTCTGGCCGCGCTCTTTACCGACTCGAAGTTGTCGAGCAGCAGCAGCCGGTCGCCGCCGTGCAGAAACCGGCGAACGCTGGCCAGGTCGGGAGCGTCGACCTCGGTCAACCCGAGGGCGTCGCGCAGCGCGCTCAGAAACCCCTCGGAAGTGTCGGGGGCGTTCTCGAGCCGGACGAAGACGAGATCCCGCGGCAATCCTCCCCGGCGTGCCAGCAGCGTCTCAACCGCCAGTCGCGTCTTCCCAACACCGCCTGTTCCGAGGAGTGTCACCAACCGGCTCTTCCGGAGAGCCTCTTCGACCTGCGTCATCTCGCGATCGCGCCCGATCCAGGGGGTTAGCCACGGGTAGGGGAGCCGGTCGTCGACCTTGGGAGGTGGCTCGGGCTGCATCGCCTCGTCCCAGAGCAGGTCGACGATCTCGATCGGAGCGGAGACTCCTTTGAGCAGGTAGGGGCCGTAGCTGTGCTTGCGTATGTTGGTCGCACCGAGGTTCGCGTCCGCCGCGGTGATGCCGGAACAGTAGACGCGTTCTCCCCCTGCGAGGAGCGCTTCCACGCGGGCGGCGATGTTGACGGTGTGGCCGTCGTAGTCGGTCTTGCCGTTGGTCTCGACTAGACGCACGGCACCGGTATGCATCCCGATGCGAACCGCCAACGGTCCTTGGGCCGTCTGGATCGCATGGTGCCGTAGGCTTCGTTGAATGGAGACGGCGCAGATGACCGCATCCGAGGCGTTGTCGAAGGTCGCCATGAACGAGTCACCGATCGTCTTCACTTCGAAGCCGCTGTGCTCCGCGAGCAACGCGCGGATCCGTGCATCGTGCGGATCGACACACGTCTCGCGGTAGCGCTGGTTCCCGTCTTCTCCATGTTCGGCGACCAGGGCATCGCGCAACGCCGTCGAGCCGACGATGTCGGTGAACATCACGGTGACGGTGCCTTTGGGCGGGTCGGTGCGCGCGGGTTTGTTGGACATCGCTACCTTGGGAGTGACGCGCAGCGGGGTTTCCCTACCAGCCAGGCGTTTCTACTCGAACATCGAGTATTCACATCCAGCAGGAGTATTTAGATGCCACCTTCATCCAGAGCGTTCTGGATCCTCGAAGCCGAAATCACACGGCTGCCCTCCGGCACGTCGAAGGTGGCAAAGCGCGCGCGCTTCCTTCGGCAAGGAGGTGCCGGTTGCAGCTGGAGGGCCGCGCGCGCCATATCCGAAAGGACACTTCCGAGCCGGCGCCCCGTTGCACGGGCGTTTGCCAACGCGGCCTCGTAGACATCATCGTCGATCGTCACGGTCGTACGCACGATGTGATGATACAGATGTAGCGACATAAGCAAGCTCCCTTCTCGCGGGCCTCGCCGCCGCCCTCCCCTCATGCGCTATCCTTTTCCCCCATCAGATCGGAGACTCCTGACATGACCGTGCAGGCCTCGCCATCCTCCCTCGAGCGGGAGCTCGAGTATCGGAAGAAGCTCACCGGGATCACCAATCAGATCAACGCCGCCGAGTCCATCCCGCACATCCTGATGACGCTCAAGGACAAGATCCTCGAGCTTCTCGATGCCGAGCGACTCACCATCTATGCCGTCGATACCAAGAACCAGGAGTTGTATTCGCTGACCAAGGTCGGCGACGTGCCGAAAGAGATCCGGGTGCCGAAGTCCTTTTCCTCCATCGCCGGCTTCACGGCGTTGGCGCGGAAGACCATCAACATTAAGGATGCCTACGACGCCACCGAGCTGGCGAGGTTCCACGCCAACCTTCGCTTCGATCAGAGGTGGGACAAGCAGACCGGGTTTCGTACTAAGGCGGTCCTGGCCGTGCCGATCCTCTTCGAGAAGTACCTCCTCGGCGTGGTGCAGCTCATCAACAAACGGCACGGCGTGGCCTTCACCGCGCAGGACGAGGATGCCGCCGAGGAGATCGGCAGGATTCTCGGGATTGCCTTCTACAACCAGCACCGCGCCACGCGGCAGACCAAGCCCTCACGCCTCGGCGCGCTCGTCGACAAAGGCATCGTCTCGGAGAAGGACATCGAGGCGGCCGTCTCCAGCGCGCGCGTCAACAACGCAACGATTGAAAAGGTCCTCATCGAGGATTACAACGTCCCGAAGGACGAGCTGGGGAAATCGCTGGCCGCGTTCTACAGCACCAGCTTCTTCAGCTACGACGGCACGCAGACCATCCAGAAAGAGTTCCGCGACCGCGTGCCGTCCGACATGTGGAAGAAGTACGTCTGCGCGCCGATCGAGCGGCGGCCGGGCGTGCTGGTCATCGCCGTCGACGATCCGCACGACCTCACCCGCCTCGACGCCATCCGGGCCATGAACCTCTCACCGCGCTACGACTTCTGGGCCGGCATGAAGCACGAGATCCTCTCCTACATCGCCGTCTCGTACGGCGAGGCCGAGGAGTCGGCGGTCGATAGCGCCGACCTGACCAAGATTCTCGACCTCCTCGGCGAGGGAGAACTGACCGCGGACGAGGAAGAAAGAGACAAAGACGAGATCGACGAGACCGACTCCGGCATCGTCAAGCTGGCCAATCAATTGATCATCGAGGCCGCGCAGCGCGGCGCCTCGGACATTCACGTCGAGCCGGACGGTGCCAAGAATCCCTGCCTCATCCGGCTGCGCATCGACGGCGACTGCGCCAAGTTCATGGAGATCCCCGGCCCGCACCGCAACGCCCTCGTGCAGCGCCTCAAGATCATGGCCAAGCTGGACATCTCCGAGCGCCGCAAGCCGCAGGACGGCAAGATCCGCTTCAAGTCGTCGAAGGGGGTGATCGAGCTGCGCGTGGCCACGATCCCCACCACCAACGGCAACGAAGACGTGGTCATGCGCATCCTGGCGGCGTCGAAGCCGCTGCCGATCGAGAAGATGGGATTCAGCGAGCGCAATCTGAAGAACTTCAAGGAGATCCTGGCCAAGCCGTACGGGATCTGTCTCGTGGTCGGTCCGACCGGTTCGGGCAAGACCACCACTCTGCATTCAGCACTCGGTTCGATCAACACCGAGGACATGAAGATCTGGACGGCGGAAGATCCGGTCGAGATCACGCAGAAAGGACTGCGCCAGGTGCAGGTGCAGCCGAAGATCGACTTCACCTTCGCCGCGGCCATGCGATCGTTTCTTCGCGCCGATCCGGACGTGATCATGGTCGGCGAGATGCGCGATCACGAGACGGCCGCCATCGGCATCGAGGCGTCGCTGACGGGGCACCTGGTCTTCTCGACGCTGCATACCAACTCCGCGCCGGAGACGATCTCGCGTCTGCTGGACATGAACATCGATCCCTTCAACTTCGCCGATGCGCTCCTCGGCATCATGGCCCAGCGCCTCATCCGCACGCTCTGCCCGAAGTGCAAGGAAGCAGTCCATCCGTCCGAGGAGGACTTTGACGAGCTGATGGAGATCTACGGCCGCGATTACTTTCCGCAGCTCGGGATCAAGTATTCGCCCGAGTTCGTCCTCTACGAGCCGAAGGGTTGCGCGAACTGCAACAACACCGGCTACAAGGGACGGATGGGCGTGCACGAGCTTTTGACGGGAACGGACGAGGTAAAACGCGCCGTCCAACGCCGCGCCCCGATCGACGAGTTGCGCAACCTGGCCATGCAGCAGGGGATGCGCACGCTGCTGCAGGACGCGCTGGAGAAAGCGATGCGCGGGGTCACGGATGTGAAGCAGGCAAGGTCGGTGGCGGTGAAGTGAGCGTTGGCGGGGAGTAGAAGAAACTGAGGAATAACCTGTCATCCTGAGGCCGCCGGAGCCGCATAGCCGCAGGCGAAGCTGGCGGAGGACGCCGAAGGACCCCCAAGTTGTATCCCGGTTGGGCGGCGGAATCGTCGACATTCCCCCACCCTGTCCGGGTTTCAGGCTGGGGGTCCTTCGACCGTCCTGCGCCGCGCAATCGCTGTGCGATTACGCGGCTCCGGCGGCTCAGGATGACAGTTCTTCCCTACGCGGTCTCGTGCGAGACCGCGCAACCCCTCGTCCGCAACCGCGATAGAATCCACACGATCCCGCGCGGGCGAGAGAGTGATGCGCGGAGCGGGGTCGACATCTCGAAAGCATGACCACTTCCTACGACAGCTCTGCCATCGAAGTACTCACGGGACTCGAGCCGGTGCGCAAACGCCCCGGCATGTACACCACCACCGAGCGGCCCAACCATCTCGCGCAGGAGGTCATCGACAACTCCGCCGACGAGGCCATCGCAGGGCACTGCAAGGAGATCGTGGTCACGCTGCATGACGACGGTTCCCTCTCGGTCGCCGACGACGGCCGCGGGATGCCGGTCGACCGTCATGCCAAAGAAGGGGTGACCGGGGTCGAGGTCATCCTCACGCGCCTTCACGCCGGGGCCAAGTTCTCCGACAAGAGCTATCGTTTCTCCGGCGGGCTGCACGGCGTCGGTGTCTCCGTCGTCAACGCGCTCTCCAAGCGTCTCGAGGTACGCGTGCGCCGCGATGGCAACGAATACTTCATGGACTTCGCCGACGGCAAGAAGAAGCACGAGCTGAAGATCGTCGGCCAGGTCGGCAGGCGCAACACCGGCACGACGCTCCGCTTCTGGCCCGACGAAAAGTTCTTCGATACGCCGAAGATCAATGTCCCGCGCCTCAAGCACGTCATGCGCGCCAAGGCCGTCCTCGCCCCGGGACTGCGGCTGCGCTTCATCAGCGAGAGCGACCCCTCCGAGAGCGAAGAGTGGTACTACGAGAACGGACTGCCGGCGTATCTGATGTCGGAGCTGGCCGGACTGACCACGATTCCTGAGATGCCGTACGTCGGCACGTTCAAGGGATCGAACGAGGAGGTCGACTGGGCGGTGGTCTGGCTGCCGGAAGCGGATGGCGCAGATCTCGTCACCGAGTCGTACGTGAACCTGATCCCGACGGCGCAAGGCGGCACGCACGTCAACGGCTTCCGCACCGGACTGACCGAGGCCATTCGCGAATTCTGCGAGCTGCGGAACCTCCTGCCGCGCGGGGTCAAGCTCGCCCCCGAGGATGTCTGGTCGCGCTGCAGCTACATTCTCTCGCTGCGGATGACTGAGCCGCAATTCACGGGACAGACCAAGGACCGCCTTTCGTCGCGGGAAGCGTCGGCCTTCGTCTCCGGCGTGGCGCAGGACGCCTTCTCGATCTGGCTGAACAACAACGTTGCCGACGCCGAGCGCATCGCGCAGGTGGCCATTGCCTCAGCGATGACCCGCCTGCGCCAGGGGAAGAAAGTCGAGCGGAAGAAATTGACCAGCGGCCCGGCGCTGCCGGGCAAGCTGGCCGACTGCACATCGACCGACCTGAGTCTCACGGAGCTCTTCCTCGTCGAAGGCGATTCCGCAGGCGGCTCCGCCAAGCAGGCCCGCGACCGCGAGTACCAGGCCATCATGCCGTTGCGCGGCAAGATCCTGAACACGTGGGAGGTCGATCCAAACGAGGTGCTGTCGTCCCAGGAAGTCCACGATATCGCCGTGGCCCTCGGCGTCGATCCCGGCAGCGATGATGTGCGAGGACTGCGCTACGGCAAGGTCTGCATCCTCGCCGACGCCGACTCCGACGGCGCGCACATCGCCACGCTCCTCACGGCGCTCTTCGTCCGCCATTTCCGCAAGCTCGTGACGGACGGCCGCATCCACGTGGCCATGCCGCCGCTGTACCGCATCGACGTCGGCAAGAACGTCTTCTACGCGCTCGATGATCAGGAGCGCAACGGCATCCTGCAGCGCATCGAGGCGGAGGGGATCCGCGGCAAGGTCAACATCCAGCGTTTCAAAGGCCTCGGCGAGATGAATCCGCTCCAGCTCCGCGAGACCACCATGAACCGTGACACCCGCCGCCTCGTGCAACTCGTCCTCGTCGCCGAGGATGGCGCAGACGCCACCATCGACATGCTGTTGGCTAAGAATCGCGCGGGAGATCGGAAGGTGTGGCTGACCGAGGAAGGGGACAAAGCGGAGATATTGGAGTGATGTGCCTTTGAAAAGCGGAATGTTGAATGTTCAATGTTGAATGTTCAATGCCGAATGGGAGAGCCAACGTCCGCCCGTCACGCTGCCTTTTCATTCAACATTCAACATTGAACATTGAACATTCAACATTGCTTTTATGACCATCGCCTCCGTACAAACTATCCGCCACCACTTTCCCGCGCTCACCCGCGTCCACAACGGCAAGCCCGTCGTCTACTTCGACGCTCCCGGCGGTACCCAAGTGCCGCGTGTCGTCGCCGAGGCGATGACCGACTATCTGTTTCACCACAACGCCAACACGCACTGGCTCTACCCGACCAGCGAGGAGACCGATGCCATCATCGATCGCTCCCGCGAGGCGGTGGCCGATTTGATCAACGCCACGCCGCAGGAGATCGCTTTCGGCGCGAATATGACCACGCTGACCTTTCACCTCGGCCGTGCTCTGGGGCGGACCTGGCAGGCGGGCGATGAGGTGATCGTCACCGAGCTCGATCATCACGGGAACGTTGCTCCGTGGCGGGCGTTGGAAGTCGATCGCGGCATCGTCGTCCGGACGGCGCGCATGATTCCGGAGACGGCGCAGATCGACTACGAGCATCTGGCGTCGCTCGTCTCGCCGCGCACGAAGCTGATCGCGGTCGGCGGCGCGTCGAACGCCACCGGGACAATCAACGACCTCGGACGCGTCGCAGCAATCGCGCGCGAGGCCGGTGCGCTCTCGTTCGTCGATGCGGTCCATCTCGCGCCGCACGAGTTGATCGACGTGCAGATCCTCGGCTGCGACTTTCTGGCCTGCTCGTCCTACAAGTTCTACGGCCCGCATGCCGGCATCCTCTTCACGCGCCGCGCGCTGCTCGATGTGCTGCCGTTCCCGAAGCTCGATCCCGCCCCCGACTGGTCGCCGGAGAGGGCGGAGACGGGGACCCAGAACCATGAAGCGATCGCCGGCATCGGCGCGACGATCGACTTCCTGGCCTCGCTCGCCGGCGACGGCGGCACGCGCCGCGAGCGTCTGGCGCGGACATACGAGACGCTGCACAGCCGAGGCTCCGTTCAGGCGCGCATGTTGTGGGACGGGCTCACGTCTCTGCCGAAGGTCCACGTCTACGGCCCGCCTCCCTCGGAACCGCGGACGCCAACGGTCTCGTTCACGATTGACGGCGTCCATCCCGACGACATCGCCCGCCGCCTTGCCTCGGCCGGCCTGTTCTGCAGCAACGGCGACTTCTACGCCGCCACCTGCATCGAGCGTCTCGGCTGCCCGGATGGGATCGTGCGGGTGGGGTGTGCCTGCTACACGACGGACGAGGAGGTGGAGCGGTTGGTAGACGAGGTCGGGATGATCGCGGGACGCTCCTGATCAAAGAACGTGTCTCAAATCTGGATACTTTCGCCGGTCAACTGACTTAAACGACTGAAATTTAGACACCACTGACCCGATCATTGCCACGACTGATGGCATCGTTGCCATTATTGATGTCATCGATGGCGCGTATGCTGTCATCGTTGCCATGATTAATGGCATTATTGACTTGTATCATCGCATTGATGCAATGACTGATGGCATCATTGCAATGACTGGTGGCATTTATGCCATGACTAGAGGCATAGATGAGATGACTAATATCATCATTGCCATGTCTGATGGCACCGATGCCACGGTTGGCGGCATCGGTGCCATGAATGATGTCATCATTGCCACGGTTTCTGTCATCGTTGCCACCGCCGGTGCCATCGATGCCAACGCGCCTACGTGCAGAAGCCGTGTGGCTTCGCGTCAGACGATGCGAACCACGACGATCGTCACATCGTCCTCCTGCGCCCCGGTCCCGCGAAACTGATCGACATCGCGCAGGACCGTATCGCGGATCTCCTCGGCGGTGCCATCGCAGGCGGCGACGATGCGGCCGAGGCGTTCGAGGCTGTACTCCTCACCGGAGGCGTTCGTCGTCTCGTAGATGCCGTCGCTGTGCAGGACGAAGACGTCGCCTGTCGTGAACGGCACGACGGTCTGCGGAACAGTGTCGCCGAGGCGTGCGCCGAGGGGAGGGGCGAAGAGCTCGATCAAGTCGGGGGTTCGGGTGGAGGCGTGGACGTGAAGCAGCGGCGGATGGCCGGCGGAGGCGATGGTGGCGCGTTGCGTCCCGGGATCGAGCCGCAGCACCGAGATCGTCACCATCATCCGGCGGCGGCTGCTGTGCGCCACCACCTCCTGCAGCCGGTCGAGCACGTGTGCCGGGTCGAGCAGCTCATCGCGAAGAAGCGTGAAGCCGCTGCGGAGGGCGGAGAGGGTGATGCCGCTGGCCAGTCCGTGACCGGCCACGTCGCCGCAGACGATGGCCAGGCGTCCGTCGACGATGAAGTAGTCGTAGTAGTCGCCGCCGACTTCGGTGGCGGGGAGCGAGATCCCAGCCACGTCGGCCCACGGCAGTTGCGGCGGTGCCTCGGGGAGCATGCTGATCTGCACCTCGCGCGCGAAGCGCAGTTCGTCGCGGATACGCAACTGTTCGCGCGCCTCGGTGCGGAGCTGGACTCCTTCTTCGATTGCCGCCCGCTTCACGCCGCGGCTCGTCAAGGCGCCGACCGTGAAGCAGAACGCCTGGACGGACGCCAACGCGATGAAGAGGCCAACGATACGCGTCTGCTTGCGTGAGATCGGAGCGATCAGCGCGACGACGATCACGATGGCCGCAATCATTCCGTGGAGCACGAGACGCTGCCGCAGCAGGAGCCGCAAGGCCATCGTCGCCGTCGGAAAGATCACCGCCCATACGATCCACGCACCGTTGTCGGACAGCGCGAAGTAGGTCAGCGTGGCGAACTTGACGATGAAGAGTGTGATCAGCCATGCGGACAGATTCTTCCCGACCAGACGTGAATAGGAGCGCGGCTTCCACCCGTCGCGCCGGCGGCGGGCTTTCCGCAGCTCGCTCATCGAGGCGATGATGAAGAGGGTGAGGGCCGCATCGACGATGGCCGCGGCGATGTGCCCGCTTTGCCGTTTCCTCACTGCCAGCGAGGAGGCGACCAGGACGAACGAGGTGATGGCGAAGAACCACGAGATCACATACGCCCAGACGAGGTTGTGCTCGTCGAAGCGCCGCCGCACCATCTGCGGCTCGGTGATCTGCGCAAGTTGATCGAGGGAAGGACGATCCATCATCGCCATTGTCGCCGATGAGTACGGCTCGTGCCTGCCACGGTTGCAATCGGCGAGTCGAAAGGCTTAACCACAGAGGCGCAGCGTGGCGAAGCCGCAACCCAACGTGCCTGCGCCAAGGGCATGGCAAGCACCGCCCCCTCATCCGCCTTCGGCACCTTCTCCCCCAGCTGAAAAGCGCTGGGGGAGAAGGACTCTCGACGTTAGGAAGGCGCGAGCTCTTTTCGGGGCAACGGCACGTTTGCGAAATCTTCTTGTCACGCACAGGAACCAAGGGTTAGCGGTTTTCTGCGCGCGCCACGAAGATTTAATATCGAGAGCCTTCTCCCCCAGCGCTTTTCAGCTGGGGGAGAAGGTGGCGAAGCCGGATGAGGGGGCGGTGCTTGCCGCGCCCTCGCCAGCATCCATGTTTACCTTTCGGTGTTCCTCAATTCTGCGACATCGGTACGGTCACCAAAACCGTCTTCGTGGCGGTGTGTCCGCCGCCGTCGGTGCAGGTGATGGTGATGGTGTAGATGCGGCCGGTGCCGGTTCCGGAGCGCTCGGCGCGGAGGGTGACGTGATGGGCGTCGACGATCTGCCAGTCAGGGGCGGCGTCGCCGTCGCCGAGGCCGTTGACCGGCTCGTTGCTGGTGACGGAGGTGATGGTGCAGACGTCGGTGCCGCATCCGCCGCTGATGCTGTAGTTGACGGTGACCGATGACATCTTGTGATCGGGGGGCCAGAGAACGGAGGGCTTGGCCGTTCCGCCGCCGATCACCAGCGGAGGCGCGGTGACGGTGATGGTCTGCGTGGCATTGGCGCTGTCGCTGCCGGCGGTGGCTGTCCAGGTAATGGTGGTCGTGCTGAGCGGGAACGGTGCGCTCAGCGGCTGGCTGTCGCTGCGCACGCTGGTCACGGTCACGCCGGAGCAGGGGCCGGAAGTGGTTGGCGTGCCGGGATCGACCGTGGCGTTACAAGTGGCGCCGGTGGTGACGGTGATGTCGGGAGGCGCGGTGATCGCGACCGGCGTGCTGTCGGTGACCGTAACGTGCTGCGTGGCGGCGGCGCTGTTGCCGTGGCCGTCGCTCGCGGTGTACGTAACCGTGGTCGTTCCGATCGGGAAGACATTGCCGGCCGGAACGCCGGTGCGGACGATGACGACGCAGTCGCTGCAGTTGTCGACCGCCGTGGCGTGGCCGAGCTGCGCGTCGGTGACGACGGCGGTGCATGAAGGTCCGGCAGGAACAGTGACCGGGGCCGGAGGCGTGACGACCGGCGCGGTGGTATCGGCGGCACCGGCGGTGAGGAGAATGCTGGTGAATGCCGTGTTGAAGTTGGCGACGATCAGGTCGGCCGCGCCGTCGCAGTTCAGATCGACCGCGGCGATGGCGTTCGGCTGCCAGTGCGAGTCGATGCAGGTCGGACCGTAGCCGACGCTGATCGGAACGATGGGGCCGAACGTTCCGTCGCCGTTGCCGGGCCGCGCGCTGAGATTGCTGCCGTCCGGCGTGCAGCCGAACTGATTGGCGGTGACGATGTCGATGTTGCCGTCGCCGTCGAGGTCGGCCAGCGCTACGAAGATCGGATCGGTGACCACGGAGTTGATCTGAAAGCGGCTGCGGGTGAAGGTGGCGTCGCCGTTGTTTCGGAAGACCGTCACGCCGCCGGGGAAGTTGCCGGAGGTGGTGACCAGATCGATATCGCCATCGTGATCGATGTCGGCCGCGGCGATGTGCACGGCGCCGTCGCCGTTGAGCGTGTCGGTGTAGGGCAGATAGGTCGGCGCGCTGAAGGTTCCGTTGCCGTTGCCGAGGAAGATGCCGGTGCTGTCGCCCATGGTCACGGCCAGGTCGAGGTGATGGTCGCCATTCAGATCGACGGCCACGAGAGCGTTGGGCGTGTGCGTGTCGGAGGAGATGACCACTGGCGCGGCGAAGTGGCCGGTGCCGTCGCCGGCATAGAAGCGGATCCCGTTAGGAGACGAGTTGGCATCGATGGCCAGCAAATCCATGTTTCCGTCTTCGTTCAGGTCGACGGCCACGAGGCGGGTGATGAAGCCGTTGGTGGCCGGGCTGTTGGCCGGTGTCAGCGTTGTGAAGGTGCCGGTGCTGTTGTTGTTGTTGAGCAGGATGGAGATGGTGTGGCCGACCGGGTCGGCGCTGAATCCGGCGTTGTTCCCGACGGCGAGATCGGGCGCGCCGTCGTTGTTGAAGTCGGCCGATACGATGACCATCGGTGTCACGAAGCCGGTGATGGTCGACGAGGTCGGGAACGACCCTCCGCCGGCCCCGAAGCGCACCGTGACGCTGTTCGCGAACTGGTCCGCGGTGGCGAAGTCGGTGGCGCAGTCATTGTTGAAGTCCCCGACCGCCACCGACGACGGTCCGAGGCCGCCGGTCAGAATCGTCGGAGGGGGATAGGAGATCGCGGCGGCGAGAGGCATGGCCGCCATCAGCAAGAGAACAGACAGAAAACGCAGGGGGACCATCGGACGATGCATGGTTGCTCCTTCTTTGGTTAGCCGCTCCTGCCGAGAAGGAGCGGACGTGTCGAGTGAGAGAGAGAGAACCGGAATGTAGGTTCCAAAAAGGGAGGGTGATGTGATGTGCCGCACGTTTGGGGGCGGGAGGGACTGTAGAGAGTGGAGTTCGGAGAGACGAAATGTTGAATGTTGAATGTTCAATGTTGAATGTTCAATGCCGGCGCATTCATTCAACATTGAACATTGAACATTGAACATTCAACATTTGCTTTTCTCCTACGGCCACTCGATCACGACATCCGGCAGCCGCGTCCGGCCGCCCTTCCCATCGATGATCTCCGCCTGCACATCCGTCCAGCGCGGCACGCCGCGGGGGCGCTTCTTCGGGAAGGTGATGGTGAAGCCGGCGTTGTGGACGCGCGGGTACCAGGGGAACCTGGTCTGCACGTCGATGCGGCTGATGGGGGTGGTGTGAAAACGGTACATGCCGTTGTGCAGCAGGACGTCGACGCTGGCGATGCCGTTCGGGGAGAGGGCCCAGCCGCTGACGGTGAGAGGACCGTGGATGACGTCTTCGCCGTGGGGCGTGTCGACGACGCCGAAGGAGCGGCCCATGTACGTCGCGGCGCCGTGGAAGGTTCGCTGCAGCTCCTCGTCGTCGGTGAAGCGCGCTCCGTCGCGCTTGTCCGGCGTCCGCATGTCGCGCCAGGCGGGGACGTTCTGCGTGACGGCGAAGAGGTAGTCGCCGCCGCCGCGATGATCGAAACGGCGGATGAAGCCGAGTCGGCTGGCGGCCATCTCGCGGGCCAGCCATGCGTGCGTCGGCTCGGTGGCGCCGCGCAGCCAGTCGTCGTGCACGAGGATGAAATGGCAGTCGTTGCTCGCCAGGAGCGGCAGGAACCCGTCGGGGATGGTCTTCTGCTGGGCCATCTCCTTGATCTTCACGTGCAGCGGCGGCTCGAAGCCGGACGTTCCGTTCATCAGCGGCTTGTGATGAATGGTCGCTCCGAATTGATAGAGAAACTGCGCGATCCCCTCCGATGCCGGCAACTCCAGCGTGCCGCCGGTGAACTTCGCGTCGCGCATCCAGGCGTAGGCCGGATCGGTCACCTCCAGCGCATGCTCCCAGCGGATGATCGGCAGGACGTCGTGAATCGACAGGGCGATCAGCAGCACGGCCACACCCCATCGTCCGATCTTCGTCCTCCGCGTGTCGATCCATGCCGCCGCCCCGCACGCGCTGGCGCCGGCCAGGCCGACGTAGGCGTCCGTGGCCCATCGCGCCGGCACGCGCATGCTGCGGAACATCAGCACGCGCTCGTAGAGAAAGGTGTGGAGGAAGGCGTGAAGTCCGAGCGACCCGAGCACGCCGAGAACGATCCAGAGGAGCATCACCCAGAGCTCGATCGGCACGCGGGAACGGGCCGCCGCGGTGCGAAGCGACTGCAGCGTCTCGCCGGAGAGTCCCTTCGGCAATTGCAGCGACAGGCGGGCCACGATGACGACGATCAGGAAGACCATCGGAAGGTCGGAGGTGTGAATGCTGACGATAGTCCGTCCGAAGAGCCCCCACTGATAGCGAACCGCCGCCGTTCCCAGGTACGTACCGACGGCCAGCACGACGATGAGGACGTCGAGCAGGTGGAGCAGCCATCGCGGAACGGGACGGGCATCGAGGGCCACGGGGAGCTTGCGGCGATCGATGAGCAGCGCGCTGGCGGTGAGGAAGAGCATCATCAGACCGGGAAAGAGGATCTTTTCCCCCTGCACGTTCTTCGGATCGGCGATCTCGCCGTAGGCGCGGCTCCGCCCGGTGGCGGAGAGCCAGTCGGTCCAGGTCGCCGAGCCCCACAGCGCGGCATTGGGGTCACGGACCATTCCGTAAAGCGCGGAAACCTCTTTGTAGGGCATGAGCACCGGCACCATCAGCGCGGCGGCGACGATCGTGGCCATCGATGCGCCGATGATCGTGCGCCATTTGAAGCGAGTGGCAAGCAGGGCCAGCAAGGCGATCGAGAGGACGAGCGCCGTCGTGCCGAAGAGGAACTGATGAATGTTCGTCAGGCCGTTCATCAACACGCAAAGGCCGTAAAGGATGGCGTTACGGATGGTCGGCCGCCGCCAGTAGTGCAGCAGCGCCGCGAGCATCAGCGGCATCCATCCGCCCCAGACGAATTGCAGGTGGGCGAGATGGTCGACGCGGAAGTTGACGAAGGAGTAGAGGATGCCGGCCACGAGGCCGGCGGTCGTCGATCGCGGCGTCGATCGCGTCAGGGTCCGCCCGAGCACGAATGCGCCGTAGCCGGAGAAGGCGAAGCCGAGGAGGACGGCGATGTTGTAAACCGCAAGCGGCGTGAAGCCGAGCAGATAGAACGGCAGCGCCACGATGGCGATGCCGAAGAGGTTCTCGCTATACGCCAGTGGGTACTTGCTCGGATAGAAGATGTCGGCGTCGTAGATGTGCGACGGCGCGTTGGTGACGCTGTAGAGGTCCCAGTCGAGGATCCAGGTGTTGAGCAGCGGATCGCCGAGGTCGGGGACAGCCGTGTTGAGGCGGACGGCCACCGGCCAGGTCAGGATGATGGTGAAGAGAAGGAAGAAGGCGAAGACGCCGGCTTCCCGAAGCACGCGTATGCCGATCGGATGCGCATCGTCCGCGCGATACCCGAATGGCTCGGTGGTCATCGCCGGCGAGAGTAGCAGAGGGACGCGGTCTCGCGGTTGCGCGGTTACGTGGTCTCGCGGGTGGGGGGGCCGGGTTGCTGAGTTGCAGGTTCTCGGGTCACCGCACCGTATGCCGCGTCAGCGGCTAAGGACGGTAGCCAGGGGTGCGAGCGCTTTTTGCGAGCACCCCTGGCTCGGGGTGTCTCTCGAAATCGTGCCGCGTCAGCGGCACTGGATGAAATCTCCAATTGCTCCAGTGCCGCTGACGCGGCACCAAACCACGACATTTCTTTTCCAGGGGTGCTCGCAAAAAACGCTCGCACCCCTGGCTACCGTCTTTTGCCGCTAACCCGGCGAGCGAGCCCCCGAAACCGCGAGACCCCGCAACTGCGAGACCGCGCAACCGCGAGACCGGGAGACTTGATATCTTCACCCTCATGATCAACAAAGTCGTCGCATCGGCTGACGAGGCGGTCCGCGACGTCGCTGATGGGGCGACGTTGGTCGTCGGTGGCTTCGGGCTCTGTGGCATTCCTGAGAATCTGATCCATGCGCTGGTCAAGCGCGGTGTGAAGGGTTTGACCTGCGTCTCCAACAACGCCGGCGTCGATGACTGGGGCCTCGGGTTACTGCTGCAGACCAAGCAGATCCGGAAGATGGTCTCGTCCTACGTCGGCGAGAACGCCGAATTCGAGCGCCAGTACCTGGCGGGAGAGCTGGAAGTGGAGTTCGTGCCGCAGGGGACGCTGGCCGAGCGGATGCGCGCCGGCGGCGCCGGCATCCCGGCGTTCTTCACCCCCGCCGGCTACGGCACGATCGTGGCCGATGGAAAAGAGACCCGCGAATTCGACGGGCGGATGTACGTGATGGAGCGTGGCATCGTCGGCGACTTTTCGTTTGTCGCGGCGCAGAAAGCCGACCGCTTTGGCAACCTGCAGTATCGCAAGACGGCGAGAAACTTCAATCCGATGGCCGCGACCGCTGGGAAGATTTGCGTGGCGGAAGTGGAGGAGCTCGTCGAGCCCGGAGATCTTGATCCCGACTGCATTCATACGCCCGGGATCTTCGTCCATAGGGTGGTCGTGGCGAAGCGGGAGAAACGCATCGAGCAGCGCACGGTGCGGAAGGGGTAACGGATGCCGCTGACAAGAGACCAAATCGTAAAGCGCGCCGCCGAGGAGCTGAGGGACGGTTACTACGTCAACCTCGGTATCGGGATGCCTACGCTCGTTGCGAACAACATCCCTCCCGGAATGGAGGTCGTCCTGCAATCGGAGAACGGCATCCTTGGACTGGGTCCTTTTCCTTCAGACGATGACGTCGACGCGGATCTCATCAACGCCGGCAAGCAGACGGTGACGGTCCTTCCCGGGGCATCGTTCTTCTCCAGCGCCGATTCTTTCGGGATGATCCGCGGCGGGAAAGTCGATCTCTCGATCCTCGGCGCGATGCAAGTTTCGGCGCAGGGCGACATCGCCAACTGGATGGTGCCGGGCTCGATGGTGAAGGGGATGGGAGGGGCCATGGACCTCGTGGCCAGCGCCAAGCGGCTCATCGTGACGATGGAGCACGTCACCAAGAAGGGCGGCAGGAAGATTCTGAATGCCTGCAACCTGCCGCTCACCGGGGTGAAGTGCGTGAACCGCATCATCACGGAGTACTGCGTGCTCGACGTGACCGAGCAGGGCTTGCGGCTCATCGAGGTGGCGCCGGGAGTGAGTATCGATGACATCCAGGCGCTGACGGAGCCGAAGCTGATCGTTGCTGATGACGTGAAGGAGATCGCCGTCTGATCCGCCCGCTTGCGCTCGCCGCCGCCGTCGCCATCGCGGCCGGAGCGTTCGAGCCGTTCTACTTCCGTATCTTCCTCCTCAATCGCGCGCGCGTTTCCGCGAACGAGGTGGCGCTGCCGTACAGCAAAATGCCCGGGGCGCTCGCGCTCTTGCTCGAGGTCCGGGCCCGGACGAAGCCGGGCGACGTCATCGGCATCGCCGTTCCCTTCACGAAATGGGATCAGGGCTATTCGTACCTCTACACGCGCGCGCTCTATCCACTGACGGGCCGCGTGGTTGTGCCGCTGCTCGATGAGCATGACCGTCCGCGCGCCGACAACCTGGCGCGGGCAAACGTCGTGGCCGCCTATCGCTGCGAGCCGCACATAGCCGGCTTCGCCGTGGTCTGGCGCGGACGCGACGGGATGCTCTTGCGGAGAACGCCGTGATCCCGGAATTGTCCGCGGTCGCCCTCGCGCTCGCCGTGGGCATCCCTCTGGCGAGCTCCCTCCGCGTCTCCGCGTCTCCGCGTGACAACGTTTCCCTCCTGACCGGCGAGGGACTGCTCCTCGGCATCGGCATCTGCGCCGCGATGCCAGCGCTGCTGCCGTGGTCGCGATGGTTCATCGTTCCCGTGTTGCTGATCATCGCCGCGGTCTTCGCCTGGCGTAGCGCCGGCAGCTCTCCGCCAGGACAGCACGCGTCTCCCTCGCGGTGGGCACTCCTGTTCTACGCACTGGCCCTCATCGCCCTCATCGGCTATGCCCTCTACGCCACCGTCGCCCCTCCCCCCGAATACGACTACCTGACCAACTGGGGCTACAAGGCAAAGGCCTTCTTCGAGGTGCGTTACCTCGACTGGCAATTCCTCCGGCAGGCGACCTACTTCAATGTGCACCCCGACTATCCGCTCCTCCTTCCGCTGACCTACGACTTCATCGCCATCCTCCGCAACGGCTGGAGCGATGCACACCTCGGCGTCGTCAACGTCGCCTTTGCGACGGCGTCGTTGCTGGTCATTCATGGCGCGGCGCTGGAGGAGACGAGGTCACGCCTCGCCGCGGCCTTCATCACCGCCGCCCTGGTGCCGTTCGCGGCGACGCCGTGGATCGGGTTGGCGGAGGGGCCGTTCGTCGCCTTCGCAACGTCGGCTCTGTTGCTGATCCGCCGCGGCAACATGGCCCTCGGCGCGATTCTGCTCGGGCTGGCGGCGTCGACGAAAAACGAAGGTCTGGCCCTGATCGTGGCCGCTGCCCTCGGCCTGATCTGCGCGCGCCGCGCCCGCGACGTCATCCGCCTCTGGCCGGCCGTGGCCATCCCGCTGCCATGGCTCATCGCCCGTTCACTGCACTCGCTTGTGACGGATATCGCGGCAGGCGGTGTGATCGCGCGCATCGTCGACCATCTGCGCGATCCGATGCCGCTCATCGCGGCCATCGCCTCGGTGTCACTGGGCAAGCCGTTGCTCTGGATCGCGCTGGCGATCGGGATCGCGATCGCGTCGCGCACGCTGGTCACGCGCGAGCGCTTCGTCATCGTCACGCTCGCCGTGCAGTTTGCCTGCTACATCGGCGCGTATCTGGCCACCCCGTTCGATCTGTCGTGGCATGTGACGTGGTCGTGGGAGCGGCTCGTGACGCACCTGACGCCGGCGTTGACGTACGTCGTCCTGACGTCGCTCATCGCGTGGCACGGCGCTTCAGAACCGGCGGCGCAATCGTGATGTGCACGGTCCTGCCGCCGTTGCGCGGCAGCGTGACGGTCGTGGCCCGGACGCCGGCGACGGGCGACGGCACCGTGAGCTGGTAGGTCCCGTTGCCGTTCGTCGGATCGGCGGCATCGATGTCGATGGTCTGTCCGTTCGTAACCGCGTAGACGATGCACGGCAGCGTCGACTGATACCCGGCAAAGGAGCCCGCGGTCCAGAAGACGATGCCGAGGGTTGAGCCGCTGCGCACCGCGGAGACGTGTGCGTCGTTCGCGACGATCGCCGGCGCGACGAAGCTGTTCATCGCCGGCGCGGCGATGTTCGGCACGATCGCGTACGCGGCATCGTCGTTGACCGGCGCGATGCCGTGATCGAGCCACATGGTCAGGAACGTGGCGCTCTTCGGTGTGGCGTCGTCGCTCGCGCCGAGCGACTGCCACGTCCCGCTGCGCTCCTGGCGCGTCACGTTGAGCGCGGCGCTCTGCGGATAGATGTAGTAGCCGACGTTCTCGCACCACAGCCAGTTCGCGCCTCGGAGCAGTGGCGAGGCCGCATTGGCGAGCGGCCACTGCTGCACGATTGTTTCGACGCGATTCTGCGCCGGCAGCGTGATGCTGTTGGTCAGGAAGACGATGGTGTCGTCGAAGAAGAACCACGATTTCTTCGCCGTCAGCGCCGATCCGACCGGCTGCAGGTCCATCCCCGAGGCGCCGTTGCGGCCGTCGCTGGCACCGCCGGCGAAGCTCCGCGTGCCGAGGGCGTAGGCATTGTTCGCGGTGTCGGCCTTCTGCTCGACGGTGATGCCGGGAAGGCGCGTCCAGTCGTAGGCGGGCCAGATCTCGCGGCCGAAGTATTCGCTGCCGTCGATGACGAGGTAGAAGCGGCCGTCGGATTGCCGCGAGCCGAGCGCGTTCTCACCATTCGTGTTCTCGCCGGATTTCGTGCGCGATGAGAACATCTTCACCGAGGCGAACCAGCCCGGCCGGCGGTGGACGGTGTAGTCCGAGAGCCAGTAGTGCTGATGTCCGGACGGCCATGCGCCGGTGACCGCCGCGTTCTCCGAGATCGCGGCCAGCGCCGCCACCTCGGGTGGCAGGCTCCATTGCCACGAGCGGAGCATTTGCGCTGAGGCCGTGCGGATGTCGGTCAGACGCGACGACGGAAACTGTGACGACTGCAACAGCGAGGCGATGCCGTTGTAGCCGGTGGTCGTCGGCCGCGCCACTTCGCGGCCGATGGCAGAGACGTCGAAGTAGTTCCCCTGAAGCGACCAGGCCACGCCGTCGGCGATGTAATCAGCGAAGGCGTCGAGCGCCGCCGGGGGAAGGGCGTCGTCGGTGCCTCGCGTCAGAAGCGCATATTTCGAGACGTCGTTCGCGAACGAGGCGCCGTAGCCGCCGGTGTAGAGCTGCGCGCCGTGCTGGTGAAAGGAATTGTCGGCCTGAATCCCGTCGCCGGTGGTGGTCGCGCAGACGCCGGCCATGGCATCGCGTACGCTCCCGAGCATGGCCGCGTCGTCCTTCAGCACGCCGAGGCAAAGGTGGGTGAACGATGACCAGACCAGGTTCTCGCCGGTCGGCGCCGGACCGACCAGACCCTTCGAGAACGCGTTTCCGCCGATGTGCCATGAGAGCGTCGACAGACAGTCGTTCATCACCTTGTCGCTGACGTCGCCTTTCATCAGAAGGAGGGTCGGGCCAAGGTCGAGCGGTACGCCAAGAGTCCAGAACCACCAGTTTCCGTTCGGAAGAGTCGTGACGCCGTAGTAGGACGGTATGTAGGCGAGCGCGGATTCGATCTGGCCGCGCAATTGCGGATCGCCGTAGAACGGCTGGCCCGGCGTGCGGTAGGCCCTGGCCATCGTGAAGAGCCGCTGCGTGTGGGCCCACGGCGACCAGCCGCCGTCAGGGACGTCTTTGTAGTTGATGTCGCTGAAGCTGCCGTTCGCGAGCAGCAGGCCGGGGGCTGTGGCGTCGCGCGTCTGCGAGGCGAGCGCGCCGAGGGCCGCCTGCATCCTTGGAGAGGTGCGATCGGCACCGGCCGCGGAGTAATAGTCGACGATGTTCTTCTGGATGGCGTCGCTCGATGGCGACGCCTGAGCGTAAGAGGCGACGAGCAGCCCGAGCAGGAGGGATAGGAGTGCCTTCACTCGATACGAGAAGGCGCGGGGCTGGCCGCGGTATTTCCTAATAACTACGGCGCGGAGACGTCGCTCTCGTTGGAGATGTCGATGGTCTCGAATTGCGCGCCGAGTGCTCTCACCCCGATCCAGACCTCGGCCAGAAGGACGCCGACCGCGGGCATCGTGGCCACGGCCATGAAGACGGGATTGCCGGCGAAGAACTTGTGGGCGATGAAGATTGACGGCAGGAAGACGACGGCGGCCGGAATGAGGGCGACGGCGAGGACGAGCAGATTGCCGGCCAGAACCACCAGTCGCTGACCGGTCATCACGAATCCGCGCGGCTCGTCTTTGCCACGCCCTGCCCATGCCGGAAAGAGAACGGGGACGGCGTTGCGGATCAGTAGCTGAACCGCGCATACGGGCAGCGTCAGCAGAAGCA
>Ga0247680_1000181_pt1 | contig 24236 bp, 17 predicted proteins | sample CNK21_metaG_FD_182803 | JGI IMG/M metagenome (GOLD analysis project Ga0247680, IMG submission 182803) | Soil microbial communities from Purdue University Martell Research Forest, Indiana, United States - CNK21 | ecosystem: Environmental > Terrestrial > Soil > Temperate forest > Bulk soil...
ATTGGCGTTGGTGACGGTGACGCCGTAGCTGCCACCGGAATTGACGGTGATGGACTGCGTCGTCGCGCCGTTGGACCAGAGATAGGACGAACCGGCCGGCGCGGTCAGCGTCACGCTGCCGCCCGCACAGAACGTCGTCGGGCCACCAGGAGTGACCGTGGCTGACGGAAGGGCGTTGACCGTAACGATCGTCGGAGAGGAGGTCGTGCTGCAGCCGTTCGCACCGGTCACCGTGACGCTGTAGCTGCCGCTGGTACTGGCGGCAATCGAACTTGTCGTCGCGCCCGTCGACCAGAGATACGACGCGCCGCTCGATGCCGTCAGCGTCACACTGCCGCCCGCGCAGAACGTCGTCGGGCCGCCGGCCGTGATGCTGGCGGCGGGAGCGGCGTTGACCGTAACGGAGGTGGGAGCCGAGGCCGCGCTGCAGCCGCTCCCATTCGTAACCGTCACGCTGTAGCTGTCGGCCGTGGTTACGGTGATGGCCTGCGTGGTCGCACCGGTCGACCAGAGAAAGGACGAGCCGGCCGATGCCGTCAGCCTAACGCTGCCGCCCGCGCAGAACGTCGTCGGACCGCCGGCGGTGATCGCGGGCGTTGGCGGAAGCGGGTTGACCGTGACGGTCGTCGACGTGCTGGTCTTTCCGCAGCCGTTGGTGTCGACGACGTAGACGTTGAAGCTGCCGGGTGAGGTCACCGTGATCGATTGCGTCGTGGCGCCGTTGGACCACGAGTAGCTCGTACCCGCGTTCGCCGTCAGGGTCACGCTCCCGCCCGCGCAGAACGTCGTCGGGCCCGAGGGGGTGATCACGGCCGTCGGATTGTAGACATTGATGGTGAGATCGTTCGAGCGCACCGAGCATCCCCGCTCGTCGCTGACGATGCAGTAGTACGTGCGGGTATTGGGAGAGCCCGTGATGAATTGGTAGTAATCCCGGCCGCTCAGGATCGCTGTCTGCTGGTCGGTGGCGTACCAGGTATAGGTCCTGATGAACCCGGTCATCCCCGAGACGATTGCAGTCAGCATGGAGTTGTTCCCCGGACAGTGCGACGTGAAATTCGCGCTGATGGTTGCCGACGGCGTCGAGAGGGCGATGTGGACCGGCGCCGAGGTGAGGGAACAGCCGTTCGTCGTCGTGGTCACGGTGTAGTCGCCGACGGCCGTCACGGTGATCGACGGCGTGGTCTCCCCGGTCGACCAGAGATAGCTGCCGGCAGGTGACCATGTCGAGAGCGTCGTGTTCCCGCCCGAACAGATGGCGAAGCTCGTCGCGGTAATCTGCGGCTTGGGATTGACGAACGGGGCAACCGCGGAGCCCGTTGTCGAGCAATTCCCTCGGCCGTCCGTGACGGTCACGGCAACGGTGGTGCTGCCGGACGAATCGGCGGAGAATGAAATGGCCGAGCCGTTGTTCGGACCGTTGATCGTCCCGCCCGTGATGCTCCATAGATAGGTCGTATAGGGACCATTGGCCACGGAGGCATTTCCCGTCATCCCGCCGCAGAAACCGGCGGGGACGTCGAAGGCGATCTGGGGCACGGCGGTGTCCACGACCGGAACCGTCTTGGTCGAGGCCGCGACATTGCAAAAACCGGTCGTCTGCATGGAGACGGATAGCTGGATCGGCAGGCCGGTTCCAGTGGGTCGCAGCGTAATCGCATTGCCGGTGGGGCTGCCGCTGACGTACAGCGCATTCCCGTATGACCAACTGTAATTGATGTACCCGGCCGGAACGGACGCGGTAAACGTACCGGTCGGACAGATCGAGTCAGGCGCCGTGATCGGCTTCGGCGTCGTATCGGCGACCGGGATGACCATCGACGATGATGACGAGCAGCCATTCCTGGTCACGGTCAGGAAGAGCGTCGTCGGACCGCCGGCATTCGCGGAGTAGTTGATGAGATAGCTGGAAGCGCCGCTGTAGATCGTGCCGTTGCTGATGGTCCAGTGATAGGTGTCGTATCCCGCGGAGGCGGTATAGGCCGTCACGCTGTTGCCCGTGCAGATGCCTGAGTCGGGGAAGAGCACGATGCTGGGTGCTGCCAGCGTCGCCACCGGAACAGTGTGCGTCACTGGCGTGACGCAACTTCCCGGCCCATTGCCGGCGGTCAGAGTGATCACGCTAGGGTTGGCCGGATCCACCGACATGTGGAAGCTGACGGTCCGCTGGTTCGCCGTGTTGCCGATGAATGACCCGTTGGTAATACTCCAGTTATAGAAGGTGTAACTATTCAACACCGCGGATGCGGATCCGACCCCGCCGGGACAGGTGGCATTGACGGTGAAGTCCGTCGGTGCCGGAGCCTGGGCCGTCACGTTCCGGGTGGCGGTGCCGGTGCATCCCGTGGCAGCGTGTTCGACGACGGTCAGCGTCACGGTGCCGGGACCGAGGGGTACATACCAGATCTGCGATCCGTTCGGATCGGGTTGGCCTTGCCCGTTGAATGTCGCCGTGATCGTGGCGTTCGTCGCCGACCAATTCCACGTCGAGCCGGTGGTGGGTGAAACATTGGCGTTGGAGGTGTCGGTCGTACAAATCTGCGACGCGGCGTTGATCGAAGGCGCCACCGCCGGAATCGCTTGCGAGTAGTTGTTGTATGCCCACTGGCAGCCATTCGCGCCGGTCACCGTGAGGAAGAGGTCGGCTGTGCCGCTCGTGCTGGAGGTAAAGTCGACCCCGGGACCATCCGCAGGACCCAGGATGGTGGCGTTGTATGCGGTCCACTGGTACGCAGCAAACGTTTCCGCGACCGATGCGTGCGCCGTGCTCCCGACGCAGAACTGGGCCGGGATCGTGACCGTTGGCACAGGCCGCGGGAGCGCCGTGATGGTCATCGGCGCCGAGATGGCGCTGCAACCATTCGCGTCGGTGACGGTGACCGTGACGTCACTGCTGGCGTAGATGCGGGTGGTACGCGTCGTCGCGCCGTTGGACCAGAGATACGAAACGGCCACCGGCGCGGTGAGTCCGACGGAGGTCGTATCGCAGAACGTCGTCGGGCCATCGGCCGTAATGACCGGAACGGCGGGACCGGCATTGACGGTCACGCCGACCGCCTGCGATGCCGCGCTGCAGCCGGCGGCATCGGTCACACTGACCGAATAGCTGCCCGAGGTGCTGACGGTGATTGCCTGTGTCGTCGCTCCGTTGGACCAGAGGTATGACGTCCCGCTGTTCGCGGTGAGGGTCACGCTGCCGCCGGAGCAGAACGTCGTCGGCCCGCTGGCCGTGATCGCGGCGGTGGGAGTGGAGACGGTGACTGCCGTCGGCGCCGATGTCGCACTGCACCCGCCGGCGCCGCTGACCGTCACCGTGTAGTTGCCGGAGGCACTGACGACAATCGACCGGGTAGTCACGCCGGTGGACCAGAGATACGACGCGCCGCTGGCCGCGGTAAGTGTCACGCTGCCGCCCGCGCAGAACGTCGTCGGGCCGCTCGCGGTCACCGTCGCATCGACGGCCGTGACCGGGATGACCCGTTCGTAGGTCGCGCCGCAACTGTTTGGTCCGTTCTTCGTCAGCCGGACGGTGACCGTGGCCGCCGTGTGCGCGCGGAAAGTAATGGAACTCGTGCCCGCGCCGGAGAGGATGTCTCCGTCGATGACCTGCCAGTTGTACGAAACGCCGTTCGCGAATGTGCTGATCGTGGCCGTACCGTTGGCACAGAGGGAGGCCGGAGCCGAGTTGAAGTCGCCCAGGGGCGGACGATTGACGAGGATGTACGCCGTCCCGCCCGCGCTGCAGCCCTGGGCATTCGTCGCCGTCACCGAGAGCGCCAGGGTGTCGGACTGCGGGATGAAATTGATGCTTGGCGACGTCGACGAGCCGAGGAACTGGCCCGAGCTCATCGACCATTGGTACGTGACGCCGGGACCGCCATCAGGAATCGATGCGGTGGCGGGCACTCCGTAACAGTACGGAACGCCCGGCAACGACATGGTGATGTCGGGAAGGCCGCTGGCGTCGTATCCGGCGCTGGCCGTCGTCTCACAGCCACCAGCATCGCGCGCCACCACGGTCAGGGTGACGTGACCATTCTGCCGCGCGTGAAACGTGATGGACGCGTCGTTCAGCGACCCGGTGATCTCGGCGTTATCGGCGCTCCACTGGAACTGTGTGTATTCGGACGCGTTCGTCACCGAGGCAGTGGCCGGGCACGAGCCCCCGCCGAGCGCGATGACCGGAGCCGTGACGACGCGCGTCATAAGTGTGACGCTGCCCTCTGCCGCGCAGGAGGAAGAGCCGTTCTGCGCCGACACATGCACGACGGCCGCGTTCCCGCTGCCGTCGGCCTGGAAATTGACCCGTGTCGTTCCCTGTCCGTAGACGACCGTGCCATTCTCGATCGTCCAGTTGATCGACGTCCATGGATTCTCCGGCGGCGCCTCGTCGATCGTCGCGGCCCCGTAACCGTTGATACAAACCGTCGACTGATCCGGGTGAATGGACACCGTTGGGCTGGCGTGAACCGGGATAGTGATGCTGTTCTGTGCTTCACACTCCCCCAAGTCCCGGACGGTCACGTGCAGCACGACCGGCAGCCCGCTCCCGTCGGCCGTGAACGAGGCGCTCGGCGAGGTGTTTCCAAACGGCAGCGAGCCATGCTCGATCGTCCAGGTGATCGCCTTCCAGTTGTTGCCGGACGCCGGTCCGTCGACGTACACCTGACCATTCCCCGTCGGGCAAACGTCGGCTTCAAACGTGTGAACCGCCGGCGTGGGAATGGTGCGGATCGGGATGGTGATGCTGTTTTGCGCTTCACACTCCCCCAAGTCCCGTACGGTCACGTGCAGCACGACCGGAAGCCCGCTCCCGTCGGCCGTGAACGTGGCGCTCGGGGATGTGTTTCCGAAGGGCAGCGAGCCATGCTCGATCGTCCAGGTGATCGCCTTCCAGTTGTTGCCGGACGCCGGTCCGTCGACGTACACCTGACCGTTCCCCGTCGGGCAAACGCTTGCTTCAAACGTATGGACCGCCGGCGTGGGAATGGTGCGGATCGGGATGGTGATGCTGTTCTGTGCTTCACACTCACCCAGGTCCCGGACGGTCACGTGCAGCACGACCGGCAGCCCGCTCCCGTCGGCCGTGAACGAGGCGCTCGGGGATGTGTTTCCGAAGGGCAGCGAGCCATGCTCGATCGTCCAGGTGATCGCCTTCCAGTTGTTGCCCGACGCCGGTCCGTCGACGTACACCTGACCGTTCCCCGTCGGGCAAACGTCGGCTTCAAACGTGTGAACCGCCGGCGTGGGAATGGCGCGGATCGGGATGGTGATGCTGTTCTGTGCTTCACACTCCCCCAAGTCCCGTACGGTCAGGTGCAGCACGACCGGAAGCCCGCTCCCGTCGGCCGTGAACGAGGCGCTCGGTGATGTGTTGCCGAAGGGCAGCGAGCCATGCTCGATCGTCCAGGTGATCGCCTTCCAGTTGTTGCCCGACGCCGGTCCGTCGACGTACACCTGACCGTTCCCCATTGGGCAAACGTCGGCTTCAAACGTGTGCACCGCCGGCGTGGGGATGGTGCGGATCGGGATGGTTACGCTGTTCTGCGCTTCACACTCCCCGAAGTCCCGTACGGTCAGGTGCAGCACGACCGGCAGCCCGCTCCCGTCGGCCGTGAACGAGGCGCTCGGGGATGTGTTTCCGAAGGGCAGCGAGCCATGCTCGATCGTCCAGGTGATCGCATTCCAGTTGTTGCCGGACGCCGGTCCGTCGACATACACCTGACCGTTCCCCGTCGGGCAAATGTCGGCTTCAAAGGTGTGCACCACCGGCGTGGGAATGGTGCGGATCGGGATGGTTACGCTGCTCTGAGCGGGGCAACCGTTCGTATCCGCCACGGCGACCGTGGCGACGACCGGCAGACCGCTGCCATCGGCCTGAAAGGAAACGTTATGGCTGGAAGCTCCTGAGATGATCGTTCCGTTCTGGACGGTCCAGGTAACAGTCGTGTAATCGGGCGACGGGGTATCGATCCACGCGGAACCGTTCCCGGACGGACAGATATCGGACGGCGCACCCTGGATCGCCGGCGGCACATATGCGGCGCTATTCACCACCACCGTCAGCGGCTGCGAGGTCACCGAGCAGCCGTTCGCGTCCGTCGTCGTCACCGTGTACGTCATGGTCTCGCTCGGACTGTCGGAGATCATCCGCGTCGTCGCGCCGCCGGGCGACCACTGATAGGTCACCCAGCCCGATCCGGCGTCGAGGGTGACCGGCTGTCCCGTGCAGGAGGGGTTCGTGCCACCGACCACCATGACCACGGGCGGCTGGCAGGTTTGGGCTACGGCGACGCCGGGCAGGATACAGACCACATGAAAGAACAGAACGAGCGCGAAGCGGCGCATGGAGCCTCCGAGGCGATCACGTCGAGTGACGCGGGATATTCAAAGTCTTACGTTGTAATTGCTGACCGGGTAGGAATGACAGAACCTATCCGATCCTGCCGGACGGATCAATATCTTTCTCCAGAACGATTGTTCGGTTCGGAGAGAGAGCTCTCCGCGATTCTCCGGAAATCTTTCGAAGTACATATCGTTACGCCAACGGATGAAACCCCGACACACACGAGAGGTTCGTATCGGCAACGTCACCATCGGCGGTAACAACCCCATCGCCGTCCAGTCGATGACGGCCACGAAGACGCAGGACGTCGCCGCCACGATCCGGCAGGTGGAGTTGCTCGAAGCGGCCGGCGCGGACGTGATCCGCATCGCCATCGATACGCCGAAGGACGTCGCCGCGCTCGCCGAAGTGCGCGCGGCCCGGCCGAATGCCAACCTGGTGATCGACCTGCAGGAGAACTACCGGCTGGCCGAGCGGGTCGCCCCCTTCGTGCAGAAGCTCCGCTACAACCCCGGCCACCTCTACCACATCGAGCGCGACAAACCGATCAGTGCCAAGGTCGCCTACCTCGTCGACGTGGCCCGTACGCACGGTTGCGCCATCCGCATCGGCGTCAACGCGGGATCGGTCGATCCGGAGAAGCTCGACAAGTATCCGAAGGAAGACTCGATCTCGCCGATGATCGATTCCGCGCTGGAGCACTGCGCGATGCTGGACGAGCTCGGCTTCGATCAATACGTGGTCTCGCTCAAAGACTCCGACCCGAACAAGGTCATCGACGCGAACATCCGCTTCGCCGAGGCCCGTCCCGACGTGCCGCTGCACCTCGGCGTCACCGAGGCCGGCATGCCGCCCGACGGCGTCATCAAAACGCGGGTGGCCTTCGAGCAGCTCATCACCCGCGGCATCGGCGACACGCTGCGCGTCTCGCTCACGCTGCCGTTCGAGAACAAGGGCGACGAGATCACCGTGGGACGCCAGATCCTGAGTGACATCGCCAACGGCCGCTTCCGCTCCGTGGCCCGCTTCGAGCAGAAGGGGATGAACATCATCAGTTGCCCGTCCTGCTCGCGCGTCGAGAACGAGGCCTTCATCGACTTGGCGCAGAACGTCCGCGAGATGACCATGTACGCGAAAGAGCACGACATCACCATCGCCGTGATGGGCTGCCGCGTGAACGGGCCCGGCGAGACGGACGACGCGGACCTCGGCATGTGGTGCGCGCCCACGTACGTGAACCTCAAGCGCGGTCCGGAGTCACTCGGCCACTACACGTACGACGAGATCCTCGGCCGGCTGCGCGTGGAGCTCGACAAACTGATAGATGAGAAGCGAGGCGTCGCCGTTTGAAACGAATCCCCTACCTCGTTCTCTCGCTCGTCATCATCATCTCCGATGCCTGGACCAAGTGGCTGGTGTCGACGCGCATCGATCTGCACGAGTCGATTCCGCTGATCCCCGATTTCCTCCAGCTCGTCCACGTCCGCAATACAGGCGCGGCGTTCGGAATCGGCGCCAACGCCGACTCGCGCATCGTTCCGTATCTGCTGAACCTCGGCGCCATCGGCGTCTTCTTCGTCGTGGTCGCCTACGCCTTCCGCGCCGCGGCGACCGACCGCGTCCTGCAGACCGGCCTTCACCTGATCCTCGGCGGCGCCATCGGAAATCTGATCGACCGCTTCCGCCTCGGCTACGTCGTCGATTTCGTCGACGTCTTCGTGAAGTCGCACCACTGGCCCGCCTTCAACGTCGCCGACTCCGCCATCTGCATCGGAATCGGCCTCCTCTTCCTCGACATGCGAAGGAAGCCGGAGTCCGATGAGGTGACGAGCGTAGAGCCGTCGCCGACCTGACGCTCCCCCTCATCTCCTCCGCGTCTCCGCGTGAGCTCAAGTCTTCGATTACAACGACGCCAACTGCTCCTTCGGATAGTTTCGTGCGTCCACCTTCGGATGCGCCTCGGCGATGCGGCCGTTCTCGTCGATGACGTAGGCGATCCGCTTCGCGTATTCGTCTTTCGGCGTGTCGGCGGCACCGTAAGCGATACCGATCTTGCGGTCGGTGTCACACAGCAGCGGAAAGGGGAAGCTGAATTTCTCGGCGAAGCGGGCGTTGGCGTCGACGTCGTCGAAGCTGGCGCCGAGGATGGTGGTGTTCTTCGCTTCGTACTGCTCGATGAGGTCCCGGAACCCGGAACCCTCGGCCGTTCAGCCAGGTGTATCGGCCTTCGGATAGAACCACAAGACGACCTTGCGGCCGCGCAGATCGTGCAGCGCTACCTTGCTGCCGTGATGATCCAACACTTCGAAATCAGGAGCTTCGTCACCAACCTTGAGCATGCGTCCTCCTCGAAACGACTTCAGCATAAATCGGACCGTGCCGGCAAACGACATTCAGCTCTCCACCAGCGTCCGTAACTGCCTGCTGGCAACTGTCAGCATGGCCAGGTCGAGTGTTTGCGCGGCGCGGAAGTCGGTCATCATCTGGTCGATGCGCTCGACTTCGCGCGGACGGTGGGCGAGCCAGCGGTCGACGGGATCCTTCGCGCCGTCGCTTTCGGAGAGAGCGCGCGAGGCGAGAATGCTCTGGTAGTTGAAGAGATCGTCGACTACGGCGGCGACGGCGGCCTTCTGCCACGGCGTTTCGGCGGCGATGGAGGCGCCGGCGGTGCGCAGGCGGTCGAGACCAAAGCGGGCGCCGACGCTGAAGTAGACCTTCGCAACGTCCTCGACGGGATGGCCCGTGCGCGAGAGGCGAACGATGTCGAGGGCCGCACCCATCACGCCGAGGCTGGCGATGCGATAGGCCACGCGCTCGGGGACGCCGTCCATCTCCAACTCGCCCTGCCGCGCCTTGAGCGATCCCAGAAGCGACGCGGGGAGAATGTCGTTCAGCTTGTCGGAGATCCCGGCGATGGCGGGGCGGAACTCGCCGACGTAACGGGCGGTATCGAGCGACTCGTAGCCGCTGATGAGCAGCCAGCTCATGGCGCGCTCCAGGAGGCGGCCGACTTCGATCAGCATCTCGATCTGCACGCGCGCAGGGAGGACGTTGTCCTGCGCCTCGATCTCCGACCAGAGCGAGCGGAGATCGAACGACTCGCGGATGATGGTGAAGGCGCGGGCGACGTCGGCGACCGACTTGCCGGTCTCCTCGGTCATCTGCCAGACGTACGTCGGGCGGATGCGGTTGATGATGTTGTTGGTGACGTAGGTGCCGATGATCTCGCGCCGCAGACGATGCCGCTCGATGGTGGACCGGTACGTCTGGCGCAACGGTTTCGGGAAGTAGAGGACGAGATCTTCGACGAGGAGCGGATCGTCGGGCAGATCGCTGGCCAGCAGATCGGCGTAGAGCACGATCTTGCTATAGGCCAGAAGCACGGCCAGCTCGGGACGTACCAGACCGATGTGGGCGGTGTGCCGCTGGGCGATGGTCTCGTCATCAGGGAGACCTTCCAGCGCGCGGTCGAGACGTCCGGTGCGCTCGAGGGCGCGCATGAAGCGGGCCTGCTCGTCCAGCACCGACTCGCCGAGGGCCTGCGTGAGCGAGATGGCCTGGGTCTGCTCGTAGTTATCGCAGAGCACGAGCTGGCCGACCTCGTCGGTCATCGCCGCCAGAAGGGTGTTGCGCTCCTCGACTCCGGCGAGCTCGCCGCGCTCGATGGCGTCGTACAGCAGGATCTTGATGTTGACCTCGTGGTCGGAGGTATCGACGCCCGCGGAGTTGTCGATGGCGTCGGTGTTGATCGCGCCTCCGCCGAGGGCGTATTCGATGCGCGCCTGCTGCGTGAAACCGAGGTTCGCCCCCTCCCCCACCACCCGCACGCGCAGCTCGCGGGCATCGACGCGAAGGGCGTCGTTGGCCCGGTCACGCGCCGCGGCATGATCTTCATCGCTCGATTTGACGTACGTTCCGATCCCGCCGAGCCAGAGCAGGTCGGCCCGGGCGCGGAGGATGGCTTTCATCAGCTCCGCCGGAGGGAGCGTCTTCTTCTCGAGATCGAAACAGCGCGCCACTTCTTCCGACACGGTGACCGTCTTCGCACTTCGCTCCAGAACCGCCCCCCCCGCGGACAGGAGCGCGGTGTTGTAGCCGTTCCAGTTGAGGCGCTGATCGAAAAGTCTCCGCCGCTCGGCCAGACTCACGGCAGGATTGGGATTGGGATCGAGAAAGATGTGCGAGTGGTTGAACGCCGCCAGCAGTTTCGTATGAGTCGAGCGCAGCATGGCGTTGCCGAAGACGTCGCCGGACATGTCGCCGACGCCGACCACCGTGAAGTCGTCACGCTGAATGTTGGTGCCGAGCTCGCGGAAGTGGCGCTTGACCGCCTCCCATCCGCCCCGCGCGGTGATGCCCATCTCTTTGTGGTCGTAGCCGGCACTGCCGCCGGAGGCGAAGGCATCGCCCAGCCAGAAACCGTATTCGGCGGAGATGGCGTTGGCGATGTCGGAGAACGTGGCCGTCCCCTTGTCGGCCGCCACGACGAGATAGGGATCGTCGGCGTCGCGGCGGACGACGTCTCGCGGCGGGATGACATCGGCGCCGCGGAAGTTGTCGGTGATGTCGAGCATGCCCCGCAGCAATGTCTGGTACGCCGCCACTCCTTCCTTCTGAAAGAGCGCGCGCTCGCTGGAGGGATTCTTGACGACGAATCCGCCCTTCGAGCCCATCGGCACGATGACTACGTTCTTGACGTTCTGCGCTTTCATCAGTCCGAGGATCTCGGTGCGGAAATCCTCGCGGCGGTCCGACCAGCGAATGCCGCCGCGCGCGACCTTGCCGGCCCGAAGATGAATGCCTTCCATCGATGGCGAATAGACCGAGATCTCGAACATCGGCCGCGGCAGCGGCAGCTCACGGATCGCCTGCGAATCGAGCTTGAAGGAGAGGTACGGTTTGCGGTTGCCGTTCTCGTCGCGCTGGTAATAGTTCGTCCGCAGCGTGGCCTCGATGAGGGTGAGATAGAGGCGCAGGATGCGGTCCTCATCCGGGCTCTTCACGCGCTCGAGCGCATCCTCGACCTGCGCGCGGACACCGCCGGCCGCGAGATGCCGGCCGGTCACGGTCGATGAGGCCATGCTTGCGCCGCGGAGCGTGGCCGCGCCGAGGGCGGGATCGAAGTGCGTCTCGAAAAGCTGGATGAGGAGGCGCGCAACATCCGCGTGCGCCGCCAGCGTCTGCTGGATCAACGGCTCGCTGACGTTGATTCCGATCTGGCGGATGTACTTGCTGTAGGCGCGCAGTACGACCACCTGATTCCACTCCAGCTCCGCGGCCAGGACCAGGCGATTGAAGCCGTCGTTCTCCGCTTCGCGGTGCCAGACCCGGACGAACGTCTCCTGGAACTTCTGCTTGATCGGCGTGAGGTCGTCCTGCATCCCCTCGGCATCCAGGCTGAAGTCGCGGATGCGCACGACGGCTGCCGGAGCGAGCGGATGAACTTCATACGGCTCCTCGGCCAGGACCTTGAGGCCCATGTTCTCGAGCCGCGGCATGATCTCGGAGAGCGGCACCGGCGAGCCGGAGTGGATGATCTTGCAGTGGAACTGACGCTCTTCACCACGATGCCGATAGAGGTCGACCACGAGCTTTCCGGTAGCCAGAACTTCCTCGACATGCTCGATGTCGTACATGGCTGCCTCGGCATGGAAGCGCTCCATGTACGCGGCGGAGAACGCCTTCTTGTAGCGCCGCTGCAGCTCGATCCCGGCCTCTTCGCCGTGGCGGTGGCAGAGCGCATCGAGAAGACGGTCGCCCCAGGTGCGCGCTGCGTCGGCGAGGATGGCCTCGATCCGCTTCTCGTCGACCTCGGGGATCTGACCCGGCGTGGTCCTGACGACGAAGAGGATGCGCGCCAGCGGTGCGTCGGTGACGTGCTCGGAGACCGCGGTATCGCGGCCGGCGAACTGCTCCTCCAGAATCTGCCTGGCCTTCTCGCGGAACTCGACCGTATTCTGATCGCGCGGCACGAAGACGTAGCAGGAGATGAACCGCTCGAAGACGTCCTTGCGCGTGAAAAGCGCCACGCGATGCCGCTCCTGCAGAAGCAGGATGCCGCGGGCGATGTCGTAGAGCTGCGCGTCGGTGATCTGGAAGAACTCGTCGCGCGGGAAGGTCTCCAGGATGTCGACCAACGCCTTACCGTTATGACTGTGCGGATCGAGGCCGGCCCGCTCGATGGTGCGCTTGGCCTTGAGACGCAGCATCGGAATCTCGCGGACGCTGCGGCTGTAGGCCGCGGAGGTGAATAGCCCGAGGAAACGATCCTCGCCGGTGAGGTTGCCGTCATCGTCGTAACGCTTGATGCCGATGCGGTCCAGTGGAACCGGGCGATGGACGGTGCTCCGGCTGTTGGCCTTGGTGATGATCAGCAGGTCTTTGGTGCGGGCGTATTCGCTGAACTGCGGCGTGAGCGGCGCGGCACCGCGCGCGGAGGATTCGGCGCGGACCTCGCGAAGGATGCCGAGGCCGGTCGTAGGAATCGGCGGCAGAAAGTCCTTGCCGTCATGCGTCTCGAAACCGTAGCGCCGGTACCCGAGGAGAATGAAGTTGCCGTGGTCCAGCCAATCGAGGAAGGCGCGCGCTTCGGCAACCTCCTCCTGCGGCATCGGCAGTCTAGCGTGCTCGAGCTCGGCGATGCAGGATCTGAGCTGGCCGCGCATGGCTTGCCAATCCGTCACCGCGGCCCGCACGTCATGCAGCACCACTTCGATCGCCAAACGGATCGCCTCGAGCTCGGCGGCATCCGTCTCCTGGTCGATCTCGACGTGCATGTACGACTCGACGATGGCGTCGATCTTCACTTCCTGCGTTGCCGTGAGCTCGATTCGCCCTCCTCGCTCATCACGGCGAACCTTCACCACGGGATGGAGCAGCAGGTGGATCTTGCGCCCCAGCCTCATGACCTCGGCGCTGACGGAGTCGACGAGGAAGGGCATGTCGTCATTGACGATCTCGATCACGGTGTGCTCGAGGCCCCAGCCGTTGCCTTCGACGGCCGGATTGAAGAGCCGCACCTTTGGAGTGCCGACATTGCGCTTCTCGCCGAACTGCCAGAGCGAAAGCGCCCCGCCGAGGAGGGTCTCGAATGCCGTGTAGATGATGTCGTCGGGGGCGACGAGAGCGAAATAGCGCTTGATAAAGGCTTCTGCGCTGTCTGCCTGCGCGTCGGAAACGCGCTTGTGCACTTCGGTGGCAAGCCGGTCGACAAGATCGGACTTGCGCTGCTCAGGGGACATGGTCATGAATCGCGGCTCCTGCAACTGCGGGCCGGGATCATATCGCGAGGGAGGATCGCGGATGCGTGATGGCGTTTGAAGGTTGCTGGGTTGCTGAGTTGTTGGGTTGCTCAGTAAGCGTTTGAGGTTAGCAACCAAACTCTGAAACTCAGCAACTCTGAAACTCAGCAACCCGCAGACGAGATCTACCCGATCGCGCCGAGTCCCTCGAAGTATCGCCGCGCCATCTCCGCGCTGGTCGGATTGGTGTAGACCTCGGCACGCGGGTGCGCGATCACATCGGCGACGACGTCCGCGACCTCGTCCGCCGTCTGCGGCTTCATCGCCGTGCCGGGAGTCCACGACGGCGGCACGGCGCTAGGCGTGCCGATCACGTTGCGCGCAAAATCGGTCGCGACCAGGCCAGGCATCACTAGCGATACCTCGATCCCTTTGGATGCGACGTCGGCGCGGAGGTTCGCCGTCAGCGCGTTGAGCGCCGACTTGGCCGCGTTGTACGCCGAGCGGTGTGCGGCGATCGGTACGCGGCCGAGGAAGGACGAGATGTTGATCAGATGTCCGTGGCCGCGCTCGATGAAGTACGGGACGATGGCCTGCATCCCGTATAGCGCCGACTTCACGTTGATGAGCATCATCTCGTCGAGATCCTCATCGGTCAGTTCGAGGACGGGGCGGCTGATGCCACGTCCGGCGTTGTTGATCCAGACGTCGATTCCGCCAAACGCGCCGATGGCCTCCTCGCGCAAGCGCTCGACGTCGTCGCGCCGCGTGACGTCGGTGGCGACGGCGATGGTGTCAGGGCCGCACTCCGCGGCAACCTCGGCAAGTAATTCCGCGCGCCGCGCCGCCAGTGCGACCCTGTTGCCGTCGCGCCCGAGGCGTCGCGCCATGGCCGCGCCGATCCCTGCACTCGCCCCGGTGATGACGATGGATCTCACTCGACCTGCTATTGTCTCCCCGATTGCGCCCGCGTGCACTCGAATCGAAACCACTCCGTGACTCCAACGGATTGCCATCCTTCCATCCGGGATGGTAAAGTTCGGATGAGGCGCAGAAGTTGCTTCAGCCTCATCAGCCTGCCCCAGGACACTACGAATAAAACGGAGAAAAGGCGCCCATGGCGACAGACCGTGACGAGAGAGTGCCGACCTCGTCGATCGTGATGAAGGCGATCGACGCGAAGACGTTCACCGAATTGCAGTCGTTCGTCAAAGATCTGGAGAGCCGCCCCACCGAACGATTGCTCCGCGATCTCCCCGACCTGGTGGGGCTTTCAGAAGCGAAGGCCGAGATCATTACCTACGTCGTCGCTACCAAGTTCCGTCACGCCAGCGCGGACGAGCGCCAGACAATCCGCGAAAGCGTGGCCGAAACCTCGAAACGGATGCCGTACGGCGAGGAGCGCATGCGGGTTCTCTACATTCTCGACCGGCTGCGCGGCTTTGATCATTGATCAGAACAGCGCCGGCTCCTGATACGTCCCGAAGACGTCGCGCAGCGGGGTCGGGAGGGCTTTACAATCGCGCGCGGCGGTACGCGATCGGCGAATCTCCAGTCATCCGCCTGTAGGCGCGAAAAAACGTGCGCCGCGTGCCGAAACCGCAGGCATAGGCAATCCGGTTTGTATCCAGGACGGTGGTGCGGAGTAGCCTCTGCGCCCGTCGCACCTGCAGAACTTTGATGTAGTCCGACAGTGTGAACCCGTACCGCGCGTGAAAGATGCGGCTCAGATGCGAGGCCGTGACGCCAAACTGCATCGCCAGCTCCGACGCGCGTGGCGTGTCCTCCCGCCGCATGCAATCCAGAACATAGCGTGCGACCTCCATTCGCCCGAGCCTCACTCCATGTTTCATTTGCCTGCGATGATAGGACGTAGTGACACGCATACGGTTCTACATCACGAAATGTCTCTACGGGAGGAGACGGACGTCAGGGTGCGCCGTGTCCGGCTGCCCCCTCTGTCCGTCCATGGATCCGGGCCAGATCGCCGCGACCACGAGAAGCCCTCCCCCGCGGCATGAAGCCACTCTCTCGGCTCGCGCGAGACAGAGTCCAACGACTTCATCTCGATGGCTGATGCTCGAGCCGCACTACACGTTACGGCTGATCGAGAACGACGTCGCCTCACGCCTCGTCGAGCTGCGCACGTTCCTCGGCCAGCCGTCCGTTCCAGCGATCAGCGCGGTGTAGTCCTCCCGCGCGAACGCGGGAGGATGCTCGCTGCTCTAGAAGTAGTCGTAAAAGATGTGAACCGCAGTGAATTTGACATGACCGCCGAGGAACGAAGTGCCGCCTGAAATGGAGACCGTGATGGTATCTCCCTCGGCTACGTTATAGAGCTCCACCCATTGAAAGCCGCTGTCGTCTCCCTGCGATGCATTGTGGAAATAGATGTCGTGCCACGTGTATCCCGTACCCGGGTGGTACACAATCGCGGTCGCGTAGAGGATGTTGGATGAGGAGTGATTCGGGTCGGTGATTTCGACATACAACCCCACTTCGAAGTGGCCGGTGTTATTAGCCGGTACCGTGAATGCCGTCCGCGTCGCCTGGCCGCCGTAATTGGTAACTTCGAAGCCCGGACTACTATCCGACATGTATGCCGGGCTCAATCCGGAGCCGAGACTCCAGCAATCCCACGTCGTCTTCTGTTCCCAAAGCGCCTCAGGCGAGTAATCGACATACCCGAAGGCAATGTAGCTGGCACCATTGCAGTCCGTTGTTGCATATGCCGGGAGGCCGGCGACCAGAATCACAAGCAGCGAAAGGCCAAATATCGTTTTGCGCATGTCGAATCCCATCCCTTTTTTGAATTTGACGCCGGCGACAGGATGGATGGAGATATGACGATTGGCTAGAGACATTACCGGTTGTGGCGTTTCTGAGCGCGCAACTCATGAAGCGAGCAGGATCGTTTTCCGTCGTTCAAGATCGACCAGAGCCGGGGACGGCGGCATCCGTGCCGGCTTAGAACGTCGCCGGCTCCTGGTACGTGCCGAAGACATCGCGCAACGCGTCGCTGATCTCCCCTACGCTGGCATAGACCTTCACCGCGTCGATGAGGAACGGCATCGTGTTGGTGTTCGGGTCGGCGGCTGCGTTGCGAAGAGCCTGGAGCGCGTCCTGGACGTTGGTCGCGTCGCGCTCGGCGCGGATGCGATTCAGACGCTCGATCTGTTCGCCGGCCACTGATTCGTCGATGTAGAGGATCTCGTACGGATCTTCGGTCTCCTGCTGGAAAGCGTTCAAGCCGACGACGATCTTCTCGCCGGAGTCGACCGAGCGCTGGAACTGGTAGGACGCATCCCAGATCTCGCGCTGCGGAAAGCCGGCTTCGATCGCTTCGACCATGCCGCCGTAAGCGTCGATTTTGGCGATGTAGTCGAAGCAGCCTTCTTCCATCCGGTTGGTCAGCTCTTCGATGAAGAACGATCCGCCGAACGGATCGACCGTGTTGATGATGCCCGACTCGTGGGCGATGATCTGCTGCGTGCGCAGTGCGATGCGCGCGGCTGCTTCCGTTGGCAGGGCCAGCGTCTCATCGAGCGAGTTCGTGTGCAGCGACTGCGTGCCGCCGAACACCGCCGCCAGCGCCTGGATGGTGACGCGAACGATGTTGTTGTACGGCTGCTGCGCGGTGAGCGAACAGCCGGCCGTCTGCGTGTGGAAGCGCAGCATCCACGACCGCGGGTCCTTCGCGCCGTAGCGGTCGCGCATGACCTTGGCCCAGACCCTGCGCGCGGCGCGGAACTTGGCCACCTCTTCGAACAGGTCGTTGTGGGAGTTGAAGAAGAAGGAGAGTCGTGGCGCGAAGTCGTCGATGTCGAGACCGGCGCGGACGCCGTACTCGACGTACTCCATCCCGTCGCGGAGCGTGAAGGCCAGCTCCTGCAGCGCCGTCGAGCCGGCCTCGCGGATGTGATAGCCGCTGATCGAGATGGGGTTGTACTTCGGAACGTTTTCCGCACAGAAGCGGAAGGTGTCGGTGATCAGCCGCATCGAGGGGCGCGGCGGGAAGATGTACTCCTTCTGGGCGATGTACTCCTTGAGGATGTCGTTCTGCAGCGTGCCGGAGATCTTCTTCCAGTCGGCCCCCTGCTTCTGCGCAACGACCAGGTACATGGCCAGCGCGATCGGGCCGGTGGAGTTGATGGTCATGGAGACGGTCACGTCCTCGAGGTCGATGCCGTCGAAGAGCGTTTCCATGTCGGCCAGAGTGTCGATGGCCACACCGCACTTGCCGACCTCGCCGGCACTGTAGTGATGATCGGAGTCATAGCCGTAGAGGGTCGGCAGGTGAAAGGCGGTGGAGAGCCCAGTCTGGCCCTGCGAAAGCAGGTATTTGAAGCGCTCGTTCGTGTGCGTGGCGCTCCCGAAGCCGGCGAACTGGCGCATGGTCCAGAGTCTTCCGCGGTAGCCGCCGGGATGGATTCCGCGCGTGTAGGGGAACTGGCCGGGAAAGGCGAGGTCGCGATCGAAATCGAGACCGGCCACGTCGGCCGGCGTCGCCAGCGGGTTGATTTCCATGGCGCTGACAGTGGTGAAATCCTTCTTCCAGGCCGATCTCTTCGAGGATGCGCTCTTCCACTCCGCCGCTTCCTTGCGGATCCCTCCAAGGGACTCGGCGGAAAAGAGCGGGAGCTGGTCAGCCTCCGCCTTCGGGACGGGAGGGACCGCTGCAGGTTGCGGCATGTCGATTTCGTTTCGGCTCATATCAGGTCCATTTTCTCAGAAGATGCAGGCGAGTGAGGAAAATCATGCGAGCCGGAGCGGGATGTGTTGGGCGATGAGGCGGAAGATCTTGTCTCGCGCGATGAGGGTAGCATCAAGATCGATCACGCACTGCGTAACGTGCGCGTCGGGAATGGTTACTTTGAGACCGTGCCGTCCGAGATCGCGCCGAAGATTACCAACCGCAATCCAGTGGGGGAGGCTGGTCTCGTGCATGCGCGCCAATCGCAGAACGTCCGCAATCGCCATGGTCTCATTGAAACCGATGCCACCCGTGACGAGCTCTGATATTACAAGTGGCGGCAGGATCAAGAGCTCGTTCGCCAGTGCCTCTTCAACGGCGTCGACAATGCGCCCGTTGACATGCTCGATGAGTACTGACGTGTCAGCGACAACGACCACGAAGCTCGTCCAAGTCGATATCCAGGTGGATCTTGCCTCTCAGCGCACGCAACTTCTTCGCGAGCTCCTTCTGTCGAATCCTGTCGTACTCCTGCAGCACTGTGGGAGGCCGGACGCCCGTCGGCTGAATCCTCACCTTCTCTTCGTGGGCAACTTCTTTTGCCTTCGCCATATCGCCATCATAAACACGATTACCCGCCACTTCAATCCTTCCGAGCGACAAGTAAAAGTCCCGGTCCGAACGGGATGAACGAGAAGAGGCGGTCGAGAGAGAAGATGGCGCGGACGGCGTTTACCAGCATCCGCGAGCGGCCGGCCCGGGCCACGGAGCGGAGGGCGGCATCGTCCTGAACGGCGCGGCGGGCGCGGCGCTTGTTCATCGGCAGGATCACCAGAGTGTCGTAGACGAGGACGATCGGAAAACCCCAGAACGCCGCCTTCGCGATCGACATCGATGCGGTGCGGAAGAGCGATGAGAGCTGTGCGCGGGTGTAGCGGCGGCGATGCTCGTAGTAGTCGTCGCTGGCGCTCCAGAGCACTTGCAGAGCGGGCACGGTAGCGACACAGGTGCCGCCGGCGACGAGGACCCTGGCGAGCTCCCGGACGGCCGAGGCATCGTCGTCGAGATGCTCGAGCGTCTCGCCGGTGGTCACGCCGTCGAATGCGGCGGTGCGAAAAGGAAGACGGGTCATGTCGCCGATGACGACCGGGATGCCGAGGGTGCCCTTGACGTGGAGAGCCGCGTCGAGCGAATAGTCGATCCCGATGACCTCATAGCCGCGCTGCTTCATCCGGCCGGCGAGCTGGCCGAGGCCGACCGCGGCATCGAGCACCCGTGCGCCCCGAGGCAGTTTCTCCACCTCGCGCGTGATGATGCCGAGGCGGTATTCGTGGCGTGGGCCGAACATCTCGGGCTGCGTGCCCCAGGCGTGTGTATGAGTCATCGCCTCAGCACCGGCATGGAACGTCCATGTTCGCTATACTTGCACAAACTCGTATGCAATATGGGAAGGACTCTCATGCGTCTCATCACCGGCGTTAGTACCGTCATACTTGCTGTTGCGCTCATGGCCGGCTCCGCGTTCGGCATCGAGCCCCATCATCTGAAGCCGATCGCACGCGACCAACAGTCCGGAGAGAAGTTCTCGCTCACTCTCCAGAGCGATCAAGGCGATTTTCTCGGTGGCGGGAAGACGTACCACTACACGGAAGGCGATGTAGCCACGTTCTTTGTCAACATCCACACTCTCCCGTCGCTTTCCGCACCGAGTACCGTAAGTCTCTTCTTTCAAACGGGCAAAGGCACGAAAGCGAACGACAACTGGGGGTTGGACATCTCCTCCGACAAGCTCGGCAAGCCTCTTACTGTCGGAACATATAGTCCGGTGGCGCGTCAGGGCTTCGAGCCAGCGAATACCGCCGGGCTCGACTTCGTTCTGAACGGCTCCGGTTGCGATACGGTGACCGGCCGATTTACGGTCGCTGCGATCGCATTCGATTGCAATGCCACCGGTTTACCACACCTCAAACAACTGATCATGTCCTTTGAGGACCATTGCGAGGGTGGCAAACCCGCTATACGCGGACAACTTTCGTATACCGACGCCACCGGCGTCTCCTGCGATTCGGTCGGATCGGGAAATCCCGGCGGTGGTCCGCCCCCTCCCCCACCACCGCCGCCCACACCGCCCGGCAGCCCGGTCATTGTTCTGTCTGACGACGTCCGCGCGACCCCCATCGTCATGGGAAGTGCGGCCTCGACCAACGTCCTCTTTTCAACGTTCATCCCCGATACGACGACGGGCAGCGTCACCCTCTCCGCCACGACTGACGCCGACAACCTCCTGGCCTCCGTCAAACCGCCGGTCATCACCACGACCGGTACGATCGATGGGGTCCTGACCATCAGCACGACCGCGACGACAGCCGCGGGCGATCACGCCGTGACCCTCACCGCGACAACCGCTGACGGAACCACGTCGTCCGCCACGATCTTCGTCACCGTCATCTGTGATCCCCCCTTCATCCTCGGGCTCGATCAACCAAAGAGCTCGACCGTCTCGACCGGCAGGCCGGCCCTGCTCTCCGTGAAAGCGTCGGGCAGCGGTCCGTTCAGCTACCAGTGGTTTACCGGCGCGAGCGGCCTGGTGAACTTCCCGCTGGCCGGCGGAACGACCCCGAATTTCACGACCTCCGCGATCAACGACACCACGTCCTATTGGGTCCGCGTAACGAATCCCTGCGGCAGCGCCGACAGCCAGACCGCCACGATCACGGTATCGCCGGGCGCGAAGGGGAATGCGCGCCGCTGATCACAACGTCGTCGACAAACTGCAAACGCCCGGAGCGGTTCCGGGCGTTTTGCTTTTATGATCCTCGCATGAAGAAGAGTGTGGCTCTCGCGTTTCTCGTTCTGTTTCCGATCGCCGCATCCGCGCAGAGCGCGACGCCGCCCCCCGAAGGGCCGTGGCAGTTCGTCGTCGCCGGCGATTCGCGCAACTGCGGAGACGTCGTCATGCCTGCCATCGCGAAGAGTGCCAGCAGGGACGGCGCGAAGTTCTACTGGCATCTCGGCGATTGGCGCGCCATCTACAAGTTCGATGAAGACATGGTGCAGGCGGCAACCATGGACGGGAAATCGCTGCAGTTGCAGTCCTACCTGTTGACCGCCTTCCAGGACGCCATCGACAATCAGTTGAAGCCGTTTGAGAAGATGGGAATCCCCGTCTACGTGGGTATCGGCAACCACGAAACGATCTGGCCGATGACACGGAAAGCATTCGTCAACGCCTTTCGCGGCTATCTCGACATGGATGCCATCCGCGTCCAGCGCGTGCTGGACGATCAATATACCTTTCAGCCGCCGGTCGAGACCTACTATCACGTCGTCGATCGCGGGGTCGATTTCATCACGCTCGACAACGGCTCGTGCGATATGTTCGACCCGCAGCAGATGAGCTGGCTGACCGCGCTGCTGGATCGCGACGCGGCCGATGCAGCGATCAAGACGGTCGTGGTGGGCATGCACGAGGCCCTCCCCGACAGCCGCTCCTGCGGCCACAGCATGAGCAACTACCCGCGCCAGCGTGAGACCGGCCGCCAGGTTTACCATCTCCTGCTCGAACTGCGGGACAAGTATCAGAAGCAGGTCTACGTCCTGGCCAGCCATTCCCATTTCGTCATGGACAACGTTTACGACACCGCCTACTGGCGCGCGAACGGCGGCGTGCTGACCGGATGGATCGTCGGAACCTCGGGCGCGGTGCGCTACGAGTTGCCCGACGGCGTCACACCCGGGCCCAATACGAAGACCGACGTCTACGGCTATCTTCTGGGCACCGTGAGCCCCAACGGCTCGATCGCATTCAAGTTTCGCGAGTTGACTCTGGACGACATCCCGGATGAGGTGATCAAGAGGTACTCGAAGAGCTTCGTCGAGGACTTCTGCTTCAAGAAGAACCGCGATCCGCGGGCGCAGAACAGCAGTTGCCCTCCGATGTCTCAGTGCTCGGACGGCAGCGACTGATCAGTTCCTCAAATCGCTCGGCACCCGGCTGATCCAGGAGAGAACGACATCCGCTTCGGCCAGCATCCGGCCCGTGGCGCGCAGGAGCGCCTCGCGCTCATGCTCGGTCAGGTCGGGCTCCTCTTCGATGATCCGAGCCAACCCTCGGACATTGTCGACGATCCCGGTCATCTTCAGGACGATGAGATTCGAGAGCAGGACGGTGTGGAGTTGATGCATTCAGTAAAGGAGTAGCAGCACACCGGAAAATCTCCCCGGTCCCCCGCACCCTTTGCTGTTCTCATCTCTCACACCTCTGACCTAACCCGCGACAGGATGAACCTCGGGCTTTCGGCTCCAGTACGAGACCGCCAGCAGGAAATCGGCGACGTTGTTCGACGCAAACGACGGCGCGAGATCGGACGGCGCAATGATTCCGGCGATGTTGTCATCACCATCGAGGACCGGCAGTCGCCGTACCTGCTGCTGCTCCATCAGATCGATGGCAGCCTGGATGTCTTCATCCTGACCGACCGTGTAGACCGTTTTTGTCATCACGTCACTGACGGGAACGTCGGTGGGGATTTTCCCCACGGCCACGGCACGGCAGGTGATGTCGCGATCGGTGATCACGCCTACGACCTTCGTTCCTTGGCAAACAGGAATGACGCCGCAATCGTGATCCAGCATCAGCTTCGCCACACAATCGAGCCTGTCGCCCGGCTTGCAGCATGTGGGTGAATTTGTCATCGCATCTTTGACCAACATGACCGTTACCTCCACGGCACTTATGGTCTATCCCCCTCCCCGTTGCGAGGAACCATGACACGCGGCAGTTGTGTCACTCGTCACGCAAGCAGCCCGGCGCAATCACTCGGGAGCGGCGGCTTGACTGCTCTCCCGACCCACGGCTGCGCCGCTGGACACAGACAAGAGTGTCTGTGCCATGCCACATTGGACCTCGGTATTGGCAGGAGAGCGGAGTCTTGCGCGACCGAATGTGGCACAGACTGGCACAGACACTCTTGTCTGTGCCCGCGGCCTGAGTCGCCGCCGCTGCGGGCTTGCAGCTTGCCGTCCATTCCAGTCGTACCCCACTGATTCACTTCGGAAGCGTTGTGCGTGCTTCAGAACTATTTGATTCCGGGTATCTGGATACCGATGAACGTTCCGCCTTTCGGGTCGGTCGTGTAGCTCACCCCGTACGTCACGCGCGTACCGCAGCGATCGACCACCCAGCGTTCGGACCAGTCGCCGCGGACAGGACGCCCATCTTTGGTGGCAGCGTCCGAAAGCTCCCGGACAACCTTCGTGTCGACCACCTTCGGCGACGCACAATCGCGGGCCAGCACTTTCTCGCTCTCGATGATCGTCCGTACGGTGTCGCGCCGCAACTGCGTGCCGGCGAGAGTCTCGCCCGGCACATTCTCGGTCCCATCCTTCGCGCCTGCGACCGCGACCTTGAGCGAGAGGACGATGTTTCGGACGTCGTCAGGATGATCGAGGGCTTGAAAGCCGGCGCGCTTCAGTCCCGTCGATTCCTCATACACCACCACGATCCAGGGCAACACGTTGCGGGCCGCGGCAGTCAGACCCATATCGCGCACGCTCGTCACCGGTATGGTTACCGACTGTTTGCCGTTGACGTATTCGATCGCGGAATCCGAGATTACGAGCTTTCCGCTCGCGTGAGGGACGAACTGGCGGAACATTGCGCCGACCCCGAGCTTCTCCGAAAAGGCAATCCCTTCGTAAGTGACCGGCAGACGTTCCGCCGAGGCAAACTCCCTGAGCTTACGGGCGTAGCCTCTCTCGAAGCGCATCGCGTCGCGGAACGTCTCGAGACTCTGCGCATGCGCCTCGTCGGCGAAGACGTCGATCATGACCGGCACGTTGCCGGGCTTCACCTCGGCGACGTCGCACTGGAAGGTCGCGCTCTGCTTCGGCTCGATCTTCGACGAAACCGCGCAGGCGGAAGCCCCTTCGCCTTGCCGCACGGTGACCCAGAGCG
>Ga0247680_1000185_pt1 | contig 23850 bp, 18 predicted proteins | sample CNK21_metaG_FD_182803 | JGI IMG/M metagenome (GOLD analysis project Ga0247680, IMG submission 182803) | Soil microbial communities from Purdue University Martell Research Forest, Indiana, United States - CNK21 | ecosystem: Environmental > Terrestrial > Soil > Temperate forest > Bulk soil...
AGCTGGCTGCGGCCCTCGGTGCGGAGGGCTGACCTGCAGATTGCACGGGTGGAGCGGGGAACCGTCGATGCCACGCTGCAGGCGACCGGCACGGTCGTTCCGGAGATCGAGACGGTCATCTCCAGTCCGGTCGAGGCGCGCACGCTGCGGATTCAGCATCGGGCTGGCGACCGGCTGCACGCGGGCGATGCCATCCTCACCCTTGACACCTCGGCCACGAAGCTCGATCTCGACAAGTTGAACGATGCCGTAGCGCAGAAGGAGAGCGCGCTGGCGCAGGCGCGGCTGAAAGCTGAGGAAGACATCGCCTCGGCCGGCGCGGCGCTGGAGCAGAAGCAGCTCGACGCCGACATCCTCAAGCTCAAGGCGGAGCAGAACACGCGCATGCACGCCGAGGGGCTGGTATCGGCGCAGGACGAGCTGGTGGCGGTGACGGCGAAGAAGAAAAACGACATCGAGATCGCGCAGCTTCGCTACGCGCTGACACGGGTTCGCCGCACGACGCAGGCACAGATCGGCGCGGTGGAGCTCGACCTGCGCACGGCGCAGAAGGAGCGCGATCAGTCGGAGCGGCAGCTCAACCTGGCCATGGCCCGCAGCGACCAGGACGGGATCCTCACCTGGGTGTTGCCGGAAGTGGGGACGACGGTTCGGAAGGGAGACGTCCTGGCCCGCGTCGCGGACCTTTCTGCGTACCGGATCGTGGCCACGGTCCCCGACGTCCACGCCTCGAAGCTGGCCGCGGGGATGCGCGCGCACGTGAAGCTCGACGATGCCACCACGATCGACGGCACCATCTCCAGCATCGATCCGCGCATGGAGAACGGCGTGGCGAAGTTCTACGTCACGCTCGACGAGCGCGCGCACCAGCAACTGCGCAACAACCTTCGCGTCGACGTCTTCCCCATTCTCGGAAGCCGGAGCAACGTGCTGCGCGTCCGCCGAGGAGCGCTGGGGCAGGGCGAGCGCGAAGAGGTGTACGTCGTTCGGGGCAGCAGGATCGTCCGCACTCCCGTGCACTGGGGCCTGACCGGCGAAGAAGTCATCCAACCGATCGACGGACTTCGCGAAGGCGATGCCGTCGTGATCTCGAACATGAACGATTACCAGGGGATTGGGGAGTTGAGGCTGAAATGAGGCGGGGTCTCGCGGTTACGCGGTTACGCGGTCTCGGGGTGTCACCTTGCAACATCGCCGCTCATCCCGAACACCCCGAGACCGCGCAACCCCGAGACCCCGAGACCAAGTAACCCAGCAATCAAGCAACCAGGCGACAAAGGAGCAACAACATGATCTCCCTACACAACATCGACAAGGTCTATCGCACCGAGCGCGTCGAGACGCTTGCGTTGCAGAACATCAACCTCGACATCGCCAGCGGCGAGTTCGTCTCGATCATGGGACCGTCGGGCTGCGGGAAATCGACGCTGCTGAACCTGATCGGGCTGCTCGACAAGGCGACCAGCGGCAAGCTGACGCTCGACGGGCAGCACATCAACGGTGCGGGCGACCGGTCGCTTGCGAAGATGCGCAACGAGAAGCTCGGCTTCGTCTTCCAGAGTTTCCATCTCGTCCCCGATCTGACTGTATTGGACAATGTTGAGATCCCGCTGCTTTATCGAAAGATCGGGTCATCGGAGCGGCGGCAGCGGGCGCTGACGGCGCTCGACCGGGTCGGGCTCTCCTCGCGCGTCCACCACTTCCCGACGCAGCTCTCCGGCGGACAGCAGCAGCGCGTGGCCATCGCCCGCGCCATCGTCGGACGGCCGGCCATCGTCCTGGCCGACGAGCCGACCGGCAATCTCGACTCGGCGATGGGCGACGAGATCATGGGCATCCTCGAAGAGCTGAACGTAAAGGACGGCACCACGGTGGTGATGGTCACGCACGACGACCGCTTCGCGCAGCGGACGAGCCGGACGATCCGGTTGTTCGACGGGAGACAGGTGGCGTGAGGAAGACGCGGTTGCGGGGTCGCGAGGTTACGCGGTCTCGCGGCACCTGGGGCTTACCCCACCGCGAGACCTCGAAACCGCGAGACCCCGCAACCAAAGTAAGAAGGACAACATCATGCTAAAAAACTCTCTCAAGCTCGCCCTCAAAGTACTGGCGCGCCGGAAGGTCTTCACGGCCATCTCGCTCGTCGGGATCGCCATGACGCTGGCGGTGCTGATGGTGGCAACGGCGGTCCTCGACAATATCCTGGCGCCGCGTGCGCCGCAGTCGCGGCTCGAACGGATCCTACTCGTCGACTTCGTGGTCCAGCATGGTCCGCATTCGACGTGGCACGCCAACCCGGGACGTGGATTCCTCGACGCGACGATCCGCAACCTGCCGGGGGCCGAGCGGACGACGACGTTCTCGGAAGTGCAGACCGTCGTGGTCTATGACGGGGCCAGACGGATCGAGCTCCCGTACCGGAAAGCGGATGCCGAGTACTGGAAGGTTCTCGATTTCCATTTCCTCGAAGGAGGTCCGTTCAGCGCCGGCGATGAAGCGGCCAACCGATCGGTGGTCGTCATCACGGACGACGTCCGGCAGAAGCTCTTTGGCGGCGCCAGCGCGCTGGGCCGGGCCATCAACATCGACGGCACGCCGCATCGTGTGATCGGTGTCGTACCGTCCGTGCCGTTCACCCAGACACTTGCCTACAGCACGCTCTGGGTGCCTCTTGGTCCGGCCACCGATCTGGAAAAGAAGGCGGTATTCGGAGGCCTTGAGGCAGTGGTCCTGGTCACGAGCCGGGACCGCATCGCCGGCGTCCGGCGCGAATTCAACATGCGCGCGTCCCGTTTCCCGATCGAGGACCCGAAGACCTACACCGAGATCCATTCCGCGGCCGACACGACCTTCGACTGGATCGCGCGCGGCATCACGAACGACAAATTCGGCGACCGCGGGCCGATGGTGCTGCGGGTCTCGCTCCTGGCGCTGATGCTGCTCTTCATGACGCTGCCGGCATTGAATCTCGTGACGCTGAATCTGAGCCGTATCCTGGAACGGGCCTCGGAGGTCGGCGTGCGTAAGGCCTTCGGAGCGCCGCGGCGGAGGCTGATCGGTCAGTTCATCGTCGAGAACATCGTGTTGACGGTTCTCGGCGGCGTGGCGGCGTTCGTCCTGGCGTTCGTTCTCCTGCGCGCCTTCGCCGCCGCCGACTTCATGCCCGGCGCGCATTTCGATCTCAACCTTCGGGTCTTCGCCTGGGGGATGCTGATCGCCGCTTTCTTCGGCGTCTTCTCCGGCCTCTATCCGGCCTGGAAGATGTCCCGCCTCGATCCCGTCACTGCTCTGCGCGGAGGTGCAATGTGATCCGTCATCTGTTGAAACTGGTGTGGGCGCGGAAGCGCGCGAACGCGCTGCTGATCATCGAAATCTTCTTCTCGTTCGTGGTCGTCTTTGCCGTAGTCACGCTGGCCACATCGATGATCATCCGCTGGAACAAGCCTCTTGGATTCGACTACCACGACGTCTGGGACGCGCACGTCCGGTTCCCACCGGGCACCTCGGATGAAGGGGCCGATGATGCACCGCAACGCGCCGCGCTCGCAGCGATCCTGCGGGAAATGAAATCGCAGCCGCAGGTGGAGTCAGTGGCCGTGTCGGGCGCGCCTCCGTACAGCAACGCCACATGGACCTCGGAGTTCGACGAAAACGGTCACCGCATCGACATCACGCGCGACACCGTCACCGACGACTACGCCAGGGTGCTGCACGTCCCTTTGCTGCGCGGCAGGTGGTTCACGCCCGACGACGAGACCACGACCATCACCAGCGTGGTCATCGATGCCGACGTGGCATCGTCACTCTTCGGAACGCTCGACGTCGTCGGAAAGATCGTGGGAGAGGGGAAGGAGAATACGTATCGCGTCATCGGCGTGATCGCGCCGTTCCGGAAACATGGCGAGCTGTCGCAGGACCACGAGAACATGGTCTTCAGCCGGCTTTCGTTGACCGGAAAAATGGGACACGTCGGGCGCGACATCCTCTTCCGCGTGCGTCCCGGCACTCCTGCCGACTTCGAAGAGACGCTGATCAAGCGCCTGCACGGCGTTGCGCCGGACTACCCCGTACGCATCCAGCACATGGATCAGATGCGCGAGCTCCTGAACAAGGCCTACATCGCGCCGGCCGTTGTCGGCGGAGTCATCGCCTCGTTCCTCATCACCATGGTGGCGCTCGGACTCTCCGGCGTGCTGTGGCAGACCGTGACCCGCCGTACGCGGGAGCTCGGTCTTCGCCGTGCGCTAGGTGCAACCGGCAACGCGGTGAATCGGCAGATCCTGCTCGAGGTGGCACTGCTGTCGACGCTGGCACTCGTCGTCGGAGTGATCGTCGTCGCCCAACTGCCGCTGCTCGGCGTCTTCAGAATCGTCAGCCCGCCCGCGTTCAGCATCGGCTTCGCCGGCGCGCTTGCGACCATCTACGGCCTCACGCTACTGTGCGGCCTGTATCCAAGCTGGCTCGCGGGCCGCGTCCAACCCGCACAAGCGCTTCATTACGAATGATTCTCATCGTCGACGACGACCCTTCGATCACCGCTTCGCTTGCTCTTCTGCTGAAGCAGCATGGTCATCGATCGGCATCGGCGCACGGCGTCGAAGAGGCGCTTGCGGCGGTCCGCTCCGAGCGCCCCTCGCTCGTCATCCAGGACATGAACTTCTCCCGCCGCACGAGCGGTGAGGAAGGGTTGGCGCTGCTGACCGCGATCCGCGCCGAGCAGCCGGACGTACCGGTGATCCTGATGACGGCGTGGGGATCGATCGGCCTGGCGGTCGAGGGGATGAAGCGCGGCGCGGCCGACTTCATCACCAAGCCGTGGTCGAACGCGCTGGTAGTGCAGTCGGTGGAGACGGCGCTGAAACTGGCCGAAACGCGCGATGTCGGTGAGGAAGCGCCGAGCCGAGGAGAGCTGGACGGGAAATTCGACTTCGCCAGGATCATCGGCAGCGATCCGAAAATGCTTCGCGTCCTCGAGCTGATCGGGCGCGTGGCGCCGACCGAGGCCTCGGTGCTGATCCTGGGAGAAAGCGGCACCGGCAAGGAGCTGGTCGCGGAAGCGATTCACGCCAACAGCCGCCGCCGTGGCCGGGCATTCGTCAAAGTGAACCTCGGCGGGATCTCGTCGACGCTGTTCGAGAGCGAGATGTTCGGCCACGTGCGCGGCGCGTTCACCGACGCCCGCCAGGATCGCAAAGGCCGCTTCGAAGTGGCCGACGGCGGAACGATTTTTCTCGATGAGATCGGCGAGGTCGATCAGGCCTCTCAGGTGAAACTGCTGCGGGTGCTGCAGGACAGGACGTACGAGGTGCTCGGATCCAGCCGTGCCCGCACCGTCGACGTGCGCGTCGTCTCCGCCACCAACCGCGCGCTCCACGAGCTCGTCGGGCGCGGAGAGTTTCGCGAGGATCTGCTGTACCGGCTGAACCTGATCACCATCCAGCTTCCGCCGCTGCGCGAACGGCGCGCCGACATTCCTCGGCTGGCAGCCCACGTTCTCAGCATGGCCGCGGAGATCTATCAACGCGACGTCAGCGTCATCGCGCCGCGGGCAATGGAGTGGCTCAAGACGCAGAACTGGCCGGGCAACATCCGCCAGCTTCGCCAGACCATCGAGCGCGCCGTCGTCATGAGCGACGGGCAGGAGCTGACCCTGGACGACTTCGTGGCCGTCCGCGATCTCGAATCGCGAGAGCGCCGCGACGCCTCGCTCCCGGACGCCGGCACGATGACCCTCGACGAGATCGAGCGCGGCATGATCGTCAAATGTCTGAAGCACTACGACGGCAACCTCTCCCGCGTCGCCGAGGCGCTCGGGTTGAGCAGGGCGGCGTTGTATCGGAGACTGGAGAAGTATGGGATCGAGGGCTGAGGGTTTGCGGGGTCTCGCGGTTGCGGGGTCTCGCGGTGTCCGCCGTCTCTCCCGCCGCGAGACTGCGCAACCGCGTAACCTCGCAACCGCACCATGACCCTCCGCACCAAACTCCTGCTCTGGTTCATCGCGCTGCATCTCGTCTTCGCCGGGCTCGCCGTGGTCGTGTTGATGGAGCACCAGACCTGGTTGTTCGCCGTCGAGCTGTTCTTCGCGATCTCCGTCGTCATCAGCTACCGGCTGGTCACGGCGCTGTTCGTGCCGCTGGAGTTGATCCGGACCGGCTCGGAGCTGATCAGCGAACGTGATTTCACGTCGCGGTTCGTTCCGATCGGCCAGCCGGAGATGGACCGGCTGATCGAGATCTACAACGCCATGATCGACAGGCTGCGCGACGAGCGGCTGGCGGCCGAGGAGCAGCAGCAGTTGTTGCAGAAGATCGTCGAGGCGTCTCCGTCCGGCATCGTCATCTGTGATTTTGACGGCGAAATCCAGCAGGCCAATCCGGCAGCGCGGCGTTTGCTGGTCGAGCCCGCGGTCGCCGAAGCGCTGCCGCTGGTAACGCCGGGAGAATCGCGGCTGGTCACGCTCGCCGGCGCACGCCGGTTGAAGGTGTGGCACGCCGAGTTCCGCGACCGCGGCTTCGCCAAGACGTTCTTCGTCCTCGAAGAGATGACCGAAGAGCTGCGGCTCACCGAGAAGACCGCGTACGAGAAGCTGATCCGGATGATGTCGCATGAGGTCAACAACTCCGTCGGCGCGGTGCGGTCGCTGCTGGAGTCGGTGCTGCGCTACGCCGAGCAGGTCTCGCCCGATGACCGCAATGACTTTACGAACGCGCTGACGATCGCCGCGGCGCGCATCGAGTCGCTCAACCGCTTCATGACCGGCTTTGCTGACGTCGTGCGACTGCCGCCGCCGCATCCGCGCGAGGTAGCGTTGGCAACCGTCGTTGAAGACATCGCCATGCTTCTCCGCCCCGAGCTGGAGCAGCGCCGCATCACCTTGCGGATGGACGTCGCGCGCGAAACGGCCGTGCGCGCGGATCAGAGTCAGTTCGAGCAGGTCATCATCAACGTGCTTCGCAACGCCATGGAATCGATCGGCCATGAGGGTGAAATCGCCGTTCTCTTTCGCGGAGGTGTGCTGACCATCACCGACACCGGCCACGGCATCGATCCTGAGGCGCGCGACGAGCTGTTCACCCCATTCTTCACCACGAAACGCGAGGGCCGCGGCCTCGGGCTGACGATCGTCTCCGAGATCCTGACCAATCACCACCTCCCCTTCACACTGCAGAACAGGGAGGGCGGCGGGGCGGAGTTTCGGGTGACGTTTACTTGATGTCGGCGAGGCGGTACGTGCTGTCGTTGGTCCGATTATCGATGACGGAGCTGTAGATGAATGCCGTGCCTGGGAAGGCAGCGACGCTGACGATAATCTGTCCACCTGTCGGAATCGTTGGGGTGCCAGTGAACGTAGCGAATGAATCCTGCTCGAAGTAGTTCGCCGGATACGTCACCGAGCGTGTTGCTTGCACGTTTCCCGCGGCGTCAACCAAGGTGATATTGAGAGTTGCCCCGTTGTCGAGTGTTCTCACGCCGATGTTCATCCGGAAATTCACAGGGTCGTCCGGCGTGAATAGAGCCCCGTGGCGGAAGAAGTTGATGGCGTCCGACGGCGAGAGCCCTTCCTCCGAGAAGCCGGAGGTGCCGGCGGCGCCGCCGTCGCTGAAGACGCGCGCGGTGACGATCGGCATCGCGCCGCCGTTCGTGACGATGTCGACCGAGCCCAGGCCGCTGGTTCCCATCGAGGCGATCAGGTCCGGGTACGACTGGGTCTGATCGGGGACCAGAATGAACGGCAGCGAGGGATCGCCCGCGCTGGCAGACTGACCCTGCTTATGAAACACGAAACTTCCGGTCATCGTGGTGGCGCCGGCGTTCCGGATCTGCACAGCGGTGCGGAAAAACGAGCTCGCCCCCTGCACCGCTCCGGCGGCGGGCAGTATCCGCACGAGCAGCGGGTCGCTGACGTACGCGACCGCGCTGAAGCGATAGCGGGGGCTGTAGTTCGACGGCGACCCGAGTGCTCCGGCCGTGCTGATGTCGCCGGTGGTAATCAGGTTGTAGCCGACATTGCCGCCGTAGTCCATCGTACGAACCGAGCCGCAGGTGTTGAACGGCTGTAGTTGTACGACTCCGATGAGGTCACCGGCGGCGAGCGTGACCGGCGGGATCAGGGTCACGTCGTTTCGTCCGTCTACGGAATTGAAGGGGCCACGAGTGGCTACAACGGTGAATGATGAATCGGTCGTGAATCCCGTTCGGAGAAACACGACTTTGAATGCTGCCGTACATGCACGGCTCCAGTACACGCTCGCTTTGTTCACCGTTCCGGTCGCCGTCGCGAAGTCCGTCAGATTCACATAGCTGACCGGCGCAACGGTCTGGCTGATGGTGCTGGTATTCGTAGGGTCCGGAACGTGGACTCCGACAGTCAGCGGCTGGGCAGCCAGCGAGGAGACGAAAAGAATGGTGAGTATCCCGATGATGGTCCGCACGTCAGACTCCTTTTGAATTGCAGGCAGCATAGCAGTAGCTGGTTTAACGGCCGCACCGTGAACGCTTGCAGGTCGCGTCGGCCAGGAGCTTGCCGTAAGAAAGATCTGACGAAGATTGTGGCCGCGTTTCGGGCAACCAACGCTGACGGGCCGTGCCGGCCTACCGCACGACTTCCAACTCCGCCGCATCTTCACGGAGATCAGGGGCTAGCCATGTGTATGGGCCGGCCTGCGTGAGTCCAGCCTTCCTGAACAGATTTCGATACCACGCCGCCGGCCGGCGGATCATCCCGTGCAGGTCACCGATGATGTCGTCGTCCGCAGTCAGCACTTCCAGGAAAAGCACCCCACCGGCGATGCGCACCAGTTCCGGGAGGCCGGCATGGATGTCGTCGTCCTGGATGTAGTGCAGGGCATCGGAGCAGACCACGAGATCGAACGGGCCGCGAAGGCGCGCCGACGGCAGCTCGGCGAAGGCCGCCTTCCGAATGTTGCGTTTGGCGCCGAAGCGTTTCACCGCGTAGTCGCTCGGATCGAGGCCGAGGTACTTTGCGGCAGGCCGCAGCGCCGTGATGTGTGCATGCCACGCTCCTTCGCCGCAGCCGACGTCAAGCACGGAGCGCAGACGCCGGCGGAGGAAGTATTCGCATTCGGCAACGACCAGCGACACCTTGCGCCGCACGTCGTCTTTCGTGCTGACGCGGTTCCGTCCGCGGTACCAGTGGTCGAAGTAGGCGCGGTCGTAGCGCTTCTCGGTCATCGTCTCGATTATGGAACATTCGTCACGACCGCAGGTGCTGGTAGCTGTTTCTTCCGATCCTAAGTATCGTTACGCCGCCGTCATGAGTGACAGCCAACGCATCCTCGATTCGATCCGCCGCCTGGTCCGGCTGCTTCGCGTGAGCGACCGGCAGGCGCAGGCAGACCTCGGCGTTTCCGGCGCGCAACTTTTCGTCCTCACGGAGCTCGGAAAGACACCGGCGTTGTCCCTCGGCGCTCTCGCCGCCCGGACGCGTACCGATCAGAGCTCCGTGTCCGTCGTCGTCACGCGCCTCGTCGAGGCCGGTCTGATCACGCGAGACCGAGACGAGCGCGACGCACGACGCCTCGTTCTCCATCTCACCAGGGCCGGACGGGCTCTGGTGCAGAAGGCGCCGCTTGTGGCACAGGAACGGCTGCTCTCCGCGTTCGAATCAATGCCGGCCGAGGAGCGGCGGCACTTTGCCGACACGTTCGAGTGGATCATGAACAGCGTCGGTGCCGAGGATGGTCCGGCGCCGATGCTATTCGAAGAGGACCCTTCTGATGGTCCTCGAAACACAACCAGGGAGACACGACTGAAGAATGCGGCAGGCAAGTGATCTGACATGAAAGGAAACGCAAGGGGCGACTTTTCGGCCGACCGCCGATTGCTTCAGCTCTCCGCCATTTCCATCGCCATCGGTGCCGTTGGTGCGGTGGTGGCCGTGTTGCTGCTGAAGCTCATCGCCTTGTTCACCAATCTCTTCTTCTATTTGCAGTTCTCGCTGACGCCCCGAACCCCGGCAGGAAGCCCCCTGGGGCTTTGGATGATCGTCGTCCCTGTGATTGGCGGTCTGATCATCGGTTTGATGGCCCGTTATGGCTCCGAGAAGATTCGCGGCCATGGCATTCCCGAAGCTCTCGAGGCCATTCTCTTTGGGAAGAGTCTCATGTCGCTGAAGGTAGCGATCCTCAAACCTCTGTCATCGGCGATTTCCATCGGATCGGGGGGACCCTTCGGCGCTGAAGGCCCCATCATCATGACCGGCGGCGCAATCGGATCCCTCGTCGCCCAGAGGTTTCATCTGTCGTCCGCTGAACGAAAGACCCTGCTTGTGGCAGGAGCGGCGGCGGGAATGTCGGCGACGTTTGCGGCGCCAATTGCATCTGTATTGCTTGCCGTGGAGCTCCTGCTCTTCGAGTGGAAACCCCGAAGCCTGATTCCGGTGGCACTGGCCAGCGCAGTGGCCGCGGCGATGCGCGTGCATCTGCTCGGAGCGGGCCCTCTGTTTCCCGTGCTGCCTCATGGCATTGTCGAGTGGCCTGGATTGCTTGCGGCCGTTGTGGTCGGCTTAGCCGCGGGCGCGTTTTCCTCGGGACTCAGCACCTTGCTCTACGCGCTCGAAGATGCGTTCGAACATTTACCGCTGCACTGGATGTGGCGTCCGGCGATAGGCGGACTGATCGTTGGAATTGGTGGTTACTTCCAGCCAAGGACCCTGGGAGTGGGCTACGACGTCATTGGAGATCTGCTCCTGGGGCACCTGGCCGTTTCGATCGTTCTGGCCCTGCTCCTTGTGAAGTGCGGGATCTGGCTCGTCTCTCTTGCTTCCGGGACCTCGGGAGGAGTCCTCGCTCCACTCTTGATCATGGGATGCGGACTGGGGGCAGTCGAGGCGATCCTGCTGCCGTCCTCCGGAAGCGCTTCACTCTGGCCGTTGGTCAGTATGGCCGCGGTCCTGGGAGGAATGATGCGCGCCCCATTTACCGCGGTCATCTTTGCGCTGGAGCTGACACACGACATGGAGTCGTTGCCTCCTCTGCTGATCGCGGCGGTGATCGCGTACGGATTCACCGTACTCGTGATGAAGCGCTCCATTCTCACCGAGAAGGTGGCTCGCAGGGGTTACGACATCTTCAGGGAATACACGGTCGATCCGCTGGAAACGTACAGAGTTTCGGAGGCGATGACGGAAGAGGTCCTGACGATTCCAGAATCATTTCCAGCGAGCGAGCTCTACGAGCGATACTTTTCCTCGAGCCAGAAGCACCGTGGATTTCCGGTGGTGGACGCGAATGGAAAACTTCTCGGGATCTTGACGATCTCCGATGTCATGGAGATGTCACTCTCGGAGCCCGACACCGCCCTGACTGCCCGTGACCTGATTCGACTCGACCCGATCGTCGCCTACCCTGAAGAGACATGTCGGGAGGCGGCCGAGCGCATGGCGGAATCAGGGATCGGACGGCTGCCGGTTCTGTCGGGTGAGGGGAAACTCACCGGTATCATCACGCGCAGCGATTTGCTGAAGCCTCGGCTCCTTCGCTTCGAAGAGGAGCGTAGAGTCCCTCGGTAGCCTGCCGGAGCAGATCGAGCGTCACACTTGGAGGAAGCGCGGCGCTGACGTACTCTTCTGTCGCATGACGAGACAGGAGCTTCTGGCGAACATTCCGCTGTTCGAATCGCTTACCGCTGATGACCTGAACGGTCTCACCATCCGCCTCGATGAGGCCGACTACGCGCCTGGGGACATCATCTTCCGTCAGGGAGACGAAGGTTCATCGCTGCTGGTGATCGAAGAGGGGGCGGTGGAAATCGCGTACGGTGAGGGAGTGGGCAAGGTGGTGCTGGCCACGCTGTTCAACGGCCAGTACTTCGGCGAACTGTCGCTTTTCGATGGAGCGCCGCGCTCGGCCACGGCGACGGCGGTCAAGCCGACGCACGTGATCCGCCTGGACCGCGACGACCTCGTCGACTTCGTCCACAAGAACCCGGCCGCGGCACTGCGCATCATCGAGGAGATGGGCGACCGCCTGCGCCAGACGAACGAGCTGATGTCGCGGCAGGTCTCGCGCAACGTGCTACAGGAGCAGGAAGAGAGCCTGACCTTCGGCCAGCGCATCGCCGATCGCGTGGCGGCATTCGGCGGCTCGTGGCCGTTCATCATCCTCTTCGCCATCCTCATGACGGTCTGGATGTCGATCAACGTCGTCCGTATAACCAACTTCGATCCCTATCCCTTCATCCTCCTGAACCTCGGCCTCTCGACCGTGGCGGCCCTGCAGGCCCCGATCATCATGATGAGTCAGAACCGCCAGTCGACGAAAGACAAGCTCCTGGCCGAGAACGACTACCAGGTCAACCTGAAAGCCGAGATGGAGATCGCCGCTCTGCTGCGAGGCCAGTCGGAGTTGCTGGCAAGGCTGGCGGTGGTGGAGCGGACGCTGGGAAGGCGGGGGGAACCGTAAGTTCCCACCGCGAGACCTCGCAACCCCGAAACCGCATCACCTCCACGTCATCTCAAACGAGCAGAACGCGTCACCGAGCGTCTGGCACTTTGTTTCGACGACGTTCGGATCGCTGCCGCCGTGACGGAGAACGGACTCGAGATAGAAGCCGACCGCGCTGCCGCAGTAGATCGGGCTGTAGACGGGATAGTCGCTGCAGATCATCCGGCCGCCGTTCGGCGTCTTCTCGAACCGGACGTTTCCAAACTTCTGAAATTGATTGTGAAAGAGAGCCTGGCTCTCGAGAAACTTCACCAGCTCTGTGCTGTCGAGCGATTTGTAGACGCGGCCGATTCCGAGCTCCGCCGACGCCGCGCCGATCAGGGCCAGGATGTTCGGGTATTTCTGTTTCAGCGTTTCGTAGATGGTGCGATCGAGCTCGATGAGCGACGCGAACTCGCACCAGCTCGAGGCCAGAGGCGTCTTCGCATAGTTGGCCGTCCTCGGCGAGAGTCTGGCGATGATCGCGGCGAAACCTTCCTCGCCAGCGACGTCGGTCAGGAGCTGTTTGCGCCCTCCGAACATCACGCCTTTCACCTTGGCGGCGTCGGGATTCGGCCCGACGAGAACTTCTTTTCCTTCGAGACGGGGCAGGGGGGCGGCGGGGCCGTTACGCTGCAGGAGAAGAGACATAGGGAAGGAGATTGTAGCTTGTGGGCGAGATACCGACTTGACACGGAAACGTAGCGGGCCTACAGTGCGCCAATTCCAACAAACCGACCGGTCGGACGGTAACCCGCCAACCAACACAGGAGATGCCGATGCCGCGCAAACTGCTCTTCGCCGTTCTCGTCATTTTGTTCGCTATTCCCTCGTTTGCCCAGATCGACAAAGCGGCCGTCGAAGCCCTGGCCCTCGATCAGGCCAAGGCACCACTGCCCGGCGTCACCGTTACCGTTCGACGGCCGGAAACCGGCTTCGAAGCCGTTGACGTCACCGACGCCGCCGGGGTGGCACGCTTCAAGGCGCTCGCTCCCGGCAAGTACTCCGTCTCGTTCACGCTGGAAGGCTTCGCCCCGGTGAAGGAGCAAAGCCTGACGCTGCTCGTCGGCCAGACCGCGAAACTGGCGGTGACGCTGCAGCAATCCGCCAGCGAAACGATCACGGTCAACTCTGCCGTGCCGATGGTCGACGTCCACAAGACCGACTCCTCGACGAACATCGTTCCCGAACAGATCGAATCGCTTCCGGTCGCCGACCGCGACTTCCAGCGCCTGGCCTTCATCACGCCGGGCGTGCAGCGAGAACGCGGCGGCTTCCGGTTCATCAACGGCGGCCCGGTCGTCGGCGCGGGCGGCAACGCCTCACAGGCGACGATCGTCGTCGACGGCGTCGACTTCACCGACCAGGTCAACGGTCTGTCGCGCGTGCGCTTCAGCCAGGACGCGGTCCAGGAGTTCCGCGTCATCACCAACCGTTTCGACCCCGAGATCGGCGGTTCGGCCGGTGGAGCAATCTCGGTCGTCACCAAGTCGGGGACCAACACCACGCACGGCACCGTCTTCGGTTTCTTCCGCGATGCCGCCCTCCGCGATAAAGGGGCGCTCGACCTGAAGAAGAACAACGACTACTCGCGGCACCAGCTCGGCTTCACGCTCGGCGGCCCGGTCATGCAGGACAAGCTTTTCTACTTTGCTTCGGCCGAACAGATCAACGAGAAAAACATCGTCCTCTTCCGTCCGGGCGGTGCGTACACCTCGCTGGCCGCGGACGTCAGCCATCCGTTCAAACAGACATTGCTCTACGGCGGTCTCGAGGAAAACATCAACTCGAAGATGACAGCCGGCTTCAAGGCTGTCTACGAGGATTACAACGAAGACAACTTCCGCGTCGGCGGCGTCGCCGATGCCTCGTACGGACAGACTCTCGAACGAAAAAACTGGAACGGCACGTTCGAGCACAACACGGCCGTCTCCAACTCCAGCGCGAATGAATTGCGTGCCCAGTTCGGCCACCGCCGCTTCTTCGAGCCGACGAACACGCGCAGCGGACCGGCCGTGTGGTTCTCATCCGGAAACACGCTGATGACGGGCACCAACATCCTCGGCGACCTTCTGGGCGACGGAAACACGTACGAGCTGCGCGACACCTTCCACCACAGCCTGACGGCCGGACACTCGTCGCACGATCTCAAGGCCGGCATCTCCGCGCAGCACGTCCACGAGCGCCTTCGCATCGACACCTATCAGAATGGGCTCTTCATCTACCTGACGGACACCACCGCTCTGCCGCTCGCGTACGCGTACGGCGTCGGCTCCTCCGACGTCGCCACCAGCACGGACATCTACGGAGCATTTCTCGAAGACGCCTGGCGGCCGAATGCCAACCTGCTCGTGAACCTCGGCCTTCGTTACGACCTCGACACCAACGGCAACAACTCCGGTTTCACGCATCCGCTCGTCCCGACGCCACGCAAGGAAGACAAGAACAACATCCAGCCGCGCGCGTCGTTCAGCTACGACGTCAAGGGCGACGGTACGAACGTCCTTCGCGGCGGCGCGGGCAAGTTCACGGGACGCTTCCTCCTGGTTCCGGCACTGACGGAACTGCAGCAGAACGGCGTCACCGGCGGCCGTGTGACCTTTACGCGCATCAACGGCGCGCTTCTCGGCTTTCCTTCGCTTGCACTCGATCCGAAGAACCCGACCACGACCGGCATCGTCTCGAAGCCAGCCATCGCTCTCCTCTCGCCGACGTACAAGGCCCCCGAGGCCACGCAGGCGTCGCTGGGATACACGATGAAACTCGGTGAGTCGCGCATGTTCCTTGACACGGAAGGCGTCTACGTCAAGGGGACGAACGAGATCGTGATTCGCGACGTGAACTGGAGCGGCAACGCCACCCACATCCGTCCGAACACGACCTTCGACCAGATCAACATGTACACGAACGATGGCCACTCGCAGTACAAGGCCCTCGTCTTCAGCCTGAACGGAAGCGTGCGCAAGAACGATCTCGTCACGGCCTCAGTCACCTTCGCCAACAAGAAGAACATCAGCGACGACTTCTCCCCCGACTTCCCGACCGGCTATCCGAACGACCCCGCCGACATCGGGCAGGAGTACGGCCGCGCACGCGGCGACGAGCGTCTCCGCTTCGTGCTGAGCGGCGTCTTCCACACACCGTGGGCGACGACGGTGGCGCCGATCCTCGAGTACGGTTCGGGTCAGCCGTGGACGACTCGACTCGGTTACGACTTCAACGGCGACGGCAAGAACTCCGATCGTCCGGCCGGCGTCGGCCGCAACACGAACAACGGTCCGAAGTACAAGAACGTCTCGCTGCGGCTGACCAAAGAGATCGCCTTGACCGGCTATGGCGCACTGCAGGCGATCGCCGAGGGCTTCAACCTCTTCAACTTCAAAAACTTTGACGTCCAGTCGGTTTCCGGCGGCCAGTTCTTCAGCGGTCCGACCATCGCCAATCCGAAGGCGGTAGCCGTGGCCAATCCGAACTATGGAAAGTTCCTGGCCACGTTACCGGCCCGCGAATTCCAATTGGGGCTGAGGTGGGTCTACTAGCAACTCCCGGAGCATCATGGACCTCAACCTGAAAGACAAAGTCGTCATCGTCACCGGTGGCGCGGCCGGCATCGGCCGCGCCACGGTGGAACGCTTCACGGCCGAGGGCGCGAGCGTGGTGGCGTGGGACGTCACCACGGATCCGAAAGTCGACGTTACCGACAGCGCATCCGTGCAACGAGCGGTCGATGACGTCATGGCCCGGTTTGGACGCATCGACGTGCTCGTCAACAACGCCGGGATCGTTCGCGATGCGCAGCTCATCAAGTGGAAAGACGGCATGGCCGGCATGATGGACGACGCCACGTTCGACGCCGTCATCAACGTCAACCTCAAAGGCGTCTTTCTCTGCACGCGCGCGGTCGTGCCGCACATGATCAAGGCGCGGAGCGGAGTGATCCTCAACGCCTCATCGATCGTCGGTTTGTACGGCAACTTCGGACAGACCAACTACGCCGCCACAAAAGCGGGCGTCATCAGCTTCACGAAGACGTGGGCGCGCGAGCTCGGCCGCTACGGCATCCGCGTCAACGCCGTCGCTCCCGGCTTCATCGCGACCGAGATGGTTCGTGCCATGCCGCAGAAGGTCGTCGACTCCATGGAGGCGAAGACCCCGCTGGCCAGACTCGGGGAGCCGGACGACATCGCCAACGCCTATGCCTGGCTGGCCAGCGATGCGGCAAAATTCGTCAGTGGAGCGGTGCTCTCGGTCGACGGCGGGCTGGTGCTCGGAACCTGATGCACGCAAACATCGTCTCCACCGGCTCCTACATTCCGGAAATCAAGGTCACGAACGACGACCTGCGTGCGCGTTTCGACGCCTCAGCGCCGGAGTTTGTGGACAAGATGGAAGCGTCCACAGGCATCCTGATGCGGTGGTGGGCACCGGACGGTATCGTCACCTCCGACCTCGCCGTACGCGCTTCCCGCATCGCGCTCGCGCGCGCGGGCAAAACGCCGGAAGACATCGATCTCATCATCGTCGGCACCGATTCGCCCGACTACATCACGCCGGCCACCTCGGTGATCGTGCAGGCGAAGCTCGGCGCGAAAAACGCCGGCACCTTCGACGTCGGATGCGCCTGTGCTTCGTTCCCCACCGCCTTCTCCTCGGCAGCCGGGATGATGGCCACGAACCCGCACCTGAAGACCGTGCTCGTCATCGGCGTCTATCTGATGCACAAGCTCACGGCCGACGACGACCCCATGATCTTCTTCTACGGCGACGGCGCGGGCGCGGCTGTGCTGGAGCAGAGCGAAACAAAGGGCTTCATCTCCTCGGCATTCCGAGCCGACGGTTCCTACGCGCCGCGTTGGGCCATCCATGCCGGCGGTACGGTCGAACCGACTACGGAAGAATCGATCCGCAACGGCCGGACGCGCGTCAAGATGTACGACCGCTATCCGCCCGAGATCAACAACGAAGGATGGCCGCTGCTCGTGCGCCAGGTCGCCAGGAACGGCGGCTTCGCGCTCAGCGACATCGATTTCCTCATCTTCACGCAGGTCCGCAAGCCGACGATCGAGCTGGTCATGAACGATCTCGGCTTGCCGATGTGCAAGACGCACATGATCATGGAGACCGCGGGCTACACCGGCTCGGCATGCATTCCGATGGCGCTCGACGATGCGCTGCAAGCGGGGAAGATCAAGCCGCGCGACCTCGTCGTCCTCATCGGCTCCGGCGTCGGCTACAACCAGGCCGGCGCCGCGTTCCGGATCGCCGAAGATGGAGCGAGGCTCTTCGTCAAATGAAACTTGCCGCGGTGCTGGTCGTCATCCTCATCGGCATCTTTGCCGCGACGACCGCGTACGTCCGCCGTCATCCACTCGAGGCCTTCGTGAAAATGACACGCCGCGGTCTGGCGCGCGCGGGGATGGCCAGGCGGACGATCGACGTCGACGGCAACCGCATCGTTTACTTCGCAGGCGGCAGCGGCGAGCGGACGATCGTTCTCGTCCACGGCGTGAACGACCAGGCTGGTTCGTGGGTCTCAGTCATCCCGGCGCTGATGAAAGACTCGCGCGTGATCGCCATCGACCTGCCAGGCCACGGCGAAAGCGCTCCGGCTACAGGGCCGCTGCCGATGCTGATGCTGGTCAAGGCACTGCAAACCGTCATCGATCGCGAATCGCCGGAGAAGCCGATCGTTCTGGTCGGCAATTCGATGGGTGGTTGGGTGAGCATGCTCTACGCCGCCGATCATCCGGCACGGGTCTACCGGCTCGTGCTGGAAGATGCCAGCGGCATGTCGTGGGACGTGAGGCACGTGCCGCTCTTCCCCAAGAACCGCGAGGAAGCGTTGAAGCTGCTTCGGCTGGTACATGGTCCTGGCACGCCGATCGCGGACTACCTTGTCGATGCGATGCTGAAAGATGCCGCGAAGATGCCGCAGGCGCGCGTACTACAGGCCGGCGTGATCTTCGCCGTCGTCGACACGCGGCTGCACGACATCACCATGCCGGTGACCCTGATCTGGGGCGCGAACGACGGGCTCCTTCCGATTGCGTACGCCGAGGCGCTGAGAAAGCACCTGCCGGGATCGACGCTGCACATCATCGACAAGGCGGCGCATATCCCACACCGGCAGGCGCCGGCGGAATTCACGCGTCTGCTGCGCGAGGCGCTTCCGTGATCTTCGATGGAGACCTGCTCGCGGAGCGGGCTCGTCTCACTCCCGGCAAAATCGCCATCGTCTCCGTCGAGACCGGTGAGCGGATCAGCTACTTCGAGCTGAACGCCCGCGCCGAACGTGCCGCCGCCTCGATCGTCGCCGCAGGCGTCGGCCCCGGCGACCGTTACGGCATCCTCTTCCACAACTCGGTCGACTTTCTCGCACTCTTTTTCGCTGCTGCGAAGTGCGGAGCGATCGTGGTGCCGCTGTCGACAAGGGCGACGGTGCACGAGCTTCAGCAAATCATCGACGACTGTGGGATGAAGACCTGCTTCCGTGGTCCGGAGTTCGCCGATCTGACCTTGCCAATGGAGAGCACACCGAGCGTCAACAGCGTGCGGGACGCACGCGCTCCCGGGCGGAACCCCGAAGACACCTACTGCCTGCTTTATACGAGTGGCACCACCGGCAAACCGAAGGGTGTGATGATCCCGAAGCGCCAGCTCTACTGGAACGGCTACAACACGGCCGTCAACTGGGGACTGCGCGATGACGAGGTCAGTCCGATCTACACGCCGCTCTACCATGCCGGCGGCGTGGCCGCGTTTCTCATCCCGATCTTCACGGTGGGCGGCACGATCATCCTGCATCGAGGCTTCGACGCCGCCGAGGTCTTGCGGACGGTCGAGCATGAACGCTGTACGGTCGTTCTCGGCGTGCCGACGACGCTGAAGATGCTGATGGACGCGCCGGAGTTCGCGACGACCGATCTCAGCCACGTCCGCTGGTTCATCTCCGGCGGAGCACCGCTGCCGCACTACATCATCGAGGCCTACCAGAAACGCGGCGTCGAGATGAAGCAGGGCTACGGGATGACTGAGGCCGGCGTGAATTGCTTCTCGATGACGGTCGACGACGCGCGGCGCAAGGCGGGATCGATCGGCAAGCCGATGATGTTCACCGAGGTTCGCATCGCCGGCGACGACGGAGGCGACGTCGCAACGGGTGAAATCGGCGAGATGTGGATCCGCGGCCCGCACGTTTCCCTCGGCTATTGGAACAACCCCGAGGCGACGCGCGCGGCCTTCGATGACGACGGCTGGCTGCACACCGGCGACCTTGCACGCCGCGACGACGAAGGATTCTTCTACATCGCCGGGCGCAGGAAAGAGATGTTCATCAGCGGCGGCGTCAACGTCTATCCGGCGGAGATCGAGGCGGAGCTCGTCTCGCATCCGCGCGTAGCCGATGCCGCCATCATTCCGATCGCTGATGAGACGTGGGGAGAAGTGGCGGTGGCCTTCATCGTCGGCGACGCCGGCGAGGAGGAGCTGAATGCGTACCTCGCGTCGCGCATCTCGCGATTCAAGCTGCCGAAGCGGTACATTTTCCTCGACGCCCTGCCGCGGACGCCCTATGGCAAAGTCGAAAAGCCGAAGCTTGCTCAGTGGCTGATACAGTGAGTCATCGATGAACCAGGAAGAACGATCCGAGCGCAGCCGGACACAGATCCTCGAGTCCGCGTTGAAGCTTTTCTCGCATCGGGGCTACGGAGCCACGAGCGTGCGGGACATCGCCGAAGACGCCGGCCTCTCGAAGGGGAACGTCTATCACCACTTCTCCGACAAGGAGACGATCTTCCGCGCGCTGCTCGATCAGTACTTCCAGGCGATGTCGAGTCCCGACTTCCCGTTCAACCGCGCCCTCGCCACCGGTACGTTTCCCGAGAATCTCGAAGAGCTCGGCAGGGCCGCGCGCGAAACGGTGAAGGACTATCGCGAATATGTCGCCCTCATCTATGTCGACGTGGTCGAGTTCGACGGCACCCACATCCGGAAGTTCTACGCCGACATGGCCCGCCGCTTCGATGCCTTCATGAAGAAACACGGCATGGAAGACGATCTGGCCGGCCGGCTTCAGGACGGCCTTTCGCCGATTTCGGCGGTGATGCTGGCCACCCGCATCTTCTACAACTACTTCTCCATCGAGATCCTCTTCGGCGTCAAAGACCACTTCGGCAAGAACACGGATGAGGTCGTCGGCGAGATCTCGCGCATCCTGCGGAGTGGGATGTTACGGAACGGAGCGGGCACGAAACGGAGGCGCCGAATCTCCCGGCCCAAAACCGCCACCGACACGTAACGGAATGCCTGGGTGATCTGGGGCATTCTGTCGCTACAGTACCTCAGGAGAAATCACCCAATGCGCTGGCCTGGCCGCGTTGCCTTCCTCATTCTGCTTGCAACGAGCGCCGCATATGCACAAGTCAAGGAAACGATCGACGTTCACCTGGTCGAGGTGCCGGTCACGGTCGTCGACCGCGCCGGCAACCCGGTACGCGGTCTGACGGCGGCGAACTTCGAGCTTTTCGACCGGGGCACGAAGCGGCCGATCTCGAACTTCGACGCCATCGATCTGGCATCCGAGGGAGCCCGTGCCACCTCGCCGCTCAACCCTGTGGCACGGCGCAACTGGATTCTGCTCATCGACCTCTCCTTCTCCTCGCCGATGGGACGGGCCAAGGCGCAGGAAGCGGCGCGGAACTTCATCGCCCGCGGGATGGGACGACGCGACCTGGCCGCCATCGCCACCATCGACGTCGAGCGCGGCTTCCGGATGGTCACCTCGCTCACGACCGACCGCAACCTTCTCGGCGCGGCGATTGGCAACCCAAGTAACTTCGTTTCTTCGGACCCGCTGCGCATCGCCGGGGGAAGCGGCATTACAGAGATGGTTTCGCCCGACGCGGCGATTCGTGCCGCCGCGGCCGCCGACCGCAGCGATTCCGCTCTTGATATCGCACTCGGTGAGAAGCGGCAGAACGACCAGTTCGACCGTTCGCGCATCGAGCGCCAGTTGCGCCTTCTCTCCGATTTCGGCCGCACACTTCGCGTTCTTCCCGGCCGCAAACAGGTGATCCTCTTCTCGGAAGGCTTCGACCCACGGCTGGTTCGGGGACGTGACGCGCACGCCAGCGCCGAAGAGCAGGAAGATCTGAATCAGGCCTCGGCAGGCAACCTCTGGCGTGTCGACAACGACGCTCGCTACGGCAGCTCGATGTCCTTGACACTTCTCGACGAGATGGCGCGCAGTCTGCGCAGCTCGGACGTCGTGCTCCACGCCGTCGACATCCAGGGCCTGCGCATACAGAGCGATGAAAATGGCGCACGGATCAACTCGAACGACGCTCTCCACCTGCTATCCGCTCCGACGGGCGGCGAAGTCTTCAAGAACTCCAACGACATCAATGCCGATCTCGAGAAGATGCTTCGCGCTCAGGACATGGTGTACGTCCTCGGCTTCCTCGCTCCGGCATCGAACGACGGCAAGTTCCGCGAGATCAAGGTACGCGTAACCGGCGTTCCTGGCGCGCGTGCCTTCCATCGCGCCGGCTATTACTCATCGGGGACCGAGAGCGCGCTGGAACGCTCGCTCTCGAACGCCGAGATCGTTCTCAACGACGTCGCACAGAACGATATTCAGGTCGCCACACTGGCGGCGCCGTTCCCCGCCAAAGACGGCAACTCCCGGGTGCCGATGGTCGTCGACATCGGCACCGATGGCCTCGTGCGGGATACGAAAACGAAAGAGGTCATCGCCGAGATCTACGTCTATGCGTTCGACGATCAAGGCATCGTCCGTGACCGTTCGTTTCAGCGGCTCACGATCGACACCGCCAAACTGGCCGGCCACAACGGCATCAAATACTTCCCGACACTAAGCCTCCCGCCAGGCAAGTACGCGCTCAAGACCCTCGTGCGCGTCGCCGGAACGGAGCGCAAGGGCTTCGTGCGGACCGACATCGACGTCCCAACCTCTTACGACGTCGCTCTTCTGCCGCCGATGTTCCTCGACGATCCGTCGGCATGGGTCGTGGTCCGCGGCGGATCTCGCGACGATGCCGGAAGCTATCCGTTCCATATCAACGGCGAGCCGTTCATGCCCAGCGCCAGCGCGCAGGTGAGCAATGGACGTCCCCGCCGCGTGGCTCTCTTCGTTTTCAACGTCTCGCCCGACGAGCTGACGTGGGACACGGCCGTGACCGATGCCACCGGTTCGCACGCGGGAGTGCCGTCGCTCGTCAAGCGCCTGCAGGGGCAGGACGTCATGAAGCTTGTTTTCGACTACGCTCCTGCCGATCTGCAGAGGGGTCCGGCCTCATTTGACGTAACCGTGCACAAGAAAGGCTCGGTCGACGCCCGAAAGTCGAGCGTGCCGCTGGTCGTCCGGTAAACAGGAGAACAACATGAAGTTCCACACAGCGACGGCAGTCGTGCTGCTCTTCGCCGCGTCAGCATTCGCGCAAATGCGCGAGACCGTGAACGTCAACATCGTCGAAGTGCCGGTATCGGTCGTCGACTCGAGCGGCAATCCCATTCGCGGGCTGACGGCGGCGAACTTCGAGGTGTATGACGGCGGGAAGAAGCAGGCCATCACCTCATTCGACAAGATCGACTTCGGATCGAAGGAAGTCGCGGTGAACGCGATCTCTCCACTGAACCCCGCGGCGCGGCGATCCTTCCTGCTTCTCTTCGACCTCGGCTTCTCCACTCCGCACGCCCTCGAGCGCGCCCAGGATGCGGCGCGGCGTTTTGTGTCCACGGCGGTCCAGCCGCGCGATCTCGTCGGTGTCGGGACGATCGACACCGACCGCGGCTTTCGCCTTCTTACCGCCTTCACGACCGACCACGACCTCGTCGCCTCGGCCATCAACGACCCGCGCAGTTTTCATGGCAGCGACCCACTGCAGATAGGAAACAAGACTTTCGTCGCCGAGCTCGCGAGCGGCGACACCGAGTTTGCACGGGAATCGCCGGCGATGATGCCCATGTCGCGCGGCGACTCGGTGGCGAAGGCCGAGAATGCCGAAACGGGACGACGATTGGCGCGCGACAACGAGGAGTTCGTTCGCGCCAGAGTCGAAAAGCAGATCGACTTTCTCGCCGATCTGGCAAAGACGCTCCGCGCGGTCCCGGGCCGCAAGCAGGTCATCCTCCTGACCGAGGGCTTCAACGCCAAATACCTGCAAGGGCGTGACGCGCGCGACGCCGCCGCCAACGCCCGCGATTTCGCCGCCACCGCCTCGGGGCAGATAGCGAACATCGATACCGATGCCAAGTACGGCAACACATCCAGCCAGTCGATCCTCGACCGGATGGCGCAGGCATTTCGTAATTCCGACGTCGTCCTCGATGCCATCGACATCCAGGGTGTGCGCGTTCAAAACGATGTGGAGGGCTCCAACCTCAATTC